>Ga0070727_10000710_pt1 | contig 39352 bp, 40 predicted proteins | sample tdAd472_FD_66722 | JGI IMG/M metagenome (GOLD analysis project Ga0070727, IMG submission 66722) | Marine sediment microbial communities from the Atlantic coast under amendment with organic carbon and nitrate - tdAd47.2 | ecosystem: Environmental > Aquatic > Marine > Coastal > Sediment | place... | reverse complement strand
GATCCATCTGGGGAGCAAGCCCCCGTACGCCCGACGAGGTGGAAATGCCCAACCGGCTTTCACCGGCTCACCCTGGCCTGACCTGCCTAGGCGCCAAGGGGACCGTCTCTCCCCCCAGCACCATCCTGACCCTGCCCACACGACCAGAACGGTACCTGATCCGGCCCCCGTGTGAGCAGACCTGAAGTATGGCTTTGGACGCTATCAGACGGATTCGCGTGCGTGGGCAGGTATCCAGAGAATGGTCTGAGCCCAAGCGCGTCAGGATATTGTTCGCGATGGATGCCTCCCTGCGCAGGCATCTGCGGGGGAGAGGTTGGGGCTGTATCCGCTGAAGTTTGTTCCTGTGGCTCTGGCCCTCGGCCTGCGCGTCAGGGTTTGCGGGTGTAATAGGCGACGGCGTAATCGGGTTTGTAGCGTTTCTCGCCGACGCGGGAAAAGCCCATGCGGGCATGGAATTTGTGGGAGAGCGGATTGTCCGGGTCCGTATTCACTTCGGCGCCGATCCAGTCCCGGCCTTTGGCCAGCTCGAAGGCGGCCTTATAGAGGCGCTGGCCGATGCGCAGGCCGCGTGCGACCTCTGCCACGGCGATGCGGTCCACATAATGCAGGCTTACCTGTTCCTCTGCCATCCAGCGTTCAAACCAGCGCAGATTGTCACTGGCATAGGCCATTGTGCCGGGCTCGACCAAATTGATGAAGCCGAGCGGCTGGCCGGCATCATCCTCGGCGACCAGACAAGTGCCGACATCGAACCAGCGCTTCAGCCCCTCCGGCGACTCCTCATGCCCCACACCGGGCGTGCCAGCCTGATTGATGGCATAGAGGGCGGGAAGATCAGCGGGAGTGTAGGGGCGAATAATCATCCGCGCGATGTGGCGCACGGGGCAGGGAATGGCAAGAGGAGCAAGGGATTAACCTGTGATCTCGAACCAGAGGTCCTTCCAGTGCGGGTTTCTCTGCCGGATCAGGTTTATCTTGTTCTGGCGGCGATAGGATTTCAGCGATTTCTCACGTGCGATGGCCGCCTCGATCCATTCGTGTACCTCGTACCAGACGAGCGTCTTGCAGCCATGTTCCTGTGTGAAGCCTCGGAAAATGCCTTCCTTATGCTGCCATACGCGGCCGACGAGGTTTGACGTGACGCCGGTATAGATCGCGCCATTCCTCCGGTTCGCCATCATGTAGACGGCAATGATGCGATCCTCATTGGCCATGCGCGTTCCGCCTCCCCAAGCGCAGTGAAGCGGTGGGCGCGGTGGAGATCAACCCTTTCAACGGGCGTCATCTCACTTGAGCTTTGCGCGTCTGCTTCCCCATCCCACCCCAAGCGTCATCCCCGATGGCGCAGCCATCTGGGGACCCATCTCTGAAAGCCCCGCAAGCACGTCACGCCGCGACCGCGCTCACACCTTCCACCGCGCCGGACGTTCCCGGTTGCACTGTTCAGAGCTGGGCCCCCAGACCGCTACGCGGTCGGGGGTGACGCGGGAGGGGAGGACGGGAAGCCGTAGTAGGGTGGGTTGAGCGGAGCGATACCCACCAGCGGCCCCCGCCGCGAGCCCGCAAGGTGGGTATCGCTCCGCTCAACCCACCCTACGCTTGCTATCAATTTGGCTTGGACTTCAAACTAAAAGTTGATGGTTATTGCGGTTTCTGAATATGATGGATCGAAAATAAAAAGGGGGCCTAAATGCGATACTTGTTTCTGACAGCAGTTGTCACCGTTTTAGCTGCCTGTGCGACGCCAGCGTACAACTACGTTCCTGAGGTAGACTTTTTCAGTGCGCCTCCTCTCAATGAGCGCACAGTGGCCGCTGTTGGTGATCGGATGCTGGCTCAAGGGCAAACAACCGAGAGAGAAGCCCTGCGCTTAAATCAAGTCGTTAAAATATCAGGTTATACGATGACGCCGGGGTTCTATCCCAAAGTGGGAGAGAAGGACGGTTCTTCCTATTTTTCATATAGTGCTTCGCCAACAGTAGATGCATTTGGCAATCAGCTCGGAGCGCTCCAAAAAAACCTGATAGTCGACCCGCCGCAAAGTATTGAGGTTGTGCACGACGGAAACAAGCTATGCGTCATAACAATTTTCGATGTGCATACCTGTCGAGCTGGGAAGAGTTTCGGGATAGAGACCTACACTTATTCAGGTGAGGCATCATTTCAGCAAACCCTCTACTACAACGGGCGAGTAGGGGATCGGATAAACATTGGGTACAGAGAATACTCAGGCGATATGGCTCGTCCAGCGTTTAGCAACGAGGTGGAGTACGATCTTTCTGTTTCCGATGAGTTTTCGTACAAGGGTGCGAAAATACTCGTGCATGAAGCCAATAATAATCAGATAGAATATACCGTGCTTCAGAACTTTCGCGGTTTTGAATAGTCAGTTCTTCCCGAACTTCCGGTCCCGTCCGGCCAGCAGTTTCAGCCTCAGCGCGTTCAGCTTGATGAAGCCTTCCGCATCCTTCTGGTCGTAGGCGCCGTGGTCATCCTCAAACGTGACGATCTTCTCCGAGTACAGAGAATAGGGCGAGGAGCGGCCGATCAGGTAGGCTTGGCCCTTGTAGAGCTTGATCGTCACTTCGCCGGTCACCCAGCGCTGGGAATAGTCGATGGCGGCCTGCAGCATTTCGCGCTCCGGACTCCACCAGAAGCCATTATAGATAAGCTCTGCATATTTCGGCATCAGTTCGTCTTTCAGGTGCGCGGCGCCGCGGTCGAGCGTTGCCTGTTCGATGCCGCGGTGGGCGACCAGCAGGATGGTGCCGCCGGGCGTCTCATAGATTCCGCGGGACTTCATGCCCACAAAGCGGTTTTCGAGCAGGTCCAGACGGCCAATGCCGTGCTTCTTGCCATAGGCGTTCAGCGCGGTGAGCAGCGTGGCGGGGCTCATCTCCTCGCCATTGATGGAGCAGGCATCGCCCTTCTCAAAGCCGATGGTGATGATTTCCGGCTCGTCCGGCGCGTCTTCCGGCGCGATTGTGCGCATATGGACGAATTCCGGCGCAGCCACGGCGGGGTCTTCCAGCACTTTGCCCTCGGAGGAGGAGTGCAGCAGGTTTGCGTCGACGGAGAAGGGGGCTTCGCCGCGCTTGTCCTTGGCGATCTCGATGCCGTGGGATTCGGCGAATTTCAGCAGGTCCGTCCGGGATTTGAAATCCCAGTCGCGCCACGGGGCGATGACCTTGATGTCCGGGTTCAGGCCGTAATAGCCCAGCTCGAAGCGGACCTGGTCGTTGCCCTTGCCGGTCGCGCCATGGCAGACGGCGTCGGCGCCGACCATGTCAGCGATCTCGATCTGGCGCTTGGCGATCAGCGGCCGGGCGATGGAGGTGCCGAGCAGGTAGACGCCCTCATAGACGGCGTTCGCGCGGAACATGGGGAAGACATAATCGCGTACAAAGTCTTCGCGGACATCCTCGATGAAGATGTTTTCCGGCTTCACGCCGGCGGCGAGCGCCTTTTCGCGGGCCGGGCCCAATTCCTCGCCCTGGCCGAGGTCTGCCGTGAAGGTCACGACTTCCGCGCCGAACTCGGTCTGCAGCCATTTCAGGATGATCGATGTGTCGAGCCCCCCGGAATAAGCGAGGACGACTTTTTTCGGGGCGGAACCTGTCTTGGCCATGGGGCTGTACCTTTCTTGTGCACGCGCGCAACGGGTGTTGCCATAAGGTCCATTTGAGGCGCTGACAAGCGTCGCTCTGGGATCAAGGGGATGGTTTTGGCTTGGTTAATTAGTTAATATGAAAGGTGGACGCATTAAGCCTGATGCCAGACAGGCAAAGGCAATGGCCGGAGGGGTTTTGAGATGTTCGAGACGAGACTGACAGAAAGTCATGAAACGACTCCCATGCTTCGGGGCCGGGAGCGCAGGTCTGACGGGGCATCCCGGCCGGAAAAGGCCGCGCGGCAACAGGCCGAAGCTGCCGCGCGTGGTTCGTTCCGCGAGCGCCTGGAGGCCCGCAAGGCCACACGGCCGCAATCTACCCTGGCGATTGATTCGGGCATTCGCTATCCGGCGCTGAAAGAAGGCCGCGTCACCCGCGCCCCGCGTGCCGTCAGCCCGGTGCAGCCGCCTTGCGCCGTACAGACAGAGCGCGCACCGCTGAAAATGACGTTCGCCCTGCCGAGAGTGCCGGACATGGTGCTAAAGCGCACGCCCCTCAGTTCCATTTCGGCAGGCGCCCTGCCGCTGGCCGCGAAGGGCAAGGTGGGCCTCTCCGGGGGTGGGCATGACGATGATGAAGGCGGCGTGCGGACACGTCTGGGCGATGTGTCGCAAATCGCGTTTGCCGGTCTGGCTGTGCTGGGCCTGGCAGGCCTGTCGGTTATGGCGGCGGAATCGGCGCTGCATGAGGATGATCCGAGCGATGCAGGATCAGGCGAGGCAGGCGGCAGTGATGTAAAGCTGGCACAGACAGGCTCTGCAATGGGCGGACAGGCGGACGCACGGACGGCAGCGGGGCAGACGTCTGCTCTGGCGCTGGCAGCGGCGTCTGAGCCGGTTGGCGCCGAGAGCCAGCCCTGGTTTGATTACAAGCGCCTCGCCGTTGAAATCGCTTCACGCCAGGAAGAGGCTGACGCCGCCCGCGCACGGGCCGAGGCGAAAGCCGCTGAAGAGGCCGAACGCCGCGCCGCTGCTGCGATTGCCGATGCAGAAGCCGCGCGTCTGGCAGAAGAGCAGCAGCTGGCCCAGTCCGCCCGTGAGACACGGCTGGCTGAGGAAGCGGCCGAAAAGAAACGCCTGGCCGAGCTGGAAGCCCGCCGCGTGGCCGAGGCCGAGGCGCTACGTCAGGCAGAACTTGAGGCCCGCCGCGTTGCTGAAGCCGAAGCCGAAGCCCGGCGTTTGGAAGAGCTGGAAGCGCGCCGCCTGGCCGAGGCCGAGGCCGAAACGCGCCGCCTGGCCGACCTGGATGCCCGCCGCGCGGCTGAAGTAGACGCGATGCGCCGTGCGGACATTGCCGCGAAACAGGCCATTCAGGAAGAAATGCGCCGGCAGGCGGGTCTGGCTGTTCAGCCGCAGCCCACGGCTCCTGAAATCATTCAGGTATCTGCTGCGCCGGAAGAAGATGCGCGACTGGTCTCTGCGGTCGGGATCACAGACCTGCCGCAGCCTGCGTCTCTGAAGCCGGCCTCCATTCAGGTGATGGCGCCTGCACCGATGCCCGAAGCGACCCGCCGTGCTGCGATCACTTTTGTTGCCTATACCGGGACTGTGCCGACACCCGCCTCAATGAAGCCTGCCAAGCCATTGCAGCTGGCGGCCGCGACGCCGACACAGCGCAGCGCGCCAAAGATCCTGACGGCCACAACGGCAGGTGTGCGCGCCTTTGACCACCCTGTGGGCACGGCAGCGCCGGTTGAGCAGACGTCTCAAAAGGTGGAGGATTTCATTGTCCGCCGCGTTCAGGCGGCGTCGGATGTGACGTTTACGGAAGAGGGGCTGAACCCGCTGCGCGCAGATTTTCTTGAACTGGTGAATGGCGCGCAGGATGGCAGCCGCTCCATTCTGGTGACGCCGGATGGCCGGCAGGTGGAAGTCTTCATGGAGCAGACGCTGACCCGCGATGTGAACCGTCCAGTGATCCGCACGGTCAGCTACAGTGTCAGTCAGTATGACGCCGTGCAGCGCTCCGTCGAGACGACGGCAGAGCGGGTGCCGGTTACGTGCCGCGATATCGCCTACGCCATTCCGGGTGTGGAACGCGGACGGTTTGCGGCCTGCGAATCCGGCAAGGGTGACTGGTTGATCTCCCGCGCGACAGACCGGCCCGGTTCAGACGTTTGAGGCTTTGGCCAATTCAGCAGCCAGTTCGGCCTCATGCTTTCGGGCGCGTTTGATGAGATGTTTTTCCACGACGCGGAAATTCTTGCGGTGGGAGCGGAAAAAGACGTCAAACACATCGCCCACCAGCGGCACGGCGCCAATGGCCGCATCCGCGATGAGGTTCCAGACGATGTGAATGTGCGCGGTGATGGGCAGTTTCAGGCGCGCGGATGTGCCCAGGGCGTAAAGGCCCATGGCCCCGGTGACTGCATCCCCCGCAACCGGCACAACACCGATAATGGCGTCCAGCCCGATCGGAACCCCGGCGAGTTTGAAACGGGAATCCATCAGGCGGGAGAAGCGGTTGAAACCGGCAATTTCTTCCCCGACAGTGCGGCCGGTCGGCAGCCGCAAATCATGATGCTCAGATGTTTCGGTACTGCCAGTCATTTTCATCACCCTGCAGAATAAGAGGTCAACACGGATTGCGCCTGGCGTCAAAGCCTGCTGAAACGCAGGTCATGGATGACACACATGTCTTCAAATTGCTGACGGACGAGCAATGGCGTGAAGCCGAACAGACCGGGGCGACCAATGTGCCGCTGGACCGGGATGACGGCTATGTGCATCTCTCGACCGCTGCGCAGGTTGCGGAGACGGCGCGGCTATACTTTTCGGGGCAGAAAGATGTGCGCCTGGTGAGATTCCCGGTGGATCGCCTGCCGCCCCTGAAATGGGAAAACAGCCGGGGGGGACAAATGTTCCCGCATCTCTATGCTCTGCTGCGTATTTCCAAGGCGGATGCCGTCTGGCGCTTGACGCTGGCAGAAGACGGGGCCCCCATCATGCCCAGGGATTTGACCTGATGAGTCTGACCGATCTTGGCGTTGCCGCCATCAAAATGCTGCCGCCGGAACTGGCGCACACGACAACCATCCGCCTGCTGAAGGCGCGAATAGGTGTGCCTGTACGCGCGCCCGCGACGCATCCGACGCTGGCGGTGAAACTGCCAAAGTCTGGCCTTGCCTTGTCTGGCCCTGTGGGGCTGGCCGCCGGGTTTGACAAGAATTGCGATGTGCCGGCAGCGATGGCCAAATACGGCTTTGGCTTTGTTGAATGCGGAACGGTAACGCCGAGGCCTCAGCCGGGAAATCCGAAGCCGCGCCTGTTCCGCCTCAGCGAAGATCGCGCGGTGATCAACCGGATGGGCTTTAACAATCAAGGGCTCGACTATTTCGTCGGCAATCTGAAGACCTATAAGGGTGAAGTGCCGATTGGCGCGAATGTCGGCGCAAACAAGGAGAGCGATGACCGGATTGCCGATTATGTGACGGGCGTGAAGGCTGTTGCGCCCCATGCGGACTATATCACGATCAATATTTCTTCTCCCAATACGCCGGGTCTGCGCGGCCTGCAGGACAAGGCCTCTCTGGAGGCGCTGTTGACGGCATGCGGCAAGGCAGAGCGTGCGAACAAGCCTGTCTTCCTGAAAGTGGCGCCGGATCTGGACCCGCAGGCGATCAGGGATATTTGCGGCGTTGTGCGCGGGGCAGGGGCCTGGCTGTCAGGCCTGATTGTTTCCAATACGACGCTGGCACGTCCAGACAGCCTGCGGAGCGCCGACAAGGGCGAGACAGGCGGGCTTTCCGGGGCACCGCTGATGGAGCGGTCTACGGAGGTTCTGAAGGCGTTTGCACGGGAACTGAAAGGTGAGTTCGATCTGATTGGCGCGGGCGGCATTGCGAGCGGCCAGGAGGCCTATCGCAAGATCAGAGCCGGAGCGCACGCTGTGCAGCTTTATTCCGCGCTCGTCTATGAGGGCCCGGAACTGGCCGAGCGGATCAATCGGGAGCTGGTCAGCCTGTTGCAGGCGGACGGGTTTACGACGCTGGCCGAGGCGGTCGGGAAAGACCTCTGAACAGGCCGGGGACGTAAAGCCCGAGCGCGGCGGCGCGGAAAAGGTACATCAGCAGAAACGCGGTCCACACGCCTGCATTGCCCATCTGTGGGCGCAGCATCAGGTCTGCGCCAATATAAAGTATGGCGGAGAGGGTGCCGGCATTGCGCAGGGCGCGGCCTTGCGTGGTTCCGAGGAAAAGCCCGTCAAGCTGCCACGCGGCGATCCCCAGAAGCGGCACGGCTGCGCACCAGGGCAGATAGGCGAGCGCGGCGGCGCGGGCCTCCGGATCGCGGATGAATATCTCGATGATCCAGCCGCCCCCCAACCAGTAGGCAAGAGAGATAGCCGCGCCGGAAAGCAGCGCGAACTCCGTCGTCAGCCGCATGGCCCGGGCGAGGCGTTTGCCATCGCGCGCGCCATAGGCTTCGCCGGCTTCCTTCTCTGCGACAAAGGCAAACCCGTCCAGCACGAAGGCGGCGACCGTGATGAATTGGAGGAGAACCTCATTGCCTGCAGTGATGGCCGTGGAAATCATCGTGCCGGAACGGACGAACCAGGCAAAGCAGAACAGGAGCGCCAGCGTTCGGATCATGATGTCTCTATTGGCGGCGAATAGCGCGGTCAGCCTGGCGCGGTCCAGCAGGCGGGCATGGCCGCGAAAGGCCGGGGCGACCAGGATGAGGCCGAAGACCAGCGCGACCCATTCGGCAATCGCTGTGCCGGCGCCGATTCCTGCCGGGCCCCAGTCGAGTCTCGCGACGAACCAGGTGTCGAGCCCGGCATTGATGCCATTCATCACGATCTGGAAGGCTAGCATCTGGCCCGTCTTGCCCGTGCCGAGCATCCAGCCGGTGACGGCGAGGCCCATCAGATAGGCCGGCGCGCCCCAGATGCGAGCATCGAAATATCCCCCTGCCAGTGTCTCGACCGTCTCGGTGCCGTGAAAGGCTGCGAAGATGCCGAGTTTCAAGAGGGGGGAGACCAGAAACAGGACCGCGCCTATGCCTGCACCCATCAGTAGGGCGCGCAGCAGGATGGCGCGCGATTCCGCAATGTCACCGCCGCCATTTGCCTGTGCGGTGAGGCCCGTCGTTGACATGCGCAGGAAGCCAAAGCCCCAATAGATGAAGCTGAAGGCGACCGCTGCAATGGCCACGGCGGCGAGATCCGACTTGTCGCCAAAGCGGCCCATAATGGCCGTATCGACGACGCCGGTTGTGGCGGTCGCGGCCTGTGCGAGGATCACGGGCGTGGCGAGGGAGAGGATCTTGCGCCGGGTCAACATCGCGCCTCGCTTAGCGCGATTGGCCAGCCCGGGCGAGACCTATTGCGCGTGCAGGGCTGTATACAGCTCCCGCGCATGAGGCAGCGCGATGAAGAGATAAACCGGAAAGGCCAGCGTCAGGAGCATCAGCGCGACAGGCACATGGCGTGCGGCATTCGGCAGGCGGTCGCCTTCGGTCAGCGCGGCAATGGCGGTCAGCATCAGTGCGGCCAAAGCGAGGCCTGCCAGCGTGTCACTTGGCCAATGGGCCCCGAGATAAATCCGCGAGAGGGCAATCATGACGGCAAGGGTGGCAAAGGCCACGGCCAGCAGGCGGCCCGGAAGGCGCTTGAACACCGCCATGGAGAGCAGGGCCAGCGCGCCATAGATCAGCGCGGAATTGGTGGCATGGCCGCTGGGAAAGCTGAAGGATTCCACACCGCCATAAAGGTCTACGGTCGGGCGTGGACGGGCGATGGTGGATTTGATCAGCTTCACGATCAGCGGCGTGAGGAGGAAGGCGGCGGCAAACAGGCCCGCTTCTTTCCAGGCGCGGGCAATCAGCAGGGCGCCGATGGTCACGAGGCTGACCAGGATGAGAAAGCGCGAATCCCCCAGCGCGGTGATGACCAGCATGACCTCATTCAGCAGCGGCGTGCGCAGATCTGCAATCTGGTCGGTGATCGTCCGATCCAGATGGTCCAGAGGCCAGACAGTCTGAACGCCGAGGGCGAGAGCTGTGATGATAATCAGGGAAAGGGCTGCAACCGCAGCATAGGGTTTCAGGCCTGTCATGGCGTCACAATGCCCTGACAGGCCTGAAGTTCCGGAAACGTGTAGCGGGTCAGACCGGGTCTCTTGCGCGGAAAACTTCCTCGTCGAACTCGCCTTCCCATTTTGCCACGGCAGTGGCGACGGTGAGGTCTCCGGTCACATTGGTGACGGTGCGCATCATGTCGAGGATGCGGTCAAACGGGAAGAGGACGGCGATCACGACCACGATTTGCTCCGGCGTTGCGCCAATCACGCTGAGTGTGGTGGCGGCCAGGAACAGGCTGACGGAGGGAATGCCGGCTGTGCCGATGGATACCAGCGTCGCCATGAGAATGATGGTGACATACATGCTGGCGGTCATCGGCGTGCCCATGGCCTGCGCGGCGAACAGGGCGATGACGCCCTGATAGAGCGCGGTACCATCCATATTGATCGTCGCGCCGAGCGGCAGGACAGAAGAAGCGACCGGCTTGCCGATGCCGAGGTTCTTCGTGGCGCAGGCAATCGTCATCGGCAGCGTTGCATTGGAAGATGATGTCGAGAAGGCCAGGGCCTGGGCATCCACCGCGCCGCGGAAGAAGGGCAGCAGCGGCAGGCGCAAGCCGCCGCGAATGATCAGACCGTAAGTGATCAGAATATGCAGGCCGCAGGCGATATAATGCGTCAGCGTCAGCTTTCCGAGGAAGATGAGAATATCCAGGCCGCGCTCGCCCAGCACCCAGGCCATCAGTGCAAAGACGCCGAAAGGCGCAGTTTCCATGACAATCAGGGTCAGCTTCATGACGGCTTCAGCCGCGCTGTTGATGACATTGGCGAGCGGTTTGCCAGCCTCCCCGCACATCAGAATACCGATGCCGAGCATGATGGAGAAGAAGATGATCTGAAGCACGTCCCCATTGGCCAAAGCGGCGACCGGGTTTGTTGGAATGATGGACAGGAGCGTGTGCATCAGCTGCTCGCCTACGCTGCCAGGCTGCGGGTTGGCGTCGAGGCGCGCCTTGGCCTCGGCAATGTCTGCGGCAGAGGCGATGGACAGATCAAAGCCGGCGCCGGGCTGGATGATCGTTCCCATCAGGAGGCCGAAGCTGACGGCGACGAGTGTGGTACCCATATACATCATCAGGGCACGGCCCCCGAGACTGCCGAGCTTTTTCGGGTCTCCCATCGCCAGAACGCCGGATAGCAGCGTGGTGAAGATCAGCGGGACAACCAGCATCTTGATCAGGCTGATGAAGGCATCGCCGAAGGGCTTGGCCCAGGTCCTGACGACCTCTCCGGCCGCTTCGGCGCCCATGCCGTATCTCAAGCCGAGGCCAACGATTGCCCCCAATACCAAGCCCGCGATCACGCGCTGCCAGAGATCAATTCCGAACCACCATTTCATTGAAGTAGACTCCTGCCCCATTCGTTGCGCGCGACGGTAGGGTGGACTGTACGTAATGGCAATTGCGAGTCTGAACTTACTGCAGCTTGCCAGCTACGGGTCGAAACGCCTATCAGGCTTTGCGTGAAAACCGGTTTCCCTTCTCTCCCGATTGATGATGTTTTGGCCGAAATCCGGACGTCCATGCGGGATCATGCGCGTCTTGTGCTGGCGGCGCCGCCCGGAGCGGGCAAGACGACACGGGTGCCATTGGCGCTGGCGGGCCTATTGGGAGAGCCTGCGGTTATCGAGGGCCGCATCATCATGCTGGAGCCGCGGCGGATTGCGGCGCGCATGGCGGCGCAGCAAATGGCGAATTCTCTTGGAGAGAAGCTGGGGCAGACCGTGGGCCTGACCACGCGAGTGGACCGGAAAGTGTCCGCTGCGACGCGTGTTGAGGTGATCACGGATGGCCTGTTTACGCGGCGCATCCTGTCTGATCCTGAATTGAGCGGTGTCGGCGCGGTGATTTTTGACGAATTCCACGAGCGTCGCCTGAATTCGGATTTGGGACTTACGCTGGCGATGGAAGCGCAAGGGGCGTTGCGGGATGATCTGCGACTCCTGATCATGTCGGCTACACTTGATACAGAAAACGTATCCAGAGTGCTGGAATGCCCCGTTGTGGAGAGTGAAGGGCGGCAATATCCAGTCGAGACGCGCTATCTGGGCCGCTCTCAGGACCGTGAGCGGATCGAGGACCGTATGCCGACAGCCATACGCAAGGCGCTGAAAGAGGAAGACGGGTCCATTCTGGCTTTTCTGCCGGGGGCGCGTGAGATTCTGCGCACGGCAGACCAGCTGGATGGCCTGCCCGAGAACATCCGCGTTGTCCCTTTGTTTGGCGCGTTGACCCCGGCAGAGCAGGACGCGGCTGTCTCTCCTGCGCCGGACGGCATGCGCAAAGTGGTGCTGGCGACGGATATTGCCGAAAGCGCGCTGACCATTGAGGGCGTGCGGATCGTCATCGATTCCGGTCTGTCGCGTGTCGCGGAGGACGCCGTTGGTGGGCTCGGCACACGGCTCTCCACAGTCAAGGCCTCCCGCGCCTCGGTCGATCAGCGCCGCGGCCGGGCAGGGCGCCTGTCGCCGGGGGTCTGCTATCGGTTATGGGATGAGGCCGCGACGCGAGGCCTGATGCCGGCACCGGTGCCGGAGATCCTAAAGAGTGACTTGTCGGGCCTCGTGCTGGCGTTGGCCGAATGGGGCGAGCGGGATGCTGCGCGCCTGACCTGGATGGATACGCCACCTGCCGGACGGCTGAAAGCTGCGCAGGATCTGCTGGTTACGCTCGGCGCGCTGGATGGGGAGGGAGGCCTGACGCCTTTAGGGGCAGAAATGGCGCGTTTGCCCCTGCCACCGCGTCTTGGGGCCTTGGTCGCAGGTGCGCCGACGCCCGCAGAACGCGCGCTGGCCGCGGAGATTGCGGCGCTCGCCGGGGAGCGGGGCATGGGCGGGACTTCGCCCGACCTGCGGGACAGGCTGGCCGGATTTCGCAAGGATGGCTCTCCGCGCGCCCGCAGCCTGAAGGCGCAGGCCAAGAGCTGGGGACAGGGTGCTGATCCCGGCGGAGACATGGCGAAATTGCTGGCGCGGGCCTGGCCGGACCAGATTGCCCGCAAGCGGCCGGGCAGCGGTGGCAGCTATCTCATGGCCTCCGGGCGTGCCGCCATGTTGCCGGACACGGATGCGCTGGCAAAGCATGACTGGCTGGTGATTGCCGATCTGGGAGGGGCAGCAAAAGAGGCGCGCATCTCTCTGGCCATGCCGATTGAAGAGGCGGTGGCGCTGGAGATTGGCGGCGTTGTGTCTGAAGACCGCGCGAGCTTTGACCCGAAGACCGGAAAATTCTCGGCGCGGCGGCTGAAGGCGCTGGGCGCGATTGTCTTGTCCGAAGCGCCGCTGCCGAAGCCGAAAGCGGAAACCTGCGCGGCGGCGATGCTGGAGGCTATTCGCGAAGAGGGATTTGCCGCAATCGGCGTAGAAGATGTCGTACGGGAGACTCTGGCGCGTCTCAGCATGTTGGAGGGGGCAAGCTGTATCGAGGCAGCAGGCATGAGTCTGGAGGGGCTGGTCGAGACGGCGGACGAGTGGCTCTTGCCCCTGCTGAAGCGTCAGGGGGCCAGCCTGCCGCCCCCGCATGCGGTGCGCGAGGCGCTGGTGGCGGGGCTCGAATGGCCGGTACAGGAAGCGCTGCGTAAGGATGCGCCGCTGAATTTGGAGCTGCCGTCCGGCCAGACGGCGCGGGTGGACTATCTGGATGATCGCGCGCCGCTCGTTTCTGCGCGGGCGCAGGCGTTTTATGGGCTCAGCCAGCACCCGAACCTGGCCGCGGGAAGGGTGCCGGTGACGGTGGAAATGTTGTCGCCAGGCATGAAGCCGGTGGCCACAACACAGGACCTCGGCAGGTTCTGGGGGGCGGGATATCTGGACATGGCAAAGGACATGCGCGGACGCTATCCAAAGCATGACTGGCCGGCCGATCCAGCCTCTGCGCGGGCCCATGAAGGGCGCACGAAGAAAAGATTGTAGGGAACCGGCAGGGCCAAGTGGCGTTTTCCAAGGGATAGCTGACCCAAAAGGAGCTCGCCATGAAAATTCTGAGCCTGACACTGGCCTCTGCTGTAACTGCAACGATGGCAGCTCATGCAGAACTGCCAGCCCCGCCGCAGAATCCGGTCATTTACAAGGATGCCCCGAAGGCCTGCACGACCGAAGAATTCACCATCTATTTTGAGCGCGGTGTGACACGCCTTGGCGATCAGGCCGATGCTGTTCTGGACGCCGTCGCCGATGATCTCAGTGATTGCCGCTATGCCCGCATCGAAGTGACAGGCCATAGCGATGCCGCAGGCCCGGTGGATCTGAACCGCAAAGTCTCTGATGAGCGCGCGCAAGCCGTTGTTGAGGGCCTGAAGGCCCGGAACATCACGGCAGGTCATATCGGTATTGAGCCGAAAGGCGAGGCTCGCGCCTATACTGTAAATGGCTATGCCGAGCCGCTGAACCGTAAGGCGACCGTGCGTCTGGTGCCGGTCAATTACGATCAGCGCGCATCGTAATACAAACGAGATTCAGACATTTAATTGGGGCGGCTATCTGACTGGCCGCCCCATTCCATGCCCATCGTCTTTTTCATCCAGTCGGCAAATGTGGCCGGCTTTTCAAGGGCCTTGGGGTCAAGCGATCCATAGGAAACAAGCGGGCCATCGCGCGCTTCAAGGCGCACGCCGCGCACATGCGTGTTGCCGAGCGCCCAATCATTGTGGGCGCCGGTGTCCAGCAGCAGCATGACCTGTTCACCGCCGCGGCCTTCCTCGTCGCGCCCAAACACAAGACCATAGACCTTTTCCCGGCCCCACAGGCCATGGCTGGAGGCCTGACGCTTTCCATTCAGCAGGACTTCGTCCCACAGCAGATTCCGCCGCCATTGTAGAACATGCATCCGATCCTCCATGATGATCTTGATATCAACATGGTGCATGGACAGGCGAACGATCTCGGCGCGTAGCATGGGCAACTCCTAAATTATCGAAAAACGATAATGCGAAGCTGGCGCACGGTCAAGGGATATCGAAGGGGCAGGAGGATAAGAACTGGACGGCCTCACCTGTCCCCGGATGGCGAAAGCTCAGCTGGCTGGCATGAAGATGCAGGCGCGGTGCCATGTTGCGTGCCACATCATGCGCGTAAAGCTGGTCTCCCAGAATTGGGTGGCCAAGCTCTGCCATGTGCACACGCAGTTGGTGAGACCGGCCGGTCAGCGGAGTAAGCTTCACGCGGGAGGTGGCGGCATGGCGGTCGATGACTTCAAACCGTGTCTGGCTGGGCTTGCCGATCTCATGATCTACTTTCTGGCGGGGCCTGTTTGGCCAATCCGCGATGAGGGGCAGATCAATAAGGCCGGACGTCTCCTCCGGCCCCATCCAGACATCTGCCAGATAGGCCTTCTCAATCTGGCCCTGCTCGAACGCCATTGAGAGGGCACGCTGAACGTCCGGCGTGCGGGCAAACAGCAACAGGCCGCTGGTTGCCATGTCGAGGCGATGGACTGTCAGGGCGCCAGGATAAGCTTCTTCAGCCCGGCTGCGGGCGCAATCGGCTTTTTCAGGGCCGCGTCCGGGCACGGACAAAAGGCCGGCTGGCTTGTCAGCTACAATCAGCCATTCATCCACATGAAGAAAAGTGAGCAGATCGGAAGGCGGGATATAGGGCGTATGGACAGGCATGAGGTTTCGGAACCGTCTTGGCATCGGTGCGTTGGCATGTGGACGCCTTCATTGTGGAGGCAGATAAAGAGGAGCTTTGGATATGAAAAAACCGATTATTGCAATCCTGCTTGGTCTGGGCGCTTTTGGTCTTGCTGCCTGTGACACCAATGACGGCCCTGCAGAAGAAATGGGTGAAGAAATTGATGATGCTGCCGACGAAGTTGAAGATGAAATGAACTAATCGGTTTCTTCCGAGCAAAATTAAAGCCAGCCTTCGGGCTGGCTTTTTTCATGGGAAGGAGATGGACGACCGATCAGGTGGTCTGATCATCTGTGTCCATGATGTCGGCTTTTTCGCGATTCACGTCCTGGGCTTCGGCAAAGGATTGCGCGTCCAGATCCATGACATCAATCACTTTGCGCGTCTTTGGGTTCAGCAGGGCCAAGCGATGACCAAAGCGCACGGTTTGAAGTTCCGTTTTTTTGAGAGGTGCTTCCAGGATGATGGCGAATTCTGCAGAGGTTGCAGGCATTTGTGCTGGCAGAATCATGCCGGGTACAATGCGGTCCTCGATAGGGGAGCCTGCAAGGCAGATGCCTTTCTTCTGGATGCCGACTTCGCAATTGCGACCCTTCAGATCAAAGTCATGATCAAAGACCGCATAGTCCGCTTCCTGAAAATAATCGACGGCTTTGACGTTCGGTCCGGGCAGGGCAGGTTGCAGAATGACGGCGAGGCCAGCAATCGAGGCCGCACAGGCAGAAACACAAGCAGAAACAATCATTTCGGAGGTCATGGGGTCCATCCAGCTTACTGGTGGACTAATGCGTCTATCTACCAACTGGTTCCCGGATGAGCGGAAAAGTCCTCAGAAACATCAGGTCTTTTGCGGAAGGGTCAGGCGGAAAACAGACCCGTCAGGCCCCGTGGAGGCAAGCTCCAATTCGCCGCCCATGGCCTCGGCCAGTTCACGGGCAATAACCAGGCCCAGTCCGGTGCCCGTCTGGCGCGCTGTGCCAGCAAAAGGCGTAAAGAGATTGTCGGCGGCCTTCTGTGGCAGGCCCGGGCCGGTGTCTGCGAACTCAACCTGATTATTCTCTGAGCTGACGAATATGCGCGAAGGGTCAGACCCTGCGGCTGTCATCGCCTCAGCCGCATTGCGGATGAGGTTTGCCGCGATCCTATGAAGATGATCCGGATCTGCGGTCACTTGGTCCAGCATGTGGACATTGTTGACTAGCTCGACAGATGGCCAGGCCGCGAGCGCTTCGTCGGCGGCCTCATCGATCGCCTGTTTGAGGTATACCGTATCCGGCTCGGCTGGCTGTGGCATGGCCTTTCCATAGTCGAGTGTTTCCGTTGCCAGCGTAATCGCGCGGGTCAGGGCCCGCTCCAAGCGAGGCGCAGCCTTCTGTACGCGGACGTCTTCGGATCGCGCCAGCGTGTCCGAAACAAGTTGCGCCGAGGCAAGGGAGTTGCGCAGGTCGTGATTGATCTTGGCGACAGCCATGCCGAGTTCGGCGAGATGGGCCCGCTGGCGGAAGCTATCGGCCACGGCGCCCTCCATGTCGGACAGGGCATTCTGTGCACGGCCGATCTCATCTTTCCGGCGAGTGGGTGGCAGACGTTTGGTCCAGCCTCCCGGGTCCTGGCGGAACTGTTCCACGCTGAGGGTAACGCGCTGCATCGGGCGAACCACGAGGAGGTGTAGCAGTATGTAAATGATAGAGGCTGCGACCAGCGCGATGAGCAGGGCCAGGCCTGCAATCCGGCGTGCATAAGCATAGAGGGCGGTTTTCATGGGGGCCTGCGGCACGACCACTTCGATCACCCGGTCGGGCTCTGACCCGACAGCGGTAACGACGAGGATGCGGTCATTCGGCGCGAAGAAGGCGCCCATCACATCCAGAACACGGCTGAGCGGTGTGGTGTCACGCAGATCTTCTGCATGCATCTCGCCGTCCATCGGCATTTGTGAGGAGAGCAGCTGAAACCGCATCTCGTCTTCCGTTTCGGCCACGGCCAGTACTTCGGCATTCTCCAGCAATTGCTCGGAGAGTTCTTCGGACACAGACCGCTCAGGTGCGGCGTCCAGGGCAAGCGCGGCAATGCGGGCGGCCTGCACACGCTCATTCAGCCAGGCCATGCGGAAGCCGGAGGCGCTGGGCACGAAAATGAAGCCTTCGACGATCAGGATGGCGACCACGGTGAGCGCAAAAAGACGGAACGACAGGCTGTTGAACCATCGCGCCGGGGCGCGGGTTTCAGCAGTCTGAGGTACGGGCGCGTCAGGCTTGTGAGTCACGCGCTTGAAGTAGCCTAGGGGATGCGCTGGAGCAAGCCGACGAGGCGCTTGGCGTTCTTCCCGAAGATAATGTCTGTGAAGTGCGCATTGGCGGCGCGTTTCGCCACTTCTGCCCGCGTCGGGTAAGGCGAGATGAAATTGGTCAGATCCTTCACATCCAGCCCGTTCGACATGGCAACGGAGACCAGCTGGATAATGTCACCCGCGCCTTCGCCGACAATCGATGCGCCGAGCAGCTTGCCCTTGCGCACGATCAACTTGGCTTCGCCCAGCGTCTTGCCTTCGGCAATGGCGCGATCATTTTCGCTGAAGGGAAAGGTCGGTGCGGAAATGGCGTCTGCACCATAGCATTCGGTGGCTTCGGCCTCTGTCATGCCAAGCTGTGCCACTTCGGGGGAGGTGTAGGTGACGGCCGGAATGGGCAGGCTGGTCGCTTTGGTGAACTGTTTGAAGAAGGCGCGGCGACTGAAGACGGAGGCATGCCAGCCGGCGACATGGGTGAATTGTTCGCGGCCTGCAATATCGCCCAAAGCCCAGACACGGCCATTGGATTTTGACCGCAGAGTGTCTCCGACCTGGATGCCTGTGTCGTCATGATCGACATTGCCCTTGTTCAGCTCCAGCCCGTCCAGAACCGCGCGACGGCCCAAGGCGACAAGAAGGTGCGAGCCCTCGATCACGGACGTGGGCGAGCCGTCCTGGCGTTCCGTGCTGACATGGATATTCTGTCCCTTGCTGCTGATATGCACAGCCTTGTGTCCTTCCAGCAGCGTGACGCCTTCTTCTTTCAGCGCCTCAATGGCGATAGAGGCATGGTGCGGATCAGCCCGGCCCAGGGCGAGATCCTTCTCTACAACCGTGACCTTGCTGCCGAGGCGGGTAAAGGCCTGCGCCATTTCCATGCCGATGGGCCCGGCGCCTAGAATGATGAGATGTTCAGGCAGCTCAGGCAGGTCGAAAATGGTCTCATTGGTCAGATAAGGGACTTCGCTGAGGCCCTCGATGGGGGGGACCAACGCGCGCGACCCTGTAGCGACGACGATTCGGCGGGCGATGGTGCGAGTGCTGTCTGAGACGAGCGTCTTGTCATCCTCAAAGCGCGCTGCCTCGCGGATGACGGTGACGCCGAGGCCTTCAAACCGTTCCTGGCTGTCGACCGGAGCAATGGTTTCGATGGCGGACTGGATATGCGCTTTCACCTTCTGCCAGTCTGTCTTCGGCGGGCCGGCGGAGATGCCGTATTTTTCTGCCTCGCGAACAGAGGCGGCTGCCTTTGCGGCGCTTAGCAGGGCCTTGGAGGGAACGCAGCCATAGTTCAGGCAGTCCCCGCCCATCTTGCCCTTTTCATAAAGCACGACAGACAGACCGAACTGGGCGGCCCCAGCAGCGGCAGACAGGCCTGCAGAGCCTGCTCCAATAACGGCCAGGTCAACGTTCAGGGTTTGCATCAGGCAGCTTCCTCAATCTTGCCCGCCTTGCGGGGAAACAGTTTTTTCCAGGCTACAGGGAGCAGGGACACGACCACCAAAGCGAGCGCGGCGGGCAAAAGGTTCCGAAACACAGATGCAAGATCGGGGTCTTCGCCCCGCGCAAAGGTGGTGCCAAGCCCAGCGCCGACCCAGGTATAGGCGACCACACCGGGCACAATGCCAAGCGCGGTGGTGATCACATAGTCCCGGAACTTCGCGCCCAGAATGGCCGGCAGCACATTGGCGACGGCAAAGGGCATGGCCGGCACAAAGCGCATGGCGAACATATAGGCCAGCGGACTGTCCTGAAATTCCGTGCGGACCTTCTCAGCATAGCCTCCTGCCATTTTGCGCAAGGATGCGCCGAGCGAGGTTCTTGCGGCCAGGAACAGCAGGCTGGCGCCCAGGGTTGCCCCGGCAATTGTGGCCAGCGATCCGCCGACCAGCCCGAATAGAAAGCCCCCTGCAATCGTTACCCAAAGGGCGCCGGGCATCATGAACAGGGTCGTCAGGGCATAGATGCCGATGAAGGCTGCAATCGCGAGGACAAGGTGGTCCTCGACAAAGGCGCGCAGCGTGGCCTGCTGCTGGCGTAGGGTTTCCAGCGACAGATAGTCAAACAGGCCAAGGGCCCAGGCGGTCACAAGGCCCGCGGCGATCAGGTAAAGCGGCCACAGGCGCAACCAGATTGGCCGGGATGTCCTGGATATCTCACTCATCGGCGTCTCTCTTGGCGATAATCATTGAGGGACCAGTCATATTCATAGCCCCGGATGCGTGGTGTCTTGCGGATGGCCTCAGCCAGATCCGGCTCTGCATATTTCAACAGGTGTTGCATCACAGTGGCTTTCGATCCGCCGAAATCGTCTTCAAACCAGTCATAAATGGTCGAGACGGTCAGACCTCTGGGCCCGGTACGGACACCGCGGGGATGATTGATATAGGCCCGCGCGGCGGCATCCAGATCCCTGTCCAGTGTATCGCCCTTCCAGGCGACGGGCTGCAGGTTCGGGCAGGACCAGGCGGCGCAATTGATGGCATAGTGTACGCGCGGATCCTGGAAGCGCGGCCGCAGCACATCATGCTCGATCCCATCAAGGGAGATTTCTCTTCCGTCTGCCGTGACCTTGATTTTCTTCCAGGGGCCGCCGAACACATAGCCATCCCGTATAGAGCCGAGCGGGTATTGCTGCGCGATGTAGCGCATGGTGACGGCATTATAGAGATTGGCCCAGGCGGCGAAGGTTGCGTCATCGCGGCCGGACAGATCCATCTCGGCAAAGCTGGCAATGTAGACATCCAGCTCGGCGCGGTCCGCCTGATTAGCCTTCAGGGCGGCGTAATTGACGCGGTTTACGCCGTCTCCCCCCTGATGGACATAGTCAGACAGAAGGCGTGTCCATTGCGCATGTTGCGCAGAGGCGGGCAGGCTGGCGCCAAGCGCCAGGACGTAGCCTATCAGCAGGGCTTTTGCGAAGGTCAGGATCGGACGGGTCATGAAGTGCCTAGTATGGGGCGAAAGTGACCGACGCATAGCCTGACGCGCGGGAAAATCCGTTCACGTCTGCGTGCGTTGCCCTGACGTCCGGGGGAGACGGGCCTCAGTGCCCGGCGGCGGCTTGGGCGGTGTCGAGTTCCATCCAGTCATGGAAGGGCAGGCCATAGGCCATGTCCATCACCTCAAAGCCGATGCCATTGGGTTGGCGGGCGCTGGAGTTCCACAGGATGACAACGCCTGTATCGCGGTCCGGATCGAACAGGATGAACGAACGGTAGCCCTCAACGGCGCCGCGATGGCCGACCACGCGGTTGCCCGCCTCACCATATTTATAAATCCGCCAGCCAAGCCCGTAACGGGCGTCGCGCACGGTGCCCTGATAATGGCTGGACATGCGCGCCTGTTCCCGGCGGGTATAGATGCGCGGTGTTTGCAGCATGTCGAGCGCTGTTTCACTCAGCACGTCCGGTACAAGGCCCATGTGGGCGCGCGCGTAGAGCGCCAGGTCACGGATCGAGCCATTCACGCCGCCAGCGGCCGGGACGCGATAATAATCGTCATTCACGGTTTTTTCCTGAGGACGGCCAGGTGCGCGTCCGCGCTTGGAGTAGGGGCGGGCCCAGGAGTGTGAGTTCTGCAGGCCGCTGCGGCCAATGCTGGCTGTCGCCATGCCGAGTGGAACGAAGACAGAGCGTTGTACGGCGTCGGCATATTTGGACTCTGTGACATCCTCGACCACTTCGGCGATGCTGTCATAGGCGACATTCTGGTAGGTGTGACACTCGCCAATCGCGCAGACGGGTTTCAGGGATTTCAGGCTTTCGCGGATTTTGGCGGGGTCCCAGCCATCTTCCAGACGCGTATCATAGGCATTTGGCAGGATGCCCAGCCGATGCGACAGGACATCTTCCAGGGTCGCGCGTTTTTCGCCGCCGCCGGGCAGGCGCAGGCTGGTCTTGAAGCTGCCGACTGTGTCCGTGATGTTGAGGCGCGCTTGGCTGGCGAGAATGGCAATTTCTGTTGCGGCCACGCCTTTGGAGAGCGACGCCCAGCGAAACACCGTGTCATCCGTCACCGGCTCGCCGCCGATTTCGGTGACGCCATATCCCTTTGCAAAGGCGATCCGGCCATCTTCGATCACCGCGACAGACAGACCGACAATGTCTTCATCAGCGGCCAGGCGGGTCAGCCGGGCATCGAGATGGTCATAATCCATGGTCTGAGAGAGGGCCGCCGCCGGAATGGCAAGCAGGGCAAGAAGACAAAGAACGGCAGAGCGCTGAAACCGCATGTGACCTCTTCGAAAATTTTACGCCCGCCCACATTGGCAGAGTGCGCGAGACTCTTGTGTTATGTAAAGAGTACGCCGCAGGGGCGTGCAGGAATGTGCTGTCTTCTTCTTCCCCGGTGGCTTGACCTTGGCCATTCATGCCTGTATTGGCCCCTCTTTCCGAGATACTTAGCTTTCAGAGCAGACCGATGAAACGCACATTCCAGCCGAGCAACCTTCGCCGCAAGCGCACCCATGGCTTCCGCGACCGCATGTCGACCAAAAATGGCCGCAAGGTGCTGGCGCGCCGCCGCGCCAAAGGCCGCAAGTCGCTGTCCGCTTAAGAGCGGGGTCGCCCCCGTCTGACTTAAAGGACGGATGCCAGGCCATGACCAGCGAAATGCAGAATTCCGAGATTGAGGTCGCCCGTCTTCGCGTGCGGCCTCAATTTCTTTATGTGCGCCACGGCAAGTCTGAGCGCCGCAAGGCACTCGTGATCCAGGCACGCCCCAGGCGAGGGGACGCCGCTGGCAGCCATATCGGCGCCGGGTTTACCGCCACCAAGAAGATCGGAAATGCCGTTATCCGCAACAGGGCCAAACGCCGGTTGCGTGAAGCCGCGCGTGTTCTCTTGCCGCAGCATGGCAAAGCGGGGTGGGATTATGTCTTTATTGCACGTATGGAGACGCCTGAGATTGGCTGGGCACGTTTGCTTGACGATATGGAAAGTGCGCTGATAAGCCTCGCCGCTGATTAAACCCCCGCCGCCGAGTCGGTCGGGCTGACAAAGATTTTCCGGGATCCGCAGATGGAAAAAGAAGACCAGCGCAATTTCCTGATCGCCATGGTCGTGATGATCGTGTTTGTGTTTGCCTACCAGACCTTCATCATGAAGCCTGCGCAGAAGAAATTCGAGGCGCAGCACGCGGTTGAGCAGGCAGAACAGCAGACCGCGACGACCGCAGATTCCAGCGTGCCAGCGGTCTCGCAGATCAAGCCGGTCGAGGAAGCCATTCAGGAAGATGCCCGGGTCGCCTTCAATGGCGATTCTGTCGACGGCACGATCCGACTGTCTGGTTCCCGTATCGATGATCTCAGTCTGAAGAAACACTTCCTGACGGTCGAGAAGCTCAAAGAAGTCCGCCTCTTCCGCCCGGAGAACAGCGAGTACGGCTATTTTGCCACCTGGTATTGGGCGGATGGCTCCACACTGGTGGCAGGCCGCAACTCCCCCTGGAAACAGGTGGGAGAGGGCAAGCTGACGACCTCAACGCCCATTACGCTGCGTCTTGAAACGGATGGTCTGACGATTGACCGCGAGATTTCAGTGGATGACGATTATATGTTCACCTTCACCGATACGGTGACCAATACATCCGGCGCCCCTCGTGAGCTGCGCCCGGTTGGCTCGATTGAGCGTCATGGCGACTGGAAAGGCTTCCTTGAAGTTACCGATCCCGGCACGGGTAGTCAGACCAACATTGCGCATGTTGGTCTGATGGGCGTGGTGAACAACGAATTGCGGATGAAGAAATATAAGCCGCTATTCCAGATGAAAGACATCAAGGGCGAGACGAAAGAGGGCAATTTCCCGTCTGATCAGGGTGGCTGGTGGGGCCTGTCCGACAAATACTGGCTCGGCGCGCTTGTGCCTGAGCAGGACCGTTTCTTTGCCGGCATGGTCGACAAGCGCAAACTCGCCCGCGGCGCGGGACTTGAAGTGCGTGCGGAAACGGCGCCAGTGACCCTTGCGCCTGGCGCCAGCGAGACAGTTTCCAACAGCATCTATGCGGGTGCAAAGCGTTTCGAAGTGCTGCAGCATTATCAGAACGATCTGGGCATCCCGCGCATGGTGGATGCGATTGACTGGGGCTGGGCGTTCTTCCTGACCAAGCCTTTCTTCTATGCCCTGGAATGGCTGTCCGGCGTGGTCGGCTCATTTGGCTGGGCGATCCTCGCCTTTACGGTTCTGGTCAAGCTGCCACTCGTGCCGCTTTACAATCAGAGCTACAAATCCATGGCGAAGATGAAGAAGCTGCAGGAGCCGATGCAGGACATCCGCGAGCGCTTCAAGGCTGACCCCCAGCGCCAGCAGCAGGAAATCATGAAGCTGTACAAGCAGGAAGGCGCAAACCCGATTGGGGGCTGTCTGCCGATCCTGTTCACGATCCCGATCTTCTATGCGCTCTACAAGACGCTGTATGTGACGATCGAAATGCGCCACACGCCCTTCCTGTTCCTGAAGGATCTGTCGGCACCCGATCCGACCGCGATTGGTAATCTGTTTGGTCTGATCCCGTGGTGGTCCGCAGCCGATCTGAAATCCATCCCGTTCATCGGCATCGTCATTGGCATTGGCATCCTGCCGATCCTGTACGGTGTTACCATGGCGGCCATCCAGACGCTGAGCCCGCCGCCGCCAGACCCGACGCAGCGCCGTATCATTCAGGCGATGCCGCTGGTCTTCATGTTTGTGTTTGGCGGCTTTGCTGCGGGCCTTGTCATGTACTGGGTCTGGTCGAACCTGCTCTCCTTCGCGCAGCAATACTTCATTATGCGGCGCAATGGGGTGGAGACCGAGATCGGCAAATTCATAAAAGGCCTGACGAGCGGCAAGAAGAAAACGGCGGATTAGGCAGATGGAAAACGGTGACGGCTTCAGTGAAGAGGCGCTCGAAGCTGGCCGTGTGCTGTTTGCCGGGCCGGTCGAGTTTGTCAAAGGCGTGGTGGACCTGAAAGGTCTTCCGCCTGCGGATCGGACCGAAGTCTGTTTTGCGGGCCGGTCGAATGTCGGCAAGTCCTCTCTGATCAATGCCCTGACAAACCGGGCCAAGCTGGCGCGATCCTCCGCAGAGCCGGGCCGGACGCGCGAACTCAACTATTTCGATCTCGGCGAAGGCCAACTTTACCTCGTTGACCTGCCGGGCTTTGGCTATGCCAAGGTCAGCCGGTCGCAGGCCGAAAGCTGGATGAAGCTGACGCGCTCCTATCTGCGCGGACGGCCAAGCCTGCGCCGCGTCTTCCTGCTGGTCGATGCGCGAAGGGGCCTGATGGATACGGATGAGGAGGTGATGAAGATGCTCGACACCTCCGCCGTCACCTATCAGATCGTGTTGACCAAGGTCGACAAGCTGAAGAAATCAGAGGCCGATTCTGTGGCTGCCGGCATCGAGGCCAAGCTGAAAAAGCATGGCGCGGCGCATCCTCTGGTGCGGATGACGTCATCCGAAAAAGGCTGGGGCATTCCGGAGCTGCGCGCCGAAGTGGCCTCTCTGATATAGTCTTTCTCCGGACGGTATCCGTGCCAGTCCCGCAGGCAAAGTCAGTCTTCTCTTCCTGTACTGTCACGCTCTGATATTGACCGCTAGGCGCGTGTGAGCACTATCCGCCGCGATGCAAGAGGAGGGCAGTATGCCTTTGGAGATCCGGATTGATGATCTGAGCGGCGCTGAAGTGGCGGACCTGTTGACGGCCCATGCGGATCTGATGCTGTCGCTCAGCCCGCCGGGGAGTTGCCATTTCCTGCCGCTGCAGGGCCTGAAAGTGCCGGAGGTTACGTTCTGGTCTATGTGGCAGGATGGAGCGCTTGTCGGATGCGGCGCGCTGAAGGATCTGGGCGACGGCACCGGCGAGATCAAATCCATGCACGCACGCCAGCATCTGCGCGGCAAGGGATATGGGCGTGCGATGCTGGAGCATATACTGGCAGAGGCCCGTGCGCGCGATTATACGGCGCTCTATCTTGAGACGGGCTCCATGGATGGGTTCATTCCGGCCCGCAGACTGTATGAGGCCTATGGCTTTACCTATTGCGAGCCGTTTGGAAGCTATGTGGAAGACCCCCACAGCGTGTTCATGAGTCTGGATATGCAGGCCGCCTAGCCGAGGAAGACCGAGCCTTCGGGATATTTCACGCGGGGCTGGGTCTTGGTTGCCAGGAAGAAGCCCAGTGTCAGCGGTCCGATCCGGCCCAGGAACATGATCAGGCAAATCACCGCGCGGCCGATTTCGTTCAGGTCTCCGGTAATACCGCGGCTGAGGCCAACAGTGCCAAAGGCTGAGCAGACCTCAAACATCACATCCATGAAGTCCAGTTCGTGCGTGGCAGTGATGATGAACATGCCGGCGAAAATGGTGAAGACGCTGACCGTGAGCAGGGCCATCACTTTGAGACCCTGCGCCAGGCCGATGGAATAGCCAAAGGCGCGCATCGTGCCGCTGCTGCGGAAGAAGGCGAAGGTGGCCAGGATGAGTACGAACGCGGTTGTCACCTTGATACCGCCCGCCGTCGACGTGCTGCCGCCGCCAATCACCATCAGCACGATGGTCATCAGCGTTGTATCATGGCGCATGCCGCCTGTGTCCATGGAGTTGAAGCCGGCTGTTCTGGGAGTGACGGCCTCAAACCAGATGGCGTTCAGCTTTTCCGGCAATGTGTGCAGCCCTGCCAGAGTGCGTGGATTGCTCCATTCCAGCACGGCATAGAACAGAATGCCGAATATGATCAGGCCGAAAGTCCCGACCAGCATCAGCCTTGTATGGAGGGATAGCTGGCTGATGCGTTTCGAGACAACAAGATCGGAAATCACGGCAAAGCCCAGCCCGCCGACAATGAACTGGATGGAGATTGTATATATGACGATGGGGGAGCCGACATAGCCCATCAAGCTGTCTGGAAAGAGCGAAAAGCCGGCATTGTTGAAGGCCGAGATGGAATGGAAGACGGCCTGCCAGATGCCCTGCTTCCAGCCGAATTGCGGCACGAATTCAAAACTAAGCAGTATCGCGCCGATAATTTCGCAAATCACGACAAAGCGGAAAATAAAGGAAGCCAGCTCCAAAAGGCCGCTGATTGAGCGTAGGCCCATCTCCTCCCGCAGGAATTGTCTCTGGGCGAGGCCGATCTGCATGCCCATCGAGGAGAGGACGACGACCGCGAAGGTCATCAGGCCCATGCCGCCGAGCTGGATCAGCACCATGAGAACGCCCTGGCCGAAATGCGTGAAGTCGGAGCCGGTATCGACCACGGCCAGGCCGGTCACTGTGACGGCAGACGTTGCTGTGAATAGTGCGTCAGACCAGGTGATGTCTGTGGTGGTGGAGATTGGCAGCTTCAGGGCGAGCATGCCGAAGAGAATCCAGCTGAGATAGACCAGAGCCAGAAGGGCAGGGGTCGGCAGCGCGGAAAGGCGGTCTTTCAGGCTCAAGCGTCGGATCCGTCAGCGAAGCGCCGGATGTCGGCACGGTTCCCAAACAGGATCAGCCGGTCATCTTCCCCCAGATTTTGCTCACCGTCTTCAATGGGGAAAACCTGCTTGTCGCGGATTACGCCCAGACAGGTGAGGGCGTATTTGTCTTTCAGGCGCTGAGGGGAGAAGCCGCGTGTGCTGAAGCGGCTTGGCACGCGGATTTCTGCCAGGAAGACTTCATCCCAGAGGCAGAGATAATTCCGCATCCGCGGATTGTGCACCAGCTGCGCCAGGTGAAGGCCCTCATTTGCCTCTGGCAGGACGACATTCTGGATGCCGATCCGCTCCAGAATGGTCTTGTGCGTATCGCTTTGCGCCTTCACCCACACATCCGTGCAGCCAGCCTCCAAGATGTTCATCGCTGCGAGGATGCTGGACTGCATGTTCTCGCCGATGGAGATGATCACCGCATCATAGGCTTCGAGACCGATTTCGCGGACGGCCTTTATGTCTGCAGCATCTGCGACAAGGGCAGAGTCTATTTCATCTGCGATGGAGGCGACTTCCGCCTCGTTGACATCCACCCCCAGCACGCGGTCACCCATGCGGGTCAATTCCCGCGCGACGGCGGTGCCGAAAGTACCTAGACCAATGACTACCACATTGCGTCTGCTTTGAGCCATGCGAATAACCGTATCTGTTGGGGGGAAAGGCAATTGTCCAAAGAATTGCGACGTCTGAAGCGTCATTATCAGCGCATAACGCAGCATACGCCTGCCGGTTTCGCGATGCAGCAAAAATTCTCACCCCTTACCGAGGCGGAAAAACCACGCTAAAGGGGCGCGCATGACAGACCAGATTTCCCCCGCTCAGTTCACCGCCCGCACGCTTTCGGAGGCGCTGCCTTATATCCAGCGTTATGCTGGGAAGACGATTGTCGTGAAATATGGCGGCCATGCCATGGTGGATGAAAGCCTGGCGGCGATTTTTGCGCGCGATGTGGTGTTGTTGAAGACCCTGGGCATCAACCCCGTGATCGTTCATGGCGGCGGCCCCCAGATCGGCAAGCTGCTGGACCGGCTGGGCATTGTATCCGAATTCAAGGGCGGCCTGCGGGTCACCGATGAAGCGACCATGGAAGTGGTCGAAATGGTGCTGTCCGGGCCGATCAACAAATCCATTGTCCGTGCGATCAATCAGGCGGGCGGCAAGGCGGTAGGCCTGTCGGGCTCAGATGGCAATCTGATCCAGGCCGAGAAGGCCAAGAAGACAGAGCGCGATCCGGACAGTCATATAGAGCAGGTTCTGGACCTTGGCTTCGTAGGCGAGCCGAGCGCCGTCGATACAAGCGTCATCGATGCGCTGCTGAAATCCGATTCCCAGCTTATCCCGGTCGTGGCCCCGGTGGGCGCCGGGCCTGACGGCCACCGCTATAATGTGAATGCGGATACGGCGGCAGGCGCGCTGGCGGCAGCCCTTGGTGCAAGCCGTCTGTTCCTGCTGACCGATGTTGCCGGGGTGATGGATAAGCAGAAGAACCTGCTGCGCGAGATTGCCGTCGATGACATTCCGGGTTTGATTTCAGACGGCACAGCTGCAGGTGGTATGATACCGAAGCTTGAAACTGCGGCCCAATCTGTAAAACATGGCGTCGGGGCGGCAGTCATCCTCGATGGGCGTGCGCCGCACGCCTTGCTCATGGAGCTTTTTACAGAACATGGCGCAGGTACGCTCATTTCTTAAAGGTCTTGTCTTTCTTGCGGCCAGCCTGGCCTTGCCGGCAATTGCACAGGCGCAGGAGGCCGATGGCTGGAAACTCTGCAACAAGACAAGCTACATCATTGAAGCCGCTGTTGGCCGTCCGGTTGGCGGCAGCATCAATGTTGATGGCTGGTTCAAGCTGCAGCCGGGTTCATGCCAGTTGGCGCTGAAAGGTCCGCTGGAGCCGAAATATCATTTTCTCTATGGCCGTACATCCAGCGCGCATCGCGGCGGTGTTCGCGAGTGGCGCGGTGAAACGGAATTGTGTGTGGACCCGACAGGTGGGTTCTCTCTGGAAAGCCCACCCAATTGCACCGCCATGGGCCTGGAGCCGCGTGGCTTTCGACCTGTGCAGATCACCAATCGCACGCGCTGGAGCACCAGCTTCACCGAGATTGACAATTATGATCTGGAAAAGGCGCGCACCGCCGGGGTTCAGCGCCTTCTGGAAGAGGCCAATGTCTTCTCCGGCGCGATCGATGGCCATATCGGCTACAAGACGCGCGCGGCGATTGGAGACTTCCTGAAGAAAAACAACCTGCCTGCGGATACGTCAGACTCTGACCTGATCGACTTTCTGGAACAGGTTGCCAAGGATGCGGGCCGCAATGTCGGCTTCACGCTGTGCAACCGGACGGACAAGCGCATCTGGAGCGCCATTGCCCGGCGCGGGACCGAAGGCTGGGAAAGTCGCGGCTGGTGGATGCTGGAGGCGGGCGGTTGCGCGCGGGCCATCGATCGTGGCCTGCGGAGCACGGAATATTATGTCTATGGCGAAATGGAGGACGGCACCCGCACGCGGACGCTGGCAAAGGCGTCCGATGCCTTCTGCGTCGGCCGGGCGAAGTTTGCCATTGTTGGCCGCGACGATTGTGAGGCCTCTGCCTATCGTACGGCCCTGTTCCAGCGCGCGCCTGAACCGGTAGACCGCCGTCTGGTATTCGAATTCTTCGAGCGTGACTTCGCCAAGGCGGGAACCCAATGATTTCTTCCAAGGCTGGCGTTCATATCGCGCCATTCGGCAGCTTCGGCCATGTCAGGGACTGGGTCTTCGATCTCGACAACACGCTGTATCCGGCCGAATGCAACCTTTTCGCCGAGATTGACACGCGCATGACGGATTTTGTCTCGCGGTTGCTGGACCTGCCGCCTGATGAGGCGAGAAAGCTGCAGAAGCATTACTATGCAACCTATGGCACGACGCTGTCAGGCCTGATGAAGGTTCACAAGATCGATCCGGCTGACTTCCTGCATTATGTCCATGAAATAGACCTGTCACCGCTGCCAGACCTGCCGGTATTGCGCGATGCGCTGTCAGCTTTGCCCGGGCGGAAATTTGTCTACACAAACGGCTCACGCCGTCATGCCGAGCGGGTGGTGGAGAGGATGGGCCTCTCGCATCTGTTCGATGGCAGCTATGGCATCGAGGATGCCGAGTACACGCCCAAGCCCAATCAGGTGTCCTATGACAGGTTCGTTGCTTTGCATGACATCAAGCCAGGTCGCGCGGTCTTCTTTGAAGATCTCGCCCGCAATCTGCTGCCTGCAAAGGATATGGGCTTCACAACGGTGCTGGTGCATTCCGAAAGGGACTGGAGCCATGAGCCGATTGAAGCCCGCCCCGCCAATTTGGATGACCTGTTGGGGGATGACGGGCCTGACCACATAGACTATGTCACGGGCGACCTTGCTGCCTTTCTTGAGGCGGCGATTGAAACCTTGGACTAAACGGCCCCGGAGAAAAAAATGACAGAAGCCCTTGCCGCCTCCATCGAACAGGCGTGGGAAACCCGCGACACGCTGACCACTGAAACACGCGGTGAAGTGCGCGATGCGGTCGAGGCGGCTATTGAGCTTCTCGATTCCGGTGAGGCCCGCGTGGCAAGCCCGAATGGTGATGGCAGCTGGGAAGTGCATCAATGGCTGAAGAAGGCCGTGCTGCTGTCCTTCCGCCTGAATGCCAATGGCATGATTTCCGGCGTGCCGGGTGGCGGAAATTGGTGGGACAAGGTGCCCTCCAAATTCCAGGGCTGGGGCACTTCCGATTTTGAGAATGCCGGCTTCCGCGCGGTGCCGCCCTGCGCTGTGCGCCGCGGTGCCTATATCGCGAAAAATGCCGTGCTGATGCCGTCCTATGTGAACATTGGTGCCTATGTGGGCGAAGGCACGATGATCGACACCTGGGCCTCTGTCGGCTCCTGCGCGCAAGTTGGCGCGAACTGCCACATCTCTGCCGGCACCGGCATTGGCGGCGTTCTGGAGCCGCTGCAAGCGAACCCGACAATCATTGAGGACAATTGCTTCATCGGGGCGCGCTCTGAAGTGGTTGAGGGCGTGGTTGTGGGCGAAGGCTCTGTCATCGCGATGGGCGTGTTCATCACCCAGTCCACCAAGATCGTGAATCGTCAGACGGGCGAGATCAGCTATGGCAAAGTGCCGCCTTATTCGGTGGTCGTGCCTGGCACCCTGCCGGACAAGAATGGTGGCCCGAGCCTCGCCTGCGCCGTGATCGTGAAAACGGTCGACGCACAGACGCGCTCCAAAACGGGCGTGAACGAGTTGCTGCGCGCCTAGCCCACAGACGGGAAGGCATTGTTCTAGAGGCAGGATCGCCCTAAATGTCTTCTCTGAAGGGAACACGTTTCATGGTGATGGCCATTCGTAACCTTATGCTGGTCATGGCGGCCCTGTTGCTGGGCTCGCAGCAGGCGATGTGTGCTTGTTCCGGGCATTCCGGCCATGGCGCTAGCGCCGCGCATGCCATGGAGATGTCGTCCGCCTCCGCTGATCATTGCGCCGACATGGCGTCCGCGCCTTCGGACACGCCACAGGCGGAATGCCATCCGGACACACCCTTTCTGGCAAAGGCCGCGGATGTCACGGCCAAAGGCGTACAGCAGACGGCGGTAAAGGTCGTGCTGCCAGCGCCCTCCGCCCTGGTGTCGCAGGCGGCCTATCGTCTTGAGGCGCGCGCGCCTCCCAGGCAGATGCCCGACCCGCCGACGATTACCCCCGTTAGCCTGAAGATCCGTCTTCTGAATTGAGTGAAATGCGCTGGTTTGTGCGTCTCCGGTAAGGCTTTGCCTGCCGGAAAGCTGCCTTGTGCGGCACCCTCAATTCTCTGGATTTTCAAACATGTTGAACAGACGACAATTCATGTATGGGTCGGCCGCGTCCGGCCTGCTGAGCGGCCTGGGGGCGTTGCTGCCAGCCTGGGCGCGCAGTGCCAGTGATGGCAATCATGGTCTTTACCCTCACACGGCGACAGAGTTCGACCTGACGGTCGGGAAGTTTCCCGTGCGTATTGATGGCAAGCCAGGTGAGGCGACTGGTGTGAACGGGACATTGCCCGCGCCCCTGATCCGTTTCCGGGAAGGAGACGAGATTACCCTGAACGTCAAGAATACGCTGGATGTCGACACGTCCATCCACTGGCATGGCCTGCTCGTGCCGTTCCAGATGGACGGCGTGCCGGGCGTGACGTTTCCGGGTATCCGTTCCGGTGAGACCTTCACCTATAAATATGCCGTGCCGCAGTCCGGCACCTATTGGTATCACTCCCATTCCGGCCTGCAGGAGCAGGAAGGCCATTACGGGCCGATCATCATCGACCCGAAGGGAGCAGACCCGGTCGCCTATGACAGGGAATATGTTCTGGTGCTGTCCGACTGGAGTTTTGAGCGCGCGGAGCGAATCTTTGCCAAACTGAAAAAGTCGAGCGACACCTACAATTTCCAGCAGCGGACACTGCCGGACTTTCTGGCGGATGCCAGGGAGAACGGATTTGGCGCGGCATGGTCTGAGCGGGCGATGTGGGGCGCGATGCGAATGTCTCCGCGCGACATAGCGGATGTGACCGGGTCGACCTATCACTTCCTGATCAACGGGCATTCCACTCAGGACAATTGGAACGGCATCTTCCGGAAGGGGGAGCGTGTCCGCCTGCGGATCATCAATGCCTCGGCGATGACCATCTTCAATGTGCGCCTGCCGGATCTACCGATGACCATCGTCGCCGCAGATGGCCTGAATGTTCAGCCACTCGAAGTGGATGAATTCCAGATGGGCGTGGCTGAGACTTATGATGTGATCATCTCCCCGCCGGAAGACCGGGCTTATGCTTTCGTTGCCGAAAGCATTGACCGGTCCGGACAGGCTGTGGCGACATTCGGGCCGAAGGCTGGAATGCGGGCTGAAGCCCCGGCTCTCAGGCCTGTGCCGACATTGAGCATGAAGGATATGGGCATGGATCATGCGGCCATGGGGCATGGCGACATGACCCATGATGCGATGACGGAGGATGCCATGGTGGTGGGAATGGCAGGGGAGGGTATGACCTCCTCCACAATAGATCATTCCAAAATGGACCATTCTGCACACGGTATGCCGGGGCATGATATGGGCGATATGGCTCATAAGGACATGGCGAGGTCAGGCGGTTGGCCCGTGGAGTCCAACCCCGTAAAGCGTGGGCCAGGGGTGAGCAGGGTCAACATGATGCCGATCAGCCGTCTGGATGAGCCGGGCCTTGGCCTGGAAAATGTCGGGCACCGGGTGATGCGGTACTCCCAATTGCGCAGTCTGGATCCGAACCCGGATCTGCGTACACCCGGACGCGAGATCGAAATTCATCTGACTTCGAACATGGAACGCTATATGTGGTCGTTCGATGGGGTGAAGTTCTCTGAAGTGACGGAGCCAATCGTTTTTCATGAAGGTGAGCGCCTTAGGGTCAGCCTCATCAATTCCACCATGATGCCGCATCCGATCCATCTGCACGGAATGTTCTTTGACCTCGTCAATGGCGGCGGGGATCACTGCCCGCGCAAGCATACGGTGATCGTGAAGCCGGCTGAGAAGGTTTCCTTTGATGTGTCGGCGGACCATGTCGGCGATTGGGCATTCCACTGCCACCTTCTCTATCACATGCATGCTGGCATGATGCAGGTCGTCTCCGTTCTGCCATCGGATGACACGTCCCCGATGCAGGAGCATGAAAGCATGGATCACTCCGCCATGGGGCATGACATGAAGATGGAGGATGACCAATGAAACCGGTTCTGATTTCCCTTTGGGCTATAATCCTTGGTATGTCCTCTGCCTACGCACAGGACCATTCCGGGCATGAGGATAATTCTGAAAATGCCCCTTGGTCTCAGGCAGATGCCTATTTCGATCCTGCCGAAATGGCGGCGTCCCGGGCGCATGTTCTGCATCACAATGGCGATCAGGCATTTGGCATGGTGATGTTTGACCGTGCCGAAGTGCAGATGTCTGACGATGAAGAGATCGGTGTGTGGGATGGCTCGGCCTGGTATGGCGGTGACACCGACAGGCTCTATCTGAAAACGGAGGGAGAATATTCCTTTGATGAGGGCGAGCTTGAGGAAGCCGAAGTGCAATTGCTCTGGTCGCGTGCGGTTTCGCCCTATTTCGATCTGCAGGCGGGCGTTCGGTATGATTTTGAGCCAGAAGGCCGCGCGCATGCTGTGCTCGGCTTTCAGGGGCTTGCGCCTTACTGGTTTGAAGTGGATGGCGCTGTCTATCTCAGCGATGAGGGCGATCTGACAGCGGATCTTGAGGCAGAGTATGAACTTCTGCTGACCCAGCGTCTGATCCTGCAGCCGCGTCTCGAACTGGCCATGTCCGCGCAGGATATTCCGGAACTTGAAACCGGGGCCGGCTTCACAAGTGTGCAGGCGGGCCTGCGCCTGCGCTATGAGATCAAGCGGGAATTTGCGCCTTATGTCGGCTGGGAATATCACAGCGCACTGGGCGATACGGCCGAATATGTGGAGGCTGCAGGCGGCGAGAAAGACCAGGCCTATTGGGTGCTGGGCATCCGAACCTGGTTCTGATTATAATATCCGGGGGCGGTGTTTTCCTGCTCCCGGTTCTTCAGCACGTCTCATCCTCTATGCACGCAACGAGCTGTTTCAGCGATGTCAGATGGCTCTCGACAGGAGGATTCTCGGCGAACAGAGGCAGGATGATCTCAGGTGCGATACCTCGCCCCTCATAGACCGTACCGTCTGCAGACGAGAAGATCTCGTTTGATAGTTCAAGGTACCAGCCATTTGGCAGGGGCTTGGCCAGCGGGGTAGAGAAGGCTCCACGTGTTCTCCTGCCTGCAACCGTTACATGTGGTAATTGCTGTAGCATCATTGTGGTGATCTCGCCGCCGGATACGGTGACATCACTGGTGATGACATAGACAGGCTTTATGTAGACCGGGCCATCACTATAAGGAGCAATAGTATAGGTGATCAGAAGGGTTCCCTCCCATTCCGTGCGAACGGAATAGGCCTCACTGGGCGCATCCAGGAAGCGGCTGGCAATTGCGCGTGTGATAGCATCATAGCCACCCCGGTTGTTGGAAAGATCCAGGATCAGAGCATCTGTATCGTCAAAGCCTGCAAAGGCCTCGTCAAACAGATTGTGAAGGGCCTTGATCTCGTCATTTGCCCATTCCGGCGTGCCTGCCTCATGCGCAGTCGTAAAGCCGCCCATGGTGAAGATCTGGATATAGCCAATATGTCCATTGATTGTGCCGTGGATAAATCGCTCATTGCCGGTCTGAACGGCGCCTTCGTCCAGCCAGGCCATGAGATTGTCCAGTATACCGACCAGCCAAGGAGACTCCCCTATGCTTGCACGTACTTTTGGCAGCGTCTCGCCCAGCCCAAATTGAATTCGATGCGGCGTGCCATCAATTGTTGCGATCAGTTTTGTGTGGGAATCCTGAAGTGGCTCCAGCATTTCGGTGAAGACGCTGAGAAGGTCCTCTTCACTCGTATCATGGGAGATTTGTCCCCGAGCCTTTGAAGTTATCGCCTGCCAGTCGATCCCGCGTTGATCAAAAAAGACATAATGCTGCTGAAAAATTGAAGCAAAGATCTCAAACAAGGTGACGGGATCTATGATCGGCGTATCGCTACAGCGAGCTGGCATATCCTCCAACCGGGTGAACAGGGCGTGTCCATCCGAAGGCAGGTATTCAAACTTAGCCGTGTCAGCATCTAAGGGCGTGAAGTATCTGTATTCGATCTGTCCCATCAGCGTCGGGCCATCCTGTCGCGTGGGATAACAGGCTGCCATTGTATCCTGCCAGCGCGTGATGCCATCTGAGGTGATCTCTAGTATCCAGCCGGATTCCTGAGAGCTCCATATGCCGAACGCTTCAGGCAGTATGGTGCCGTTCTGCGCAATGAGTTGAGTTTCAGGCTCAGGTGGAGCAGCTGGGACTTGTGCGCAGGCAAAGAGTGTAAACGCCAGACTTAGCAGGATGGAGGGGAGACGCATGAAGAAAAAACTCAGAAAAAGTGACCGTGGTCACTTTTATGGGATTTGCACGCTCAAGGCAATCCCGTCCTCGCGGCGATACTGGCCAGGGCCTCAAATCGTCTTTTCAGGTCAGGCAGAATTTCTTCGCGCCTGCCTGTGACGACACATTGGCGGACTGTGCCGGTGAACAGGGTGAGATAGAGGTCTCCCAGCTTGTCCGGATCAGTCTCGGATGGCAGGTGGCCTTTGGAGATGGCGCGTCTTGCCAAGCGAATATAATGGTTGCGCACGGCCCGGTCATTTTCAGCTTCCACGGTCTGAATGGAGGGGGTGACAGGTGAAAGTTGTGTTGTGGCCTGCCAAAGCTGAGGAGAGGCCGCGCTCAGACTGATTGTCTGGTGCGCCACTTCCAGCGCGGCCTCTGCTAGGGGGAGGTTGTCATCTGTGGCCGGAGTGTCCATGACATCAGCCATGAGGCGTCTGTACCATTCGGCCAAGATATCTGCCTTGGCGGGGAAGTGGTTAAAGAAGGTACCCTTTGCAACGCCAGCGGCCCGAGTAATTTCAGAGACGGTGACCGCATCATATCCCTTGCTGTCGAATAGACGCAGGGCAGACTGATAGAGGGCGTCAAAGACTTCTCTTTTCTTCTGGTCGCGCTTGCCTGCCATAAGGTCCGGTCCTTGTCTGACAACGCAGAAAGGACCGGTTCTTGTCTCTAGTCAAACACGACGACCTGACGGGCGACTGTACCCTTATTGTCTTTCAAATTCTGCAGTGCTCCGGTGATGCCCTCGAGACCGATGCGGTCGGAGATCAAATCATCCAGATGCAGTTTGCCTTGCTTGTAGAGTTCAATGAAGCGCGGGAAGTCTATGCGGAAACGGTTAGATCCCATCACCGCGCCTTGCAGGCGTTTTTCCGTCACAAGCAGCTCGATGCCTGGTACTTCAATATTTACGCCGGGCGTGATCATGCCGATCACAGTCGCAACGCCCCGTGGGCGGAGCATGTGATAGGCCTGTTCGGCGGTCTGCTTCAGGCCAACGCATTCAAAGGCATAATGAACGCCGCCCTTGGTGAGTTCTTTCACCGCCTCGATTGCGTTTACCTTGCCCGGATTGACCGTGTCGGTTGCACCAAAGCGGACAGCCATCTGCAGCTTCTCGTCTGACAGGTCGACGGCGATGATGCGGCTAGCCCCGGCAATGGCCGCACCATTGATGGCCGCAAGCCCCACGCCGCCGCAGCCGAGCACGGCGACGGTTGAGCCGGGCTCTACCTTGGCCGAATGGAAGACTGAGCCAACGCCCGTCACTACGCCGCAGCCGATCAGGCAAGCTCGATCCATCGGCATATCCTTGTCGATCGCGCAGAGAGCATTCTCATGCACCAGAATCTGCTCTGCAAAGGAAGAGAGGTTCAGGAACTGGCCGACTTTCTCTCCCTTGATCGACAGGCGCGGGGCCTCTGTGGGTGGGCGTTGGAATTTCTCTCCGTTCACGGTGTGACAGACAGACATGTGACCTGACAGACAGTACTCGCACGTTCCACAAAAGGGGGAGAGGATGGAGATGACATGGTCGCCAGGTTTCACGGCCGAGACCATGGAGCCGACTTCTTCCACGATGCCGGCGCTTTCATGGCCCAGAATGACCGGCAGTTCGGCGGGAAAATTACCATCCCAGAAGTGAACATCTGAATGGCAGACGCCAACGGCTTTCAGTCTGACAAGCACTTCCCGCGGGCCGGGCTTGGAAATGGTGACGTCCTCGATCGATAGGGGTGCGTTGGGCGCTCGCATCACGGCAGCTTTCATGGGGTTCCTCCAGTTTTATGTTTTATGTCGGAAGCATTGCCGAGAACTGCGGGGTTGGCGAGTCCTGCCGCTACGAAAGGCTGGGGCTGGTCAGGACACGCCAAGGGTCTGTCAGCAGCTTGTGATCTTCCTGGCTGAGCAGGTCGGGTGCCCCGAGGGCCATAGTGATTTCAATCAGGCACAGGGCTGCGTTGGCCCAGGGTTCAGCCAGGCACAGTTCGGGATCATCTTCTGTCCCGCTCTCGGCATACATCGCGTCATCGCCCTGGAGTCTCCAGGCTTGCGCAACGACTGCGCCGAACACCGTTCGCAGGCCGCGCCCAACGGGAGAGAAGGGCGCTTCGCTGCCAACAGAGATGATGCCTTCCCAATCGGTATATTCCCGGCTGGACGGGGTCATTCCATCCCAGTTCAGCCATGCGCTGGCATAGGCGCGTGCCGCGTCCGGCGCGCGTCTGTCAGCCAGCAGCTCTGCTTCAGCATAGCTCAGCCGGCTGGCCCGGTCGGCGACCCAGGCAACGGCTTCTCCATGTGGGCCGAACAGGGTGTGGGCGGGCAACCGCTCGACAAGACGTACCGCAACGGCGCGCGTGAAGTCGCTGTCTTCTTCCTGCTGCGCCGTGGCATCGAGCACTTCTGCGGTCCAAAGCGTTCCCGGCCAGCCGGAGAGGACGATGTCTTCGGTATTGTGACTGACAAGAATATAGGGCGGGTCAGGCTCGGGATTGCGGATAATGTCACCCGGGCGGGCAGTGCGGAATCGGTCATCCTGCTTGCTATTGGCCACATAAACATAGCCGGTGACCGGTCCATCTTCCCTGTAGGTGAATTTTACCAAACCTTGCTGTGTCCTTATTCCGCTTCGGCTTCCGGGCCTGCAACAAGTCCGGAGGCTCTTCCCATAACGTGGAAGATCTCGTTTTGCTCCATCACACCGGAAACAAGTTCGGATCCTGGGCCAGTCGCAAAGATCGCCACATCGTCGCCGCCATGGGTTTCAGACGACATCAGCACCAGGGAGGGTTGGTGGAAATCCGGATCGGTCGTGTCGACCTCAGACAGGTTTTCGCGTTCGCAATCCGGTTCACCGTCGACCATCCGGCACGCGGTCATGCCGCTGGCATAGGACAGTGTGGTGTAAGGCTTGCCATCTTGGGCTTTCATCGGGCTGTCGTCGAGACCAGACACGACCTTGCCAAGAATAGGATTGCCGCGCTTCGGATAGCCGGAAATCGTCATGGTATGGGAATGGTCCGCCGTAACGATGATCAGCGTCTCATCGGGATTGGTCATCTCCAGCGCGGCGGCGATGGCCTGATCGAATGCGTCGGTTTCATCCAGTGCGCGGGCTGCGTTTACGGCGTGGTGCCCATGGTCGATCCTGCCACCTTCGACCAGAAGGACGAACCCG
>Ga0070727_10000708_pt1 | contig 39379 bp, 28 predicted proteins | sample tdAd472_FD_66722 | JGI IMG/M metagenome (GOLD analysis project Ga0070727, IMG submission 66722) | Marine sediment microbial communities from the Atlantic coast under amendment with organic carbon and nitrate - tdAd47.2 | ecosystem: Environmental > Aquatic > Marine > Coastal > Sediment | place... | reverse complement strand
GGACACGCGGCCTGGCGCTATACCTTGATCTCGGGCCTCATCCCGGCTATCCCGCTGATGGTCATTCGTCCCTTCCTGCCGGAGTCGCCAAAATGGCAGGAGAGGAAGGACGCCGGCACGCTCGAGCGGCCCAGCGTCATGGAGCTGTTCCAGCCGGGCTTGCTCCGCACGACAGTCGTCACCACCATCCTTTTCGCCTGCAGCTACGGAGCGGCCTTCGGGGCCATTCAGCACGTTCCCCGCATCGTCCCCAGCTTAGTCGCTCACCTGGACCCAACCGCTCAAGAACAGACCGTCGGCAATGTCCAACTGCTCCAAGAGATCGGAGGCATCGTCGGGCGAATCATTCTTGCCCTGCTGGTGGTCGTATTCGTCGGCCGTCGTAACCTGCTGCGGCTCTTTCTGGTTCCAGGTCTAGTGATCTTCCCGCTCGTCTTCTTCTACGCCGCCACCAGCGACGTCGGCCTGCTGAAGTACGGCATGTTTCTAGCCGGACTCGTTACCGTCGCCCAGTTCAGCTTCTGGGGCAATTACATCCCGCGGGTCTTCCCCACGCGCTTGCGAGGTACGGGGGAAGGCTTCGCCGCCAACATCGGCGGCCGTTTCCTCGGCACCTTCGCCGCCATGGTCACCACCACGCTGGCCAACTATACGCCCGGAGATACGCCCGCCCTCAAGCTGGCCTTCGCCGCCGGAATTGTCGGGACGGCGGCCTACGTGATTGGGCTGATCGCGAGTTTCTGGTTGCCTGAACCGGCGGGAGAAGAACTGCCGGAGTGAGCAACGGACAAACGACTAGAACAGCAGCTTGACGCCGAACTGGATTTCACGCGCATCCCGAGCCGAAAGAATGCGGCCGAAACCGGGGGTACCGAAGAAGATGTTCGGTTGGCCGAAATTGGGCGTGTTGAGGAAGTTGAAGAACTCAGCGCGAAACTGAAGCGTCACGTCTTCTGCTAGGTGAGTGTCTTTGACGGCCGAGAAGTTGACGTTCTGGAGCGGCGGCCCTTGGATGATGTTGCGCCCCGCGTTGCCGAACGTGCCGAACGCCGGGAAGGCGAAGGCCGCCGGGTCAATCCATTGAGCGGGGTCCGGGTTCGAGCGGTTGGGATTGCCGACGAGATTCGGACGGTCGCCTGCGCCGAAACCGAAGATCGAGCGACCGGTGTTGGAGTTGTCGAGTTCAGACGGCAGTGCAACCGTCGCCGGTTGACCGGAGGCGAGCGTGATAATCGAGTTGATTTTCCAGCCGCTGACGAGTGCACCCGCAGCGCCGGAGAGATTGCCCGCCCAACGCTTGTCCTTCCCAAACGGCAACTCGTAGGCGAAGCTGCCGACGAACCGGTGCGGCGTGTCAAAGCTCGATCGCCCGCGCTCCGCCGAGACGTTGTTGCTGTCTTGGGCGAAGTTGGGGTCGGCGGCTGAGGCGAAGAAGTTCGAGGCGTTGTCGATCGATTTGGACCAGGTGTAGTTGAACAGGCCCGTTAGCCCGCCGCGAAAGCGGCATTGCAGTTGCGCCTGCAGGCTGTGATAGACGGAATCGAACGCCGACTCAATCTGATTGACGTCCGAGAAGAACGGGTTGGGGCGGAGGTTGAGTTCGGCCGTCGAAGGCGCCGGCTGGTTGATGTCGCGGCCGCCCAGCAGATTCACGCCGCGCGTTCCAACGTATCCGACCGAGACGACGGTGGAGTCCGCGAACTCCTGCTCGATGGTGAAGTTCCAGTTCTGCGCGTAGCTCGTGCGTAGGTTGCGGTCGTAGGTGACGGCCGACGGAGGCACCGGCGCGGCGCCGCCTTGCGGCCACGGGTCGTGCAACAGGATCTGTTGCTGCTGCGAAGGGAAGAACAGCTGAAAGTTGAAGAACGGCGGGTTGAAGTAGATGCCCTGCCCCGGCGCGAGAGACGAGAAGTTGTGATGAATGCCGTACCCCGCGCGAACGACGGTCTTGCGTTCGGTTCGCGGGCTCCAGGCGATACCGATGCGGGGCGCGAAGTTATTGAGGTCGGATTGGTACCCCGCGCGAGGGACGCCGTTCGTGCCGACCTGCACGATCTGCTGGGTAGCGGAATCAAAAACAGCCGCGGCATCCTCAGCATCGTAGGCGGGCTGATTGTACTCGTAGCGCAGCCCCAGGGTGAGCGTGAGGCCGGAGCGCACGCGCCAGGAGTCGTGCGCGAAGAAGTTGGTCGCGGCAGTGCGCTGGTTCTGAACGCTGTCCGACGCCGCACCGCCGGTGAAGCTGGGCAGCCCGAGCAGCAGATCCGCAAGAGCGCTCTGGGTGAAAGCGAAATCGGTAAATGAGATCTGCCCGCGCGATTGGACATCGCGAAAAGCGTTGCCGCGGATGAAGCGCTGCTCGAACCCGAACTGCAAGAAGTGTTTCCCGGCGGAGACGGAAGCGGTGTCAGAAAACTGGTAGGAGTCGATGACGCCGTCTTGGGGATTGTTGAACTCGTCGCCGAGCGGGCTCAGGCCGGTGATTTGGATGAAAGTCAGGCCAAGGTCGCGCTCGCGGTCGACGAAGTCCGGCAGGCCGACCGTGCGGTTGATGCTCGTGCCCGAGTTCTGGTGGAACGTTCGGTTATCGACGCGATTGAAGCCAAAACGAACTTCGTTGACCCAGCGGCTCCCGAAGGTATGCGTCTCCGACGCCATGAGGTTTTGTCCGCGTTCGTCGACGTCGTTGCCGTATCCAGGTACGGCCGCGAACGTCTGTCCGGCGAACGGCTCGAACAGGGTACGGTCGGCGAAGCTGTAGCGCCCGGCGAGGCGGCCGTTCGCGCCCAGCTTTTGGTCAATGCGGACGTCGAACTTGTTGCCGTCGTTCGATTGCGTCGGCGCGGAAACGAAGTTCTGGCCGGAACCCGCACGATTGGGCAGCGGGTAGAGACCGGCGACGCCTTGGCCGACCGGGTGGAGGAAAAATGCGGGAAGTTGACCGTTCTCAAATGGCTGGCCGCTCAGGAAATTGATAGGCGTGGGGAGGTCGCTGCTTGAGAAGTCGCCCGTGCGCTCCGCCGCGGTGGGCGTGTTGGTCGTGCGCGTAACGGCACGGCGTTCTCTCAGCCCCTCATAGTCGGCGAAGAAGAACGTGGAGTTCTTGCGGAGCGGCCCGCCGACGGACGCGCCAAATTGGTTGCGCCGCAGCTTGGGCGTGGGTTGATCGGGCTGATCAAAGAAGTTGCGGGCGTCGAGCGCGGAGTTGCGTAGAAACTCATACGCCGAGCCGTGGAACTGGTTGCCGCCGCGCTTGAGCGAGACCGAGACCTGTCCGCCTGAGTTCCGTCCCTGCCCCGACTCGGAATTGGCAGTCTCGACCCGGAACTCTTGCACCGCGTCGACCGGAGGCGTGAACGTGAAGCTGTTGAGAACAGGATCAATGGCGTAGACGCCGTCATAGATGAACGAGTTGGCGCTCTCGCGGGCGCCTCCCGCCTGGAAGGCGAAGCGGCCGCGGGTTGAACCGGCCGAGCCGTCGGCCGATTCGGTGACGCCCGCCGCCAGCATCACCAGCTCCAGGAAGTTCCGACCGTCGAGCGGCAGCTCGATGAGATAGTTGTTCGGGATCACCGTGGAAACGGCGGCGGAGCGCTGGTTGACGGAAGGGGGCTCGGACGTCACCGTCACCACGTCGGAGACCGGGCCAATCTCCAACTGGAAGTCCTGGCGCACGCGGGCGCCCACCGCAACGGTCAACGCCTCGCGAAGCACCGCTCGAAATCCTTCCGCGCGAACCTGCAGCGAGTAGACGCCGGGCTCAAGCGCCGCAAAGGCGTAAACACCGGCTTCGCCGGAGCGCGTACGTCGCTCCAACCCCGACGCCTCTTCGACGAGCACCAGATCGGCCCCGACCACGGAGGCCTGCGTGCCGTCCAGGACGCGCCCCTCCACGGACGCGTCAAACGACTGCGCCAGAGTCACGGAAGCGAAAGTCAGCCAAAACGCGAGCGCGCGGTAGGAAGTTCGGAACAGCATAGAGAAAAGGGGAGGTCTGGCCAGACCAAGTTACTAAGGCCATCGTAGCGAAGAGCAGGTTACACGACGATAGACGCTGCGAGCACGCGATGGTTGGGAATAATCCTAGATGCCTGCGGAACCTTCTGCCCGGGAGCAACGAAACGTAAGAAGACGGCGTCCTATACTGAGGGGACGTGTTGAGGGCCCGAATGAAACGAATCCAAATACTCGCGCTTCCGATCGCTGCGTTGTTGCTGTCCTTCGGTTGCAGCGGCGTCTCCGCCGAAGCGGCCGCCGACTTCGCCCTAGAGAATGGTGAAGGCAAGGTCGTCCAACTCTCCGATTACAAGGGGCAAGTCGTCTTGTTGAACTTCTGGGCGACTTGGTGCGGGCCCTGCAAAGTCGAGATGCCGTGGTTCGTCGAGTTTCAGCGCAAGTACAAAGATCAGGGATTTACGGTTTTGGCGATCTCCATGGACGAGGAGGGATGGGACATCGTCCGCCCCTACCTAGCCGACAACCCGGTGAACTTCCCCGTCGTGATCGGCGACGAGGAGACGGCCGACAAGTTTGGCGGCGTCATGGCGTTGCCGATGACTCTGGTGATCGATAAGCAAGGTCAGATCGTGGGCCGTCATAAGGGGCTGGTCGACAAGTCGCTCTATGAGGAAGAAATTGAAGCGCTGCTGTAGCCTCGCCGTCGTCGTCCTCCTGGCGGCAGCCGCGCTCGGAGCGCAGCTGCGCGGCTTCCAAGCTGCGGTGGCGCTGCCGCCTCCTCCGATTACGGTCAAAGCCGGAGAGACGTTTGAACTGCCTCTGACCGTGCGCATCCGCAAGGGCTACCACATCAATTCAGACCAGCCGCTGGAGGAATACCTGATTCCGACGCGGCTGACTTGGAATACGCCCGGCTTTGAAGTCCTGGCGACCGAGTTCCCGGAGGCGGAGTTGGTGCAGTACGACTTCTCCGACGGACCGCTCTCGGTATTCTCCGGCGAGTTCGCGGTGACGACGAAGTTGCGCGCCCCGAAGAGCCTGGGCGACAAGCCGGTCACCCTCAGCGGAAAGCTCCGCTACCAAGCCTGTAACGACAAGGCCTGCCTGGCTCCCACGAGCTTGGACGTGTCCGCCGTCGTTCGCTGATCCGGTCCGACTGATCGAAGATCCCGCTTGACTCGAGAGTTTATTGCATATACACTCAATGTCGTGAGTATCGCTGAAGAAGTCTCCCAGGACTGTTTGGCGGCGCGCGTACGCAAGATCAATCGCGCGATCACTAATATCTACGACGACGCGCTACGGCCGTTGGGCATGAAGGTCTCCCAGATGAACATCCTGGTGGCCGCCGAGCGCCTGGGCAAAGCGCGGCCGGGCGAGATTGGGCGCATCCTGGACCTAGAAGCGTCGACGCTCTCGCGGAACCTAGAGAGGATGCGACGACGGCGTTGGATTGAGGCGCTCGAGGACGAGTCGGATGCCCGCTCACAGCCTTTCCAGTTGACCGCGGAAGGAAAACGTCTGCTGACCGACGCCTATCCGGCGTGGCGACTTGCACAGGAGCGCGCCACGGCGCTGCTCGGCGAAGAGGCCTCCGAAGCACTGAGGGCGTCTCCCGCGGCCGCCATCACGGAATAGCGGACCTTTTTTTGAACATAAACTTGTATATACATCATGACTACCCATGCACAGCATCCCACCGTTCTCGCCCATCAGTCGCCCGTCGCACCCCGCACATGGACGGCGGAAGAGTTGCGACGGCTCACGATGGAGGCGGGCGCCGACGACGCCGGAGTCGTTTCTACCGCTCGGCCGGAGTTCGACGCCGACCGAGCGGACCTGGAGGAGTTCTATCCGTGGGCGCGCTCGGCCATCTCGTTTGTTGTCCGGATGCATCGCGAGCCGGTTCGCTCTCCGGCGCGATCGGCGGCCAACCTGGAGTTTCACCATGCCGGCGAAGACGTGAACGACGTCGCCCGCGCCGTCGTCCGTCGGTTGGAAGACGCCCGCGGCAGGGCGGCTAACCCGGCGATGGGCTTTCCTCTGGAGATGAGCCGATTCCCAGGCAAGATCTGGACCGTCTCGCACAAGCTGGTCGCTGAAGCGGCAGGGCTCGGCAAGATGGGCGTCCACCGGAACTTGATCCATCCGAAGTTCGGAAACTTCGCACTGCTGGGGACCGTGCTCACCGACATCGACGTTGAGCAGCAGGCTCAGCCGCTGGACTTCAACCCCTGTTTAGAGTGCAAGCTGTGCGTGGCCGCGTGCCCGGTCGGGGCGATTTCTCCCAAAGGCGAGTTTCAGTTCTCCTCGTGCTATACGCACAACTACCGAGAGTTCATGGGCGGGTTTACGAGTTGGGTCGAGCAGGTAGCCGATTCGAAGGATGCCCGGGACTACCGCAAGAAGGTGGATGACGACGAATCGGCTTCCTGGTGGCAAAGCCTGTCCTATGGAGCGAACTACAAGGCCGCCTACTGCCTGGCGGTGTGTCCGGCCGGCGACGACGTGATCTCGCCGTTCTTGGAGGACCGCAAAGCTCATATGGACGCCGTCCTACGGCCCTTGCAGAAGAAGGAAGAGAAGGTCTACGTGCTCGCTGGATCGGACGCGGAGGCGCATGTGACCAAGCGCTTCCCCCACAAGCAGGTCCGGCATGTGACGAACAGTCTGAGGCCGATGACGATCGACGCGCTGCTGAACGGGATGCCGTTGACGTTCCAGGCGACCGCCGCGAAGGAACTGGATCTACGGATCCACTTCACCTTCTTCGGCAAGGAGGCAGCCCGAGCGACTGTGGTCGTGAGAGACGGCGCCATCACGGTTCGGCGGGTGCATGAGGGCGAAGCGGACCTCCATGTAACGGCCGATTCCCAGACCTGGCTGGGCTTCTTGCGGAAAGACCACGGGCTTGCCTGGGCTCTGTTGAGGCGGAAGATTCGGGTTCACGGAGACCCGCGTCTTCTAATGAGATTTGGCCGCTGCTTCCCCTAAGGTCGCGCTACGTTCAGCAACGTCTCTCAGTCGTACCGAATCTCCACGCCGCGCTTATCCAGCAGCTCCCCCGTCGACCGAAACAGCGTCAGCAACGACCGTCGATAGGCCACTCCCTGGTCGATCAGATCCGCTTCCGCCTGCACCAGATCATCCTGCGCGTCCAGCACGATAAACGCCGTGTTCACGCCCAAGTCGTACTTCTTCTGTTCCGCGTCCAAGCGCTTCTGGGCAAAGTCCTGCGCCACAGCCGCCTGTTGCACCGACGCCTTCGCTTGCTCCAATCCGGCAATCGCCTGCAGCACGTCCAGCCGTACGTCTTGCTCGATACTGCGCAGTTGATACAGATCCCGCTTCTTCTGGATCGCCGCATCCGATAGATCCGCCGCCGCCCGCCGATTCCTCAACGGCAACTGCAAACTCAAGCCCACGCCGTACGTCGGAAAGTCCACCCCGAACAACTGCGACAACGCATCGCCCAATCCGCCCGGTATCACCATCCCGCCGCCCGTACCCGTAAACGACCGATCCCGGAACGGACCGCCTCGCCCTTGGATCGAGTACGTCCCCGTCAACGACAGATCCGGCCGCAGCCGATTCGTCGCCGACTTGATCTGAAAGTCGTCCACCGTCAACGCCTGGCGACGCTGCGCCACCTCCGGCCGCGTCGCCAACGCCAACTCCACCGTCTCTTCCGGATCAAACGTCGGCGTCGTCGTCGGCGGTTCCACGCTCTCGGTCAACGCCACCGGCAACGTCCGCACCTCCGGCGACAAGTCCGCCGCGATCCAACGCCGGATCGCATCCTCGGTCTGTTGCAACCGATAGCGCGCTTGCGTCACCCGCACCTGCGCGCTCGCAAACTGTTGCTCCGGTTGATAGATGTCCAGCGGCGAAATCACGCCCAACTCCAACTCGCGCCGCGACCGCTCCAAAAACAGCCGCGCCAACTCCAAGTTGTTCTCTTGCACCTTCAGCCGTTCGCGCGCCGACACCACGTCCCAGTAGACGTTCTCGGCTTGGAACAGCAGCGTCATAATCTGCTGCCGCACCTGCTCCACCGTCAAGTCCTTGCGCGACTCCGCAATCAAGAACGGCAGTCGCTGAATCCCTCTTCCCCGCCCGCGCAACAGCGGTTGCGAAAGCTCAAACTGCATCGTCTGCGTAATCGACGGATTGAAGGTCACCAGCGCCGAGTTATCGGCTCGGCGATTGGTGATGTAGGAGGTCGTGAACTGCGTCCCGGTATCAAACAGCTGGTTGTAGGACGCGCGTCCGATCTGCCCCAACGTACTGCGTACGTCGGCGCCCTCGGTGATGTTGTTGGTCGGCGTCTGCGCCCGCGTCGCCGTGAAGTTCGCCCCAAACGTCGGATCAAACGGACTCAGCGCACGCTGGATCGCATTCTCCTGCTCGTAGACCGAAAGCTTCTGCAGATTGACGTCCGGGTTGTTGGCCATCACCAACTCCAGATAGGCCCGCAGCGACAACTCCACCTTCCCGTCCACCACGAAGTCTTCCAGCCGCCCCACCGACTCGATCTCCACCTCGTACGGCGCAGGCGTCCACTGCTCGTTCCAATACGCCCGGTTCGGAAACGCTCGAAACTGCCCGCTCGCTTGGCCCACGGCCAACAACGCCAAGAAGATTGCGATCACTCTTTGAAAGTTCACGAAGCTATTACTCGTTATCCGCATGACACCTGCTACTCGTACCGGATCGCCTCGATCGGATCCAGCTTGGCCGCCTGCATGGCGGGATAGATGCCGAACAGGAGTCCGACCGCCACCGAGACGCCGAAGGCGACGACGATCGAGACCATGCTCACCACCGTCGGCATCTGCGCCGTCAACTCGATAATCTTCGCGGCCGCAAATCCAGCCGCGATGCCCAGAAGTCCGCCGAGGATCGAAATCAGCACGGCTTCAATGAGGAACTGCCTCACAATGTCGCGCTGGCGGGCGCCGATGGCTCGGCGAATCCCGATCTCACGCGTCCGCTCCAGCACCGTCGCCAACATGATGTTCATGATGCCGATGCCGCCGACCAGCAAGGAGATCGACGCGATACAGATCATCACGATCTCCAAGATGCGTGACTGTTGGCGCTTCTGCGCGAGCAATCCGGCCGGCACGGTAATGGAGAAGTCGCCGGCGTCGTTGTGCGTCGCGGTGAGGATCGCCCGAACGACTTCCGCCGTCTCAATCGGATCCGCGTCGGAGGCGACGCGCACGAAGATCCCGTCGATCTCGTCCCGCAGATAGCTATTGTTGTCCTCGAAGCGGCGCATGACCGAGTTGAGCGGCGCAATCACCATGTTGTTGCGATCGTCCATCTCAAGGCCTTCGATGTCGGCCTCGGCGGTCGCGGCCGGCGCCATAACGCCGATGACCCGTAGCCAGACTTCATTGACCTTGACGTACCGGCCGACCGCCGCGCCGTAACCCAGCAGATTGACCTTGGCCGTCTCGCCCAGCACGCAGACCGGTGCGGAACGTTCGTTCTCTTCCTCGTCAAAAAAGCGCCCCTCCAACATGCGAATGGAGTAGATGTCGATGTAGTTGGGCAGCACGCCGATCAACGCGGGGATATCCTGCTCCGTCGGCGGCAGAACGCTGGTGGGCGTGAAGCTCTTACGCGGCGAGAGGGCGTCGATACTCGGCGTATTGGCGTCGATCGCTCGATAGTCGCGAAAGGAGAGTCCGGGCGAGAGTTGACGAACGGCCAGCAGCGTATCGCGATCGACCGCCTCCGAGGCCTCCACGATGATGTTGTTGACCCCGAGCAGATCGATGTAGCGGATCAGCTCCTCTTTGGCGCCTTCGGTGATCGACAACATCGACACCACGGCGCCCACGCCGAAGATCATGCCGAGCATGGTCAGCAGCGAACGAAGCTTGTGACCCAGCAGCGAGGCCAGGCCCATCCAAAGTTCAGGCAGTACGGAAGGAACTTGCATCGCCTCTAACGTCGGCCTCCGCGACCGCCTCCACCGCGGGCGCCGCCGGGCGCTCCGCCAAATCCACCGCCCGGCAGTCCGCCGGTGCTCTTCTTCTTCTTTGAGGCCTTGCGCTGCGCATCCCGTTCCGAAGCCGGGGGCTGCAAGGAGATCTGATCGCCCTCCTCCAGTCCGGATCGGATCACCACTTGGCTCTCGGAGCGCCGGCCAAGTTCTACCGGTTTCGGCTCTAGATCGGAACCGTTCCAGGCGTAGACGATGGGGCCTTGCGGCAATTCAAATACCGCCTGGTAGGGCACGTAGAGCACGTCGGTCATCGAATCGACGATGACTTCGGCATCAGCAAGCAACCCCGGACGTAGGAGGATGTCGACGTCGGAGCCCTCCTGAGGAGGACTCGGGAGCACGGCGGCTCGCTGTTGGGCGTCGCTGAAACCCGAGGCCGGAGCCGGGGTAGCGGGGGGAGCCGCAGGAGGAGCCGCATTTCCCGGTTGCGCTGAACCACCGCCTGGTCCGCCTGCACGTCCCGCGCCCCCACGTCCGCCGCCTCCGCGAGCGCCGCCGGCTTGCTGCAGCAGCGGGCGAATCTTCTGCATCAAACTGCGGCGCTCTTCCTGGCTCAGATCGCCAAATTCCTTGCCATCGAGCAATTCCTCAACCTTCTTCTTGGCCTCTTCGGGCAGACGACTCAACAATCCGGCCGCACCGCCTCCGCGCTGACCACCACCGCGCGGCCCGCCGCCCGCTGCACGAGCGCCTGGTCCCGCCGCGGGCGGGCCGCCTTGAGCTCCGGCAGCCGCAGCCGGCGCTTGTTGCGGACGACCGCCGCCGCCCCCTACGCCCCCGCGACCACCGCTTGGGCGTGCTCTCGAGGCTCCGAATCCCGCTGCCGCGTTCTGCTGCGCCGTCGCCAAGATGCGGCGTATCTGCACCTCGTCGGCGCCGACGTTCTCCAGCAGTTGCCGCATGTCGATCGCCAACACACAGTCAAACTTCTTCGTCGCTTCGCCTCGGAAGATGTTCATGGATGCCGTGTTGCCGAGACGCTTAATGGTCCCCTTGACGACTCGGCCCGGCAGGGCGTCGAGGCGAATCAGAGCTTCTTGTCCCTCTTGCAGATTGGCTCGTTCCACCTCTTCGACCTTGGCAGTCAACTCCATCTCCGAGAGATCAAGCAACTGAGCCACTGACATCCCCGGCGGGATCTGATCGCCCTCGCGAATGGTCGGCGTCGTCGTCCCGAAGCCGCCGCGACCGCCCGAGCGGTTCTGGAGGATCTGGACGAGCCCGGAGATCGGAGCCAACACGCGCGCTTGCGCGATCCGGTTCTCCTCCCGGCGAACGTCCAGCTGCGCCTTCTTGAGCTGCTCCCGCAGGACGGCCAGTTCGGCCTCGCGTTGCGCCAAGCGATTCTGGATGTCTTCTTCGAGCTTCGTCTTGCGACGCTTGGCCTCTTCCAAGCTCAGCTCGTTCTTGCGAGCGTCGATGGCGGAGGCCAGTTCGTTGCGCCGATTCTCCAGCTCCCAGCGACGTACCTGGAAGTTGGCGCGCACCAAGGCCACCTCGTCCTGACTCTTGCGAATCTCCAAGTCCGTCTGGGCTTGCTTGAGCTGTTGCTGGATCTTCTCCACGGCGAGCTGATCGTCTTCCAGCGCCGCCACGCGCTCGGAGTCGTCGAGCTCAAACAGCAAGTCGCCTCGGTTCGCCAAAGCTCCGGCGGGGGCCAGCTGCAAGATTTGCGACTGCGACCCCAAATTGGGCGCCGTGATCGTCAACGAGCGAACCGCCTGCAACTCGCCTCGAAAATGCGTCTTCACTTCTAGATCGCCGCGCATCACTTCCGTCAGCGCGATTTCTTGTTCATCCTCGGAGGGGATTTGTTGAACCAGATAGAAGGCGCCCGCCACGGCCGCCGCGATCGTCGCCAAGATTAGGAGTCTTACGAGAAGCTTCTTCATCACTCGTTACCTTTGCGCCAGCACCGTCTCCGGGTTGACCAAAGCAATCTGGTCGCCTTCGTTCAGTCCGGAGGAGACGACGATTTCAATGGAATTGCGCGTCTGGACTTCGATCGGCTGACGCCGATAACTCGCGCCGTCGGCGACGAAAACCGTCGGACGACCGTCGATCTGAAAGCTCGCTTTGGCGGGGATGACCAGCACGTCCTGGATTCGTTCGACCACCATCTCGACGGTGCAGCTCATGCCCGGCCTGAGCCGGTCGTCAATCCGCTCAATGGAGGCGTAGGCGGGGAAATTCTTCTCGGGCGGGATCCGACTGAAGACGAGCGTAGCGATAGGGCTCAGCCATTCGACGCGCCCATCCAACCGCGCGTCCGGAACGGCATCGACCTTGATCCGCACCTCTTGCCCTTGTTCGGTTCGGCCGCGATCGATCTCGTCGATCCGAAACTCGGCACGAAGCGTGCTCAAGTCGGGAATCTGCGCAATGACCGCGCCCGTCCAAACCGAATCCCCCTCTTGGAAAGGCGGCCGGCTGGTCCCGAACGACCCCTGCGCGCGGTTGTTGGTCATGACCTGAACGATGCCGTCCACCGGCGAATAGAGGGCCATGTTGCCCAGGTAGCTCTTGGAGAGATCTCGATCTCGAACGGCCTTCTCAAGCCGCTCCCGCAGCCGAGCCAAGTCCGCTTCTTGCGAGATGTCGGTAGCCTCCGAGGTCGTCGTCGCCTGTCGCAGCACGCCGTCCGCGATTTCGACGTCGATTTTGGCTTTGAGAGCCTCAATCTCCGCCAGAATTTCCTGCTTGGAGGCTTCCAACTGAGCGCGCTCGACGTTGTACTGGGCCTCCATCGAGGTCATCTCGTTCTGTTCGTCGACAATCGAGTGCTGCGCTTCAGCCTGCTCGATCTCGCTCTCCACCTGACGCACGCTGGTGTCCCGCTCAATGTAGAGGTCCTCTTGGGCGGCTGCATCGAACTCGACGACTACCTGTCCGCGCCGGATCGGCTTGCCGTCCGCCGCCAGACGAACGATTGTGAGGTCGGGAGTCTGGGGCGCCATGATCTGTGTGGATACGCCGCTCTTAAGCTCACCGCGACTGGAGACGGTCGTGACAAAGTCGCGCTTCTCGACGCGCGCCGTGGCAATTTCGGGCGCGGGAGGCTCGTAGAGGCTAAGCCCCCCGTAGGCGGCTGCCGCGCCGAGCACGAGCATCGCAATCCATCCAAGCCAACGTCGATTCGCCATCCGTCCTATCGTCTCCTGCCTACTGCACCGTCACCGGCTCCAACGCCAACTCGTCGCCCACATTGAGGCCGGCCGTGATGGCCGCGTGGGTATCGTTCATCGGACCCAACTCGACGGCCTTACGCACGAACCGCTCAGCCCCTTCCCGCACCTGCACGAACCAGGACTCGTCCTCCGCCCGCTGAAGAGATTCGCGCGGCGCAAGCAGGACGTCGGAATACTCGGCGGTAATCACGTCGGCGCTGGCTGAGAGGTCGGGAATGATCCGGGCGTCGGACTCCAGTATCTCGACGGTCACGGTAATGTTGCGCACGAAGTCGCCCACTCCCGACCGCGAACGTCCGTCGCCGCTGCCTCCGGTCACTGCCGCAACCGAGGCGACGCGCCCTTTCCAGGATAGATCCGGATAGGCGTCCAAATGCACGGCCGCCTGCATGCCGACGCGAACCCGCTGCGAATCGGCTTGATTGATCTGCGCTTCCAACACCATGGAAGACGGATCGACAATTTGCAGGAAGTAGGTGCCGGGTCGAATCTCATCGCCTTCGGCTGCTTGCGTAAAGGAGCCGCCGCGAAAGCTGGTCTGGATGACCGCCACGCCGTCGATGGGAGTCCGCACCAGCATCTTCTCCGCATTCATCCGCGCGCGCTTGAGATCGATCATTTCTTGGTCGCGATCAATCTCAAACGTCCGGAGACCGGCGCGATGCGACTCCTCCAGCAACGCCACTTCCTTCTCCAGCTGTAGATAGGCGGCCTCGGCCTCGTCGCGGCTGTTCTGGAGAACTTCCGCCTCGATTTCAGAGCGGACCTCAGCCGTCCGTAGGTCAAGAGCAGCCTTGTCGTGCTCCGCCTTGGCGCTGACGAACTCTTGGCGCTTCGCCTCCATCTCGATCATCTGTCGGGCGCGTTGCGACTGGATCATCGCCCCCGCCTGGACCACGGATGCTTGTTGAGTGTCGATCGACAACTGCATGGACTGGCGGTCGAATTCCGCCACGGCCGCCCCAGCCTCAACCGTCGACCCCGGCTCCACCATCTCCACCAGCGTCAAACCGCCGCCGCCTCCTCCTCCGCCCGGCACGCGGCGGGACGAGGTGAGGCGGGGCGCGCGTATCGCAGCGTATTGCTGGGCGGTGACGGTCCCGGCGAGGCGTATGGAGTCAGGAAGCGCGCCCCTGGATGCGACCGCTGTTCGGACCGACCCCGTCGACGCGATTGCAGATCCTTCGACCCCCGGCGTCCCCAGCCGCTGGAACATCCAGGCTCCAGCCGCGAGGCCGGCCACGAACAGGACCAAGGCGAAAATGCCGCTCGGACGGCGGGGCGGCGGCGCATGCACGGGCTCGTCGGCCGGCACAGGTCCAGGCGTAGGCGCCGCGGCCGGTTCGGCGAACCAGATCGGCCTAGGACAGAAATATGCACTTTGCGCGGACATTGCGAACTCCGCCGCGCTGCATCGAGCGGGCTTCTATATAGGCGAACTTGGCGACCGAAGGTTATGCCTTATTCGAAAAACCCGATCACCCGAGACCCGATATGGTTTCGCGACAAAGCGATATACTCCGATCGAATGGATCCGGCCGAGTCCAGTCCGCTCGAACGCCTTGAGGGGCGGCGCTTCGCTTTCTACCCCGCGATCCGCAACATCGAGCACAACGAGTGGACGATCGAGAGCGAGACATGGTCGGAAATTCTCGTTAAGAACGCGGAAGACTCGCAGGAGATATGGATTCCCAGAGCGCACCTGGGCGAAGTATCGAGCGTGGACGAGCCGGTCCTGATCCTGGGCTTGAAGCGCGAGCTGGAGTACAAGGCGGGCGACGTACGCCCCTTTCGCCAGACGGTGGTCTCCATTCCTTCGGTGCGCGGAGCACGACCGCCCGAGGAACTCGCGGCAAGCGAACCGGCGGAACCCCGACGGTCCGACTCGACGACGGACTCGAAGACGCTGTCATTAGTCGGACGGGCTCTGGCCGTGAGTACGCTGGTGGTGCTCGGAGTCGCTTTGGTCGTATCGGGCAGTCTCCCGAATCCGCTCGCGGGTTGGTTCCGAACGGATTCCTCGACCTCCGACCAGCGCTATCTAAGCCTGACTGCGAAGGACGGCTACTACGACGTTGCGGCGAAAGTCGGCCAGCCCGAGGGCGAAGAGTGGCTATCCCAAGAGCAGGCTGACCTGCACTTCCAGGTCCTGGATTACCCGAACCGTGGATACGCCGTGGTGATGATGGGCGGGGCGCGCAACGACGTTCGGTACATCGGAGCGCTGCACCAACCCTCCAGAAAGATCCTGGATGCGGCTCAGGTAGGCAGGGGCGGCGACACGAGTTCGCTTCTCCGGAATCTGCCCGAGTTCTAGCCGGGTCACTGGATCGTCAGCGCCAGCGCGTTGGTAGCGACCCCGTCGACCATTGCGAGTAGTTGCGATTCTCCGGCCCCGCGGAGCGTTCGCGGCAGGGGGCCCACGTCGAGCTGATCGAAACCTAGGAACTGCCCCTGCTCGCCCGCAAACCGCACGGGAACCTCCACGCCGTTGATTAAGACCGTGACTGACTCGGCATTCCGCAGCCCCGTCGCGAAGACGGTGAGAAACACTTCGTCGCCCTCGGCGCCGAGATCGAGCGGATCCAGGGTCAAGCCGCTCTCTCGCGTGCCGTCGGCGCGCACGCGCAAATAGACCGCCGGCTGGAAAAGACCTGCCGCCGTGCGGGCGACTTGGAACGTCGTCTCCGATTCGAAGCCGTTCTCCCGAATCAGGCGCAGCATCGCCTCGCCGGGAGCTACGGCCGGATCAAGATGGAAATTGATCTGAGTCTTGGACGCAAAAAACTGTCCGGCTTCGTGCTCCGCTCCGGCACTATCGACGATCACAATACGCGAGAAGGACAACGAGGTCGGCAGCGGCGTCTCCATCGCACCAGCCGAGGCGCCGGCCAGGTTAGTTCCGAATACGGAGACGATGGAATCCGGCGCAACAGTCGGAGAGAAAGACGCAGCGTTGACCACTCCGCCCTCGCTGAGCGCCGGTCTCGGCTCCATGACTCGGATGCGGTGGTTGTCGTTGTCCGACAGCAGCACGTCGCCGTTCGGACGCACGGCCAGCCCCTTGGGCAGGTTGAGCTTGGCCGCGAGAGCAGGGCCGCCGTCGCCCTCGTCGCCCGGGTCGAGCGACGAGCCGCCGATGGTGTGGATCGTCCCCTGCGGGGTGATCATGCGGATGACGTGGTTGTAGCTGTCGCCGATGTAGAGATATCCGTCCGGGTCGGCCTCCACGCGGTGAGGCTCGTTGAGAGCGGCTTCCGTCGCCGGGCCGCCGTCGCCGGAGTGCCCCTTCGCTCCGTTGCCGGCGATGGTGGTAATTTTGCCGTCCGGAGCGATGCGACGGATGCGATGGTTGAGCGTGTCGGCGATGTAGAGGTTGCCTCGGCGGTCGAAATCAAGCCCTCGGGGCGAATTGAACTGGGCGTTGACGGCGAGCCCCCCGTCGCCGCTAAATCCCTCGATCGAGTTGCCGGCGACGGTGGTGATGATTCCGGTGACGCGGTCGACCCGCCGAATGCGGTCGTTGGACGTGTCGGCGAAATAGAGATTGTCGTCCGCATCGAAGTCCAGGCCTCGGGGCGTGCCCGTCTCCGCGCGGATCGCCGGACCGCCGTCGCCCGAGAAACCGAATTCGCCCGAGCCGGCGTAGGCGCGTACCGCCCCGTTGGGATCGACGGCGAGGACTCGCCGTGCGCTGGTCGAGATATATGCGACGCCTTGGCTGTCGAAAGCCAGATCGCGAATCAACCCGACTCGGACGAGGGGCGAGGGGGAAGGCAGGTCCGAAACACTCCCGAAGATAGGATCGCCGATGACGACATCGGCGGTCTGGTCCGGATTGACGCGTCGGACGATTCGGTTGAAGCTGTCGACAATCATCACCTCGCCGTCGGGGGCAAGGGTCACCGCGTTGGGGAAGATGAGCGAGAGTTCGTCGAGACGGCGATCGCTTGAGGAGAAGCGCGGCTGCCCGGCGATGGTCGTGAGCGCGCCAGAGGGCTCGAGACGTCGAACGACAGGGCTGGTGGAGAAGAGCAGTCGGCCGTCGGCGTCCCAGGCGAGCGATCGCGGCTGTGCAACGGCGGCGCCGAGCGGCGCGCGAGCATCGTCGACCAAGGTGGTAATGATGCCGTCGCGCACGAGCCGAATGCGCGGCCCCTCGGCGATCAGGAAGCCGCTGACCGGATCGAGCAGCACGTCGATGGGGAACTGCAGCTCGGTCTCGACCGCGGGTCCGCCCTCGTCGCCAAACGGGCCGACGGCGGAGGTTCCGGCTACAGTCGTGATTCGTCCGGCACTCGCGGAGACTTTGCGGACGCGACGGGAGCCCGAGTCGCAAAAGTAGACGTCGCCGTTAGCCGCTACGTCGATTCCGCGCGGGTCGACGAGCGAGGCCTCGAGCGCGGGAATGTCGTCTTCAAAGCGACCAGGGGCCCCCTGTACGAAGGGACCGCGCCCGGCGACGGTCGTGATGATTCCTGCTTGGTCAATGCGGCGAATGCGATCATTGCCGACCTCGGAGAAATAGATCGAACCGTCCGGACCGAAGGCCAGATTGGTGGGGAGCCAGAGCAGCGCCTCCACGGCCGGGCCGCCGTCTCCCGAGAAGCCGAACTCCGAGCTCCCGGCGATCGTAGAGACGACCCCGTCGAGGCCGATGCGACGGATCCGATGACCGGCGGCGAAGAAAACGACTCCCGCTGAGTCGACGATTGCATCGTTGGGCGCTCCTTGCGCTTCGAGCGCCGGTCCGCCGTCACCGGCGTCACTGATGCCAATGACGGAGAAGCCGGCGACCTCCGAACCGAAGCTGCGGGTCACGGTTTGGTCGCTCTCAAGTCGATAGATGCCGCCGTTGCTGCTGGTGCAGACGTGCGGGACGCCTTCAGAATCAACGGTTACGCACAGAACCGTGCGAAAGCGGGCGTCAAGCGCCGCCGTGCCGTCTTGGACCAAGCCCCGTCCGGCGAAGGCCTCCATCTGATAGTCGAACGGCTGAGCAAATGCCGAGATCGCGAGCAAAAACAGACAAGACCATCGCATCCCAAAAAACCTCCACGAACCGTGGTCAGTATAGGGTCCGGCAGTCCGGCTGTCGACTGGTGATTTCAACCGCTCGCCGGCTGAAATTCACCACTCGACCGACGCCGGACTTCGATGCGACGGCGATCATCATCCAGGTACTCAAAGTGAATCTCCGTCCGTCGCGCCGGGAGTTGCTCGGCGAACTTTTCACCCCACTCGATCATGACGATCGCGTCGCCGTCCCAGAGATCGTCCAGGCCCAACGTATCGAGCTCGGGTACCCGGTCGAGCCGGTAGAGATCGATGTGATAGACCTTGGGCGGGCCTGGATACTCGTGGATCAGCGAGAACGTGGGACTGAGAACCTCTTCTTCCTCACCCGCGCCCAGACCGCTGATCAGGCCCTTGGTCAGCGTGGTTTTTCCGGCGCCGAGGTCGCCGGTCAAGAGGACCAGTTCCGGCGCCTGCAGCGTCTTCGCCAAACGGCGGCCGAGGTCGGTGGTCTCCTCGCCGCTGCGGGTCTCAAAGGTCTCAGCTTCCATGGATCTTGGCGATCGCTTCGGGCAACGACTCCAGGATATCGGTTGCAAGCATGGCTTGCTCCCCCAGCCTCGAAGCGGCCCGCTCGCCCGCGAGTCCGTGCAGATAGACGGCGGCGGCCGCCACTTGCTCCGGAGGCTTTTGCGGGAACTGAGCCAACAGCCCGGCCATCAGCCCGGCAAGCACGTCGCCAGAACCCGCCGTCGCCATGCCCGGCGTGCCGGTGGGATTGACGACCACACGACCGTCCGGGCTTGCGATCAGCGTGCGCGCGCCCTTCAATACCAGCACGGCTTTCAATCGTTCAGCCCATGTGCGGGCAACCCCGATTCGGTCCGACTGCACGGCGGCAGTCGAGGTTCCGGCGATCCGGGCCATTTCGCCGGGGTGCGGGGTGAGGATCAGAGGTTGCGTTCGCGTCCATGGGCCCCGGAGCGGAAACACACGCAGCCCATCGGCGTCGACCACCGTCGGCAAGTCAACGTCGCTCAAGAGCCCGCGCACAAGCGCCGTATTTTCAGGAGCCGCGCCGATGCCCGGACCAGCGACCAAAACATCCTTTCCCTCTAGGCGAGACGGCTCGATCGAGTCCGGCCCCATCGAGCCGTCCGGCAGCTCCTCGGCAGGAACGGTCATCAACTCCGGGCGAGCAGCGACGATCGAGGACGCAGCGCTGCGAGAGGTGATGACCGTAGCTAGTCCAGCGCCCGCCCGCAAGACCCCTGACCCGGCCATCAGCGCGGCGCCCGGAGTCGCGGCCGATCCTCCGACTACCGCCACGTGACCGTAGGTCCCCTTGTGGCTGTCGAGACCACGCGGATGAACGTAGGGGGCGACATCGCGGGCTTCCATCAGATAGAGCTGGCCGCCCGGCAGAGACTCAATCAGATCGTCAACGGTTCCGATCGACGCGATCGAGAGCATTCCGCAACGTTCGGCGGCGGGAAGCAGGACCTGCGCGGGCTTGGGCGCGGTAAAAGTCACCGTTTCGTCGGCAAGAATCGTCGCGCCTTCGACCACGGCCGAGTCGGCCTGTAGCCCCGACGGAAGATCGACCGCGATCACGCGCCCTCGGCCCGCGATGGAATTCACGTCCGCGATGACGGTTGCCGCGAGTCCGCGCGCGGGCCCGCTTAGCCCCGTCCCGAGCAACGCGTCCACGATGAGGTCGGCCGTCTCGAGAGCCGGTTTGGCCGCATTCCAATCCGACTCGCCGGACACGACTCGCGGAGTTGCGCCGACCGCGCGGAGCATCTCCCAATTGGACAGTGCATCTCCGCGCAGGTCGGCGGGCTCGGCGACTAGGATCACCGCGACGGAGAGATCCGGGCGTCGCAACCCAAGCTGCCGCGCTATCGCCAGGCCGTCGCCGCCGTTATTCCCCTTCCCGGCCAGGACGACGATCCGGGAGCCGGAGTCGGCAAGCGCGAGGAGTCTCTCGACGGCGGCAGCGGCAGCGCTTTCCATGAGGATAAGGCCCGGCACGCCGCCATCAATCGTCAGCCGATCGGCTTCGCGCATCTGCGCGCTTGTGAGGATTCGCCGCACGCCTCTAGCTTAGTCCCAGCGGCTAGTCTTCGATGCGTTTCTCCAGTTGGTCGAGCTTCGATCGTTCCCCCATCGTGATCAGCACGTCTCCCGCATGGATCTCGGTCGAGCCCGCCGGATTGAAGCTCATCTCCCCGTCAGGTCGGGTGACCGCAAGCACGATGACCCCGAACTGCTGCCTCAAGCGTGACTGCTCCAGGGTCTTGCCGGCGACCACGCTGCGCTCGGAGACCTTGACCTGCTCAATCTCCAGATCGAGATCCGTCCCCTGGAATGCCGAGGCCACGTCGAGAAAGCTCAGCACGTGCGGGCGCAGCAGCGACTGGGCCAAGCGATGTCCGATAAACGTGTAGGGAGTGAAGACCGTTGAGGCGCCGGCGCGTCGAAGCTTCTCTTCCGCCTGCTCGTTCGTCGAGCGCGCGGCGATCAGCATGTCCGGATTTAGTACGCGCGCCGACAAGGTGACGTAGACGTTCTCGGCATCAGTGCCGATAGCGGCCACCAATCCCCTGGCCTGCTTGATGCCAGCTTCAATCAGCGTCTGGTCCAGCGAAGCGTCGGCAATCAGCGTCGGTATGCCTTGCTCCTGCGCCCAGGCTGCCTTCTCGGCGCTGTTGTCGATCAACACCAACTTCGAACCGCTGCGTTGCAGCTCGGAAATGACGCCGCGGCCTACACGTCCAGCGCCACAAACGATGTAGTGATTCTCTAGGTTCTTGAGCATGTTGTGCGTCCGCCTGCGTCCAAAGTAGTCCTCAAGCTCCAGTCGGAGCACCACGTCCGAGATGATGCCGATGGAGGCAAAGACAACCGTCACGCCCACGATTAGAAGGATCGCCGTGAAAGCCCGACCGCTTTCAGACAGCTCCCATTCGAAGCCGTAGCCGACCGTCGTCAGCGAGATCAGCGCCATAAAGAAGCTGTCGAAAAGCGTCTGGCCTTCGATGATCCAAAACCCCGTCGTGCCGAGCAGGAGCACGCCGCTGAGCAGTCCTGCAACCAGGACAAGGCGCAACGCGGGTCCATGTAGAAGAGTACTCATGCTTGTTTCCGCCGCACCACCAGCAGAGTCATATCGTCAAACAGCTCGTCGGGATCGCCCGTCCATTGGCGCACGTCTTCCAGTACCGCCGCCACGATCTCATCGGGCGAAGCGTCGGCCTCGCGAACCAGCAACTCCGCCAATCGCTCCTCTCCGTACTCAACTCCATAGGGGTTTTCGGGCTCCGTCACTCCGTCGGTAAAGGCTACCAGCAGATCCCCAGGAAGCAACTCCGTCTCGCCTGAATCATAGGGCGCCTGCGCGAATGCGCCGACCACCATTCCATGAACGTCGAGCCGTTGCACTTCGCCGCCGCGCACGAGCATGGGAGGCAAATGTCCCGCGTTCGTGTAGGAGAGTTTTCCTCGCTGCTCGTCGAACAGTGCGAAGAAGAGAGTCGCAAATTGATTGGGGGCGGTCTGCGAGGCTAGTTGACGGTTGACCTCCGTGACTAGACGGGCGGTGGAGATCGCCTGCTCGCCGCCGTCTTCGCGAACCGGCCGTAGGGCCAGTTGCGTGCGCAGAATCGAGTGCACGGCGGCCATCACGAGCGCGGCGGAAATGCCCTTGCCGGCTACGTCTCCAAATGAGATAGCCACTTGTCCGGGGCCGAGCGGCAGATAGTCGTAAAAGTCGCCGGAGACCGAACGGGCCGCCGTACACGACCCGGTGAGAACCAGAGTTTCAAGTTGCGGAGCGTTCGCCGGGAACAGCCGCTGCTGCACCTCCCGTCCGATGGCGACCTCCGACTCCAGCCGCTGCTTTTCCTTCGAGTCCTGGATCAGCTGCTCAATCGAGGAGGTCATCGAATTGAACGACCGGGCGAGTTCGGTCAACTGCGTATAACCTTGAGCCGGCACGCGATGAGAAAAGTTGCCCTGTCCGACTTGCTTCGCTCCTATATAGAGGTCGCTGACGGCGCCCGTCACGGTGCGCGTGATGGAAACGGCGATGATGGTGGAAACAAGCAACGCCAGTAGGAAGAGCACGGTGAGCGTGCGCCCGGTGAACGAGGCGATCCGCTTCATCACCGGCGACTGCGGCGCGAAGATCAGTTGCAACACCGCCGACGGCCGCGTCCGCAGCAGCAACGCCTCCTCCTCGACGACCTGCCCCGTTTGCCAATCCAACACAGCCGTCCTTATCGGCCAGGGAACGGGCCAATCCAGCGGGTGCCGGGGCTCGGGCAACAGAGCCTGCAGGGGACGCTCGCCCGTTGGCCGGGGCCGGGCCGCGAGAGCGGCGCGGACACCGGGAAAAACTCCGGAAGCCTGCTCGGTCCTTGCCGCCACGTCGGCCAGCGGTTCCACGATGCCCAAGCCGGGTACAAGTTCAAGCAAGTACTCGCGCGAGAGCGGGGCCATCAGAAGCAACGACGGGGCGCCGGGCTCAAATTGGGCGTAGGCGGCCAGGTAGAGTTCGCCGTCTCGCCGAACCGCTCCGCGGTAGTCGGTCAAGGCGGCGGGCGGTTCGTCCGTCTTGAAGTCCGCGGGAACCGTCACCGGTCCGTCGGGCGCTTCAAACCGCGCCATCAATCCTGGATAACGACGCGTGGCGTCTTGCATGAAGCGAGAACCGATCGCGAATCGCTGGTCTGCTTCCGCCGCCACGATCTCCCAGGCGAACGAGTCCGCCGTGGCGTAGAGGGCCGAGGAACGCTTGTCGATCTCCGCACTCACCAGGTAGGCGGCTAGAGGTCCGGCGACCAGCAGCAGCCCGAAGGCGGCCAGGAGCATCGCCAGCGTCAGCGGAATGACTCCCACAAAGACGTAGGCCAGGATCATGCGATGGCGCACGCGCCACAAGAAGCGCCGCGAAACCGCACGTCCGGCGCGATAGGCGAGGCGCACCAGCAGAAGCGCCGCAACGACGTAGATCAGGCCCTGCAACAGCGAGCGCAGCGCATAAACGATCGACCCCAGTCCTTCGAGCGGCCACAACGCGACGTAGAGAGCGACGAGAACGACCAGTAGTCGATCTCCAAAGCTCAATCGTCTCCAAATGCGTTGCATATCCGTGGCGGTTGTCTAAAAAGGATCGCTCAAGCGCACGGCTGAACGGGTCTCGGACGCGCGATAGACCGCGTGAGCAATCTCCACGGTGCGGAAGCCGTCGAACCCTTCCGCGGATGGGACGGTCTGTTTGGAGATACGAGCACTGAAGTCTTGGAGTTCGCGAACGAAGGTCTGTTCCACCGTCGTTTGCCAACCGGACAGCTTCTCTTTGAGCGCGACCAAGGGGAAGAAGTCGCGAGTGGTTCTCGATCGGCCGCCCGGTTGGTCGACCCTCGTCACCGATGCGAACATCGGCCCGTAGCTCGCCCGCGCCAAGCCGCGCTCGCCGACGGCTTCGACCCAAAAGCGGTAGCCTCGGTGCTCGCTCCACGAGACCGAAAACGAGGCCCGGCGGCCGTCGTCGGCGCGCAGCAAAACCGATGCGTCCGAGTCGCGAACGCCCTCCCCCTCCCAGGGCCAGGAGGCGTCCGTAGCGAAGCCCTCGACCGTCTGGAAGTCTCCGCCCAGAGCGCACACATGGTCAATCAAGTGACTGCCGTTGTCCATCAGAGCGCCTCCCCCCGTGACAGCGGGGTCGCTCTCCCACCGGCTATGGAACTCACCAGGGCCGGGATGTCCGCTGTAGGCGCGAACCTGCCGGACGGCTCCGATCTCGCCGGCCTCCACGCTCTTGCGGATCCGCTCGATCGCCGGGAAGTAGCGCTGATTGAATCCCACGGCGACGGTGAGTCCGCGCGCCCGAGCCGATTGCAGGATCTCCCGACAAGCCTCGGGGTTGGGAGCCAGCGGTTTCTCTATGAGCACGTGCTTACCCGCCTCGATCGCGGCGAGAGCGATCTCAGCGTGCGCGGAGGGCGGCGTAGAGACGATCAGTGCATCCACGTCCACGGAAGCCAAGAGTTCTTCTGGGGCGACGAATACAGGGACCCCGAGCCGGGCGGCGCGTTCCGAGTCTGGGTCGGCGACGGCGACTAGTTCGTGCTCGGCGAGGCGAGCCAGGGCTCGCGCCCGCAAAGCTCCAATTTCCCCCGAGCCGGCTAGGCCGAATCGCATCGCGCCAAGCATAGCAGCGCGTATCGTTAGAGAGGGATGAAGAAGGCGCTGAAGGAGTGGGCGGTCTTGCTGGAGGCGATGGCCGCCGGGCGACAAAGTTTTCTGCTGCGGAAGGGCGGGATCTTGGAAAGTGCTCGCGGCTTTGAACTGGAATGTTCGGAATTTATCCTCTTTCCTACCTGGGAGCACCAGCAGCGCGATTGGATCCGGCCTGAATTTCATGCACTGTTCGAACGCGCGGCGCCCGCGGACGACGATGAAGTCGTACTGCGCTACATCGGCCGCGTGACGCGGATTCGCCCGGCCCCCAAGGCGCCCGAAGCGCTGATCGAGGCGCACGACAGGCATATCTGGACGCCCGAGTTTCTGAAAATGCGCTACGCCTATCGCCCGGACCTGCCGCTCTACGAGGTGGAAACGGAGTTGTGGAAGATTGCGGAGCCCGTGAAGATCACAATCTCCGACTCGATGCGCGGTTGCCGTTCCTGGGTGGATCTTCCCTCTGAGGCAGTAGTAGAAAATGCCCGGAGGGTCATAGACACAACCCAGGAGTGGTGCTAGTATCCCTCCCGTTTTCAGCAGGATAAGGTTGCAACCGAAAGTTCGAACGCGAGATACTGGGTTCGCCTGAGGAAAATCGTTAGAGGACCCGCCCTCGGAATGACAAAATCTTCCAGCGTTCACGACCGTTCCGATCTCGTCCATGCGCTGACCGTGTTGACTTCGAATCACGCGCGCAGCCGACGATTCCTCGAAGGTCTTTCGACCAACGAGTTGCACTACATCGCCGAGTTCTTCGGCGCTACGACTCTCGATCCTGAACTGCGGCCTCGGAAGGGACGCACGGCGATTGCACGCCGGATCGAGATGTTCCAAAGCAAATCGACAGGATCGGCTGAAACGCCGAGCTTTTCGGCTTCGAACAAGATGATTCTGTTGTTGGAATTCCTGAGCCTCAACGAGGCGAAGCCCAGGACCATGTCCGCGCAAGTCGGCGCGGCATAGACGCCCCGTTCGTCCACAGCTAGTGGAAGTCATGGGACCCCGGAGCGGTTGCGCCCATGTCGAGCGGTCTGCCTGTTTCAGCTTTTACGTGGATCACCCCGTCCTGTTTCTGTACGCGGCCCTGAACGACCAAGACGGGTTCAGTCGTCCACAGCGCCCGCGATTTTTGGAACATCTGCGGCTGCACGACGACGTTTGAGACTCCGGTCTCGTCCTCCAGGCTGAGGAAAACGAACCCTTTGGCGGTCATCGGGCGCTGGCGGGTGATGATGACGCCCGCAACTTGGACGCTGCAACCGTTGGCGCAGCTCTCTAGATCCGCAGCCGAACGAATTCCCTGCTCTCGCAACCATGGCCGCTGGTAATGCATCGGATGCGGGCCGGTCGTCAGGCTTGCGCCGCGGTAATCGGCGGCCAACCGCTCGCCGGGAGCCATGGGGGCGAAGGGGGACGGCTCAGGAGTCTCCTCCAGCGTTTCCAACAAAGGACCGCGCGGCCGATACGCTCTCTCAATCTGCCAGAGCGCCTCGCGTCGGTGGACGTCGTCTCCAAGTGAGTTCAAAGCGCCGATCTTCGCCAGGGTTTCGAGATCCGACTTGGGCAAACGCGTTCTGCGCGTAAAGTCGTCGATGGAATCAAACTCTCGGCGGCTCCGCTCGGCAAGAATGCGCGCCCGCCTCTGTGCGGATAGGCCGGAGACATAGTTGAGGCCGATACGAATGCACTCGTCAGTCGCCACCGTGCATTGACCTTCAGAAACGGCCACGTCGATCGGCCGAACGCGGATGCCGTGGCGTTGTGCATCTTTGACCAAAGTCGCCGGACTGTAGAAACCCATCGGTTGGGCATTGAGCAAAGAAACGTAGAACGTCGCCGGATAATGCGCTTTCAGATACGAGCTGGCATAGGCCAATAGCGCAAAGCTGGCTGAGTGCGATTCAGGGAACCCAAAGAGGGCAAACGAGCTGATCGCTCGTACGATCTCTTCCTCCGCCTCGCCTACGATGCCGTTTTGATTCAGACCGCGGCGCAGCTTTAACTCAATCGGCTTCATGCGCTCAGCGGAACGCTTGAAGCCGATTGCGCGACGCAACTCCTCCGCCTCGCCGCCGGTGAAGTTCGCGGCGACCATCGCCATGCGCAGCAGTTGCTCTTGGAACAAGGGCACGCCCATCGTGCGCTTGAGCAACGGCTCCAACGACGGATGCGGGTAGGAGACCGGCTCGCGTCCCATGCGCCGCCGCAGGAACGGATGCGCCATTTTGCCTGCAATCGGTCCGGGACGAATGATCGCAATCTGCACGACTAGGTCATAGAACTTCTCCGGGCGCATCCGCGGCAACGTCGCCATCTGCGCCCGCGACTCAATCTGAAAGACGCCCACCGTATCGGCGGCCTGGATCATGCGATAGGTCTTCTCATCGTTGGGCGGCATGTGTGCGATGTCGAAGTCAACGCCGCGCTTGCTCAGCAACGTCACGCACTCCTTCAGGGCGCTCAACATCCCGAGGCCCAACAAGTCGACCTTGATGATGCCCAAGTCGGCGCAGTCTTCCTTATCCCACTGGACGATACGCCGGTCCGGCATACGAGCGTTCTCGAGCGGCACGACGTTGTCGAGTTCGCCTTGGCAGATGACCAAGCCGCCGGGGTGTTGCGAGAGATGATGCGGAAGGTCGCGCACGTCGCGGCACAGCGCGACCAACTGCTGAAAGCGCGGCTGTGAAGGATCAAAACCAGCCATGCGAATCTGGTCGCGCGTGCGACGATCATCGTCGCCTTCGTCCATATAGTGAATGCATTTAGAGAGACGACTGATGCTGTCCTCAGAAAAACTCAGCACCTTCGCCATATCCCGCACCGCACTCTTGTCGCGATAGGAAATGACGGTCGCCGTCATGGCGGCTCCTTGCTTGCCGTAGCGCTGATAGACGTATTGGATCGCCTTCTCGCGATCCTCGCCCGAGGGCAAATCAATATCGATGTCGGGCCAGTCGCAGCGCTCTTCAGATAAGAACCGCTCAAAGAGCAGCTCCATCGCCACCGGATCGACGGCGGTGATTCCCAGCGAGTAGCAAACAGCGCTGTTCGCCGCCGAGCCGCGCCCCTGACAGAGGATGTTGTTGCGGCGAGCGAACTGGACGATGTCCCAAACAATCAGGAAGTAGCCTTCGAGCTTCAATTTGGCGATCACGTTCAGCTCGTGCTCAATCTGGCGATAGGCTTTTTCCTTGTACGCTGAACCGCCGTAGCGCTCCCTAGCTCCAAGCAGAGTCATCTTCCGTAGGAAGGAGGTCGGCGTCTCCCCTTGAGGCAAGGGGTAGCGCGGAAACTCGTAACCGAGGTCTTGGAGGGTGAAGTCCAGGCGTCGAGCCAGTTCGAGAGAGTTCCAGACCGCATCAGGAACGTCGTGGAACAGTCGCGCCATCGACCGCCGGTCCTTCAAGCAACGCTCGGCGTTGGACTCCAACCCGCGCCCAGCCTCGTCGAGCGTCGTCTTGCGACGCAGACACGTGAGCGCGTCAAAAAGCGGGCGCTGCGCTTCGCTCGCATAGCGCACGCCGTTGGTCGCCAGCAGCGGTAGGCGATGCTTCCGAGCAAAATCCGTTCGGGCCTGGTTCGCGCGTTCCTGTTCCTCTCGAAAATGCCGCTGCAGCTCCACGTAGACGTTGCGGCGTCCAAAAGCCGACAAGATGCGTTCGCCGTCGCGCAAGTCGTCGACCAAGGCGACCAGGCCGCCGGCATGTGCTTCAAGGTCGTCCCAGCGTGCGCGCCCGGCGCCCTTGTCCGCCCGCAGATGGACATTCGTCAGTAGACGACAGAGGTTGCGGTAACCGCGCCGGTTCTCCGCCAACACGGTCAACCGGCGGCCGTTGTGGAGCGAGACGTCGCAGCCCACAATCGGTTTGACGCCCGCGGCGACCGCGGCTTTATGGAAGCGCGGCGCCCCGGAGACGCCGTCGCGATCACACAAGGCGACAGCCGGGTATTCCAGGCGGGCCGCTTCGGCGACTAAATCTTCGGGCAACGAGGCGCCCTCCAGAAAACTAAAGGCGCTGGACGCATGCAGTTCGGCGTACACGGTCCTCTATTCCTTGGCGGCAGGGACGAAGCGCCCAGATCGAACGGATCTCAAAAAGTTCATCAGTCGTAGACCCCCACAACTTGCCAGAGCTCTTCCACGCGTTCGCAACTGAGGCGGAAGACGCCGTCAGGCAATTCCACGTCCCACTCGGCCAAATCCCAAGGGTCGTTGGTCCACCAAGCGCCGCTGGTACGCCAGGGCCCCGAGCAGCGCTCCACCGAGCCTTCCGCGGCGGCGCTGCTGACGTAGATCGGAGTCTTCTTCTCTTCAATGACCTCGGCCTCTACCGGCGGCCGGAAGCGTCGAAAAGCAACTCCGGGCGCGTCTTGAGAACCGCGTTCTTCTCCGCCAGGTTCAAACGGGATCAGATGAAAAGCGCCTGGCCGATGAACGGCGGCCTCGGCGGGGGAGCCCAGATGACCGGGTCCGACAATCTCTTGAATCCGCATCAGCGTGACGGCAAGCTTCTCCGGGTTCGGACGCGCGCGCTCAAACAAGTGGTGCTGCACGTAGCGCCGCGGCGTGGCTTGAGCCGCAAGCCGCAACGCTTCCACGGCCCCTCCTGGAGGTTTGGCGCCGAACTCAATACGCACTAACTTGAGCAGCGCCTCGGCGTCGGTCAGCGGATAGCCCAACGGAACCGCCCGCTCTTGCCGCGATCCGTCGGCAAGCTTCAGCCAAATCCGCAGCGTCGAGACCGAGGCCCCATGACGCTCCAGGTCGTCGCACAAGCTCTTGAGCATGTCGGCCAGCGGGAAAGAGAGATCGTCGATCGATTCAAGCTGCCAGTCGAACTCACGGTGCTGCTCAAAGACGCGTGGAGCCTCCCACGCCTCTAGGACCGACTCCGACTCCCCCCGCGCCAATTTTGACAAACGGGCGCCGCGATCCCCGAAGCGAGCCGTCAGTTCATCCGGGGAGAGCCGCGCTAGTTCTCCCACCGTCCGGACGCCCCACAACCCGAGCGTGCGGCTCTCATGCTCTTCAAGCGGCAGCATTCCCACCGTCAAGCTGTCGAGAAATCCGCGCACCTCGTCTGGATAGACGTGCGTGATTCCCGGCTGGGTCTGGGCCGCGGCGACAGCCGCAAAACGGTTGGGCGAGACGGCGATGTTGGCCGGCAGCCCCAATTGCTCGGCTTGCGCGGCCAACGCTCGAGCCGAGGCATGGACGTCGCGCAGCCCGCTCATATCGAGCGCCAACATGCCGGGACCGGTACTCTCGACTCGTGGCGTAACCGTCAAAGCGGCGTCAAGCAGTTCACGCTGAGCGCGATGTTCAGCCGCTTCATCACGCTCGGCGGCCAACAAGGGCGGCGCCTTCTCGCCGTTTGTCTGCGCAGCGATCCAACGCCCCTCAGCCTGCGCCAGCGTCATCCCCGGGCGTACGCCCGCCGCGCGTGCTGCCTGGTTGGCGGCGTCCACAACAACGCCAGGCGCCTTGCCGCTAAACACGACTGCCGCAGCCGCGGCGCTCGACGCGCTCCGACGCTGTTCCACCGCGACCGGAAAATCCGCCGCCCACAAGCACCCGTAGAGCTTCATCGACGGGTCTCCAGCAAGCAACTTGAAGAAGCCCGGCCCATGCCGCGGCGGCGACTTTCAAGCGAAGCCTCAAACGACGTGCCCGTCAAAAGCACAGAGGGACCGCGGCTGCCGCGCCAAGCCGCCGAGCGACGCTTGCAACGCAGCGTGCAGGCCGCCGTGCTGCCGGTGACATGTTCGCTCGCCAGCACCAGTACCGACGTGCGCCCCTGTGCGATCGCCTGCCGCAACCCAACCCACGGTGAACGCTGCATCTCGCGCAGCTCATTCACCGCCAGGCCGATCAAGTCGAGCACGATCCACTCAAACGCGGCCGAGGAAGCCAGGATCTTCGTCGCCTTCCATGCCTGCGCCGCCTGCGTCGGTCGACCAAAGCGCTGACCAGGAGCCTGGCGACGGGCGTTTGCCTTGCGCGCATTGCAACGAACCCACAACAAACGGTCGAGTTCAACGCCTGCCCGAGCCGCTCCCGCTGGATCAAAACCGTCCGATGCGTCCACATAAGCCGCCTTTTCGCCCCGTTGCGTGGCTCGCGCGGCTATCGATAGTCCCACGGAGGTGCAGCCCGCCGACAAATCGCCTAGACAAGCCACGATCTCACCCCGGGGAGCGCCGCCTCCCAAAAGGCGATCCAGCTCTGTAAACCCCGTCGGAACAGGGGGATAGCGTGCCGGATCAGGCGTCTTAACGGCAGATCCAAGACCTTGGCGGCGAAGAAGATTTTCGAGTTCTGAAACAGCTAAAGCAGACATTGTTTATTCGCTTTTTATTCGCCATGTCATTATGCTTCAGGGAAACTACGGGCGCAAGGGGGCTAGGACCTTCGTTTCCAATTCGGCAAGCTCTCGGAACCCCCGTACCAGTCTCAAAATGAACCACTTCGTCTATTGTTTTGCACCTTCCGGAAAGACAAACTGAGGCTTAAATTTTTCCAAACTCAGAGACGTCATCCATGCCCGAAACAAAGCCCGAACAATCCCACAAGAACGTCGCTTCCACGCTGTTCGCCGACACCTCAGAGAGCGCCAACTCCGGCGGTTCCGCCCTGTCGGAGTTCGGCAAATGGCTGCCCGAGCCGTCGTTTTTCCGAGCGCTGGCGGCCAATCCGCTGGTGTGGAAAGGTGCGGCCGTAGTCGGAGTGGTGTTCATTGGAATGCTGCTGTGGCCGACGGTTTCAGCTTCAATCTCGGCAGGGACGGAGAGCGTCTCAACCACTTGGAATCAGGCTCGGGAGTCTTTTACCGCAGCCGCCCCGGATATTCCGGGAGTCTCTCAGTTCACCAGCGAACGGGCCATGTACCGTATGGCGGCGGACTTCTCGGCCGCCGAGACGCTGGAGATTGCGGGCGAATCCTATCTGCTCGACGCACGCACCTCTGAACTCGAGGACTACCGGCTTGATCTGAACGTCGATCTCGCCGCCGGACCGGCGTCTTGGGTCGTCCGAGCCGCCAATGCAGACAACTACTACGCATTCCGCCTAGAACCTGGCCGCCGCCCGACTGACCCGCTCCAACTGACGCGTCAAGCCGTCATCGCTGGAACCGCAACTGTCGACGAGCCCGAGGCGATCGAAGTACCGGCCGAGTTGATCACGGACAGCGCTACGCAAGTCTCCGTAGTCCTGCGGAGACACACCATCACGACCTTGGTCAACGGCCAAGGAGTCGATTTCTGGCGGGAGCTCACCTTACGCAAGGGAGGCGTTGCAATCCAATCGGAAGGGGCGGTTCGCGACGCCGTCGTACGCGGCAATGAGGACGACTGGGGGCGCTTCCTCTATCGCGCCCGAGCAGCCTTTGAGAGCCTGGGCGAACAAATTGGCTAGCACCGCAGTCGTACCGAAAGGGCGGCCTCAAAACGACTGTCGTGTTACGCTCGACTCTTCAATCTTGCAGAGCGTTCACTCCTACTACGACGTCTATGGATACCGTTTCTCGCTTGAGGGCGACTGCCCGCAAGCATTGGACGGAGTCTTGTCTGATTTCGAGTTCTTCCAACGCGAATCCGTCGAGAATCCCCGCCGTATCCGCCTGATCCACGCGGAACCGCCGTTTGATTCCGCCCCTCCCCGCGAAGCGACGGTCTACACGCCGCGGAACGTCTCCTTCACGGACGACGGCAAGACGTACCTCGATTACAAAGGTCGAGCGCTCGGAGTCCACGACCCGGTCGCGCACGACTTTCAAGTCACGAGCCTCGACAAGGATCTGCTCTACGAGGCCGCCTATCTGTTTCTGCTGGCTCAGATCGGCGAGTTCCTCGACTCCAAACGTCTGCATCGTTTCCATGCCCTAGCGGCCAGCGTCAACGGCAAGTCGCTGCTGGTCTCGCTGCCGATGGGCGGCGGCAAGAGTACGCTGGCGGCGGAGTTGCTCAAGGACCCCGACATCAAGCTGCTTTCCGACGATTCGCCGTTCCTAGGACCCGACGGTCGTTCTCACGCCTTTCCGCTGCATATCGGCCTGCTGCCGGGCGGCCAGGAAGGACGTGCGAAAGACGACCAGCTGCGGGAAATCAACCGCATGGAGTTTGGTCCAAAATTCTTGGTCGGATACCGTCATTTCGCCGAGCGGGTCGTGCCTGACGCCGATCCTGGCTTTGTCTTCTTCGGCTCGCGAAATTTTTCTTACGATTGCACGATCGAAAAGATGTCGACCTACGAGGCCTACCGCGGCATGGCCGCTAATTGCGTCGTCGGCATCGGGCTGTTCCAGGGAATGGAATTCGTCTTCCAACGCTCCAAGTGGGCCTTGGTGGAGAAAGCTGCAATCGCCTGGTCGCGACTGCGCGTCAGTCGCCAAGTCATCAAGCGCTCCGGAGTCTACAAACTGTCGCTCGGCCGCTCGCATGAGACGAACGCAAAGACCCTGCTGGACTTTGTCCGCGCCCGGACTTGAGCGATCCTACCGGAGCTTTAGTTCCAGGCCGCAAGCGTGCTATCTTGGCCGCCTATGTGGCGTAGAACTCTATTACTCTCTCTCGTTTCGCTCCTGGCGGTTTGCGTTGCCGGGGCGGCCGATTTGGCGACCAAGAAAGCCCTGACGCTCGAAGTCGCCAAGGAGATTGCGGCGGCGGCCGAAGCCGAAGCCCGCAAGAACAACTGGAACGTCGCTATCACCATCCTTGACGACGGCGGCCACTTGCTCTACTTCCAAAAGATGGACGGCGTGCAGATCGGTTCGATCGAGGTCTCGCAACGTAAGGCCGCATCGACGGTCAACTTCAAACGGGCGACGAAGGTCTTTTCCGACGGCGTAAAGAACCGCGTGCAGTTGGTTTCACTCCCCGGCGCCTTCGCTTTTGAGGGCGGGTTGCCGATTACGCACGACGGCGAAGTGATCGGAGGAATCGGAGTGAGCGGCGTTACGGCGGAGCAGGACGGCATTATCGCCAAGGCCGGCGTCGACGCATTGCCCAAGATCCTCAGCCGTTAAATGGGCGGACCGATAGTCGCTTGCCCCCGCTGTGCGCGATCCGTCGCGCAGCAAGCGACCTATGAGATGCGCGGCCCTGAAGGGCCAGAGACGCGCTGCCTCAGGTGCGCAGCCAAGCATCCTTCCACGCTACGCCGCTCTGCAACTGTCGCGCTCGTCGTGGGGACTTTCCTGATCGCAGTCAACCAAGGACCAATATTGGTCGCCTCCGGACCTCTCCCAGCCGCATTGTGGTGGAAGATTCCGCTGACCTACATGACGCCCTTTTGCGTCTCTCTCTATGGTGCATTGTCGAACGCGAAGCGCCCCGCCTAAGCGCTCTACGGACCGACCTCGATAAAGACCTCGGCCTGAGTCGCCGTATTGTCGGCGCGAATGATGAGCGCGTAGCGCCCCGGCGCCAAATTGTCCGGCAGACGGATATTGAACTGTTCCATTCCGAGCAAGTTCGGCGCAGCTCCGGCATAGAGCACGTTCCCAGACGGCAGGGCGACGCCGTCCAACTCGACGGTAACGGCGGCGTTGATCAACGGCAGGTCGTTAGGATCTAGATTCGCCAATTCGCCCGGACCGAAGTCCGGCGTCGTCGCACCGAACCCGGTGCCGAAGACCAGAATGACGTCGCCCGCGCGCGCCTGGACCGCGCCCGGAAACGCAGCTTCGGTGGGGGCGATGATCTGCCCCGTGACGCCGTTGACCGCAGCGGCGGGCCCTTCTCCAAACGGCCAAGGCCGTCCTCCGCCGCCGAAGGTAAACAGGCCGGGGGCGAGCGAGGTCAACGACGCCGTCACGGCCGCGCTACGAATCTCACTGTTGCCTTCCTCGCGATTGATCACGGCTTGGACCTCAGCCGTCTCCGCCCCCGGCGGGAACTCAGGAGTCTCGAAATTGACCTGCGTCTCGTTGACGAACAAGATGCGGCCGGGCCGCTCGTTCGCCACGCCGGGGAAACGGAAAACAACGCTCATGCGACTGAGCTCGTCCGGAACATTGCCGCGCACGTCAAAATCCGCCACTCCAACTTCCACGGCGACGCCGGGCGCGTTTAGGTTCGACCCGAACAGAGACGCCAACTGCTTCGGAGCCAAACGGCGCGGATCACGCTGAGGGGCCGCCGCACCGGCGACTCCGCCGATCGAGGGCGAATTTGTGGGAGCAAACAGCGAAGAGACCATCGTGGTCGCTGAAGCGTCGGACGCCGTCCCCTGATCCCCGTTGGCGGCCAAGCCTGAGGCCGCAAAAATCACTTCGCCCACGTCTTCCGACGGAGCAATCCAATTGAAGAAGAAGGCCTGCTGCCCGGCTCCGCCTCCACCACCGAGGTCGGCCCCGAGAGAAGTCTGTCCGACATATTGCGGCTCGCCCGGCGCGCAAGGAGCAAACGTCCCGTCCGGGCAGCGCACGGCGACAAAGCCGTTGACGGCCTCAAAGGTCCCGGCGGGGAGCGAGTTGTCGTCGGCGCGACGAGCCGTGAGCTGAAACCCCCAACGCTGGGCGGCGGGGTTCTCGAGCAATACACGAACCTCTTGCGTCGAGCCGGGCACGTAAGGGCCCACGTCGATTCGGACGCCGACCTCGCCCAGGCTGAGCGGCTGGGCGCTGTGGCAGCCCGCCCCGGAGCAGCTTCCCTCGCCGAATCCGCCGGTCCGGCCAACGGGCAGTCCGCTGTCGTTGGCGAGCAGCGGCAGGGAGCCGAGCAGGCCCAAAAGGATCGCAAGAATACGCATGATAGAAAGATCTCCTCAAGCGAAGCCGTTCGGGCGCCCGGCTAGGCACAAATCCCAGCAACGAGTCTACCCGAGGTTCGCGAATTCGGGAAGGGCTTCCCGCTACGCCAGCAGTTCTTTCACCACGTTTCCGTGCACGTCCGTCAATCGGAAATCGCGGCCCATATGACGGTAGGTCAGCTTCTCGTGATCAAAGCCCAGGTTGTGCAGTAGAGTCGCCTGGAGGTCATGCACGTGGACGCCTCCTGAAACCGTCTTCAGGCAAAGCTCATCCGTCTCGCCATGCGTATAACCGGACTTGAAGCCGCCGCCCGCCATCCACATCGAGAATGCGTGCGGATGGTGGTCGCGGCCGGCGTTGGCGGCCTCTTCCGGCTTACGAATCTCGACCATCGGCGTGCGGCCGAACTCGCCGCCCCACACCACCATCGTGTCCTCCAGCAAGCCGCGTTGCTTGAGGTCTTTGATCAGGGCCGCCGAAGGCTGGTCGATCTCTTCCATGCGGCCGGGCAGTTTGCGATTGAGGTAGGTGTGGTCATCCCAGGAGGCGTCCATCATCAGCACCGAGCGGACGCCGCGCTCGACCAAACGCCGCGCCAACAGACAGTTCGTCGCATATTGGCGTCGATGCTCGTTGTCGCTCTCAATGCCGTACATGGCGAGCGTCTCGGGCGACTCGTCGGAAAAGTCGAGCAGATCCGGCGCTTCCATCTGCATCCGGAAAGCAAGCTCGTAGTTCTCAATGCGGGATTGGATCTCGTCGTCGCCAGTTTGCTCGTAGCGCAGGCGGTTCATGTCGCCCACAAAGTCGAGCGTCTCGCGCTGCGTGGTGCGGCTCACGCCGGGCGGGTCGGAGAGATAGAGAATCGGATCGCCTTGGTTGCGAAAGATCGTGCCTTGGTAAACGGACGGCATGAAGCCCGAGGAAAAGTTCGTCGTGCCGCCCGATGTCCCCTTCCCGGAACTCAGCACGACGAATCCAGGCAAATTCTCCGACTCCGACCCGAGCCCGTAAAGAGTCCAAGCTCCCAGAGTCGGACGCCCGGGAACGATCGCGCCGGTGAAGAGCAAGAGCTGGCCGGGGTGGTGATTGAAGGCGTCAGTGTGCATCGAGCGGACGAGCGTAATGTCGTCGGCGACCGATCCCAAATGCGGCGCCAGCTCGGAGATCCGCATCCCGCTCTCGCCCCAGTTCTGAAAGGCGAAGCGGCTGCCCATGACCTTCGCCGTCGGCTTGATGAAAGCCAGCTTCATGTCTTTGGTCATCTCGGCCGGGAGCGACTTTCCGTCCCATTTAGCGAGTTCGGGCTTCTCGTCGAAGAGTTCGTACTGGCTCGGCCCGCCCTCCATAAACATGTAGATGACGTGCTTCGCCTTGCTGGGGAAGTGCGGCTGTTTGGGGGCCAACGGCGAGTTGGAGTTCGAAGTCGCGGCGGTGAGACCATCCGCGGTCAGCAGATCGCCCAGGGCCGCCATGCCCAACCCTCCGGCGGCGGTGCGCAAGAACTCGCGGCGGTTGGCGGCTGCGCGGCGACGAACGAACTCAGGATCGGGAAGCGGCACGGAGACTAGTGTAGACCTCCCGCGCCGCCGTGTGAACTACAAACAACCCCGTTAGGGCCACGGATCGCCCGCGCCTTTTTGGATCATCGGGGCCGGGAGAAACGTCTCACGAACGCCGTCCCGCCACACAACGCCGAGTCGATCGCCTTCTTCGAGAGCTCCGAACTCTGCGACCGGTTCCGAGGAGCTGAGATAGCTCCCGTCTCGATGGATGCGTCTCCAAGCGACCACCACTCCCTCCCGAACCAAGGCGACCCGCGCCCCGGTCGACGAGCCCTCGATCCGCACCCGAAATCCACGTGCAGCAGCTTGGTTCAACAGCAAGGAGGCGGGACCGTTGTTGTTGTTGACCACGATGTCGGTATCGCCGTCCAGATCTAGATCGCCGAAGGCGGCCCCGCGTCCCACAAGCAACTGCTGATAGGCCGGACCAGCCCGTTCCGTCACTTCGACAAATCGTTGCGAATCGAACCGGAAGAGCAGATTGGTCTGGCGGTACGGATAGGGGTCGCCTCTTTGAGACTCGACGATTGTGACGCCTCCGTTGGCGACAAACAGATCGAGAAGTCCATCGGCATCGTAGTCGAAGAAGCGCATGCCGAAACCGGTAAATGGCGTGGACGCCCCGCCGAGTCCATAGCGATTGGTCTCATCCCGAAACTCGCCGCGCCCGTTGTTGAGATAGAGCGTATTCGTCTCTTGCGCGAGATGCGTCATGAACAGGTCTTCGTCGCCGTCGCCGTCAAAATCAGCCGCGGAGACCCCCATGCCCGCTTCAGGCAATCCGTCTGCGTTGTAGGCGGCGCCGGCCATCAACGCCGTATTCTCAAACGTGCCGTCTCCCTGATTCATCCACAGTTGATTCGCCGTTCCGTCATTGGCGACGTAGAGGTCCGGGAGCCCGTCGTTGTCGAAGTCGGCCGCGGTCACTCCCAATCCGTTGCCGAAGGCCGCCCCAAAACCGGCCGGGGAGGAGACGTCGGTAAAAGTGCCGCCGTCGTTGCGCAGCAGCCGGTCGGGCGCGGGACGGTACACGGTGGGCGCGCAATAGTCCCTCGCCCCGGCAGGGTCAAAGCAGTCTTTGTTGTTGCGCGGCGTAAAGTCGACGTAGTTGGTGAAAAACAGGTCGAGATCGGAGTCGGAGTCGTAGTCGAAGAACGTCGCCGAGGTGGACCAGCGATCGTCGGCAACGTCCGGGGTGGTCGCGTCGACAAAGGTCCCGCCGTCATTGCGATAAAGGCGATTGGCGCCGACGTTCGAAACAAACAGGTCGGGATCTCCGTCGTCGTCGTAGTCCCCGACCGCAACCCCCATGCCGTACCCCGTGTCGCCGAGATTCGACGCCTCCGTCTGGTCGCTGAACCGCAGCTCGCCCGATGGATTCCGCTCATTGCGAAACAAGCGATTCGGACCGGCGCTCTGCACGAGATAGACGTCGAGATCGCCGTCTCCATCGTAGTCCAGAAGCGCAACGCCGGAACCCATGATCTCCGGCATCAAGAACTCGCCCGACAGTCCGGGGTCGTGTACGAAGTCCAATCCGGCCGCCTCGGCGCCTTCCGCAAAAAACGCAGCCGACGAGGGCGGCTCAGTCTCCTCTACCGGCGAACAGGCAAGGGCGCCCGCAAAGACAACGACTGCGAAGGAAACGGGAAATCGCATGCTCATGGGAGTCGGGCGAGGTCGCGGTCAAGCGCCTCGGCCAGCACGGTTTGACCGTAGGAGAGGGCAAGCTGCTTGGCCTCCAAGGCGTAGCGGCGGGCGGCTTCACGATTCCCGCCGAGCGCGTAGGCGCCGGCTAGTCCCTGCAAGAACTCCGGCGATCGTTCATCACGCGGCTCGATCGATTTCTTGATCTGCTCGACGGCTTCTCCAGTGCGCCCCAGGCCGACCAACAGCCGTCCGAGGTTGAAGTGCGCCAGCCGATAGCCCGGTCGCGCGGCGAGAGCCTGCCGATAGCGGCGCTCCGCCTCCGCCATCCGTCCGGCGCCCTCCAGCATCTGCGCCAAGTTGTGCAACGATCCCGCGTGGCGGGGGTTGGCCTCGAGCGCCCGCCGGAATGCCTTTTCGGCCGCCGCATAGTCCTCGCGGAGAAACTGGACGACTCCGTAGTTGTAGTGCAACTCGGCTCCGCTCTCGCCCAACTCGACGGCCGCCTCATAGTGGGATTGGGCTTGATCGAAATTGCCGGCCTTGCCGAAAAGAATCATCAAATTGACGTGCGCCTGGGCCAAAGACGGATCGTCGGCAAGAGCAAGCCGCAGCTGCTCCGCCGCCTCCTCCATGCGTCCGGATTGCTCCAACTCGGCCGCGCGTGCCAACCGGGCAACCGGGTCGACGCGCAGCGATTGGACTTGAGCCCGCAGCGGGTCGTCCGAGGGCGGCTCCGCACGCGGGTCGGCCTCGTACAGCGCCAAGTGTCGCGCGGACTCTTCCAGGTCGCCGGCGTCACGCAAGGCAAGCGCGAGTTCATAGTGCGCAGCCCCGTACTCGGGCGCTGCATCCACTGCCCGCTGGAAGGTCCCCAGCGCCTCCGCGCCCTGTCCGGAGCGAGCCTGCAGCCGTCCCAGCGCGACCAGAGCGCGCGGGTCGCGAGGATCGCCGGCCAGAACGGACTCCAAAGCGGCGCGA
>Ga0070727_10000707_pt1 | contig 39429 bp, 30 predicted proteins | sample tdAd472_FD_66722 | JGI IMG/M metagenome (GOLD analysis project Ga0070727, IMG submission 66722) | Marine sediment microbial communities from the Atlantic coast under amendment with organic carbon and nitrate - tdAd47.2 | ecosystem: Environmental > Aquatic > Marine > Coastal > Sediment | place... | reverse complement strand
AGGACAATAGCCGGTGTTTGTAACGACTCGGCAAGGTGTACTGCCCATTGGGTGGCGATAATACAATCTTCCACTGAGGTGGGCGCTAATACCAAGTGGGGCGCATCGCCGTGCAAACCATAGACTGCGATGTTGAGATCACTCTGTTCAGACTTGGTTGGTAAACCGGTGGATGGCCCACCGCGCATCACATCCACGATCACTACGGGAACTTCGGAGGCAACGGCCAAGCCAATGCTTTCGATCATTAACGCCAGACCTGGTCCCGATGTCGCGGTTAATGAAGGAATACCGCCGTAGGAGCCGCCAATCGCCATGTTAATTGAGGCAAGTTCATCTTCTGCCTGTACCAGGGTGCCGCCCAATTTAGGTAGCGCGGATGACATCCATTCCAGTACTTCGGTAGCGGGCGTAATGGGGTAAGCCGCAACAAAGCGAACACCGCCTTTGATGGCGCCCCAGCCAGCTGCTTCGTTACCGGATATAACGATACGCTCGCCCTTTGTGGGTTGTTCAAAATTGGCTTTCGCAATGACGGGCAGGTCAGCGGCCAATTCACGACCGAGCTTGATGGTTTCCAAACTACTTTGAACGGCCTCTGGGCCTTTGCGTCCCAGTTTCTTTTCCAGCATATCAGCCAGAGCACGCTCTGGGAGTGAGATCATCTCCGCCAGAACGCCAAGAGCGATCATGTTAGGACGCCCTTGTTTCACCATCTTGGCGGTTTTAGAAATAGGCAACTGAATGATGCGGGCTTGCGATTGAGAGATGACCTTTGGTACATCACCACCTTCGTCGTCACAGATGATAATGCTTTCCGGAGTGAGCGGAAGCTCTGATGCAAAGCGTTCCACATTCTTCCAGTCAATGGCGAGGAGCACGTGAAAGTAATCATCTGGGCTAGAGGTGGGCGCCGTTGTTAATCGCACCATCGCGGCGGCTTCACCGCCACGAATTTGTGGCCCTAATGTTTTTGTTAATGTGCCGAACCAGCCCAGTGTTGCCGCTACATCAAACAACAGGTTGCCCGTCGTCATGGCGCCAGCACCACCGCTACCGGCAACGGCGACGGATACCGATCTGTTCTTACTCAAATCAACTGTCATCAAAGGATGCCTCTATTGCGTTTGTCTCAGTGTTACATTCTTTTTCTGTTACTAAAAAAGGTCGCTAAATATACTGCCCGCCATCAACGCGAATGACTTCACCCGTAATAAAACGTGCTGCATCAGTGAGAAGGAAAAGGACGGCGTTGGCGATGTCTTCGGGGTGAGCGAGTTGCTTGACCACAGATTCATCTTTGGCTTTTTCGATATATTGTTCTGGTAACTGTTTCGCCATTTCCGTCATCACCATGCCGGGTGCAATGGCATTTACTGTAATGCCTTTAGGGCCGAGTTCACGTGCAGATGTTTTGGTTAACCCGATCAGCCCTGCTTTGGCGGACGAATAATTTGCCTGCCCGAATTTGCCGCGGATGCCGTTAATAGATGTAATGTTAACGATCCGACCATGCCCAGCTTCACGCATGCGTGGGGCCATGGCGCGCGTTGTGTAAAATGCGCCATCCAGGTTGACGCGTAGCACCGAAGACCATTCGTCATCGCTCATATTGATTAAACTGCGGTCACGGGTAATACCAGCGTTGTTGACCAGCAAAGTGGCGTTAGCGGGTAGCGTGGCAACAGCCTCATTGACGGCGCTCGAATCGCTAAGATCTAGAGCATGATAGATGAAAGGACTGTCGGCAGTAGCGCCAGCGGAGGAGATGTCAAAAATATGTACTTCAGCGCCAAAAGCGGATAATAACTCAGCAATAGCAAAGCCTATTCCCTGAGAGCCACCTGTGACCACCGCAGCTTTGCCGCTTAGGTCGAACCGCTGCGAAATATTCATTTTTCACATCACCTTATATTACGTTTTTGTCATGGGTAACAAACTGCGTTAAAGTCGTCGTATCCAAACTTTAAGGTAGTGAAAACTAGGGCTCCCTTGAAAGGAAGCCCACTGTTTTCCACACTAATGCTATTTAGGTGTTAGTGCAGCGATTCGTACTTGGCCTGTAGTTGCTCTTCAGTTTCCTGCCAATCTGGATCGGGAACGATACAATCTGCCGGGCATTCCAGAACACATTGTGGCTCGTCTTCCGCGCCGACGCATTCGGTACAGCGTAAAGCATCTATTTTATAGATAGGATCGCCTTCTGTGATGGCCTCGTTAGGACAAGGGTCAACACATGCATCGCAGGCGGTACAATCATCAGTAATCATTAATGCCATGGGTTATTCTCCTCTAGATTAAATTGTAGTTATGCGGCTTCTTGCGCGCGCAACTTTTCGAAGCGGTAAGCACCCCAAATGGCTGCCCCGATAGCGCCAGCATGAATGGAGTCTGGGTGAGAACGAACATCCAATTCCATCTTTTGCTTTTCAGCACATTCTTTAAAGGCAGCAATGAGGCCATCATCCAAAGCCAGTCCACCCGTTGCCAACATGACACCGTCTCTGACTTTCAATGACTTCAGCATTTTAACAAAACGATCTGCCATGGAAACATGAATTCCCTTTAAAATGTTAGGGCCGGAAATACCACGGGAGACCATGTTAATCACGTCGGTTTCTGCTAATACTGCACAGATACTGGAACAAACTTCAGGATCGTCGGCTTGTTTGGAAAGTTCGCCGATTTCATCTTGAGCTACGCCCAGGTAACGGGCAATGTTTTCCAGAAACTGGCCAGAACCGGAGGCGCACTGGCTGGTCATTTTGTAATTCAAAACCTTGCCTGCGTCATCCATCGTAATCGCTCGGCCATTTAATGCGCCGATGTCACAAACCGCGCGGGCTTCAGGATCCAGGTAAACCGCACCGCGTGCATGCGTCGTCATGGTGTAAAAGTGCCCAGTACTGAAAGTAATCATTTCAGCGTCGCCAGTTGTTGCGCAATAATCGACGTCATCACGGGTCATGCCTTGCTTTTCAAGGACTTCATCGTATGCTTGCGCCGCTAGCTTTAACGGATCGCGCTGACGAATTCGGTCGACGCGCTTTTCCAGCCACTCAATCTTGTCGCCCTCAATACGAAACAATACTGTTTCGATAGCGCCGGAACCAATGTCTATACCTACTGTTACAGTCATCTCTAATTCTCCTATCCCATCACCGCACGATGTGCGAAGCTGGCGCCGCCTAGCGCGCCGGTGTAAATTGAATCGGCCGAAATATTCATGGTGACATCACCATAGTTTGCTTGAACCAACTTCTTCAGTTCGTCTACCGCCGATTCGTTATTGGCCACACCACCGGTAAAGGTGAACTGGTCGGTGATACCGCCGGAGCGAGCAATAATGGACATAGCGCGCAGCATAATGGAGCGGTGCAAACCCGCTAAAATATCGGCACGTTCTTCACCTAGCGCCAGTCGATCACGTAGTTCTGCGCCAGCGAATACCGTACAGGTTGAGTTGATGCGGGGAACTTTTTTCGCTTTCATCGCAATCGGGCCCAGTTCATGTAAACCAATGTTCATTTCATCCGCGATGTAACCAAGATAGCGTCCGCAACCAGCCGCGCAGCGGTCATTCATTTGGAAGTTTTTCACTACGCCGTTTTCATCGACCTGAATACCTTTGGTATCTTGTCCACCGATATCCAGTACGGTGCGAGTGCCTTTAAACATAATGTGGGCGCCCATACCATGACAGAGAATTTCAGAACGAATATGCTCTTTCGGGAATGGTAGGCGGACGCGGCCATAACCGGTGCCGACCACATAGGTTTCCTCCAACTCGATGTCGAGCGTAGCATTCACTGCCGCGCGCAGAGCATCTTTGTCGACGTCGATATTGGGGTTTTCCTGCATCAGAAATTCCAGGCCTTGCATAAACTTACCGCGCAGATCGCCTTCCGGTGGACGGTTTTCCACGTCAATAATCGCCTTGTCATAAACGTTCATTAACAGGTCATAGGGCAGCCCCGCTTCTTTCGCTTTTTCTTCAGCGATACGCATAAAACGAGAGCCAGCCACATCTCGAAAAAAGTCAGATTTACGTTCTGCGTTGGGCCCATAGATATCATGAGCTGCATCAGCAATTTCCTGGAAAATTTTCAGCATAATTTCCCGCACCTGGCCCTCGACGCCAGCAAAACGATCGCCCGTGATATTTAAGTCACAGGTTTGCTCGAGGTCTTTTAGCTGCTCTAAGAACTGTGTTTTACGAAAGTTACGTTCTAAATCCGCCAGCAACACTTCCATTTTTTTCGCTGCATCTGGAATCTTCGCGATTTCGCGCTCCAGCAGCGTAAAACGGGTATCGATATAAGCTTCTTGCTTAGCAACGGCTGCAGCCGTGTCGTAGTTGGAGCGAGAGTTAGTAATCCCGCGCCCTAACACTTCCCGGTTTTCGTCCATCACTACGGCTTTGGTAGTGGTCGATCCTAAATCAATTCCAATAAAACATTTCATGCTATGAATCTCCTCTTATCAAGCCGCTGAGCGTTTTTGGTCGACCATTTGGAAATAACTTTCCAAACGGTTCTTAACGTTCGATGGTGAGAAATAACGCGGGTCAACCAAGTCGGTTTCAACAAAAGCCGCAGGTTTGCCGGTACGTTTCTCAATTTCATTCATCATCAGCAACTGGCCGGCTGAGAAGCTGTTACAGCTCTTGATAGAGTTGATTAACAGGCCATCGGCTTCGTAGTCATTGATATAGTTTTCCAGCATCTTGGTGCGTGCTGGCAGGTTCAGGTTGGTGTAACAACCTAGACAGTAATCAGCCAGAGACTCAAGCGGATTATCTGGGTCGTGACGGAAGCCCTGCTCATAGTTGCCACCTACTTTGGTGTATGAACTAGCGACGACGACAGCACCTTCGTCATAGAACATTTTCCAGAATTCACGCATGTGGGTGTAGTTCGGCGGACCTTCTACAACCAGACGATATCTTTCTTTTTCCATCACGCCTTCAGGCGTGACCGGGCCTTGGCCTTTACGCACACGTTCTTGTACTTCGTCCCACAGCATATCGTAATAGGCGGTACATTCTGGAGTACCGCGGAAAGCTGAGAAAGTCGGGCCGACGTAGTAAATACCGCCGAAGTAGGAGTCGATCGGGGAGGGCTTCAATTTGGCCGTTTCCAACACTTTTACGAGCTTATCTTCGGCTTTTGCGGACTCACGCAGATGCTCGCGTAAACGGTCGATATCGAATTTAACGCCGCTGACACGCTCAAGAGTTGGGATCAGGTCTTCTTTGAGCTGTTTTACTACGTAATCGCGCATGTTTTGCGTGATTTCACCATCGCCCTGATAAGGAACGTGCAGCATGGCTGTTTCGCACTTGTATTCATGACGTAATAATTCAAACCACTTCATGAAGGTGAAACAACCGGTGTAGGATAAGAGTAGCAGGTCCGGCTCGGCGATTTTCTGCCCAGATGGTCCGACATTACCTTTACGCATCATACCCAGATCGGCTTTTACGTAGGTACAAACGTCTTCATCCTGGCCATAACGCTCGGCCTCCATCACATAGGCGCCGGTTTTCTTCTGCATCGCTGATTGCAGTGCGTTAATTTCCGGATAGTTACCTACCACATCAAAGCACTGTACCAGCTCATTCAGGTTGCCGGGAACGAAGGTGTAAACAACTTTTTTCTCATGATCAGCATCAGCTTTGGCTAACTTATCAAAATTGCCTCGAATCATTTCTTTCTGTAATAACTGGGAATTATCCTTTTGGACATCTTTAGATAAATCAACTGGGGCTTTCTTTTCAGTAGTCATAATTAGCTCCACAACTTAATTGAGTCTGCGAATGTGCCAGCCTGTTCACGGATAGGCTGCATTTGGCCGAGGTTCTCGGCGTACTTGAAGGCAATATTAGGAATATTGTGTGCGTCAAGTACGTCCTGCAACATGGGCCGTTCTAACAGCGCTGGGTCACAGAAACTGGGGGCTGCAAAGATGACGCCCTCAGCGCCGGATTTGCGAACCGCTTCAATCAGCTGCTCGCCTTTTTTCTCTTCGGAGGGCTCATAGGTTGCAGAAGTACGGGTTGAGTGCTCAAGGAAGCAATCGGACAGATTTTCCAGAGCATCACCTGTTTCCTTGACGTTTTCTCTTAACCAACGGTTAACCAGAATGAAGTCATCATCCACCACATAACAGCCGGATAGTTCGATTGATTTCACCAAGTTCAAAGGTGGTTGTTCACAGAACATCCCGTTCATCACTACCTTGGTATTATCACGTTTTGGTCGCTCAACATCGCCGATAGCGTCGATGTAATCGCGTAACATCTGGTTATGCTCTTCAACGGGCAGTACCTGTCCGGCGCGCATCAGTAGGTAAACCTCAGTCACCGGAATATTCCAGGGCTGCTCGATACGCTGATCGTAAAGTTCCATGATCAGTTCGCGGTTGGTGTTATACAGTTTGATGGATGCTAACAGGTCGTCATTGCTGACTTTGCGGCCAGAAATGCCTTCTAAACCTTCGAGCAATTCCTTCATTTCCTGAATATAGAACTTACCTCCGACTTCTTTTTCGTAGTTTTGCGGTACGTCGACATAACGTACATAGGTGTCCTGCTGTGTCAGTTTCCACACGCCGGATAGGTTACGAATGACGTCACAAATGCTGGGAAACAGCATGCCGTCAACGAAATCTAAACGACCGGTCAGGGCTAGCTCAATCGTTGAGCGCGGAATTCGGCAGATATAGCTTTGATAGAATGCGTCACCTTGAATCACCTCTAACTGATCGCCGCCGCCATAAATACCTAATGGTAGCATTCCGGCAGCGTGAATCAGTTCACGAGGGATATAGATAGGTAGGTGTCCAATCACGTGACGGCCTGGTGCGGCTGCTTTCCACTCGCGCGCTGAAGTGAAGTTTAAATCTTCATAAAGCGCTTCGCAGCGTTCGATAATTTCTTTAGTTCCCATATTAACGGTGCTCCCAATTTACGGTGCGTTTTTCAACAAATGCCTGTAGGCCCTCAACAGCGTCATGCGTCGCCATTAATTCCTGCAAGTACAGTGATTCAACTTCATCTAGTTTAGATTTGATTCGTGCGACAGCGTCAAATCGCGCTGCTCTGCGGGCGAAGCGTAAAGAGCTGGCACTGCTACCCAGTAAATGTGTAGTAAACCATTCTTCAGCTGCGGCAGAGGGGGTTTCTGATAATCCGTTGACCAAACCAATGCGATAGGCTTCATTACCGTCGATACTGCGTCCGGACCAGAGCAAGTCAGATGCCACGCTGCTACCGATGCGTTCCGGCAATAAACAAGAAGCAGCGGGGGCGAAGACACCTAACTTAATTTCCGGTTGGCCCAGTTTCGCATCTGGATGGGCAAACAAAAGATCTCCGCCACAAGCGACCTCAAGGCCGCCACCCAAGCACTGTCCCTGGATTGCCACCATAATAGGTGCCGGGAAATCGAGCATCTGTTTAATCAACGCGTGTAAGCTTTTCAGCATATCTGCGCATTGGTCGGGCATATGCTCTGCAACGCTAGCACCGAAGCTAAAATGAGTGCCTTCAGCATCCAGCAGTACCGCAGATAATTCCGCGCTAGAGGCGTGAGAATCCAATGCTGCACAGAGTGCCGCAATCATTTCTGCATCCACGATATTAGCTTTAGGTCGAGCTAATCGCAGGCGTAACAACCGCCCGTCATGCTCAAGCCATACTTTAAGTGGTGATTCGCTCATCAGTATTAACCCTCTGCCTTTGGCATCAGGCTTTCAATCAGCTCTGGTGTCCAAGGTGCGCCTTTAGCTAAGGCTTGACGCAATGCGACGAAATCGATTTCACGACCTGTTTCCTTGTTGCCTTCGTTAAAGGCACGGAATCCGGTGCGAGCTTCGTTCATCATGTTTAACGCTAACCAAGCGCGTGAATTTTCTTTGTTGCGGTTCCAAGCTTCGAGTTTTGGTTTGCGTAATTCTTCCAAGCTCTTTGCCATGCACTCTGGAAAGGTTTCAAGCAGTTTGCTACACAGTGCTTCAACACGCTCATCCAATAAAGAAAGGTCAACTTCGCCTTGCTTGAGTAATTCTTTGCCTGCTTTGAACTCGGGACCTTTTTTGAAATCGCCATGTACGATACGGCCAAATTCATCAAGATACTGGTCGGTAACAACGGTAGGGTTGGCTATAAATTTACCGTCGATTTTTAAGGCAGGAACAATTTCACAGCAAATTCCTAGGCGGTTTGCTTTGTGTGCAGAGAAGGGTTCGCATAGAGTCCCCGAAACCATGGCTTGTTCACAGCCGATCATAACGGGTAGAAAGTCAGTTGCGCCACCAATGGCGGCAGAACCATGTTTAGGGCCGGCCTGACCGAAATTGGCTAAATCCTGCGCGACGGTAAAGTCAGCCGCCATACCTATTTCCTGACCACCGCCGATACGCATCCCATTAACGCGACAGATAACAGGTTTGTCGCAGCCGATAATGGCAGACACCATATCGTTAAATAAGCGCATATATTGACGATATTCTTGTGGGTTGCCAGCGTAGTACTCGGCGTATTCTTTAGTATTGCCACCAGTACAGAATGCTTTATCGCCAACCGCAGTAAAGACTACCGCGTTAACATCGCGAGCCATGGATGCTTTGCGAAACGCTAAAATCAGCGCTTTCGCCATATTAGTGGTGTAAGAGTTATATTGTGCAGGGTTATTCAGGATAATCCAGGCATTATAGATGCCGGTTACCTCGGTGCCGTCCAGTCGTTTGGCTGGACGCATTTCATAGCGAACCATGCCGTCGCATAAGCTTTCAATTTCATCGCTCACCAAGTTATGGTCAGCCAATTGATTAGGTGCGATATCCCGAACAATAGCTTCGGTAGTTGGATTCATAATTACTCCCCTTAAGGTACTAAAATGGCGCGAGCAGTTAATTTATGCTCATGCGCGGCTGCAAATACTTCGTTGATCTGATCGAGCGGGTGCTGCTCTACAAAAGGTGTCATGGTGACCTTTCCATCCAATACCAGCTCCAGAGCGGCAGGATAGTAGTCCGGTGAACAACCCCAGTTGCCTTGGGCTTTGGCATGGAAAGCCATCAAGTTCGACAGGCGCAGTTCCAACTTGGCCATAGTGAATCCCACGACGGCAATGTGCGCACCAAAAGTGAGCAGACCAAAAGCGGTGTTTTGGCCGGGTGCGCTACCTGAGCACTCAAAAATTTTCCATTCAGTCGTGCGTAACCCCTGTTCTTTAGCAAAGCCAATAATGGCTTTTTTCAGTTCTTTGCCCTGATATTCGGTTGCGTTCAAAGTAAGACTGGCACCGAAATCCTTTTGTTTGGCGAGTTTTTCGGCGTCTACATCGACGGCTACAACTGTTGCACCCATGGCCTTAGCGATCTGCACCGCGTAGCCACCCACGCCGCCGATACCAATAACAATCGCCAGATCACCGGGCTTAACGTCGGCTTGGACGCAAGCTTGGTAAGGTGTGGTTAACGCATCGGCGATTACCGCGACATCGGGTAAAGACAGGCCAGCGGCCTTTAGTTTGGATTCGTCCACTTCACACAAACAGTGTCCGGGAACGGTGATATGGGAAGCGAAGCCGCCTTGGATATCATTGCCGGGCATTTTTTGGCTGCGGCAAATATTTTTTAGGCCGCGCTGACAAAGATCACATTCGCCGCAGGGGATGACGGCAGGAATAATAACAGCTTTACCAACGAGTGCTTCAGCGCCTGCTCCAGCAGCAATAACACGACCGCTGATTTCATGTCCTAGAGCTAGCGGTAGTTCATGGTTAGTGCGAACGCCATCATAGAAATAACCGAGGTCGGTGTGGCAGACACCGCAACCTGCTACTTCAACAGTAACCTCTCCCGCCCCTGGTTGCTCAAGCTCGAAGTAGACTTTCTCCAGCGCTTGGCCTGGTTCATTCATTACCCAACGATAGCTAGAACTCATAATGTTTGACCTGTGTATGGTGGGTTGTCCCACTTATATTATTTAGGTAAGAATACCTGTATATATGTGGTATCCCTTATCGTTGGAAAATGTTATTGTATGGGATACATACTGTCAAGATTATTTTACTGCTCGGATGTGACGATTTACTACCTACAAAAACTAAGGGTTAACCAGTGTACTCCTTGCGTGGCGGGGTTTTCAGCTCATAGTTTGAAAGATAACTATGGATTTGACATCTTCTTGACCAAGATCAAGTCTTGGTGAGTTTGTCGTCAGTCTCTGGCTGTATATTCGGAGAAATCAATCAAGAAGCACTGATCTGTGTAATACAAAATGGATAAAAATTGCCCTTATGGTTGAGCGCATCAAACTGAAGTGAGAGTATTGCTGAAATTGAGTTTTTCAACCGACCTGCTAACTGAAGGAGTCAGGAATTGACCAGTGTGAATGTGCAAAGAAATTTAGCGATGAGCAAAGATCAAGCGCTACAGGCCGCCGAAAAAGTGGCGAATAAACTAGCGCGGGACTATGGGGTGAATTTTTCCTGGCGGGGCGATTGCGCGGATATCAAAGGGCCGGGTGTTCAAGGCACCTGTGCAGTATCGGAAGGTTTGGTGGATATTCAATTAACGTTAGGCTTTCTGGCGGCGCCTTTTGCTGTAAGGGTAAAGGAGGAGATTAATAAATATTTTGATCGCTTGGAGCAAGCTTGATTAATCGCAGGTTGGATATTAACGGTAAGTGAAACTATAAAGTGCACTGCCCTTTGTCCTATTAGTACGTAGTACACTATGCGGCGATTGGCATCAATTGTGGCATAGCGCTACAGTTTGCTAAATATAAAACTCGGGAAATTGAAATGGTGACAACTAGCATACGATTAGGTCAAGACTCCGTTGATAAAGCCACTATTATGGCTAAAGTCTTGAGTCTTGAGTCTTGAGCTGTAAGCCACTAAGGCAAATTGAACATTGGGAGAAAATTGATGAAATCATGGAAGATAACGCCGATTTGCCGTATGAGTTTGTGGAGCAGGCAATAATAGCAGAGGCAGAGCGGAAAGCAGGAAAACTGGAGAGCTACGACTTCGGTTAAAGCGACGAATGCCCTACAGGCGCCCACCTTAAAAAATGTCGTAAAGAAACTTAAGCCAAATTAGAAAAAAGAGTTGGATACCGCTATCAAAATCCTGATGGACGAACCCGCTCTGGGCGAGCAAAAAAGGTGACTTAGCTTTCCTACGCGTATACAAATTCAAGATGAATAAGCAGCTGACTTTATTGGGATATAGTTTTAATGGCAGTACGATGACGCTTGAGTTAATGGCACTAGTCTCTCACGAAAATTCTTACCGCGATTTAAAACGACGTAAAGAGGGCTGTGGCAGCAAACTAACAGACTTCTTCGGTTCAGTTGACAAGATTTAGGTACCTATTGCATCGACTTAATAGGCTGAGATTTACCATATATTCTTGTATGCTCTGCGGCGAGTCGTTTTCCTTCTGTAATCTGATTGTCGGTCAATTTGCCTTTCCAAATAAGCCATTCCACATCTGCTAGGCTCCCACCTTTAACGCCACCATCATTTGCCAGAGCAAGCCACTTGTAGGCTAGAACCAGATCTTGTTGAGTCCCCCATGCTTGACCATAGTGCATCCCCAAAGAATACTGCGCTTCGGCCATGCCTTGCCGCGCAGCTAACTGGGTCAACTCAAAGGATCGACGGTAGTCTTTGCGTCCAAAGTAATACTGCGAGAGATAGTACTGCGCTCTTGCCTCGCCCTGACCGGCAGCCATTTCAAACCACCGTTCTGCTTTTTGCCAATATTCCGCTGATCCCCAGCCCGTATATGCCGCCTCGTGGTATTTCATTCCCACTTCATACTGGGCTTCTATGTTTCCCTCCAGTGCTTTCCGCTGCAGGGAATCATCAATCTCCAAAACTGTGGTTGCACAACCGGAAAGAATCATTAAATAAATCAATAGGTTAATGACTGATGCGGCAGTAATACGAGAGCACAAAGGTAAGCAAGGAAACTGTCGGGTTGGAATCACCTACAAACCTCCAGGAATCATTTGTATCAAACGCCAAAGCAATCGATACCCAGGGCGTCCCCAGCTCGAAGGGTGCTTGCTTGAAGCAGCTGTTAAATGGCATTGCTTAACCACAACTACAATGTCAGTATAAAATATTGTGCCAAGTAAGTCAGAGAAGCAGACTTCCGCACCTGCAACCCCTCATGCAAAGAGGCAAAAGTTAGCTGATTAGAGGATATACCGCGAGAGGTCTTCGTCTTGAGCTAAATCACCCAAATACTGGTCAACATAGGCGGAATCAACAGTGACTTTAGTCGAACCCGCAGCGTCGAAAGAAACGGATTCCAGTAGTCGTTCCATGACTGTGTGCAAACGGCGAGCACCAATATTTTCAGTGCGCTCGTTCACCTGCCAGGCAATTTCGGCGATGCGGCAGATGCCGTCTTTGGTGTATTGGATTTCGGTGCCTTCAGTACCGAGGAGAGCTTGGTACTGCTCTGTTAGGCTGGCGTCTGGTTCGGTCAGAATGCGCTCAAAATCTTCCGGTGTTAGTGCGTCCAGTTCTACCCGGATAGGTAACCGGCCCTGTAGTTCCGGTATCAAATCCGAAGGTTTGGCCAGATGGAAGGCACCGGAGGCGATAAATAAAATATGATCGGTTTTGATCATGCCGAATTTAGTGCTGATGGTGCAGCCTTCGATTAAGGGGAGCAGATCACGCTGTACGCCTTCGCGGGATACGTCTGGGCCATTGACACCAGAGCGTTTTGTCACTTTATCTATTTCATCGAGGAAGACAATACCGTTTTGTTCCACGGATTGGATCGCCTGTGTTTTTAAGTCGTCATCGTTAACGAGTTTAGCTGCCTCTTCGTCGCAAAGTAGCTTATAAGCTTCTTTGATTTTGAGTTTTCGCGTTTTCTTACGGTTACCGGACATATTGGAAAACATGCTTTGCAGTTGGTTGGACATTTCTTCCATACCGGGTGGTGCCATAATTTCAACGCCTATGGGCATCGCATTTAGCTCTAATTCGATTTCCTTGTCGTTAAGTTCTCCTTCACGCAGTTTTTTGCGAAATACCTGCCGGGTGGAGCTGGACTCTTTATTGGTTTGTGACTCTCCTGCTTCGCTGCTGCGTGGTGGCGGCAGCAGCGCGTCAAGTATGCGCTCTTCGGCGGCATCTTCAGCGCGGTGTTTTACCTTATCCATTTCCTTCTCGCGCACCATTTTCACTGCCATGTCGACTAAATCACGCACGATCGACTCGACGTCGCGGCCCACATAACCCACTTCAGTGAATTTGGTCGCCTCTATTTTGATGAAAGGCGCCTGTGCCAACTTTGCCAGGCGTCGGGCGATTTCTGTTTTGCCTACACCCGTTGGGCCAATCATTAAAATATTCTTCGGCGTGATTTCGTTACGCATTTGTTCATCTAACTGCATACGGCGCCAGCGGTTACGCAGGGCAATGGCGACCGCACGTTTGGCATCGGCTTGGCCGATAATATGTTTGTCCAGTTCGTGAACGATTTCTCTTGGTGTCATATTTGACATAAGGCGGATAACTCTCTGTTACAAATAAAGGTAGTCGCTGTGCTGTTACAGTCGCTTCGGTGTAAAGTACTAAGCAACCGACTCAAGCTCTTCGATCGTTTGGTTGTGGTTGGTGTAGATACAAATATCGGCAGCGATGGTCAGGCTTTTTTCAACAATGGTCTTGGCGTCTAAATCAGTGTTTTCAATCAAGGCGCGAGCTGCAGATTGTGCAAAGGGGCCGCCTGAGCCAATGGCTATTAGCCCGTGCTCAGGTTCTATAACATCACCGTTACCGGAAATAATGAGGGAGTGCTCTTTGTCGGCCACGGCCAATAACGCCTCTAGCTTCTGTAGCATGCGATCGGTGCGCCAATCCTTCGCCAGCTCTACGGCGGCGCGCATCAGGTTCCCTTGATGCTTCTCCAGCTTTGCTTCAAAGCGCTCAAACAGCGTAAAGGCATCGGCAGTAGCGCCGGCAAAACCAGCAATGACTTGATCTCGATATAAACGCCGTACTTTGCGGGCATTCCCTTTCATGACGGTGTTGCCAAGTGAGACCTGGCCATCGCCACCAAGCACCACCTGATTATTCCTGCGAACCGATACAATGGTAGTCATCTGTATTTCCTGTACTGCCGATAATGAGCGTTAGAACAAGGGATATGGAGGTAAAGCCGCTGATTTCAAGGCTGCAGAGGCTACTATTGTTTGATTTCAATCAACATGGATTCAGTATTGGCGCGGGCGAGGATGTCTTGCGCGTGATTAAGCTTAGAGCGCGAGGTGAATGGGCCGACTAAGACGCGATACCAATTTGCTCCGGTGCGGCCTTTGGCCAGTTTAACCGTTACGTCGAGGCCTTGCAGAATGAGTTTCGCGCGCAAGCGATCAGCATCCTGTTGATGACGAAAAGAGCCAGCCTGAAGCAGGTAGGTTTTGGCCCCTACCTGTTGAATCGGCTTAGACTGATACTCCTCTACCTTTGGTGGGATTACTTCGGTTTGCGGGAGCAGTTTATAAAAGTCGTATTCATCGTCGGCTTGTGAAGTCTCAACTACAGGCGTGCGCGCTGTTTTCGCCTTAGGCGCTGTTTTTTCAGGTTTGACCGGGGTGCTGATGCTTTTCTGTAAGGTTGGCTGCAACCCTGGTTTTAATTGCGTCAGGTAGTAAAGGAACGCAGCAAAGCAGGTGATGCTAATAAACGTGATCGCCATGAAGGTTTTTGAAACCGCCGAGGCATCATTTTTGCCGACCTTTTGTTTGTGCTGCGCGGCTCTTTTGGCGTAATCGTGAGACATTATGTTTAGTTTTTGCTGTAACTGACGGGAGCAAGGGTTGGTGGAAGAAGGGAAAACATTATAAAAAATCAATCTCCTGTAAATTGGCCGCACATAATAGGCGAGCGGGGTAGTGTTCGAACAGCATATTTAGCGAATTAATCGTATTGTAACGGTGCCAGTGACGCTTGTTAACTAATCCTCAAATCGACTCCTGGGGGTCGACATCAACCGACCAGCGCACTTTGCCTGAGCCCGCCAAGGTTTCCAGTTGAAGGCAAAGCGGTGTTAGCAGCTGGTGCAGCGGTTTGCGTTCTGAGCATATTAGCATGAGCTGAGCGCGGTAACGCCCCGATCTTTTATACATTATGGCGGGGATGGGGCCAAACAGCTCAATATTTTTTAGCTGATAAGTATCCGACAGCTGTCGCGCCAATTCTTGCACCTGCGTGAGAAACTCAAAAGGTGCCTGCTCCTTCACAGCTTCGGCTCTGATTAATGCGGCGTGACTATAGGGTGGTAGATTGGTTTGTTCTCGATCAGCCAGTAACTGCTGTGCAAAAGTAGAGTAGCCGCGTGTAATGAGTTGATTGAGGAGGGGGTGATCCGCGTGATGCGTCTGAATTAAAACTTTACCGCTTTTTTTGGCTCGTCCAGCACGACCGGCTACTTGAGTGATCAGCTGCCCCATACGCTCCAGGCCACGAAAATCAGAGCTAAAAAATCCGGCGTCTGCCTCCAGTATTGCGACTAGTGTGACGTTGGGGAAATGGTGTCCTTTTGCCAGCATTTGAGTGCCGATGAGTATACAGGGCTTGCCTTCTTTTATAATGGCAACAAGGTTTTTCATCGCCGATTTGGCGCGGGTGGTAGCCCGGTCAATTCGAATTATTTCAGTTTTTGGAAATAGCTCAGAGATTGCCTGCTCTGAACGTTCCGTGCCTACTCCCAGAGGGCTCAGTTGTGTATGCCCACAGTCTGGGCAGCTGGGGGGTACTTTTTTTTGCGCGCTACAATGATGGCAACGCAGTTGGTAGGGGCTGAGGTGCAGGGTTAAGCGGGCATCGCAGCGTTTACAGTTGGCTATCCAGCCGCATTCATGGCACATCATAATCGGTGAAAAACCGCGCCGATTTAGAAAAATTAACACCTGGTTGCCTTGGCTGAGTTGCTCTGAGATAGCGCTAATCAAAGGTTGTGAATAGCCATCCTGAAGCGGTCTGCTACGGACGTCAATCAGCTCAAAACTGGGCAGGGCGGCGTCTCCGGCTCGTTCGGGTAGTTGCAAACGATGATATCGATTGTTTTGTACGTTATAAAGGCTTTCCAGGGAGGGCGTCGCCGAGCCAAGAAGGATAGGAATATTTTCCTGATGCGCACGCATAATCGCGACATCCCGCGCTGAGTAACGCAGCCCATCCTGTTGTTTAAAGGAAAGGTCGTGTTCTTCATCGACAATGATAATGCCCAAATGCTGAATAGGTGTGAACACCGAAGAACGCGTGCCGATGATGATGCCGGTTCCCTCCTGAGCGGTATAGAGCCAATCATGAGCACGTTGCTGATCGGAAAGGCCCGAGTGGAGTAGGGTGATGGGGACATTAAAACGGTGCTTGAAGCGAGATACGGTTTGCGGTGTTAAGCCAATCTCAGGTACGAGTACCAGTGCCGAGCGCCCTTGTTTTAATACCTCTTCAATAGCCTGTAGATAAACCTCCGTTTTTCCGCTGCCGGTCACGCCCTCGATAAGAAAACAGCAAAAGGTAGCTAAGGATTGAGTGATTGTGTCGACCGCCTGGCGCTGGTGGGTATTTAGTGTTAATGGCGCCTCAGCCAATATAGCGGCGCTTCGTCGCTGTGGCGTTATCTGAATCGACTGCTTCACCAGGAAGCCTTTATCAAGCAGCGCCTTTAAGGGTGAGCCACTCAATCCTAAGGTTTGTATGGCATGCTCCCCAAAGCCTTTCGGGTGCTCTAGGGCGAGTGCCATGACTTCTGCTTGTTTTGGCGCTCGGCTTAATTGGCCTTGGCTCTGAGCACGTCCTAGCTCAGTGGCAAGATAGACTATTTCCGTTTGCCTTAAATTCGTCTCACCCTTACGTAACAGCGTGGGCAGAGCGGTTGCCAGAACATCACCCAGAGGATGCTGGTAATAATGTGCGCACCACTCATAAAGTTGAAGTATGTGCGCTGGAATAATGGGTTGCTCGTCAATAATTTTGCTGGCAGGTTTGAGCTTGTTTCTAGGTACGTCCGAATGATCAGTTACCTGGATTAGGATGCCAACCATGTTGCGATTACCGAAAGGTACGCGAACACGTGAGCCTGGCAGGTAGGGGCCACTTTGATTGGTGCTGGGAGGCAGATAATCAAAGCATCTTCTGAGCGGCGTTGGTAAGGCAATCTTTAATATTGGCGGGCTTGCCACGATATGAACTCGATTCAACAAAGATAAAGTAGGGCAAGTCTACCTTATGCGATGGGCGTAACGAAATGTTGATTGCTGCTCAGAGCGGCTGGAACCTGTTGTGTGCTAATGAAAAAAGGTAAAAAAAAGCGCTTGCTCACAGGCGTGGGCAAGCGCTTAGTTGTAGGCTTAATTAATAGTTATAAGAAACGGTTACACCGGAAGTGCGCGGCTCGCCGAATAAAGCAAATGCCACATCACCTGATCGTTGAGAATACAGGTGCGTACGATATTCTTCGTCGCCGATATTTTTAATCCAGCCTGCGACTTCCCAATGGCCTTGCGGAGAGCGCCATGATATACGGCCATTCCAGATTCGGTACTGCGGAATAGAAGTAGTTAGGCTTTCATCGGGATCATAGAAGCTAAGATCCTGGTATCTATAATCGACTTTAGCTGAAATGCTGCCAATATCATCTGACAAGTTCATCGTATATTTAGCAAAAACATTCACCGTATTCGGTGGAGACTGACGCAGATCGTTTCCCGAAAAATCATTACCACCACTGTCAAGTGTGCCGGTAAAATCTGTATATTCGGTATCCAGATAGGCATAGCTACCTCCGATTTCTAAACCTTCCATCGGCAACCAAAGCACTTCCACTTCCAGTCCGCTTATTTCTGCTTCCCCGGCGTTTTCGGTGAAAAATTGGCCTAGTTGATTATTTCCGGCCGGCGTGAAGAAACGTGTCACCTGAAGGTCTTCATAATCGGTAAAGAAAGCCGTCACATTTAATTGCAAGCTTTTGTCTAAGAGTAGTGATTTGAAACCTACCTCGTAGCTTAATGCTGATTCATCGTCAAAAGGCGTTGTTGCTACTGCTAGAGTGGTAGCAGATCCGGTAAAACCACCGCTCTTGAAGCCCGTGGTGATACTGGCGTAAAGCATGATATCTTCTGCAGCTTGCCAGTTTAATGCGAGACGACCATCAATGCTATCCCAGTCTTCCTCAGCGTTGGTAAAAGGAAAATCTAATAATAACAGGCCGATGCCACTAGTAACGTCAGCACCTACACCGATCTCCTTTTCTTCCGTAGAATATCGCAGTCCACCGGTCAGCGATAACGTATCGGTCAAGTCGTAGGTGGCTTGGCCGTATACAGCCCAGCTGGTCGATTCGTTAAGTTGATTGGATGTTTGTTCGCTGAGCTGGCCAAAACCACCTAAAGAGGTGAAAGTAAAAGATTCGTGACGCTCAATTTCTTCCTCGCTATAGAAGAAACCAACTACCCACTTAAGGCCGTCAGTTGCATTGGATGTTAAACGAAATTCCTGTGTGTACTGCTCTGTTTCTTCCAGCGCAACGTCATTTAAGTCGAAGGAAAATCCAAGGTTTGCAGGAAGTGATCCAAGTAACGCGCCGCCACCAGCTGTCAGATCAATAAACGGTGCAGGAGGTAGGCCTTCGGAGTCTTCAACCCAGTCAAAATCACTTTCCCGGTAGGCAGTAATAGATGTGAAGGTAAAGTTTTCTAACTCCCAGTTAACTTTAACACTATAGCCTTCCACCTGGCGGTCAGTATAGCCTTCGGTTTCCGCTAAGGTGGTCCAGGGGTCTCCAGCGCCACCTAAAGCCTGATTGACAGCAAGCGGATTGGATACGCAATTTGGACAACCATGCAGTCCTCCTTTGCCCCCGACAGGCTCTCTATTAGTCTGACCATTATCGTCATCCGCGCCATCTGCACTGAACATTACTTCAACATTATCGGATGGCAACCAGCGCAGTTGCGCGCGCCAGGCAAGCGTGTCCGTTTCGCCCTGTCGCTCACCATTAAGCAGGTTGCGTAAATAACCATCGGTATCACGTTTACTGAAGGAAACTTTACCATAGAGCCCTTCCGTTAAAGGACCGCTAATCATGCCGCCGAAATCTTGACGACCGTAGTTGCCGGTAGTCGCGCGAGCTCGTATAGTTAAATCATCTGACGGTTTGCTGGTGATAAAGTTGATAGAGCCACCGATTGAGTTTTTCCCATACAGAGTGCCCTGTGGACCACGCAGTACTTCGACGCGTTCCAGATCAAAGATATCAAAAACCTGAGCGGTTCGTGCGGCGATATAAACATCATCTACCGATACAACGGTTGAATCGCTGGCAGCCGCACCATCTTCTTTGGTGCCAATCCCGCGAATGGCGATTTCTGGCTGACCGGCGCTGAATGCTGCAAACACCAAACCTGGTGTGCGGTTGCCGATATCCTGCATATTGGTGATATCATCTTCGCGGAGTTTATCCCCGCTAAAAGCGGTGATAGCGATCGGGACACTCTGCAAACTTTCCGCACGTTTTTGGGCCGTGACAACGATCTCCTCAATCGCAATACTATCTGCACTGGCAAAACCCGCTAATGCTAAAGTACCGACTGAAACGGCAATTGCTTTTTTAATAAAAGTTGGTTTCATTATATATTCCCTCTCCTCATAGACTGTTAGTTATTAACGCGACGACGCTGGATACTGTGGCCGTTCTGCCGCGTCTCATAGCTATAACGCTAGGCTCATAATTTACCTCAATAATTTTTTAAAAAAGGTGAGGAATCATGTTTTTGATCAATTGCTAAGGGCTGGTGGAGGTTTTTTGTGGGAGAAAAATCGCCGGGGAAGGGGTTATTGATAATGCCAATTCAGACTAACGCCGTAGGTTCTAGGTGTACCGTAGAGCGCGTAATCATTACCACCGAGAATATAGAGATGGGCGATGTATTCTTCGTCGAGTAGGTTTTTCGACCAGAGCACGGCTTCCCAGCTACCGTCGATGGTGCGATAGCTCAGTTGAGCATCCAGTAAGTCGTAGCTGGGTTGTACAGTGACGCTGTTATCTGGTTCCCGGAAGCTTTTATCCTGGTAACGGTAATCAAGGCTTGCCTGGGCGATACCGTCCCAAGCGGCCCATTCATAGCTGAGAGTTAAATCGAAAGAATGTTTGGGGGCTTGGCGTAATCGATTGCCATTAAAATCACCGCCGTTTGAGTCATTGAAACTATCATAGGTGGCGCGCAGGTAGGCATAGGAACCGGATATTTTCCAGCCTTCGACGGGGTGAAGTATAAATTCAGTTTCCATGCCACGGAGTGTTGCCGAAGCTGCGTTGGCGGTTTCAAAGATGCCAAAATTATTGACCGTACGAAACTGAACGACTTGCAAGTCACGAAAGTCGGTTAAGAAGGTGACGAGATTAAGGCGTAAACGGTTATACCACCATTCACTCTTGATGCCGAATTCAAAGTTCCAGGCGCTTTCCGGGTCGATACTACGCCGGGCGGAAATGAGACTTCCTGGTGCGCCTTGAAACCCGCCGCTTTTATAGCCTTTGGAAGCGCTGCCGTAGAGCAGTAAGTTGTCATTAGCTTGGTAGGAAATTGCTAGGGATGGGGAGAGGTCATTCCAATGGCCGCGCTCGGTTAGGTTGAAGTCCTCTAGAATTATCGCCGGTGCACCGCCGTTAGAGGCAGACTGGTCTAAACGCTTGCTATCGTACGTGTAGCGGGCGCCGATGGTCACGGTATGGCGTGAGGTCAGGTTGTAATCGGCTTGTCCAAACAACGCATAGCTATTCGTTTCATTTTCTTGGGAGGTTACCGCTGTGCCAGTGGCAAAGGGAAATTTTTCTTCGCGTGAAGTTTTTTCATGGAGAAAGTAGAGGCCAAGCACATAGCGTAGGCTCTTTTCTTCGGCAGAAGCGATACGAAATTCCTGGGAAAATTGGGTATGGGTTTCGTCCACGATGGTGCCGATTCTTTGATCGGTCGCAGAGGGCGGCAGCCCCAATGAATCTTCTGCCCAGGCAAAATCGGAACTGCGGTAGCCGGTAATCGATGTAAACTCGCCCCAGGGGTTATCCCAGAAAGCCCTTCCAGTCAGCCCCCAGATGGTACGGTCGGTATATCCGCTCATACCATTCGTGGCGTGTTTGAAATCACCGCCGAGAGATTTAAGGATTTCCGTAGGCAGGCGGCTCTCGTAAAGCTGGTTGCCTGTACTGTCCAATATGGGGCTTCCGGTGTTATCAACGATCGGAATAAGCTTGCCATTTTCGTCGAGTATTCTAATGGGAACTCTACCCACGACGGGAATGCGGCCGGTCGAGTTCATGTTGTCCCAGGTATAGTCTGCGCCAAGCTCGATGCTTAAATCTTCGTTTGGTAGAAATAATAGTTTGTTGCGGGCGCTGATATTTTCGCGGCCATGCTGATTTTTATGAAGATAGATATTATCCTGCCAGCCGTCTGTGTGGCTGGCGCTCAGTGCTAACTTACCCAGTAGTTGGTCGTTTTTCAACGGGCCGTTGAAGACGGCGCTCATTGCGCGGTGGTCGTAATTTCCTAGCGTTGTATTGATATCAATGGTGACCTCTGGCGAGGGTGATTTACTGACCACATTAATTGCCCCGCCAATGGTATTGCGACCATAGAGGGTGCCCTGTGGGCCGCGTAATACTTCCAGGCGTTCGATATCTAATAGATTAATATCAATAGCGCTGATACGGCTGACATATACATCATCCAAATACACGATAATCGAGTTGTCGAGTGCCGCACCGTCATCGTTGGAGCCAATACCGCGCATATGGATTGTCGGCTGGCCTAAGCTGAAATAGGAGACTGTCAGCCCCGGTACTTTCGGGCCAACGCCACCGAGATTAGTAATCTGCGCGCGCCGCAACTGTTCTTCATTGATGACGGAAATAGCTTTAGGCACTTGCTGGAGATTTTGGCTTCGTCTTTGTGAGGTAACAATGACCTCTTCAATGGGACGAATGCCGTCGAGTAAATCTTGATTAGGAATAGTTGATGCCGCATTGGTTTTAGGGGCTTTTTCACGCTCTGACCTGGGATAATTAGGAGAAATGGAAACAGTGGTGCGATCAACAAATCGAAACCCCAGGTTGGTTTCGGATAACAGGGTATTTAACGCTTGCACCAGCGTCATTTTCCCGTGTAAGGCGGGTGCCACCAGGTTTTTTGCGTACTGGCTGGGCATGACAATAGTCAGCTCGGCCTCGTCCCCCAGCTTTATTAAGGCTTGCGCGAGAGATTGTTGTGGAATATCGAACTGGTAAGCGCGCAGGTTGTATTTTGGCGGTTGTGTGGCGCTATAACTGACACCACAGTTTAGGATGAGCACGCAAATGCACAGCGCCTTAACACCCCTTAGAAGATGAGGCAAAGAAGCTATTGTCGAGCAATATTGAAGCAATCTGTGACCGAAGTTCGGCCTAGCCAAATCAGTACTCCCCCCGGTTGGGCAACGCCTGTTATTATTAATAGCCGCTACAGCTTGGTTGCATCGGCTATCTTATAGATAAATTAGGGAGTTGATTATATAGGAGTAAAGGCGCTATTAGGAGTTGTTGGTTTATTTTTTAGGATAGAGCAGTATTAGCTCATCAGACACGGTGACAGACGCCACATCAAAAGCTTCTTCCAGCGCTCGCAATGTGGTTTGCTTATCCTGTAATTGCAAGACAGCAATTACTTGGAGGTTATTCAGTGCAGCGTCACCTGCTCTGATTTCGCCTTCAAAGTAGCGGTTAATGTCCTCAAGCACTCGAGCGAAAGACTCACCATTATAAACCAGCTGGCCTTCGCGCCAGGCGGCAACATCATGGGCATCAACTTGGTTTGGGTTTTGTGATAAATATTCGGGTGCAATAACGACTTGTTGGTTGCTTTCAAGCTGGAGTGCTGGTTTGAAGTTGGCTTGGGCCGCCAAATGAATATCCTGATTCTGGGTGACGCCGACGCTACCTTCTAGGACGGTTACTACACTGCCTTTTTTAGCATTAAGCACGTTGAACTGGGTACCTAAGACCCGGACTATCCCATTGCTGGTTTGAACGATAAAAGGTTTTGAGCGATCCTTGGCCACATCAAAAAAAGCTTCGCCCTTGGTTAAGTGCACTAAGCGTCGTTGCTCATTAAAGTCGGTGCTCAGGGTGGAAGCGGTATTCAATATAATCTGCGAACCATCACTGAGGACAAGATTGCGCTGTTCGCCAACAGTGGTTGCAAAGTGGGTGCTTCGATAGGAAATATTAAAGAAGACCATGATGCCAACAAAAAATAAGGCAACAGAGGCTGCCAGCGCTCTTGGTAAAAAGGTCTTTTTGCGCAAAGGCATTACGTTTTCAGTGTCAAGCGCGGCCAAGCTATCCCAAAACTTTTCGATTTCTATATAGGCGCGTTGGTGTGCAGGGTCGACCGCTAGCCAGTGAAAAAATCGTTGTTTTTCCTGCTCCGTTAATTCTTCAGATTGTAAGCGCACAAACCACTCGGTGGCAGCGTCATGCGATTCGTTTTCTGTCAAGTTCGTATTCATTAATCGATAACAATATTCTAAAAAGTGACTCGTTCTATAGGTTAGAACGTTTGACCTGAAGTTTACCTCAATTTATTTCAGCTTTTTCCGCAAATGTTTTAGCGCCTGAATGATATGTTTTTCCACCATGCTGACAGACACTTCCAGAACTTCGCTAATTTCCCGATAGGATAGATGCTGTGTTCGGTGCAGCAGGAATGCGCGTTGGCAAGATTCCGGTAGCTCCTTTAGCGCCAACTGGGCGCATTTTAGTTTCTGCCTTGAGGCAAGTAACCGTTCAGGAGATGGGCTATGGACGTCGCCGGTTTGTTCCATGGTTTCTTTCATTAACTGCTGATAATTACTCCCGCGCTGTTGTCTACGCATTCGGTCAATCGCTAGGTTTAACGCTGTTTGATAGAGATAGCTTTTGACGTTGTCTAACTTTTCAAGCTCGCTAACACCAAGCATTTTTTCATAGGCGGTTTGCGCAACATCCTCAGCTTCCTCGGGGTCGGCAAGTTTTCGCGTCAAAAACTTCAAGAGACCGGTATTATGGTCTTTAAATAGTTTTTGGATAAAAAGGTCTGAGGCCTGTTTGGACTTCAACGCTCTTTGCCTATCATGCTCGCGTACCATAGTTAGATTCTGGGGCGTGCTATTCGGAATTCAGAGTTGTGTAAATCATCGCATAGAATAGCCGCAATCACTACCGCTAAGTTTGAGCCGGTAACCAATGCAGCTATTCCGAGAAAATCTTTACTGTTGCGCAACGGGAGTATTGTCCAGGCCGCAATGGTGGTCGTTTTCCGCGACCTGAACATCTGGGTACTTGGGCTCAAGAACTTATTAGGTCTAGAGCGCGTTAAATTTATCCAGCTTGCCGAGTAAACGCTTCTTTGTGCTCTCAACGTTGACGACAAAACGTGAATGTTTGCAGGTGGCGACCTGTTCCAAGGCGTCGCGCGCGGTAACTTCGAATTTCACTGCCGGGCCCTTCACTTCAATAACTTTAGCTGTTATCTCAATCCACATTCCGAGCAGAGTTGGGCCTGTGTGGGTTAGCTCGACGTGGGTGCCGACAGAGTCTTGATCAGCCCCGATATGTTGCATGAGTAAGTTACGGCAGGCAATCTCCGTGTCATAGAGTAATGCGGGGGTGCTATAAACTCGGCATTCCTCGCCCATAAAGCCAATGGTCCGGTCTTTATCTATGTCGTGACGTTCAGTAATTTCGGCGCCGACGGATACGATTTCAGTCATACAAGGTTTCCTTGTTAGTGAATGGAGGTATAAAAAGTTCTGCGTTTCGCTTATGTACAATAAAGTCCTTATCAAACGCGCTCGATGATGATGGCGATACCCTGGCCTACGCCAATGCACATGGCACAAAGAGCATAACGCCCCCCAATTCTGTGCAGCTGATAGGTTGCGGTGGTAATAAGGCGGGCACCACTCATACCGAGCGGATGCCCTAGGGCTATCGCGCCGCCATTCGGGTTTAAGCGTTCGTCATCGTCAGCAATGTGGAGTGCGCGGGAGCAGGCAAGCGCTTGTGCGGCAAAGGCTTCGTTTAATTCGATAACCGCAAAATCAGGCATGGCCAACCCTGTTGTTTTCAACAGTTTATTGATAGCAGGTACTGGTCCGTAGCCCATGATTCTTGGTTCGACGCCTGCTACCGCAGCTGCGATAATGCGCGCTTTCGGCGTTAATCCATGCTGGTTTGCGGCCTTTTCAGAAGCCAGTAATAGAGCACACGCGCCATCGTTAACACCCGAAGCATTACCTGCGGTAATGCAGCCGCCCTCGCGGAAAGGGGCTTTGAGTTTGGCTAAGCTTTCCAGGCTTGTCTCCGCTCGTGGGTGTTCATCCTGATCGATAATAAGAGAATCTTGTCGGCGCCGGGGAATTGTTACTGCTACTATTTCCTCTGCCAGCCGCCCAGACGTTTGTGCAGCGACAGCCTTTAGTTGACTTCGGAGTGCGAAGGCATCTTGGTCTTCTCTAGATACACCGAAATCAGCGGCAACATTTTCTGCTGTTTCGGGCATTGATTCTATGCCATATTGACTGCGCATGAGTGGATTGATAAAGCGCCATCCAATGGTGGTGTCGAAGATTTCTGCTTGGCGGCTAAAGGCGGTCTCCGCCTTTCCCATGACCAGTGGCGCACGGGACATTGACTCCACTCCGCCAGCAATCATTAATTGTGTTTCGCCGGATTTTATCGCGCGAGCAGCAATGCTGACAGCATCCATGCCCGAACCGCAAAGGCGGTTAACCGTAACCCCCGCTACACTGGTCGGTAGCCCGGCTAACAGTGCGCTCATACGCGCAACATTTCTATTGTCTTCACCAGCTTGGTTGGCGCAACCCATAATAACATCATCAATTAAGCCGGGAGAGAGTGCAAGGTTACGTTGCAGTAGCTCTCTGATTGGCGTAGCGCCAAGATCGTCAGGGCGCACAGAGGCGAGTGCTCCGGCATAGCGGCCAATAGGGGTTCGGATTGCGTCGCAAATATAGGCTTCTGTCACAGTGTCAGTTCCAGGTTGTTTAACCCCGTAAAGTTGGAAATGGAAAGCGGCCAAACTAGTGGAGCAGTCATTAATTAACAGGGATGCTTACAATAATGAATGCCAACTATAATGTCAATATTGGCGCAATCATGACAATGGCAGACCGGTCTTACCACAAACTACGAAAAAGAATTGCTGGGCGCTGGCATCGCTGGGGATAGCTTTGTATCATCTAATTTCGTAGGAATACCCTACATGTCTTAATCAATTGTTTTTGAGGTGGTAGTGAATAAAGTGGCCGTGCAACCCAGTAGCAGTCGAGATATCGCTGAAGTCGGCGATAAAATTAACTCCGGGTTTTTAGAGGAGTTAATTGGATATCAACTTCGACGCGCTCAAACTGCCCTGTTTCAGGATTTCAGTCTCGCCTTAGGGGAGAAGCAAATTACCCCTGGACAATTTGGATTGCTCGTAAAAATCAAGCATAACCAGGGTATTAGCCAAACAGGTCTTGCTAAGGCGGTTGGTGTTGAACGCTCAACGCTGGGTGAAACGATTGATCGATTTGAAAAAAGAAACTTGGTGGAACGACGTAAACATGAGACTGATCGCAGAGCTTATGCGCTGTTTCTTACCGAAGAGGGAGAGCAATTTTTACAATCCATCATGCCTGTCGTGTTCAATCACGAAAAGAGAGTTACTAGGTTCTTCACTGCACAAGAGAGGGCGACTCTTTTGGCGTTATTACAAAAGCTTGCCGATCAATAATAATCAGCATAGGGCAGCTTAAGGGCGATTCCAGGTTATTAAAACTCAAGAGGGTTATTTTGTCTTATAATAGTAGCATTACCTTATTGTAGCGTAACAATACTATATGTTAAACTCTGCTTTTCTCGGTGTGTTAGTAGGGTGCGAGATGTTTATTTCCTTAGATTTAAGGATATTAAGTTTAAGGGTATTAGAGTTAAGAGTATTGGTGCTTAAGAGGGGTGGTTAGATGAGTAGTGGTGATAAGTTCATTCTAGACCTGAAGGTGAATGGGTATCCGCAGCAAGATTTGGTGCCCAAGAACTTGCTATTGATAGATTACCTGCGGGAAAAATTAGACTTGACCGGCGCCAAAATGGGTTGCGATGGCGGTGAGTGTGGTGCCTGTACTGTATTGGTGGATGGTGCCCCCCGATTGTCCTGCATTACCTTGGCAGCCAAGGTGACAGGTAAGCACGTGGAGACCATCGAATCGCTTTCTGATAATGGCAGACTCTCCGAGTTGCAAAAACAGTTTCATGAAAAGTTAGGGTCACAATGTGGCTTTTGTACGCCGGGAATGGTGATGGCCTCCGAGGCTTTGCTCCGCAAAAATCCAGAGCCAACTGACAGCGAAATCCGTAAGGCGCTAGAGGGGAATTTATGTCGTTGCACTGGTTATGTAAAGATTCTTGAGTCTGTTAAAGCGGTAGCTGAAACCCACGCAGGGGAGGCAAGATGAAACGAGTCAATCAAGATCTCAGTCATGTTAAACCTAATAAAGCCGCTGGTGCGCGCATACCGTTGGTTGATGGTATCGAAAAAGTCAGCGGAAAAGCGAAATACACGACCGATTTGGACGCACATGGCGCTTTGGTAGGCGTTATTCTAAGAAGTCCCTATGCGCATGCTGACATTGTAAGTATTGACGTTTCGGCGGCGCGCGCGCTGCCTGGGGTAAAAGCAGTTATCACGGGTGATGACTGTGGTGCGCCTTTCGGTATCCTGCCAATTTCTGAGAACGAATACCCGCTGGCGAAAGAAAAGCTGCGTTATCGGGGTGATGCGGTGGCGGCGGTGGCGGCAATTGATGAGAAAACCGCACGCCAGGCCTTGGATTTAATTCGGCTCGAGGTAAAAGAGTTGCCCGCGTACTTTACTGTGCAGGAAGCGCTTGCGCCGGACGCTGTACAGATACATGATAAACGCCAAGGCAACCTTGAACGCTCGGTCGAGGATGAGTTTGGCGATGTCGAGCAGGGATTTGCGCAGGCTGATCTGGTGATGGAGAGAACCTATCATTGTGGAGAAGTGACACATGCGCATATGGAGCCGCATGCTGCGTTGGCTGAATACGATGCAGAACGGGATATGCTAACTCTGCAATCTGTAACGCAGGTTCCTTATTATGTGCACCTGATGCTGACGCAATGTACGGGTATGGATTCATCGCGTATCCGTGTCATTAAACCTTTTGTTGGCGGCGGCTTTGGAGCGCGCACCGAAACCCTCAATTTTGAGATTATTGCTTGTCTGTTGGCAAAAGCGGCAGGTGGCAAGGTGAAGATGAAGTTGTCACGGGAAGAGACCTTTCTTACCCACAAAGGCCGTCCGGAAACCGATGTTAATATCAAGATGGGTATGACCAAGGATGGCAAGATTACCGCTTGTGAAGCGGAGGTTATTCAACGTGGTGGCGCTTATGCCGGCTATGGGGTGATCACCATTCTGTACTCTGGAGCACTGTTGCACGCTATCTATGATATTCCCAATGTGAAGTATCGGGGGCAGCGCGTTTATACCAACAATCCCGGCTGTGGCGCGATGCGCGGCCACGGTACAGTGAATATCCGGTTTGCGTTTGAAGCTTTGCTCGACAGCATGGCGGAAGCGTTAGATATTGATGTGTTAGCAGCGCGTCGTGTGAATTTGTTGCAGCCGGACTTTGAAACCATCAATGGCCTGCGGGGTAGAAGCTATGGCTTGCCGGAGTGTATTGACTGGGTGGAAGAGGCTAGTAGCTGGAAACAAAAACGCAAAAAATTACCGCATGGCAAAGGTATTGGTGCGGCCTGTTCACATTTTGTGAGTGGTGCGGGTAAACCGGTCCACTGGACTGGCGAGCCACACGCGACTATATTGCTCAAGCTGGATTTTGACGGTGGCATTACCATATTTACTGGTGCCTCTGATATTGGTCAGGGATCATCCACTATTATTACTCAGGCGGTTGCGGAAATTCTGGGTGTTGATTACAGCCGCTTACGTCTGATCGCGAATGACAGTGCTATCACGCCCAAGGATAACGGTTCCTATTCATCCCGAGTAACTGTGATGGTTGGCAGCGCAGCGATGGATGCGGCGAAGAACTTAAAAACTATTTTGCTCGATGCGGCCGCACGAAAATTTGAGTGTGCGGTGGAAGATGTTGAATGCATGGGTGAAGCCTATCGTGTCAAGGGCAGCCCGGAAACGGCTTTACCATTCCAAGATATTGTTGATCAGGCGTTGATCGGTTCTGGCACTATTACGGCGAAAGGTACTTATTTCGTTCCGCGCGAATATCAAGGGATGGGAAAACAGCGGGGAGCGGCAGTTGGTTCTTCTCCAGGTTATTCCTACGGCGCCACAGTCGCCGAGGTGACGGTAGACGAGGATACTTTCCAGGTGACGGTGGATAAGATCTGGTGTGCCCATGATTGTGGTTTTGCCATTAATCCATTATCGGTAGAAGGACAGATTCAGGGTGGTGTCTGGATGGGGTTGGGCCAGGCCATTTCCGAGGAAACAGGTTTTCAAAATGGCTTACATATGAACGCTAATTTTCTCGATTATCGGTTCCCGACCATTGTTGAATCGCCCGATATTGAAGTGAAAATCATCGAACCCATAGATCCGAATGGGCCCTTTGGCGCGAAAGAGGCCAGCGAGGGTATGCTTTCCAGTGTGCTGGCGGCGGTGTCTTCGGCAGTGCGCGATGCCATCGGAATTGAAATGACGGAAACCCCCTTGACACCGGATCGCATCCTGGATGCGATCACTAAGCAAGAGCGTGCGAATAAACGTAACCAGTCCAAGCAAGAGGTGGCCTAATGGAGCATCTGCCAGAATTTGAAATCCAGCAGCCTAAAACCGCTGCTGAAGCCGTAGTTTTAGGTGCTGAGACGGGTGCGCGTTACATTGGTGGTGGCACGGACTTCGTCCCGAACTTGCGGCGTGGTCTGGAAACACCCATTGTCGTTGTTGATATTTCTGCTGTATCCGAGATGCAGGCTATTGAGGAAACCAGCGACGGCTTACGAATAGGTGCTAGCGTTACGCTGGAACAATTGATATCAGATGAGCGAGTCAATAAAGATTATTCTTTGTTGGCACAAGCCGCAGAGACGATTGCGGGCAACACACATCGGTATTCTGCCACGGTCGGCGGTAATCTGTGTCTGGACACGCGATGCCAGTTCTATAATCAAAGTGAATGGTGGCGTAAGTCCAATAATTATTGTTTGAAGTATCGTGGCGATATCTGTCACGTAGCGCCAAAAGGAAATATCTGCCGCGCCGCGTTCAGTGGTGATCTTGCGCCAGCGATGATGGTGCATGGCGCTAAAGTGGAATTGGTTTCTGCTGAAGGTAAGAGAACAATTGCTTTGAAAGATATGTACCAGGAGGATGGTGCCAACTATCTGCTACTTAAACCTGGCGAATTGCTGGTCGCGGTGATCATTGAGAAGCTCGATGGCTATCAAACGGCTTATCGCAAAGTCAGAGTACGTGGTGGCGTTGACTTCCCATTAGCGGGTGTCGCCGTTGGCGTAAAGTGCGATGGGAATCAGTTAATCGATATTCGTATTGCGCTAACCGGTACCAACTCTCGACCACTTTTAATTGAGGGCACAGAGGCATCTTTCGGCGCGGTTGTAGATGATGAGTGCGTTACAGCCCTGGTTAAATTGGTAAGAGCGCAATCCAAGCCTATGCGCAGCACCTTTACGCCCGGTTCTTATCGTAACAAAGTGGTAGCCAACGTTGCACGACGGTTAATCGGAGAATTGGTTAAGCGCTAGCGTGTTGCTTTGGTCTGATAACTGTCTACACCTTTAATGGCAGGTAAGTACTTGTTAGAGTGATTTACCTGCCGGTGGAAGCGTTAGTCTGTTTAGCTTTTATTCGTCGCAGTATTTTTGCTTGATATTTTCAGCGTTCAGTCGGGCTTGGATATATTTCCCGAGTGCTTTGACACCCTGATCGCAGGATCGGAATGTGCAAACGCCACGATCTTTGAGCATTTCAATCATTGGGTCATAGAGCGGTCCGCCATCAACAATGCCGATGATCGGTTTATCCTTATTCTGTACCAATTTTGGTAGTTGATGGGTAACGCTGTCTTCACTATTGATATCAAAGCCTGGGCGCGGACTGTCAAGTAGCGTGCGCATCATCGGTGATAAGGGGTCGAGGCCGACAACGATGGCATCAATATTGGGGTCGTCTGCAAATGCTTCAGCACAAAGCACATGGGCTTCATCATCAGCGCCGGGGTTTATGTCGAAGGGGTTGCGAATTTCCATCAGTGCATCTAGCTTTTTCGCTTTGAGTACTTGCGCAAGGCGCTCATGTGTCTGCGGTTCCAGCGTGCCCATCGTCAGAGAAAAATCTCCAGAATGAATGCTGTCGGCCATCCCTACAGCTTCAAATCCCGCACCGCTGATGGCGCCTAAACGATGACCATAGATTTTTTTATTATGCATGCAATCGGCGATGTAGAAGAGATCGTTGAATTCCGTAAAGCTATCAGCAAAAATAGCGCCTGACTGTCTTAAAATAGCCTGGCAGACATCGTAATCTCCGGCAATTGATGCAGTATGACCGAGTGTTGCAGCTTGTCCGGGTGTTGACTGTCCCGCTTTATAAACGACCACCTGTTTGCCGTTAACAATACATTTGCGCACGGCTTCTGCGAAGGCGAGCCCATCCAGCTCCTTAAACCCTTCGACATAGACACCGATCAAATCGATTTCAGCATTATCAGCGAAGTAGTTCACCATGTCGCTATGCGTTAGGTCGTTCTGATTACCTAAAGCGGTCATATAGTTCGGATCAAACCATGGGTTTTGGCTAATCCTGGTAATCATAAAGGCGCCGCTTTGGCTGATTAGTGCTGAGTTGCGTTGTGTTTTCTTTGGCGGTTTGGGTAATTTAAATTTTGGAATAAACCAAGAGTCATAGTTTCCGGGATGAGAAACAATTCCCAAACAGTTACCCCCGAGGAAGATAGGGCCACCGTCGCCGTGACGGTGTGCTTCATTCATCTTCTCGGCCATTACCGCCGCTTGCGCTCTGCTGGCTTCAGTTTCACCCAGGCCGCCGGGGATCAACATTACTGATTCAGCAGCATTTGAATCGATTATTTCATCCACTAGGTCGAATACGGCGTCAGCGCCGACGGCGACAATAAATAGGTCGAGTTTGTGTTCCAGTGACTTGAGACCATCAATGCATTTAACACCGTCGATGTCGGTCTCGCCGGGACGAACGATCAGCATATTGGCTCGATCATACCCGCTATCAAGAACATTTTTTAAAATAATGCGGCCAAAATTCATTTTAGTTGCAGAAACCCCAATAATGCCTATTGATTTGGGGTGTAGCATATTGTCGATTTTGTTAATGGGTCGGGCGGCAGGTGTTGGCGTCGGTAGCCCAAACTGTCCTGTCGCAGCGAGAACCGTAATTTTATTCTCAGCGATGGCCACTGGATTAAGCTCAAGATGCTCAAGTATAAATTTGGCATTTTGATTGGTTGACGAGTAGTGGTTCGCGAATGCGATTAAACGAGAAAAGAGACCGGCAAGCTCGCTATCAGCAACAGGCTGTTTGCTCAAGGTAAGTTTTTTATAAGCAATTGTGTCCTTGAATAGCGATAAAAACGCCGCCCCATCAGTAAGTGCGGTAGCGGATGACATGGTTGTGTGGCCAGTTCGGCAACTATCTTTATAAATCTCAGCCTGTGAGCCACCGACGCCAGCGCTAATGACCATGCCAAACTCTCTGGATCTGGTAATGCTGATGCTGAGCGATGTATTTTCGTTAGTCGGTTCAGTTGTACGATTGTTGTCGATATCAATGTCTAGCGCCGATAGCAGCTGTGATATTTCGGTTTCGTTTAATAGCGGTGTTTCCGTTACCAAACGCTGTGATAACGTCGCGTCAATGGCTTGATAATCGGGGTTTTGCGGTTGTTTTGTGGATAGTTCCGTGTGATTAGGCATGCTCTTATTTTCCTCTTTAATTAAGGCTCTCTACGCGTCGTATGAATTAGGCGGCTCAGTTATTTGATCGTCCTGTGAGAGCATTTTAATCATCGTTCTTGGTTGCTATAGAGGCTGAAATATATCATGAGGGTTAGAAAAACTTCATTTTAAATCTCATAATATAAGATAGCATCTTAAAATAATGGTTTTTTGTGCTAATCTCTTTGCGGTTAGTTGTTTGTTCGTCGAGATATAGGTTGTTGAAATTAACGCTAACACCCTGATTTAGAGGGAAAGTATTTGTTTTTATAGCGTTGGCGAACGAAAGCATTTTGGTAGAGCATAGCTTACATTTGTTTGCGCCGATTAAGCAGTGGTGCCCGTGCAAATGGTGTTTTAATTGATTTAACGCACTTTTTCGCTAGATAGTTATATGGAAGTGAGCGTTTAGGAAGAGTAATCTACTTTAAGTTTAAAGTATTTTGAGCGTATGAATAAAATGATCTGCTCGAGTCTGGGTTGTAAGAAAGCAGAACGATGAGGAATGTTATGACTGAAACCCGTTACGTACCTACCTATTGTTATAACTGCGTCGCTGGACCTGATCCGATGAAGGTTAGGGTGGACAATGGCGTCGCTTGCGAGGTGGTTCCAAATTTCGACATGGAAGAAATGCACCCTGGAAATGGCCGGGTTTGCGTTAAGGCTTTAGGGTTGGTTCAGAAAACTTACAACCCATTTCGTGTTACCACTCCGATGAAACGTACTAATCCGAAAAAGGGGCGTGACCAAGACCCTGGCTTTGAGCCCATCAGCTGGGACGAGGCGTTTGATACTATCACTGAGAAGTTGACGGCCTTGCGAGAGAAAGGGTTAACCGATGAACGTGGGCTACCGCGTTTGGCGGCAACCTTTGGTCATGGTGGTACGCCTTCTGCTTACATGGGGACTTTGCCCGCATTTTTAGCATCTTGGGGGCCAATTGATTTTAGTTTTGGGTCTGGGCAGGGTGTCAAGTGTGTTCACTCCGAGCACCTTTATGGTGAGTATTGGCACCGGGCATTTACAGTTTGTTCAGATACGGTCAATACGCGCTATATTCTCTCCTTTGGCTTTAATCCAGAATCGTCCGGAGGCCCCAGCGCCGCGCGCCGCCACGCGGATGCTCGCGTCAGAGGTGCGAAGCGAGTTCAGATTGAGCCACACCTGTCAGTCACAGGCGGTGCCTCAGCGGAATGGGTGCCTATCAAACCGAAAACAGATTTAGCCTTTATGTTTGCGCTAATCAATGTGTTGTTACATCAGCATTCGCGCGATTCGCTTGATATACCCTACCTTCGAGACAGCACCTCTTCCCCCTATTTGGTGGGGCCTAAGGGTTATTATTTGCGTGATCCAGACTCTGGCGAACCTTTAGTTTGGGATGAAGCCATGGGCACGGCTGCACCGCATAATAAGCCAAATATACGACCTGCATTAGAAGGCTCTTTTACGGTTGCCACCGCATTTGAGTTAGGCCCAGATCAGGAAAAGTACGAATACGAGGGTGTTGAGGGAACGACAGCGTTTAGTTTGATGGTAAAAAGCATGGAGTCATACACACCTGAGTGGGCAGAGCAGATGTGTGATGTGCCAGCGGAAACCATTACGCGGATTGCCAATGAATATCTTGAAAATGCCTGTATCGGTGAAACCATAGAAATAGATGGAGAGACCTTACCCTTCCGTCCAGTATCGGTGGTGTTGGGTAAAACGGTTAATAACGGTTGGGGCGCGTATCACTGCGTTTGGGCGCGAACTGTCTTGGCGGTGTTGGTAGGGGCGCTTGAGGTTCCAGGTGGCACAATTGGTACAACTGTGCGTTTGAATCGGCCATTTGGGAATCGCTTGGCCAGTGTGCAGCCGGGTGAAGATGGCTTCATGGTTAGTGCCATGAATGCCACTGATAAAGAGAATTGGGAGTCTGCCCCGAGTGGACGTAATGCACATAAAGCACTCGTGCCCATCGTTAATAGTGGTGCCTGGAGTCAGGCATTAGGCCCGACCCAATTAGCTTGGATGTTTTTGAATGATGCGCCTTCAGACTGGATGCGTTCAACTTTTCCAGAAGTTTGGTTTTTGTATCGCAGCAATCCGGCGATCAGTTTTTGGGATAGTAAACAAATGGTCAGCATCATGGCAAAAATGCCGTTTATTGTTGCATTTGCCTATACCGCTGACGAAAGTAATCATATGGCGGATATTTTATTACCTGATGCCACGGACTTGGAAAGTACTCAGTTGATTCGCGCCGGTGGAACCAAATTTGTCGAGCAAATTTGGGAACACGAAGGGGTTATTCTGCGCCAGCCTGCGGTGGAACCGCAAGGCGATACGAAAGATATGACTTGGATCGCTACCCAGTTGGCAAAACGCAATGGGCTGTTGGATAAATACTACAAAGCATTGAATCGAGGTGCTGGAGGTATACCGTTAAAGGGTGAAGGTTTTGACTACTCGCTCGACCCAAGTGTTGAACATAGTGTCGACGAAGTTTGGGATGCGGCCTGCAAAGCGGCAACCAGTGATTACTCCGGCGGTAAAGATGTTAAAGGCCTGGAGTGGTTCAAAGAGAATGGCTTTTATATGGTGCCTTATAAGCGTGAAGACTGGTATTTGTACCCGACGCTAAAAGCGAAAGGATTGCGTTTTGAGCTGCCGTATCAAGAACGACTGAAGCGCGTCGGTGAAGAATTAAAGCGTCGTTTACATGAGCAGGGCGTGCATTGGTGGGATGAGCAGCTTGAAGAGTATGAAGCACTGCCTGCCTGGGATGATGTGCAGAGGCGTTACAATAAATCGCTGGAGCATATGGGCGGTAGTGAAGAGCAGTTTCCATTTTGGGGTGTAACCACCAAAAGCGCTCAGTACGCGGCGGGTAATAATGCAAGTATCCAGCTGATGGATGATGTTGGTAATAATGTCAGAGGACATGGTTCTGTGATCATGAATGCTCAAACCGCGCAAAAGCTTGGTATTGGGAATGGCGAGCGGGTGGAGATTCGTTCAATCATTGGATATACCCGAGGGCGGGCTGAGTTAGTGCAAGGCATCCGTCCAGATACGGTCTGTATCCCAGGGCAGTTCGACTATTGGAAGACGCCTTTTGCTAAGGATTTGGAATACCCAAGTTTGAATACCGTGATACCAATGTCGTTGGATTTGACGGATTCGACGGGTTCTGGAGCCGATTTAGTCCGGGTATCAATCCACCGTTTGGGAGGTGAATCATGACCCGTTATGTAATGGTCGCCGACCTGCGCCGTTGTATTGGCTGTCAAACCTGTACCGCAGCCTGTAAGCAAGCGAATAGTACGCCACCGGGCGTGCAGTGGCGTCGAGTGGTCGATATCGAAGTGGGTGAATACCCTAACGTTAAGCGGGTGTTTTTACCTACAGGCTGTCAGCATTGCGCTAACCCTCCGTGCGAAGAAGTTTGTCCAACTAAAGCTACCTTTAAGAAAGAAGATGGCACGGTGCAGATTGATTATGACCTCTGTATAGGTTGCGCTTATTGCGCGGTGGCTTGTCCTTATGATGCCCGGTTCAAAGTCGAAAAAGAAAATTTTGCCTATGGCGATGAGCCTATGCCGCACGAAGCGCAACGGTTGAACAAGGCGACTATTGGCGTCGCGCAAAAATGTACCTTCTGTAATGACGTGGTAGAGGCTGGTGTCGCCAGTGGTCATAAAGCGGGCGAGCATCCCGATGCCTCACCCGCCTGCGTTAATTCCTGCATTACTGGCGCATTGACCTTTGGTGATAAAGACGATCCAGACAGTCAGGTAAACCAACTGCTGGAAAAGTCGGAGCATTTCCGTATGCATGAAGAGCTTGGTACTGAGCCAGGGTTTTACTACATCTGGGATAAGAAAAACATGGGGGACTTGCTATGACCTCAGCATTTAAAGGCAAGGGATCCTTGCCGCGATTGCAAACCTCCTGGGATTTGCGGGCAGCCTGTAATTTTATTGGCGGTGGTACCGGTACCGGCCTACTCATTACTACTGCGCTGCTGGCGCTGTTTGGATTTCCTTATTTTTGGCCGATCGTACTGGGTTTGGCTTGTGTGGGTTTTGGTTTGTTTATGGTTTGGCTTGAGATTGGTCGACCCTGGCGTTCAATGAATCTGTTCTTTCATCCCGAAACCTCTTGGATGACACGTGAAGGTATTTTGGCAATTCCTTTGTTTGTGCTGGGAGCCTTAACGTTATTTTATTATCCGCAGTCAGGTGGCAGTGCCATTGCTGCGGTAATAGGACTTATTGCTGTCGGCTATCTATATTGTCAAGCACAGATGTTGCGTGGTGCCAAGGGCATTCCTTCGTGGGCGCATCCAGCCTTGACGCCCTATATCTTGATGACAGGTTTGACCGAGGGAATGGGCTTGGCTATCTGTTTTCAGGCCTTAGCAAATGAGGCGTTGTTTGCCGTTTTTGCGCTGGTATTAGTGATAAGGCTGATTGCATGGTCGCGATACTCGCAAGGATTACAGCAGGGTGGCGCGCCACAAGCGAGCTGCGCTGCAATCAATAATATTCGAGCTATGTTTCTGGTGGGAGGACACCTGTTGCCGATCCTCCTCCTGGTTGCTGCTACCTTTATTACGGAATTAGCTGTTTTCTTGGTACCTGCCGCCGGATTGCTGGCAGCTGCAGCTGGCTGGTTGTCGAAAGCAGTGATCATTACTCGCGCCGCTCAGACCCGTGGTTTCGCCATTCCCCGAACCCCTATTCGGGGCCAGGGAGCTAAGGATATGAGTAGTCAGGCAAGCAAACAGGGTTGGTAAAATAAACCGTTTATTGAAAGCGAAAAGTTGGGATTAAACCGCATGCTTCAAATACTTATTCAAGGCCGCGGAGGCCAGGGCGCTCAAACCGCTGGCAACCTGTTGGCTCGAACCTTCTTTGCAGAGGGTAAATATGTGCAGACTTTTGCTACCTATGGTGGGGCAAGGCGAGGCACGCCGGTCAATTCATTTTTACTGGCGGATGACAAGCCGATTCGCCGACGCTGCAGCATTGAGCGTGCGGGAGCAATACTCTGTTTTGACGATAGTCTATTGCCGGGATTAGTGTCGCAATTTGCTGACCAGGAAACGCTGGTTGTGGTCAATTCGCGGCGTTCTGCCGAGGCTTATGCATCGTTGGGTGATTATAAAATTATCACTATCGATGGTATTGGCATAGCACAGAAAAATGGTATGGGTCGCATTATTAACTCAGCGCTTTTGGGTGCCTTTGCCGGTGCTTTGGGGCAGCCGGCCATGGCCAAGTTGTTGCAAGTGGTGGAAGAAACCGCGCCGGTGAAGAAACCGGAAAATATAGCCTCCTGCCAAGAAGCCTATGAGCTGACGCAGGCAGCGCTTGAGACGAGGATCTAGCAAATGACGACAGCACCTTCACCTTTGTGGACTACCCGAACCACAGAAGTCAACATGACGGGTACTTGGCGCAGTGAGCTTCCCAATTATCTGAATACCCCTTCTCCCTGCCACAATGCCTGTCCAGTCAATGGCGAAATTGCCACCTGGATACAGGAAATAAAAGGTAAGGATTACCATGCCGCTTGGTTGACACTGATGGAGAATAATCCCTTCCCAGCGATTGCCGGGCGTATTTGTCATCACCCCTGTGAAACGCCTTGTAACCGCAAAGAAATGGATGAGGCCGTGGCAATTTGTAGTCTAGAGCGCTTTGTCGGCGATGTTGCGTTAGACGAAAAATGGGCGATTCCTGAGGCGGGCATTACTAAGAAGGAAAAAATAGCGGTAGTAGGTGGCGGGCCATCAGGATTATCCGCAGCATATCAGTTGCGTCGCCGTGGTTATGCGGTGACTTTATTCGAAGCAAATGATCAGTTGGGCGGTTTGATGCGCTATGGCATTCCTTCCTATCGTTTAGCAAAAGAAGTGTTAGATGGTGAAATTAAGCGCATCGTTGATTTGGGTGTTGAGATAAAAACCGGAGTTGGCGAAATAGATGAAAAAGCTGTTAAAAAACTACGCGAAGAGTTTGATGCAGTTTATTTAGCGATTGGCGCAAGTCGTTCGAAGAAATTACCCAGTTTGGACTACAGCCAACCTTGGGTGATGGATAGTGCTAAATTTTTAGCCACCACGAATATGGGTGAATCCATTCAAATTGGTGATCATGTAGTGGTTATCGGCGGCGGTAGTGCGGCCATGGATGTGGCTAGAACGGCTCGCCGCTTCGACAAGAAAGTCAGTGTGTTGTCACTTGAACCCGAGGCGCTGATGCCCGCGCAGCGCGAAGAAGTGGTGGAAGCGAAGGA
>Ga0070727_10000705_pt1 | contig 39613 bp, 34 predicted proteins | sample tdAd472_FD_66722 | JGI IMG/M metagenome (GOLD analysis project Ga0070727, IMG submission 66722) | Marine sediment microbial communities from the Atlantic coast under amendment with organic carbon and nitrate - tdAd47.2 | ecosystem: Environmental > Aquatic > Marine > Coastal > Sediment | place... | reverse complement strand
ATCTCAATGTCCGTGCCCTGTCGATGGGTAAACTGCATCACGCTATGATGGGTACCGCTGCCGTTGCTATCGGGACTGCCGCCGCCATCCCTGGCACTCTCGTAAATTTGGCCGCAGGTGGCGGCGACCGCGAATCAGTGACATTCGGCCATCCTTCAGGGACGTTGACAGTTGGCGCAAAGGCTAATAACAGCGATGGTGATTGGCGCGTTGAAAAGGTAGTCATGAGCCGTAGTGCGCGGGTGTTGATGGAGGGCTGGGTATGCGTGCCTGGGGATGTATTTTTATGAGCCAGTTGCTCATAGCACGATAACAATTGTAGACACCGAAATAGTTGTGCCGTTTTCGATGGGCTAGAACTAGGGGCGCTAATGAGAATTAGAAGCTCTTCCGACATGACCAGGCTAGTGACCGAATAAACGACATGGTTGCTACTGAGAATCTAAAGTGAGCGTGCCAGCAAGCCCGCACGGATACAACGCAAAATACCATAGTCATAAGCTCCGTTGAGCTCGTCGTAGACCGGCTTAAGTCGAAATCTCCCATTTTCTTCATCGGCGGCGAGAATCAGATCTTCAATTTGCTCTATATCTGCAATCGGCAGCTCGACTGCCTGGTCAAGAGTAATGACGCCTGTTTCAATCAGTGTCGCCAGATGGCTATAGATAGTACTTTCGTTTAATTCTCGCTGTTTGGCAATTTCACCAATGGAATTGCCAGCGTTCAGGAGCTTGGCGGTCTCCGCGACAGTATTCCTGTCATCGGCTGCGCCATCGTCGCTATGATGGTCGCTATGATGGTCGCGTAATATTTGTAGAAATGCCTGACCATATTTTTCCAGTTTGCTTTTACCAACACCGGAAATACGATTTAGCTGCGCCAGCGTTTGTGGCAGCAGGCTGGCCATCTCCATTAGCGTGGCATCATGGAAAATCACAAAAGGGGGCACACCCTGTTCATCTGCCAGTTGTTTTCGGCAACTGCGCAATGCTTCCCAAAGTACCTGGTTTTGGCCTTGAAAGGTGCTTTTCGAGCCTTTGCGAATGGTCTTTTCTATCACATCTTTACGCAGACTGATGGATTGTTCACCGCGTAGGATAGGACGACATTTCTGCTGTAGCTTGAGCGCGCCAAATCCAGCGATATCAACCGCAAGGTAGCCGCGTGCGACCAGCTGCCGGAACACTGAGCGCCATTGATTGATATCCAGGTCGCGACCGACCGCATAGGTGCTGATCTGGTGATGTTGGTGCTGAAGAATTTTTTCGGTGTCATTACCGAGCAGTACATCAATGACATGATTGACGCCAAAACGTTGTCCGGTGCGGTAGACGCAACTTAAAGCCTTTTGTGTAGCCTCGGTGCCATCCCAGGTTTCTACCGGCGTAATACAGGTGTCGCAATTACCGCAGCTAACGGGTGAGTCCTCACCAAAATAGTGCAGCAACGCATGGCGACGACAACTGGTAATTTCACACAGGCCCAGCATTGCATTAAGCTTGTGAAGCTCGGCACGTTTATGCTGTTCACCAGCTTCGGAGCCTTCCACCATCTGGCGCAGCTTTACCACGTCCTGTAAACCATAAGTCATCCAGGCCGTTGCCGTGGCACCATCGCGGCCGGCACGACCGGTCTCCTGATAGTAAGCCTCAATACTTTTGGGGAGATCAAGGTGGGCGACGAAACGCACGTCCGGCTTATCAATCCCCATGCCAAAGGCAATCGTGGCAACAATAATGACAGCCTCTTCACGTAAAAAGCGTTGCTGGTTCTGTTGGCGTGTCGCGGCAGCCAAACCCGCGTGGTAGGGTAGCGCGGTAAACCCTTGTTCGGAGAGCCATTGTGCCGTGGCTTCTACTTTCTTACGTGATAGACAATAAACAATCCCAGCATCATTCGGATGTTCATTTTTTAATAATCGCAACAGTTGCTGGCGTGGGTTATTTTTCTGGGTGATTCGATATTGGATATTCGGTCGGTCAAAGCCTGCTATAAAAAGCTTGGCGCTGGTAAGGCCCAAACGCTGAATAATTTCATCACGGGTACGTTGATCGGCAGTGGCGGTGAGTGCGATCCGTGGAATGCGTGGGAATCGTTCGTGGAGTACATTGAGGCTTAGATAGTCAGCGCGAAAATCATGTCCCCACTGGGAAACACAGTGCGCCTCATCGATGGCGAAAAGGGCAATCTCAATTTGTTGAAGTAGTTCGAAAGTTTGTGGTTGGTTCAGACGTTCCGGTGCAATATAGAGTAAATCCAGTTGACCGTCGCGCAATTGCTGTTCAATTTCTCTGGTTTTCGCCGCATTCAGCGTCGAGTTGAGAAAGGCGGCTCGAATGCCGAGCTGAATCATGGCGTCGACCTGATCTTGCATGAGCGCGATCAAGGGAGAGATGACAATGCCAATGCCAGGTCGAATTAACGCGGGAATCTGGTAGCAAAGCGATTTGCCACCACCGGTTGGCATCAGCACCATTGCATCATTACCCTGGCATAGCACGTCCACAATTTCCGCTTGCGGCCCACGGAAACTGTTATAGCCGAAGGTGGTTTGTAAAATGTCTAAGGGAGATATGATGGCCATATCAATGACTTCCTGTCAGATGAGTTATATTTTTTCTGTTATTTTAAGATTTATTAATTTCATTAATTACAGTTAGTTATAAGATTTATCTCTATTAATAATTAAATGTAAAATAATATTTTTACACTGGTTACGATGATGCTAAATTTTTCCAGTAAACGGGTCGTTGTCCAAACCGGCCTGTATTATACTGGTTGCCGGTCCGGTATTGTCGATTGGCGCAAAATATACACTAAGATAGTTTGAGCATGATAAAAAAAGAAGATCTGGTTGCTTTAGCGAATATAAAAATGCCCTATGGCAAATATGCAGGTAAAGTAATTATAGATTTACCGGAGGAGTACTTACTCTGGTTTACCAATAAAGGCTTTCCCTCTGGAAATCTCGGAACCCTGATGCAAATTGCCTTAGAAATAAAAATCAACGGGCAGGAAGCAGTGTTGGACCCGTTGCGAAAAGAGTTCTCGCGTTAGGCTAGGCTATCTTCTGCAACAAAGTATTTTGGATCCTCAATGACGTTGACCTCGACCAGGTCTCCCGCTTTGCGTAGTAATTTTCGGCACTCGGCGCTCAAGTGCACTAAGTGCAGTTTTTTATTGGCGTTAAGATAGCGTTCAGCCAGTGTATCGATGGCTTCAAGCCCTGAGTGGTCTGCAACACGAGAGCGGGCAAAGTCGATGAAAACTTCATCATTATCCTGTCGGGGATTAAAGTGCTCAAGAAAAGAGGTTGCCGAGCCAAAGAATAAGGGGCCTATTACGGCATAAACAGTAGAGCCTTTGTGGTCTTCGCGTGCTTCAATACGGATATGCTTGGCGTGTTCCCAGGCGAAGACGATAGCCGAAACAACCACGCCTACTACAACTGCAACAGCCAGATCGGTTGCTACCGTTACGGCGGACACTAATATCAATACCATCGAATCAGTGCGTGGCACCTTGCCGATAATACGAAAACTACTCCATTCAAAAGTACCGATGACGACGATAAACATGACGCCAATTAACGCGGCTACCGGGATTTGTTCAATTAACGAAGAGGCCACAAGAATAAACAACAGTAGAAACAGGGCAGCGGAGATACCTGAAAGGCGACCACGTCCGCCGGAGTTTACATTGATCATACTTTGGCCGATCATCGCGCAGCCGCCCATGCCACCAAAAAAGCCCGTCACAGTGTTTGCTACTCCCTGGCCGACGCATTCTTTATTACCGCGTCCGCGGGACTCGGTGATTTCGTCTACTAAACGTAGGGTGAGTAACGACTCGATTAAGCCAATGGCGGCTAAAATAATCGAGTAGGGGAGGATAATCCACAGTGTTTCAACGTTGAAGGGCACCAGAGGTAGGTGGAAGCTGGGCATGCCGCCTTTGATTGATGCGATATCCCCCACTACTCGGGTGTCCAGGTTAAGGCCTATAACCAATAAGCTGACAACGACAATGGCCGCCAGTGATGAGGGAATCGCCGTGGTCAATCTCGGTAAAAAATGAATAATGGCCATAGTTAAACACACCAAGCCTAAAAGAAGGTATAGCTGTTCTCCCTGAAGCCAGGCAACATCAATGATAGTTCCTTCCATAAAGGTATTATTTAGCCAACCCGGTTCACCATTGACGCCAAATTGGCTTAACTGGGCAAGAAAGATCACAATTGCCAGGCCGTTGACAAAGCCGAGCATGACCGGGTGGGGCACCATGCGGATAAATTTACCCAGTTTTAAGCAGCCAGCGAGAATTTGTAGCAGTCCCATTAGCACCACGGTAGCGAATAAATATTCGACGCCATGATCGGCAACCAGGGCGACCATCACCACTGCCAAAGCGCCGGTAGCCCCGGATATCATGCCGGGACGACCGCCGATACAGGCGGTAATAAAGCCCACCATAAAGGCCGCGTACAGTCCCACCAGTGGGCCAACGCCTGCCACAAAGGCGAATGCAACAGCTTCAGGAACAAGAGCAAGGGCGACGGTTAAGCCGGAGAGTAGATCGTTCTTACAAGTGGCGACTTTACTGGGGTGAAACTCAAACATCTAGTGGACTCAAACAAAAATACATAACGATCCGGCTCAGCACCTAAGCGGATACAATAAAACCAATCGGCGGGGTATATTTTGAAACGGCGAGTGGAAAGGGCGTGCATTCTAACTAAAGCACTGTTGCATTACAAACCCGCGTGTTGATGGGTTTAGCCTCAAGATGTTGTCGTATTTTCTGGCCGCCAGCCATTTAATTAGCCAGCAAGCTGGTAGAATGCGGTCTAGTTTTTATAAGAGATAGAATTTTAATGCTGTCATTACTATACAACGGGCAAGTGCTTGTTTTTGGAATTATCCTGGTTGCTATTATTTTTTCACTGACCCTGCATGAATATGGCCATGCCAAATCAGCCAAAATGTTGGGCGATGATACGGCAGAGCAAATGGGACGACTGACATTGAATCCTGCCGCTCATGTTGACCCATTAGGCCTATTGATGGTGGTGCTGGTAGGTTTTGGCTATGCCAAACCAGTGCCCATTAACCCCAATAAAATGAAACAGTCCTGGGCTGGTGCGGCAGTAGCTGCGGCAGGGCCGTTGATGAATTTGTTATTGGCGATACTGTCCGTGAATCTGCTGTTGTGGGGGTTAAAAACGAACGCTTTTACTTTCTCCGATCCGCCTGCGATTGCGTTAACAATTTTATCTCAAATCAATCTTTTACTGATGTTATTTAATCTTATTCCTATGGGTCCGTTAGACGGGCATTACATTATGTCCTGGCTATTGCCCCCTGGGCTGCGCAACCAATATGATTATTTCAACTCGCGTTATGGCTCCTTGATATTTATTGGCCTGATTCTGTTAAGTGTACTGGGCGTGCCGATTTTTCATTTTCTGATGTCATTCAGTGCGGCGCTGATTCCCTATATTAGTTTTGTTTAGCACGGCAATGACATTGCTGTTGATGTATCACCAGCCATACTTGGAAAATTGGCGCAAATCGAGGGTGAAAGGATGCTCTGCTTGCACAATAGGCGCTGCGACATCAAAGGTGCCTTGGGAGTGACCCTGCTTAATAAAGCGCGCAATACGGCGAGCCTCCGCTTCGTTGGCATTCACCGGGAAGGTATCGTAGTTGCGTCCGCCAGGATGTGACACATGGTAGGTACAGCCGCCCAAGGATTTGCGGTTCCAGACATCAACAAGATCAAACACCAAGGGCGTATGTACGCCGATAGTGGGATGTAATGCAGAGTGAGAGCCCCAAGCTTTGTAGCGTACTCCGGCTACATATTCGCCGTGGGTGCCTGTTGAATGTAAGGGCAAGGCGATGCCGTTACAGCTAACGCGGTAGCGCTCGCTGACCAAGCCCTGCACTTTTACCTGGATACGTTCAAGTGATGAGTCAACGTAGCGCGCGGTGCCCTGTGCGCCACTTTCTTCGCCTAGGACATGCCAGGGTTCGATTGCTGTGCGCAAGTCCAACGTCATGCTGCCGGCCTGTATTCTGCCGATGTGTGGAAAGCGGAATTCAAAAAAGGGTGCAAACCAGTCCATGTCGAATGCATAACCGGCAAGCTGTAAATGCTCGATCACCGATTTAAAGTCTTCCCAAACAAAATAAGGTAGCATAAAGCGGTCATGCAATTGTGTGCCCCAGCGCACTAGCGGCCTTTGTAGCGGACGCTGCCAAAAATCCGCCACTAAACTACGCAACAGTAGAAGTTGTACGGCGCTCATACGTGCGTGTGGCGGCATTTCAAAATTACGAAACTCAACCAAGCCCAATCGCCCGGAGGCGCTGTCCGGTGAGTAAAGTTTATCGATACAAAACTCAGAACGATGCGTATTACCGGTGAGATCAACCAGAAAGTTACGCAGCACTCTGTCCACCAACCAAGGTTGTTGACTGTCGCCGTACGGTAGTTGATCAAAAGCAATTTCTAGTTCATGTAGATGGCCATCGCGTGCTTCATCGACCCTTGGCGCCTGACTGGTTGGGCCGATAAACAAGCCAGAAAACAGGTACGACAAACTGGGGTGGTTTTGCCAGTAGGTGATTAGGCTGCGCAGTAATTCAGGGCGGCGTAAAAAGGGACTGTCTATAGGGGTTGCTGCGCCCAAAGTAACGTGATTGCCGCCGCCGGTACCGCTGTGGCGGCCATCAAGCATAAACTTTTCTGTGCCCAAGCGGGTTTGGCGTGCTACTTCATAGAGAGTTTCTGTTGTCTCGACGATCTCTCGCCAGCTTTTTGCCGGATGAATATTGACCTCGATAACGCCGGGGTCGGGGGTGACGGATAATTTTTTCAAACGAGGATCGTGCGGTGGTGTGTAGCCCTCCAGGATCACCGGCAATTTAAGTCTCGCGGCTACCTGCTCAACGGTATGAACCATCTCGATCCAGTGCTCCAAATGCGTCAAGGGAGGGAAAAATATATGCAGACGACCGGATCGTACTTCGACACAAATGGCGGTAGTGGTGAACGTCGAAGGAGGCTCTTCTTCGAGCAATTGATCAGTGACGGGCTGCTGTTGAGTTTTTGCCAGGCTGCTTAATGCGGGTAGTGCCTCGCGCTTGCCAAAGGGGTCTCGAGAAGGTGAGGTATGGCGTTTTTTTGGCTCTACCCATTGCAGGCTATCTAAGGGTAAGCGTAAACCCATAGGCGAATCCCCGGGGATTAAGAACATCTGATTGGCTCGAAAGTGCCATTGATTACTGGCCCAGCGCGGTTCGGTTTCATGACGATGGATTGGCAGCAGGTAGCCAACGGTCTCATTTAAACCCTTCTCGAACAACTGGCGCACTCGGTCGCGTTCCAGCTTGTTGTTGAGTTTGTTGTCCAGGGCGTCAACATTCGACGGCAAGCGTCCTTCTTTCCATAAATAGTAAAATACGTCTTCATAACCGCTGACAATATGGGTTTCGGGCAGCTGCAATTGTTTGGCTAAGGCTTTGATAAATTGATGGGCCTCTGTCGAGGTTAACTGGTAATCGGTTGTTTCATCTGCTAACCACTTGTTATCCTGCCAAAGCGCTTCGCCATCTTCGCGCCAGTATGCCGATAGAGCCCAACGTGGCAGGGGTTCGCCTGGATACCATTTACCTTGACCGTAGTGTAGTACGGCGCCGGAAGAAAACTTCTCACGCAGACGCAATAATAATTCGCCGGCCAAACGGCGTTTTTCTTTGCCCAGTGCGGCGATATTCCACTCTGCGCCTTCCATATCGTCAATGGAAACAAAAGTCGGCTCTCCACCCATAGTGAGACGTACTTCCTGTTGTTCTAACTGCTGATCCACCTCGTCACCTAGGCATAAAATCGATTGCCACTGATCTTCAGTAAAGGGCTTGGTGACGCGCGGGTCTTCGTGGATGCGTAAGACCTGGTTGGAATGCTTAAATTCGACCTCACATTTATCGGTCGCACCGCTGATAGGCGCGGCCGAACTGGGTTCCGGGGTACAGGACAAAGGGATATGGCCTTCACCGGCGAACAGCCCTGAGGTCGGGTCTAAGCCGATCCAACCAGCTCCCGGTACATAGACTTCCGCCCAGGCGTGCAGATCGGTAAAGTCTTGTTCCGGCCCACTCGGCCCATCAAGTGACTTTTGATCGGCGCTTAATTGCACCAGATAGCCAGACACAAAACGTGCCGCCAAGCCTAGGTGTCTGAGTATTTGTACCAACAGCCAGGCGCTATCACGGCAGGAACCGATGCTCTTTTCCAATGTGACTTCACAGCTTTGCACACCCGGTTCCATACGAATTAAATAATTGATGCGTTGTTGTAGTTTGCTATTAACCTCGACAAGAAAATTAGCCGTTTGCTGGCGTTTGAGATTAATGGATCCGAGATAGCTTTGCAGCAACGGCCCATTCTCATGAATGCGCAAATAGGGTGCCAGATCGACCTGCTCTTGTTGGCCATACTGAAACGGAAAATACTCGGCTGATTCTTCGAGAAAAAAATCAAAAGGATTGATGACGGTTAGCTCAGCAATTAATTCAACATCGATAACCAGTTGGTGTGCTTTCTTGGGAAAAATGATTCTGGCGAGATAGTTGCCGAAGGCATCCTGTTGCCAATTAATAAAGTGATTTTCTGGTTGTATGTTTAATGAATAGGCGCAAATCGGTGTTCGGCTATGTGGTGCAGGACGCAGTCTAACGACGTGAGGCGCGATAGTGACGGGGTGATCAAAGTGGTAGGCAGTATGGTGTTTGAGAGCAACTTTTATGGTCATTTTTATTATCTTGAATATCAGCGAGTTAACTTTGTATGATACGCGCATCAGACTGCCAGCGCATAAAAATTACTAATTCGACTTATATTTTAATTCGCTTTACACTGGGTTTTTAATTGTACAAGACGATGGAAATGTATGGGAATCGACTGGAACGCATACAACTCAGCGCCATTTTACGATGAACTTATCAGCACGCCAGGTAATGCGCGCAAGCATGCCCGTGCTATTGTCAGCTACCTTCACAAACTCAAAAGTGAAGAAATTGGCGCACGTAAGCACGCGGCGGAAGTGGCTATTACCACCATGGGTATTACCTTTACGGTTTATAGCGACGCCGGTAATATTGATCGAGATTGGCCGTTCGATATTATTCCGCGAGTCATTGCCGCGAAAGAGTGGGCAGTTGCTGAACAGGGTTTAGTGCAGCGCTTACAAGCATTGAACATGTTCATCGACGATATATATAACGACCAAAAGATATTAAAGGATAAGGTCGTTCCCAAGGATCTGATCACAAAATCGAAGAATTTCCGTAAGGCCTGCGTCGGCATGAAACCGGTCGGTGGTATCTGGGCGCATATTTGCGGTACCGATCTGGTGCGTGATGGTGATGGTCAATTCTATGTGTTAGAAGATAATTTACGGGTGCCTTCCGGTGTCTCCTATATGCTGGAAAACCGAGCCGTTACCAAACGGGTGTTTCCGGAACTGTTTGAAGACCTAACGATTTTACCGATTAGCGATTACCCAACCCAGTTGTTTGATACCCTGGCCGCCATTTCACCAAGACCGCTGGACTACCCGGAGGTGGTGGTATTAACACCAGGGGTTTATAACTCTGCTTATTTTGAACATGCTTATCTGGCGCAACGTATGGGTGCGGAGCTGGTGGAAGGGTCCGATTTGGTGGTTGAGGACGATCACGTATTTATGCGCACCATCAGTGGTCTGTCCAAGGTCGATGTGATTTATCGCCGTATTGATGATCTGTTTCTTGATCCCGAAGTTTTTTTTAAAGATTCGGCATTAGGTGTGCCTGGTTTAATGCGTGCCTGGCTCAAGGGTAACGTCGCGTTGGCGAATGCGCCTGGCGCTGGTGTTGCCGACGACAAGGTGCTCTATACCTATGTGCCTGCGATTATTAAATATTATCTCGATCAAGAACCCATTATTGAAAACGTACCGAGTTTTATCTGTTCTGACGAGAAACAAAAACAGCATGTGCTGGCTAACCTGGACAAGCTGGTGGTCAAACCGGCGAATGAATCCGGCGGTTATGGTATGTTGATGGGGCCACAAGCAACCAAAAAACAACGTAATGAATTTGCTGAACTGATTAAAGCCGACCCGCGCAACTATATTGCGCAACCATTATTGTCCTTATCCACCGCGCCGGTGTTAGTCGGTGATCACGCTGAGCCAAGGCACGTTGACCTACGCCCATTCATTCTGCAAAGCGGTCAGGGTTCATATGTGACGGCCGGGGGTTTGACTCGCGTTGCCTTGGTCAAAGGCTCCTATATTGTTAACTCTTCTCAAGGTGGCGGCAGTAAAGATACCTGGATTGTTTCGGAGGATGGGTAATATGTTGTCGAGAGTAGCTGAACGCCTTTATTGGTTAGCGCGACATATGGAACGGGCTGAGAATACTGCGCGGCTTGTTAATGTGTATTCCAATCTGCTGTTGGACCTACCCAAAGGATCTAAGGTAGGCTGGGAAACCCTTATTCATATTACGGGTGGGGATCAGGTTTTCGAGGAAACCTTTAAAAATAAGGATGAAACCAATGTCAGCAGTTTTCTGATAGCCCAAAAGAGTAATATGGGTTCGATCTTAAACTCACTCATTATGGCGCGTGAAAATGCCCGCACCACCCGAGAAATTATTCCTGCGGAAGCCTGGGAGTTGATTAACGATTTGTATTTATATGCCCGGAGCAATGCCGCTAAAAGCTCTGGACGCAGCAGTAGACAAGTCTTTCTAAAGCGGGTAATCAACTCATCCTTTCAGCTAACCGGGTTGTTGTCAGGTTGCATGAGTCACAACCATGCTTACGATTTTGTAGTTATGGGTCGGAACTTGGAGCGTGCAGATATGACCAGTCGCATTATTGATGTTGGTGTGGCCAGTTTGATGAACCATGCAAAAAATACCATTGATATCATTCCCTACGAAAACTCCCTCTGGATGAATGTATTGCGTTCATTGAACGGTTATCAAATGTATCGTCAGCATGTTCAGGATCGTGTGAATGGCGAAGATGTCGTGGATTTTTTACTGCTGGAACCAAGTTTTCCACGCACGGTTTTACATTGTTTAAATCGACTGGTGGAGGCGGCAGGGCAGTTGCCTAACAATGAAAATAGTTTGCGCACGGTGGCAGCGACCCAGCGTAAAGTGCGTGATAGCAAGTTTTCTGAACTGCTTGATACTAATACGCAGCATGATTTTATCGACCAAATTCAACTTGAGTTTGCCGCTATACACAATGAAATTGCCAGTACTTGGTTTCTCAAGCCAGTCGAATTGCAACAGCAAACTCAAACCAATGCGGCGTAAAGACTTTCGTTTATCAGTGCGGACAGTACTCTTTTTGAACAGGAACACTGCGTTCAATGTTAACTGGTATAACTGTTGATATTGCCCTGATCTTGCTCCTGATCCTGATCCCACATTTCAGCCCATTGAATGGGAGGCAGGGAGCGAAAGGCTTCTTTTAAACGCTGATCCCAGGCACACTTCAAATCTCTCAGGTAGTCGCTGTCTTGGTCGAAGCGGTAATGGCGGTTTAGTACGAGGCTGTCCGTTTCATACACAGTGACCTCAATAGGTGGACCGACGGTTAAATTACTACGCACGGTCGAATCCATTGACACCAATGCGCAGAGCGACGCAGTATCTAGCGGTAACTGTTGTTCGAGAATACGATCCAGTATGGGTTTGCCATATTTGCTTTCACCAATTTGTAAATAAGGCGTATCTTTTGAGGTGGTGATATGGTTACCCTGAGGATAAACCATCATAGCGCGTGGACGACTACCAACGATTTGCCCACCGATGATAAAGTTGGCTTCATGCACCGCGCCTTGTCCGTATTTGGCCTGTTGGGTTAGGCTCACTTGACCTAGATATTCAGCGGCCTCATCGACAGAGGGTACATTCATTAAATTGACTTGAGCGTTTTGTTTAATGTCATTTTTTAATTGTGTTGTAACCGCCTGCGTTGTGGCTAAATTGCCAGCAGTTAATACAACAAATTGGCGATCGCCATCTCTGCCGAATCGATACATTTTGCTATAGGTGCTAATCTGGTCTACGCCAGCGTTGGTGCGGGAATCAGAGCAAAAAACAATGCCTGCTTTGACGGAGATGGCTACACAATAGGTCATGGAGATTAATGGTTCCTGGCTATCAAAAAGCACTCGTTGATGTTGATATGCCAGCATAATGGCAGAGTGGCAATTAAACAAGAGTGTGAATTTATTTAGGTCGAGGAATCTTGATAGATATGATGGCGCCCGTATTTTTTGTTAACGGGTCTCTTATCAAAGCGGAGCTAAAACTTGAATATAAAATTGATCGTGAGTCTTATCATTGCTGGTTTGGTGCTGATTTTTGTTTTTCAAAATACCGTCGTGGTTAAGATCCAATTCTTATTTTGGTCTGTTTCAATGTCACGCTCGCTACTGATCTTGGTTTTTACCGGTGTCGGTGTTGTCATTGGTTGGTTATTAAAAAGCCATCTAACCATTAAAAGAAAATCGTAACTAAGGTGCAGAAAGAATAATGGCAGTCCGTAGTCGGTTACTGCCAAAGGAAGACATGGGCTCGAAATCCTGATGGGTGATGGGCAAATATTGGCAATCAAAGAGATCCTGGTGCTTTTCGTCGGGGTCCGGGTCATGCATATAAAAGCACTGTTCATCGTAGCCGCTGATGACGACCCAATGCGGTGCCTTTTTACGATCCATACGGTAAGTGCTGATTAATACAATCGGAACTGCACCTTGATTGCAGGCCTCTATCAAAGTGGTCTGATTGATGTTTTCGTAATTGATTTGGATGTTAGCTTCTTCACTTTGTTGAACAAAGTCATGGTGTACCAGTTCAATAATTGCTTTTTTAGATTCGTTACGCACGCTGTCCACAAAAATGGGTTGGCGCTGATTGAGCCAAACTTCCGCATTAAGGCCGCGCCTTTTAGCGGCCAAGGCTAGACCGAGGGGGTGGCAGCCACCGTGCCCAGAGGTCATAAAAATAGTGGTAGCTTCGCGCCACAGTTGTAGTTCTTCGGTTTGGCTTGGGCGATAATCTGGGCTCAACCCGGCCATCGCCATCATCAATGCAGCGGGACCGCAGGAAAACTGTGTACTTTGACGGTACCAGGGGATAATGGTATGGACGGAATCTCGATCTGGATAACGAATACGCTTTTGCATACGTAGCGCATCACTATGGTCGTCATAGTAATCCTGCAGCACTCCGAATTTTTTAAACCCCAGAGATTCGTACAGCTTTATCGCATTGATATTGGTGTTATTGACCTCTAGCCGAAAATAGAGTGCTCCGCGGTGTTGCGCCTCCTGCTCGCCAACGCCCATCATTTGTCGGGCAACACCCTGGCCGCGCCACTCGGGATTTACTGCAATCGAATAAAGCCGGGCCAGCCTGGTACCTCGGTGGAAGACAATCAACAGATAACCGATACAACGATTTTGGTGCAATGCGACCATAAATACACTTTGTTCACTCAACAGAAAGCGTCGCATACTGCGACGGCTAAGGCGGTCCGCCGTAAAACATTGCTGCTCCAGTTCTAGCAGCAGCTCCAGATGATCTAAAGTGGCCGGCTCGACGCTGAAATTTTGGTCATTCATTTTTTAAACCGCTTATAGCCTGCTGGATTACTTGGCGTCCTTTGATTAAAATTAATTCCCGCCAATAGTTATCTCTTGGACAAAAGTGTTCATGCATTGCTATGGCACTGGCATTGATCGCTTCTGGATCAGCGAGCTTCCAGCTGCGATGGTTTTCTAATATCACCTCAAACATTGCCTGTGTCCGATAACTGCCAAACTCTAATGTGATAAAGCTTCCGCGTTCCGCCATAAGCTCATGCCAGTGATAGTCTAAAAGCCCTGCTTTTTTAACTGAGCTTGAATCGCCGGATTCTGGAGCGGTGACGCTGGGCCCATACCAGCGTTTAGCAACGTGAAAGCCAGGGCTGTTAAGCGGGTGATCGTTGATCAGCTCCCCATGCGAATATGGCCCCAACCCCGAATGTATATCAATCACTGCCAGATGGCGATGACTGAGACGATAATCTTCGATCACTTGGTTGATGACACGATGTCCGTGCGCGGGTTGTTGTCCCCCGTAAAAAGGCCCGTGCTGGTCTGTGTATTGGCCGCCGCTGATAGCTATTTCAAACGCGACTTGACCCTCTCGTTCTTGAAACTGCTCAAACATAGCATTGCGCTGAAGCCTATCCTCGCAGTAAATAGCTTGCTGTAGTTCGACATAACCTGGGTTAGCGGGTAAGGGCCGGCTAAAGTCGATAAAGTTGCGATTAAGGTCAATACCCATTTCATCACAGCGGCGATATTGCGCGAACGCAAAGGGATTTAACGCGAAGATAATGAGAATAGCTGTGTCGGATGGTAATGGGGTGTTTTGGCGAAGGTGTTGCAGATAATCTATTTGGATGGCTGCGCCGACAAAACCCTCGACGCCATGTGTGGCTGAGATTAAAACCACGACATTCTCCGCTGTAGGTGAACCGATCCAAAGGGTGTCAGTTGCAAGACTTTCCGTATCAATATCCGTTATATCCGCCAGGGGGTAGCTCTGCCGCTCGACCTTTTGACCCAGGTCTTGTGACAAGAGTTTCAGTTTTCCCCTGGCGCTGTTGTAACTGCGGGGGAATGCGTTCAAGTCTTGAAGTGTTAGTGTTACGGGTTTGTTGTCCATTCGAAAAGTCTCAATTGCGGCCCTTCACCGGGGTGAAAGTAGCGCTAAGAATACTCTGGCTTGAGCTAAGAAAGAATTGGTTTGAAAAATATTTTTCTCTCGAAGGGATTGTCTGGCTTCACACTAAGTCGCACAATGAGCATTCTCTTGTAGTATGGATGGAACATGTCTGAGACGCTGATTATTATTGATAAAAAAGACGACTGGGAACCCTATTATCCGAGCGAGAATGTTGTCACTTTTGAAGAGTATCTCGCTAACGGTTACATAGAAAACTCGGCGTCGAACACAAGTAAGGGTGGGCGTCTTCGGATTATCAATCTCTGCCGAAATAATCGCTATCTCTCAGCGGGTTATTATTGTTCTCTATTGGCGGAAGCAAGAGGGCACGGGGTAATTCCATCGGTACGCACACTGAATGATTTAAGCCAGCGCGCACTTTATCAAATGCAGCTAACCTATTTGCCCGAGCTGTTAACGAAAAAGCCGCCACCGAGTGATGGCGACAAGCCTTTACAGGTAAAGAGTTTTTTCGGCGCCAGCACCGACCCGCAATACGCCGAAATGGCGCGTAAACTATTTGAGCTCTTTCCTTGTCCAGTGCTAGAAATTACGCTGCGTTACGATAAAGTATGGAAAATTGATATGCTCAAAATTCTGAGCCATCGTGTGCTGGAGGAGGCAGACGAGACCGATTTTGCAAAAGCATTGGATGAGTACAGCCGTAAGGTATGGCGCAAGAGTCGTTCGAAGAAACAGTATCGTTATGATCTGGCAATCTTGGTCGACCCGGAAGAAAAATTCCCCCCTTCCAGTAAGGCAGCATTAAAGCGTTTTATCGCGGCGGGTAAATCACTCGATATAGACGCGGAGCTTATTACCCAAAAAGACTATGCGAGACTGCCGGAATATGATGGCCTATTTATTCGCGCCACGACCTCAATCAATCACTATACCTATCGTTTTGCCAAACGCGCAGAAGTAGAAGGTCTGGTGGTTATTGATGATCCAACATCAATTTTACGGTGTACCAATAAAATTTATCTTGCGGATTTGTTTCGTAATAATAAAGTGCCCTCGCCAAGAACGGAATTACTGCATAAAAATAAACCGCTTCAGGTAGAGCAACTCGAAACGACCTTGGGTTACCCGATAGTGCTGAAAATTCCGGATGGATCTTTTTCCGTCGGTGTAGAAAAAGCCAATAATCGACAGGAACTGGAGTCTGTGCTTGAGCGCCTATTTCAGAAATCAACACTGTTACTGGCGCAGGAATTTCTTTATACGGACTTTGACTGGCGCATCGGGGTGCTGAACCAAAAACCAATTTACGCATGCCGGTACTATATGGTGTGTAATCATTGGCAGATTTATCAGCATGGTGCCAAGAAAACCGCTTCTGGTAATTACGAAACCTTACCAACCTTTGAAGCTCCCAAAGGCGTTTTGGATGCGGCCCTGAAGGCAACCAAACCAATCGGTAATGGTTTTTATGGGGTTGATATTAAGGAAAAGGACGGTGTCGGCTATGTGATTGAGGTCAATGATAATCCGAGCATCGATAGCGGTGTGGAAGACCTATACCTTGGGGATGAATTGTACAGCCTGGTCATGTCTGAAATGCTGCGCAGAATGGAGGCGCGGCGTAATCGTAATTAGCCTGCGAGCCGACGGCTGTTGGAAGACCAACAGAACTCATTTAATGGGTTTGTATGCTTTTAGCCAGCCGTCATCGCACTATGCCTGTCTTTTTGGGGGCTGGCGCGGCTTTCCTGCGGCTAAATAATTAAGCCGTTTTGTTGGGCTCGGTCGTAGTACAGCTAAATCCCCAATCAGTACTGGCCCTGGCTGCAGCGTTAATGTTTATATTTTTTCCGCCAAAGCACTGTTCGGACGTATTGATGAAGAACAGGCCGTTAAAGAGAAATCGAGCCATAGTGTATTTGTGACAGCCTTATTGGGTGGTGAGAAATTTGAATCGCTTTAACGATGAAAAAATTATTGCGTCGTGGTTTAAAAACGCAAACGCTTGGGTAGAGGAGGTGCGCAATGGCCTCATTGAAAGCCGCAAACTTGTGACGGATCAGGCCATTGTAGAGGCAGTACTGGGGTGTTCACCACGTACTGTCATCGATCTTGGCTGTGGTGAGGGCTGGCTTGCGCATAAACTGTCTGTGCGGGGTATTACTGTCATCGGAACTGATGTGGTGCCAGCACTAATTGCGCAAGCGAAACGTGCCGGGGAGGGTGACTTTAGGCTTATCTCTTATGAGGATATTGCGCTCGGCAAGTTGCAGGCACAAGTGGATTTGATCGTCTGTAATTTTTCGTTATTAGGCAAAGAGTCCGTTGACGATCTAGTCAAGAGTGCACCAAAACTGCTAAAAAATGGTGGTGTGTTTATCCTGCAAACCCTCCATCCGTTGTTAGCCTGCGGGGATGAGCCCTATCAGGATGGCTGGCGGGAGGGATCTTGGCAAGGCTTCAGCAAGAAGTTTTCCGACCCCGCACCTTGGTATTTTAGGACGCTGGAGAGTTGGCTCAAGTTGTTCGAGAAAAATGGCTTTCAACTGCAAGAACGAAGAGAGCCAATCAACCCAAAAACCGGAAAGCTAGCGTCGCTCATACTAATTGCCCAGGCAAGGTGTAACTAACAGCCTATTTCGATTTTTTAACAAACTTGGTCAGAATAACAATCTGCTGGCCGTTGATCCGGCCCTCAATCTGCTCGGGGTTATCAGATACCAGCGATATCCCTCGTACTGCGGTGCCGCGTTTGGCGGTGAAGTTAGCCCCTTTGACGTTCAAATCTTTGGTAAGGGTTACCGTGTCTCCTGCTTCGAGTGCGGCGCCATTACTATCAAGATGCTTCGTCATAGTCGTGTCGTTATCGAGACTACTTGCGCCGCTAGCCTTTGCCCAAGCGAGAGTGCTTTCTTCCAGGTAAAGCATATCGAGCAAGTCCTGCGGCCAGCCTTCTGCGCTCAACTGTGTGAGCATACGCCACGCCACCACCTGTACTGCGGGTACTTGGCTCCACATGCTATCGTTCAGGCAGCGCCAATGGTTGGGGTTTGCTGTCAGCGGGTTTTGAATTTGTTCAAGGCAGGTAGCACAGACTAATACGCATTCCTCGGCATTACCGTTTGAGGTTGGCGGTACGTTGTATACGTTCAAATCGTCGTGGCTAGTGCAGAGTTCACATTGCCCGCCGCTGCGTACGTGAAGTTGTTTTTCGATGGTCATTGTTGTCGGCTTTTAGGGAATCGGGCGGGGCATTATACAGAAAACCAGTTTGCTGTTGGGTTTTTAAAGATAAATTTTATGTGCTAACCGGTCCTTGGGATAAAGACGCAAGCGACGGCTAAAGTCACTTACGTCCGATTTTTATTATTGGGCAGAGTTGAGTGTGTTTGCACCGGTTCAATTTACTTCATTGTTGGCATGATAAATTCTGCACCGGAGCGAATGCCTTCCGGCCAGCGTGCTGTGATGGTTTTCATGCGGGTGTAAAAACGCACGCCATCACGGCCATGAACATTCAATGGCCCGAATACGGAGCGTTTCCAGCCGCCGAAAGAGAAAAAAGACATTGGCACTGGGATGGGTATGTTGATGCCTACCATGCCGACCTGAATGGTATTGGCAAACTTCCTGGCGGCGTCGCCATTTTGAGTAAAGATACTGGTGCCATTGCCAAATTCGTGTTCGTTAATATAGCGGCAGGCCGTTTCAAAATCAGGTGCCCGCACGATGCATAAGACCGGCCCAAAGATTTCTTCTTTGTAGATGCGCATATTGGGTTGCACATGGTCGAACAGACAGCCGCCGATGAAGAAACCTTGGCTGTTATTGACGGTTTTGTTGCGACCGTCGACAACCAGGGTGGCACCTTCTTCAACACCCAGATCAACGTAGGATGTTACCCTCTCTAGATGTGCTTTTGTTACCAGTGGCCCCATATCCATACCGGCTAACGTGCCATCGCCAATGCGCAGGTTTTTAACTGCTGGAACGAGTCGTTCAACCAGCGCGTCGGCAGTGTCGTCGTCAATGCAAACAGCTACCGAGATGGCCATGCAGCGTTCGCCGGCTGATCCGTAAGCGGCACCCATGAGCGCATCAGCGACTTGATCAAGGCGAGCATCCGGCATCACGAGCAGATGATTTTTTGCGCCGCCGAGTGCCTGTACACGTTTACCGGTTTCGCTGCCGGTTTTATAAATATATTCCGCAATCGGCGTTGAGCCGACAAAACTGATGGCCTGTACTTCGGGGGCCTGCAACAAAGTGTCTACGGCTTCTTTGTCGCCATTGACCAGGTTAAATACGCCAGCGGGTAAGCCAGCCTGGGTTAATAGTTCAGCGATCAGTAAAGCGGCGGAAGGATCCTTTTCGCTGGGCTTTAAAATAAAAGTATTGCCGCAAGCAATAGCGATGGGAAACATCCACATCGGCACCATGACCGGAAAATTAAAGGGAGTAATTCCTGCAACTACGCCAAGTGGTTGCATGGTGGACCAGGAGTCGATACCGCTACCGATATTTTCCGCATGTTCACCTTTCAGCAGGTGAGGAATACCACAGGCGAACTCAACCACTTCGAGGCCGCGAGTGAGTTCGCCGCGGGCATCACTTAATACTTTGCCGTGTTCTGAAGTAATAATTTCGCAGAACTTATCCGCATTAGCTTCACACAATTCTTTAAATTTAAACATGACTCTGGCACGTTGAACCGGTGGTGTGTCGCGCCAGGCCGGAAAAGCAGCTTGAGCGGCCGTTATGGCGGCTGCAGTGATTTCTGTTGATGCCAAGGCAACCAGTTTTTCAACTTTGCCGGTGGCTGGGTTTGTTACCGGTGCGGTGCGTTGATGTTCTAAAACCAATTCGCCATTGATGTAATGGCCAATCAGTTCGCTTGATTGCGCTGCGGTTTGTTGTGCGGTCATTCAATGTCTCCAGGTCTAAAAGCTATTCTATTTTATCGAGTACGCGTTTGATTGTCTCAAAGGTCATTTCTATATCTTCGGGCTTTGAGTTTAAGAAGGGTGAAAACTGTAATGTGTCCATGCCGTTGCGAACCACCAACTGTTCCTCCCAAAAACAACGCTTGTGTACCTCCATGCCACGCATACCGGGGCCGTTTTCGCGAGGTGCCATTTCAATAGCTCCCATTAAGCCGAAGTTTCTGACATCAATGACTTTAGGGTGATCCGCGAGGGCATGGATTGCTTCCTCAAAAGTACTTTCCAACTCACGCGCTTGTTGGAATATCCCTTCCTCTTGGTAAATATCCATACAGGCAATGCCCGCCGCGGCGGCAACCGGATGGCCGGAATACGTATAACCGTGGAACAACTCTATCAGGTGCGCGGGGCCTTGCATAAAAGCCTCATAAATATCATCCCTGATTAGTACGGCTCCCATAGGGATAACGCCATTGGTCAAACCCTTGGCAGTGGTGATAATGTCGGGTATCACATTAAAGCGAGTAGCACCGAATGACTCGCCCAAACGCCCAAACGCGGTGATGACTTCGTCAAAAATAAGAAGAATACCGTGCTTGGTGCAAATCTCGCGTAAACGTTCCAGATAACCTATTGGCGGGGGTAGTACGCCAGTCGAACCCGCCACCGGCTCCACCATAACCGCCGCAATATTGCCACCGTCATGTAATGCACATAGACGCTCAAGATCGTCCGCCAACTGCGCTCCCCATTGGGGTTGGCCTTGACTAAAAGCGGATCGTTCAAGACTGTGGGTGTGGGGTAAGTGATCGACGTTATTAATGAAGCTGGAACCAAAGGCTTTGCGGTTTGCCGGAATGCCACCGACCGACATGCCGCCGAAGTTAACGCCGTGATAACCGCGCTCTCTGCCAATCAGACGTGTACGTTCAGCTGCGCCGTTCGCGCGGTGGTAAGCGAGTGCAATTTTTAAGGCCGTATCGGCTGACTCCGAGCCGGAATTAGTGAAGAAGCAGCGATTAAACCCTGTAGGTGCAAGCTGGGTGAGTTTTTCTGCCAATATAAATGATTTGTCACCACCCAGCTGAAAGTTCATACAAAAATCCAGCTCGGCGACCTGTGTCTGCACGGCTGCAACGATTTTCGGGTGGCAGTGCCCTAGGCCGGATGTCCACAACCCGGAAAAGCTGTCGTAGAGTTTCTCGCCGTCGATGGTTTGGTAATAATGCCCTTCGGCCTTAGCGATAACGCGAGGATTTTGTTTAAAATCCTGATTAGCGGTAAAGGGCATCCAGTGTGCGTCGAGCTGTGCTTGAGTTAGTTTCATAATCTTTGGTTAATCAGAGGTTCCCTAATAGAGTACGGCTATTCTAAATTTCTTTCGGGATGTTAAACAATGAGTTATGCAACTTTAATTAACTTGTTGATTTGCCAGGCTTAGGTGCTGATAATGTTCAGTATATTAAACAGTGGAATGAGATAAATTTATGGCGACGGATATCGGTGTTAGATTGCGGGATATTCGCAATCAGTTAGGACTATCGCAACGGCAGTTGGCGAAGGCGTCGAAGGTGGCGAATGCAACCATATCGCAAATAGAATCGGGTAGCATGAACCCCACCGTGGGCATGTTAAAAAAAGTGTTAGATGGGGTGCCAATCAGCCTCAGTGAATTTTTTTCTGATACCTTTGAGGTTGAAGAAAAGGTTTTTTTTGCGGCGCATGAATTGGTTGAGATAGGCGAGGGTGGCATATCTTATCGCCAAGTAGGAATGAGTATTCGGAACCGGGCGATTCAGTTTTTGCATGAGCGTTATCAACCTGGCGCGACCACCGGGAAACACAGCATCACCCATGAGGGCGAGGAATGCGGCATAATTTTGCAGGGTAAATTGGAAGTGACCGTCGGCGAGCGTAAAAAAATTCTGAAACCGGGGGATGCATACTATTTTAAAAGCTCTCAGCCCCACTATTTTAAAAATGTTGGTAGGGAAACCTGTGAACTGATCAGCGCCTGCACGCCGCCGGGGTTTTGATGTCTTCTCTAGAGAAGCCTTTACACTTGATTATAGGACGGTGCGCTATTGAGCACATCGGGTGTTGCGCCGGTTGCTAATTTAAAGGCATAAATGATCTGCTGTAAATTCTGTTGCGGGATGTAATCATGTACATATTCGGCATCTTCCGGACATTGTTCACGAGCTATCTCCAATACTTGGTCGGGCCCATTTGCTCGGCTGGCAAGGACAACACGATTGGCTTTTTCTAACCGTTCATCTTCATAATCCATGAGACCCGCCATCGGATCATTTGCCTTCGCTAATGCCCAGGCTAACGCGCGGGCATCAAGAATAGCCTGCGCAGCGCCATTGGAACTTACCGGTATCATCGGGTGCGCGGCATCACCTAACAGGCTGACCCGGCCAAAAGTCCATTGGCGGTGCGGGTCGCGATCGTAAAGAGGGAATTCATAAATGCGCTCGGTATGATGAATGAGATTAGGTACGTCGAGCCAATTATATTGCCAATTCTCATACAAAGCGCCAAGTAACTGCTGTTCTGATTCTCTCTGCCAGTCTTCCCTGGGTGCATCCGGTTCTGGCACTGGAATACAGGCAATCCAATTCACCATGCTAGAGCCTTTGTTTGCTAACAGATTATCCTTGGCGATCGGGTAGCAAACTAATCGTTGTCTCTTATCGCCAATAATAGCCATGGTCTGCCCATCTAAAAACTGGCGACTCTCAACGGCACCACGGTAGGCTACCAAGCCGGAATAACGGGGCTTTTCTTCGCGTGGGAACATTTTTTTGCGGGTTGCAGAATGCAGTCCGTCGGCACCGATTAATAAATCGGCTTCTTCACTGGTTATATTGCCGGTTTTAGGATTGGTGAAATAGGCGGTTACTTTGCTGCCTGTTTGTACAAAATTACTTAATTGAGAGCCGGAGACTACTTGGCCTGCACCCGCTCTTTTCTGAAACTTGCTGAGCAGCAACATCTGTAACGCACCACGGTGTACCGACCATTGTGGCCAGCGATATCCGGCATAGGTACCGCAGAGTTCGCTGATGACCAACTTCCCTTGGCGCGTATAATAATTCATGTTGCTGGTGCGGATGGCAATGCGGTCTATAGCTTCTTTTAAACCGAGTTCACAGAGTTCGCGCGCAGCATGGGGAAGGATGTTAATGCCGACCCCCATAGGAAGTATTTCAGCGGACGCTTCAAACAGCTTGGTGTCGATGCCAACTTTTTGCAAGCTTAGAGCGGCGGTTAAACCACCAATACCAGCGCCTGCGATTATCACTTTCATTGCAGGGCTCCTCCTATCATTAGGGTCGATAACAAGAACACAAACTACATCAGTCTTTTAGATTTGAAATATTGTACTGGTTTTTCTAGGGGGTGAATTGATATAGTGCAAGGGAACCTCCGATTAACGCCTTAATGTCTCTGCGAGCCCTGAAAGCTTTATCTGCAAGGCAGGAACTGCCGCTAATGCTTATTGCCTTAGCCAAGTTTCTAACGCCGCAGATGAAGCTTTCATGCCTCGCCCTACGGGGCTTGCAGAGCATTCGTAGTTCTGCGTTGGCTTTGTTTGCAAGGTCTAGACATTCCTACACAAAGCCGCCTTGATCTACAAACGCTCTGTGAGCCAGAGATATCAAGGCGTTAATCAGAGGTTCCCAAGTAAACCACAAACAGGGAAAACTGATGAAACTCTACGATTTTACAATTGCGCCTAATCCCCGCCGTGTTCGCATCTTTTTAGCTGAAAAAGGTGTGGAGATTCCTATAGTGCAAATAGATTTGATGCAAGGCGAGCAGTTTTCGCCTGAATTTTCGCAGAAATGTCCTTCCAATGAAGTACCTTTGTTGGAGTTGGATAATGGTGTGTGCCTTAGTCAAGTTGATGCGATCTGCCGTTATATTGAGGCTAAATATCCACAAAACCCGCTATATGGTGCGACGCCGGAAGAAATTGGATTGATTGAAATGTGGAACCATCTTGCCTTTATGAATGGTATTGGCGCTGTTGCCGAGTCATTTCGAAATGGTACTGAAGTGTTTAAGGATCGTGCGGTGGTCGGCCCGAATCCGCATGCTCAAATTCCGGCGTTAATTGAGCGTGGAAATAAACGTACGCTAGAATTTTTCGCCAATATCGACGGACATTTGGCTAGCCGTCAGTTTATGGCGGGCGACCGGTTTTCGATAGCCGATATTACCACATTAGTTGCGGTAGATTTTGCCAAGTGGATTAAGTTGGAGGCTCCAGCTGAATTAGTAAATTTAACCCGCTGGTATACAGAGGTTTCACAGCGGCCAAGCGCGCAAGCTTAAATTCCGAGAAAGAAGGGTAGCGGTCAAGCTTTAGCCATAGTCGCTACCCAAGGAAGAACTTGTTTATGGCTAGGGTTCTTCTGGTTGTGGAATCTCGCCGGAGCAATAGCCATGCAGGTCAGCGCCCACCTCACAGGCTACTATGCGAACAATTTCCGCATCCTCTACATTGACTTCAAGGAGTACACCATCGGCATACTCAAAGTCCTTGGCTTCTTCACCGCTGTAATTTGGCCAAAATCACTAATGGTTTGGGGCGTAACAATATTGCCAGTGCGGAATATGATGCGGAAGAAGTTAACGGAAAGACCTATTTACCCGTAATGAGAAAAAGTTACTGCCTCTGATGCCTTCGCTTGGCATAATGATCGCGTTTTGATTGAAAGATTTATTGTTTGAGGGCGCGCGATCAGTGCTAATTATTTCCACCAACGTCACTATTCCCGATGAGGAGATAGAGCTTTCCGCGATTCGCGCGCAGGGTGCGGGCGGGCAGAACGTCAATAAAGTATCTTCTGCCATCCATCTACGATTTGATGTCCAGGCCTCTACCTTGCCGGAGTTTTATAAGCAGAGGCTGCTGCAACTGCGTGATGGTCGCATCAGTAAAGAGGGTGTGATTGTGATCAAAGCCCAACAGTTTCGTACTCAGGAGAAAAATCGGGAAGACGCGCTCAGCCGCTTACGGGAAATGATAAAAAACGCCGCCGTGGTGCAAAAAGCCAGGCGACCCACCAAACCCAGCAAGTCCTCTCAGAAAAAGCGCTTAGATAGCAAAACTCAGCATTCTAGAATGAAAGCGTTAAGGGGCAGGGTGGAGGAATAGTTTAAGGGGTTAAAAAGTTCTAATTCCTTGTCTCAACAATCAGGAGAAACCTGGAGCTAGCGCAATATTAAGAATATAAAATTACGATAACTCCAGTTCGCAGAGTTCTCCAACGGTTCGCTGCTTCAAGCGAACAAGCATGGTATTAAATTTTTCTTAACGAAGTAGTCAGGCGCCATTTACGAAAGGTGAGCATTAGAAACCCTAAGCCAAACAACCCGAATGGCGTGGGCTCCGGTACTGGTGCCGCTGGGGCTGTTGAGCTACCGTCACGAGGAAACTGTCCAAATACGTTGATCCGTTGGCCAGTTAAATCGTATGTTTGAATCCAGCCGTTCTCAGCCAGAGTCGACGATGTCAGGGCGGGGAGGGTTGCCGTTGTGAGTAATGTCAGACCAGACAGGCTCTCTCCTGGACCAACATAATCTGCAGAAACGACAGTCTCCCATAAAAAACTTATGGCACCGCTTCGCTCAGTCCAGCTACTCGGGCCAGTCATGCTAGTGCGAGGAGCGCCAGTAGGAAAAGAGGGAGACGTGGGGTTAGACATGCGAAATAGATTTGCTGAAAGATTTGAAGTCAGATTCTCGAAGCTATATTGATAACGATTGTCAGCACCACCGAGTTCGGCAGCGCTGGTGAAGACTTCTGTCACGCGGAAATCGGCTGAGCCGTCATCTAGCCCCGCAACAAACCAGTCGGAAACAGAAATGACAACGGCATTTGCAGAGCCTGCTGAGAGCAGTAGCAGGAGAGAAAAAGCGGTACCCAAAACACCAAAACGAGAAAACATCATGTAGTACTCCCCATTATTCATTTTATGAAAACCCCCAATCAGAGGTGACGAGCCTGACAGGCAAGTTCTATACCAAGCACATAAAATAATCTGTAACAGTCTGAAACGATTCAATTAACCTATTATATTTTTTATCTAAAATATTCGGGTAATGTATTGAACTGTAAAAAATTCCGACGGTTTTAATTTGTGCTCGGTTCAATTCCTGGGACATTTACTCAATGACTAGCCCTAGATTGCCAAGCTTGTTGTTTTAGAGGGTTGGTTGTTCTGTGGTGAGTACTAGACAGACGGGCATCAATAGTTTTGGTGGTTATCTATACCCAGCCGCTTGACCAATATTGTCCTGGCTAGCGAGATACTCTTCATAAGTACCCTGGAAATCAACCAGCTGTTGCTCCTTAATTTCGACGACACGAGTAGCGAGTGAAGAGACAAATTCACGATCATGACTGACAAAAATCAGGGTGCCCTGGTAGTGCTCCAGCGCTAGGTTGAGTGCCTCAATGGCTTCCATGTCGAGGTGATTGGTCGGTTCGTCTAGTATCAGCACATTGCAATCTTTGAGTATGAGCTTGCCGAATAGAAGCCGGTTTTTCTCCCCACCGGAACAGACGTTTACTTTTTTATTGAAATCTTCCGTTGAAAACAAAAGGCGCCCTAATGTGGCGCGCACCACCTGATCGTCCTGATAGGGTTTGCGCCACTGCACCATCCAATCAAATATATTCAGATCGCTGTCGAAATCCGCATTGCTATCCTGCGGACAATAGCCCAGGGTTGCGTTTTCTGCCCATTTAATATGGCCATTTTTGGCACTGATTTCGTTCATAAGACAGCGCAAAAAGGTTGTTTTGCCCGCGCCGTTTTTACCAATGACGGCGAGGCGCGCACCTGCTTCTAAAATCATATCAGCGTTTTTAAAAAGCAGTTCGTCGTCAAAGCCATGCCCAACTTTTTCCAACACTAATGCTTGGCGATGTAATTTCTTGTCCTGGTTGAACCGAATGAATGGGCTTACTCGGCTAGACGGTTTAATTTCATCCAGCTTGATTTTACCAATCTGTTTTGCTCGTGAAGTGGCTTGCTTAGCCTTTGAGGCGTTAGCGGAGAAGCGACTGACGAACTGTTGTAGCTCTGCGATTTGCGCCTTCTTTTTAGCATTCTCGGACTGCATCCTCTCACGGGCTTGTGTCGATGCCATCATAAAATCATCATAATTACCTGGGTAAACCCGCAATTCACCAAAATCGATATCGGCCATATGGGTGCATACGGCGTTCAAAAAGTGGCGGTCGTGAGAAATAATGACCATTGTACTTTTGCGCTCATTCAGTACTGACTCTAACCAGCGAATCGTATTGATGTCGAGGTTGTTGGTTGGTTCGTCTAAAAGTAAGATGTCAGGATCGGAAAATAATGCTTGGGCTAGCAATACGCGTAACTTCCAACCAGGAGCGACTTCGCTCATGGGGCCGAAGTGAAATTCTTCTGCAATACCGGCACCCAATAGAATTTCCCCCGCGCGGCTTTCCGCGCTGTAGCCATCCATCTCAGCGAACTGGATTTCCAAATCAGCGACCCGCATGCCTTCTTCGTCAGACATTTCTGGCAGACTGTAGAGCCGATCTCGTTCCTGCTTAACCTGCCATAACTCAGAATGCCCCATGATGACGGTGTCAACGACACTGTACTGTTCAAAAGCAAATTGATCCTGGTGCAACTTCCCGATTCTTTCATTCGGAGTAATTGATACATTACCGGAACTAGGTGCTAGGCTACCATCCAGAATTTTCATAAAAGTGGATTTGCCACAACCATTTGCACCAATCAATCCATAGCGATTGCCTTCGCTAAATTTGACTGAAATATTTTCAAACAAAGGCTTGGCGCCGAATTGCATCGTGATGTTTGCGGTGGAAATCAACGGATAATTCCTGAAGTTAGGTAGCGCAGTGGTTTTGAGAGGGGCGTACTATAAAGATTTGTTGCCTTGAGGTCGAGCTAAAAAACATTGGTTTGAAACCGTAGGTTGGATAATAGGAGTCGAGAGATTCGAGCCTGTTGCTTGCGGGTATAGCCAGCTCGGCTGGCCTGTCTGATTTTGACGATTCCGCCGAAATTTAGCATGTCTCAAATAGTAGGATTTCTAAAAGGGAAGTCGACGATCGAAATATTTTGAGGGAAGTCAGCACGGCGTAGGAATTTTACGGGTCGTCATTTTTGGGCAAGAGGGCATTACATAAAAATAGATCTGTTACCTTTCAATGTTTTATCTGGGTTTGTTAGCTATAATACTAAGGTTATTTTAGAAAACTTAAACTACAAGAAGCTACAAAAAGTTACGAGAAGCGACGAAACGCTGCAAGGGTATCGATTGGTGCAACGCTCAAAATTACAAGCAGTCAGTCTGTTCGCGGCGACCCCGGTTGCTGCGGGTTTACTAATAATAATTTGCCTTGGGCTTCTGATTTTTCGCAGTAATAGTTTGCTCGATACGACTGCCCTGACATCCCCTTCGGATGCAGCCGTTAATGACGCCCGCAAGCCACAAGCAAAAGCAGTCAACCTTTCGCAACTTGCTGCGCTTAATCTTTTTGGGGACGCAAAAACTGAATTACAGAAGGAGCAAGCACCGGCGCAGCAGGATATTCCTGAAACCCGTTTAAAACTTGTGCTGCAGGGAAGCTTTACCAGTACGAAAAGCGAGGTTTCCAGCGCGTTAATTGCAACGGATCACCGAGGTAAAGCGAAACGCTATTTTATCGGTGACGAACTACCAGGAAATGCCTTGCTGCACGAAGTGCAGCCGCAATACGTGGTACTAAAACGTGGTGGCCGATTAGAAAAACTGCTGTTTCCCCGTGAGCAGGCGGCTATTGTCGGTTCAGATGTTGCTGCTAGTCCTGGTGTGGCGAGACAAGGAAAAAGACCACAAGCGGTGAAGAGGAATAACGAAGAGAGTCTAAAAAAACGTTTGCAGCAGTTACGCGAGCAATTAAATCAAACCAATGAAAATATACGAATATGATGCAACTCAAAGGATATCGGCAAACACGGGGATGGCTGGCCCAGGTGAGAAGCTATTGTTTTGGCCTGTTATGCTGTTTTGCTGTCGGCCTTTCTCATGCCGAGCAAGTAACGTTGGCGTTGGAAGATGCTGATGTTCAGGAATTGATCCGTTGGGCCTCTGAGGTTACGGATAAGGCCATCATCGTCCATCCAAACGTGAAAGGTAAAGTGTCGGTGATGGCGGGAGAGCCGCTCAGCAAAGAGGAGGCTTATCAAGTTTTTTTATCTGTGTTGCAGGTGCATGGCTTTAGCGCCATTGAGTCGGAAGATTCCATTAAAATTATTCCCGATGCCTTAGCGAAACAATCGACTATTCCCTACACGAAAGAAAACAGTAAAACACCGGAAGATATGGTGGTACGGATTATCAGAATAAAGAATGTTGCTGCGCCACAGCTGGTGGCTTTGTTACGTCCTTTGGTGCCGCAGGTAGGACACTTGGCCGCTTACCCGCAAACCAATGTGCTGATTATCGCGGATCGCGCAGGAAATATTGATGAAATCGAAAAGATTGTGCGTGATATTGATCAGGTTGGTACCATTGATATTGAAGTTATTTCCTTAAAATTTGCCAGCGCGCGTGATGTGGTTGGGGTGGTTACTAAGCTGGTGCCGGGTGTCGGCAACTCCCAAAGTGCGGATGGCAAAAGCCTCACCTTTGCGGCGGATGAACGCTCAAACAGTATTTTAATGACAGGGGACCCGGTCACCCGTCAGCAGTTACGGACCCTGATTAGCCGGTTGGATCAACCGTTATCCGGCGAAGGCAACACTCAGGTTATCTATATTCATTATGCCAATGCGGCCGATCTTGTGCCGATTCTACAGGGCGTCAGCGGCAGCATTCAAAAAGCGGATAAAGATCAGCCTTTTGATTCCGGTGAAGTTAGCATTCAGGTGAGTAAAGAAAACAATGCCCTGATAATAACGGCACCACCGGCGCTGCTAAACACCATACGGGGGGTTATCGCTAAGCTCGATATTCGGCGCCAGCAAGTGATGGTGGAAGCGGTGATTGTTGAGGTTAACCAAGATGTAATGGACGACTTGGGAATTCAATGGACCTCGACGGTGCCAAGTGGCGAAGGGGTGTTCGGTGGTTTTAAAGCGATTCCCAACGCGTTAACTACACCTGAAATACCTACTTTAGGCAGTGGTTTGGCTTTGGGCTATTTTAAAAATGACTCCCTACGGGCATTGATTCGCGCTCTGGAAGCGGACGCCAACGCTAACATTCTATCCACACCGACTATTGTGACACTCGATAATGAAGACGCCGAAATACTAGTAGGCTCCAATGTGCCCTTTATCACTGGTTCGCAGACGAATTCTGCCTCTTCCACAGATAATCCATTTCAGACCATTGAACGCCAGGATATCGGTGTTACGCTGAAGGTGAAACCGCGTATTAACCAAAATCATTCGATTACTCTGGACATTGAACAAACCGTCGAAAGTATTAGCACCGCAGCAGTGTCTACCGCCGATATTGTGACCAATAAACGCAATATCAAAACCCGGGTATTACTGGATAACGATCAGGTCTTGGTGTTAGGTGGTCTTATCAAAGATGAGTTTACTCAAAATGAGAGCCGCATTCCGGTGTTAGGACGTATTCCGGGTCTGGGACGTTTGTTTCGAAGCACCTCCACTCAAGCAGTTAAGAATAACCTGATGGTGTTTATTCACCCGGTTATTCTCTCGGATGAAGCCAGCGCAGATGAAGTGACGACGACTCGTTACAATGAGATGCGCGCTCGGCAGAAAAAGTATAACGATGATGCCGATTGGATTTTATTGCCTAAGCAGGGGCCGCTGCTGCCCGAGTTAAAAACGCCGCCGAGCGCCACTGTTCCAGAAATTTAGCCCATGCCAGCTGCTCCTTCATCCAACCTGATGGCATTGCCAGGAGGCAAAGAACCTGTGGATTCAACACAGAGCAAAAAGTTGCCCTACAACTTTGCGCGGCGACATGGCGTTTTGACCCATGATAGGGTTAGTGGCGTGGTGACGCTTATCGGAATAAAGACCGTCAAGCCAGTGATTATTGCAGAAGCACAGCGTTATCTCGATTGTCCCATCAACCTGAAGCTAGTCGAACAGGCCGAATTTAAACAATACCTGGCGCGCGCTTACGACACTGACTCTTCGGAAACCATGCAGATGGTTGAAGGCTTGGGGGATGAGCTGGACTTGGTCAGTCTAGTGGACGCGGTTCCTGTCACCGAAGATCTGATGGAACAGGAAGATGACGCACCCATTATCCGTTTGATTAACGCGCTGCTGACCGAAGCCGCCAAACAAAGCGCGTCAGACATCCACATCGAAACCTTTGAGCATCGTTTAGTAGTGCGTTTTCGTGTTGATGGCGTTCTCCGCGAAGTTGTTGAGCCAAAGCGGGCACTGGCGCCGTTGCTTGTTTCGCGGATAAAGGTCATGGCGAAGCTCGATATTGCCGAAAAGCGCATTCCACAAGATGGTCGTATTTCGTTGCGGGTCGCTGGCCGTGAAATAGATGTGCGTGTTTCCACCATTCCCGCCAGTAACGGTGAACGCGTGGTGCTGCGGCTGTTGGATAAGAAGGCTGGACGTTTGGATTTGACTGCACTGGGTATGACCGAAAATGACCTCAACACAGTGGATGAATTACTGCATCGGCCACACGGTATTATTTTGGTGACCGGCCCCACTGGCTCGGGAAAAACCACCAGCCTCTATGCGGGTTTAACCAGCATCAATGATCGTAAACGCAATATTTTGACAGTCGAAGACCCGATTGAGTATAACCTGGAAGGGATTGGTCAAACGCAGGTGAACCTCAAAGCCAATATGACCTTTGCCCGTGGTCTCAGAGCCATCTTGCGACAGGATCCAGACGTGGTCATGATTGGTGAGATTCGTGATCTGGAAACGGCAGAAATTGCGGTACAGGCAAGTCTGACCGGGCATTTAGTGCTATCGACGTTGCACACTAATAGCGCCATCGGCGCGGTGACACGTTTGCACGATATGGGTGTTGAGCCCTTCTTATTATCCTCCAGTTTGATAGGCGTGATAGCCCAACGTTTGGTACGTGTTCTCTGCAATGCCTGCAAGGAGCCACATGCGCCTGATCAAGCCGAGCGTCAATTGCTCGGCCTCAACAATGAGGCTGCGACCATCTACTGTGCCGTGGGTTGCGACCAATGTAGCCAGTCCGGCTATTCCGGCCGTATCGGTATTTTTGAAGTAGTGGCTGTAGATGAAGCGATGCGCAAACTTATTCATAACCAGGCCTCTGAAGCAGAGTTAACTCAACGGGCACGTACGCACAGCCAAAGCATCAGGGCGGATGGTTGTCAACGGGTTCTGGCGGGGACCACCAGTATTGAAGAAGTCTTGCGTGTCACACAAGAGAGTTAAATGGCTGCCTACGACTATGTCGCACTAGATAATAACGGACGCAAAAAAAAGGGTGTCCTTGAGGCCGATAGCTCACGCCAAATTCGGCAGCTGTTACGTGATAAAGGCTGGATGCCGCTTGCGGTCGATGAGTCCAGCGCCAAACAGCAACAACAACGCAGCTGGTTCAGTCCGCGTATCAGTGTGGCGGATTTGGCGTTGATTACGCGCCAGCTTGCAACCCTGGTACAGGGCGCGTTACCCCTGGAAGAATCACTCAATACGGTTGCTCAGCAAACCGAAAAACCGGCCATTCGAAGTATGTTGTTGGCGGTGAGGGCAAGGGTGTTGGAAGGCCATAGTTTAGCCAAAAGTCTGGCGGAGTTTCCACGCGCATTTTCTCACCTGTACTGCGCTACGGTTGCGGCCGGCGAACAGTCCGGTTATTTAGACAAAGTTTTAAATCGCTTGGCGGACTATACGCAGAGCAGTGCTGAATCGCGACAGCAAATCAAATTGGCGATCCTTTATCCCGTTATTTTGTTGCTGCTGTCGCTGCTCATTGTGTCTGGGCTGATGGTTTATGTCGTGCCTGATATTGTCGATGTCTTTGTCGATACAGGACAGGAGTTGCCAGTGCTGACGCGCGGCTTGATTGCGCTGAGCGATTTTCTGCGCAGTTTCGGCGTGTTGCTGTTGCTGTTGGTATTAGCCGCAGCAATCGCCTTCCGGGCGGCGCTAAGTAAGCCTGCTCTGCGGTTAAGATTCGACCATCGTTTATTGGGCCTCCCCTTGTTGGGAAAAGTCAGCCGGGGAGTCAATACGGCACGTTTTGCTAGCACATTGAGCATTTTAACCTCAAGCGCCGTACCCTTGGTTGAGGCCTTAAAGATTTCTGGAGAAGTACTCTCAAATCAATGGTTGAAATACAAGGTGAGAGAAGTCACTCAGCAGGTCACTGAAGGTGGCAGCTTACACGCTTCTTTGCAACAGGCGGGTCATTTTCCGCCGATGATGATTCACATGATTGCTAGCGGTGAGTCGAGTGGCGAGTTAGACCAAATGCTCGAACGGGTAGCGCAGAACCAAGAGCGGGAAATTCAAAATTTTATAGCCCTGATGCTGGGTTTATTCGAACCCTTCATGCTGTTATTTATGGGGGGCTGTGTATTACTGATTGTATTAGCAATACTTCTGCCAATACTTAATATTAATCAATTAGTTGGATAGTTTATTTAATGAGAAAAGTAATGCGAAAAAACACCCGTAAAATGTTATCGGTAAAGCAACTTTCAGCAGGCTTTACTTTGATCGAAATTATGGTGGTTATTATCATCCTTGGCGTTTTGGCAGCACTAGTGGTGCCGAATATCATGGGCCGTCCGGATGAAGCGAGAGTCACAGCGGCGCAATCTGATATCCGTAGTCTTTCCAATGCGCTTGATCTTTACAAGCTTGATAACTTCAATTATCCCACCACCGACCAAGGCCTTGAGGCGCTAGTGAATAAACCGGCAGGTTCGCCAGAACCGAAAAATTGGAACCAGGATGGTTATTTGAAAAAAGTGCCGAAGGATCCCTGGGGTAATGAGTACCTCTATCTCAGCCCCGGTGCTCAGGGCAAGTTCGATCTTTATTCCTTAGGTGCGGATGGCCGCGAAGGTGGCGAGGGCGTCGACGCTGATATTACCTCTTGGGACGCGAATTAGGACTTTTTTACTGCTGGTGGCGCAATGATGAAGATCGGCCCATGACATCCCAATTACCACAGGGGTTTGGTGTTGTCCAAACTCAAACAATCCGGGCAAAGCCAGTTAAGCAGAATGCTGACAATACCGGCGGTTTTACCTTGGTCGAAATACTGGTGGTCATGGTTGTTGTCGGCATTATGGCGGGGATGGTGGTGTTAAGTGTCGGCGGCAATCCTCAGCGGACTTTACAAAAAGAGGCGCGAAGACTGGCGGTCGTCATCCGTACAGCGGCGGATGAAGCCCTATTACAGGGTCGTGAATTTGGTTTGCGAATTAACCCGAATAGCTATCAAGTGCTCGAGTTTGATCAGCAGCAGAGAAACTGGAAAAGTACCGAACAAAAAGTATTCGCAGAGCATCAATTACCCGATGCGATGTCGTTGGCGGTAATGCTCGAAGATGAACCGGTGGACCTGCGGTCTTCACCGACCGATGAGAAGGATAAGAACAATAATCCTGACGCAGAAGAGACCCCCACAATCCTTTTTTTTTCAAACGGGGAAGGTATGGCTTATAGCATAAGCCTGCATCACAAGGATGTTGTGGGTGACACCAGCCTGATAACTGACGGAATCGAAGATGTTCAGCTCACGCGGCCTTAGGGTTTTAAAACGGCAAAGAGGCTTTACTCTGTTGGAAGTCATGATTGCGTTGGTGGTGTTCGCGCTCAGTGCCTTGGCGGTGATACGGGGAAGCAGTCAGAGCGTTCAACAAAGCCATTACCTCGAACAAAAGTCCTATGCACTTTGGCTGGCGGAAAACAAACTGGCGGAATTGAGAATGGCAAAAGAGTGGCCCGCTTTGGGGCGGCAAAGCGAAACGCTTGATCAATATGGGCATTCCTGGCGTCTGCAAGTGGAGGTGTTTAACACCAGCGATGCTTGGTTGCGTCGCGTTGAGGTCAAAGTCAGTGAAGCGGACGTCCAGTCAGGTTTGCTTACCCTACAGGGTTTTCTGGGAAAATACTGATGCGAGCGCAAGCCAACAAAAAAACGGCCGGATTTACCCTGCTTGAAATACTCATCGCATTAAGCATTTTCGCTATTATCGGTACGGCCTCCTATCGGGTGTTGAACGCAGTTATATTGTCGCAACAAGGGGTGCAGGCGCACTCTGAAGATTTGCGACAGATACAGCGTGCAATGTTGTTTATGTCATTGGATATTGAGCAAGCGGTGAATCGATCAATTCGCGGCCCCTATGCGGAGGAAATCCCCAGTTTCGTTGTCGGCCAAGGCGAATACCTGTTGCAGCTCACCCGTCAAGGTTGGCGTAACCCTCAACGGCTGCTACGTAGCCAGTTGCAGCGTGTCGCCTATTCATTGGGCTCACTCGCTTCCGAGACAGGAAAAAGTGATACGCAACGGTCACTATTGCGTCATTATTGGCCACATTTAGATCAAGCCCAGGATAGCCAACCGAAAACCCAAAAATTGATGAGTGGGATTGAGGATGTCCAGTTACGTGTGCTGGACGAAGAAGGGAAGTGGCATAAAGAATGGCCGTTTCAGCATGAGGAAAGTATCACTCTAGGTTTGCCAGTTGCGATTGAGGTCTCATTTACCACACAGGGCCAGGGAGAAATTAAACGCCTCTACCAGCTGGGTCGCGTTAAAGGTGGAGAAACGTTTTGAGGCGGTACTATCGGCAACAGGGCGTGGCGCTGATGACGGTGCTTTTGGTGTTCGCATTGGTCACATTGATCGCGAGCGAAATTGTGGCGCGCGTTTACGTTAATATTAAGCAGACCGGCAACCAATTAATTGCCGCACAGGCTTATCAGTATGCACTCGGCGGGGAAGCCTTCACACGGCAAATACTACGTCGTGACTTTGAATTTGATCAACAGGAGGGTGCCAAAGATCATCTCGGCGAAAGCTGGGCGACATTGTCGCAACGCTATGAGTTTGATCAGGGGGTTATTGAAATCAGCATTCACGATTTGCAAGCACGGCTCAATATTAACAATCTTGTGGATCAGGCTGGGATGACCAATGTGCAATCTATGGAATCGTTCAAACGGTTACTGAACAACCAAGTAATGGATATAGGGCTGGTCACTGCCTGGGTTGACTGGCTGGACAGGGATATTCTTCCGCAGGATTTAGGCACAGAGGATGAGGGTTATCTGGCTTTGGAAAAACCCTACCGAACTGGCAATCAGCGTATGACACATCTTTCGGAAATACGCTTAACTAAGGGTATGCAACGCGTGCACATTGAGAAATTACAGCCCTATTTAACGGCCCTGCCTGAACCCACCGCCGTCAACATTAATACGGCACCCGCTGAGGTTTTGAAGGCGCTTATCGCGGAAGTGGATGACGCGGTGGCTGAGCGTATAATCGAGGCCAGAGGAAAGAGCGGCTTTGCTTCGCTGGAAGCACTCCGCCAGCACGAGAGTATGGCGGGTTTGACACTGAATGAAGCCGACTTCACTGTACGCACAGAATATTTTGAGGTACTAGTGCGTGCCTACTTTGCGGGACGGGAAGTTTGGCTAAAATCAATACTGTATCGAGATGCCGAGAAGGGTATCATTAGCTTGATATCGCGTGACCGCAGTGGTCAGTTTGAATGGCAGAATGAACCAGAAAAGCCAGATAATCAGTTATCCACGAAGGGCTAATGGAAAGCGTCAATGAATTTACTCATTGTTAATTTACATGACAAAAACGCATTGTCAGAAGTGCAGACACTGGATTGGGCGTTATTTGATGCGGCGGGTAAACGCCAACAGGGTAATTATCAGGTTGCCCTGGAGTCCTTTGATGACATGATTGCGGGTAAGGTTGGTGAGCAAATGAGCTGTCTGCTGATAGTGCCCGCTCAGCAGGTGTTGATCGCGCAGGTGCAGGTGCCGTCCAAACAACGTCGGCATTTACAAAAGTTTTTACCTTTTTTGGTGGAAGAGGTCATCGCAGAACCCATCGAAGAGATGCATCTGGTTCTCAGTCACCTGGCTGCTGACGGCACAGCTGAAGTGCTGGCGGTTAATCACTCGAATATGAAATTCTGGTTAGATCAGTGTGCCCAATTAAACATTGCCCCCCACTGGCTGACCCCGGCAACCAGTGTAATAACCTGTGCACCAGATGAGCTTGTGGTTTGTCTCGATGAAAAAGAGGTGTTGATTAAGTCAGCGCGCGTTAGCTTAACAAGCTCGGTTAGTAATTTACCTAACCTGATTGAACTTATTGCTGCCGATAAAGATGCTCAAGCGGGTATGAGTCAAGTGCGTCTTGTCTCGACACAGGCATTCGCTGAAAAACAGGCGACACAACTAAGTGCTTTACAATCGCAGTTTGAAAGCGAGGGTAAATCGGTTGTTTTGGAAATTAGCCCATCGCTGTTCGATTACCTCTGTGAGCAAGCCTGCCATCAATTATTGACATCGGCGAAACCCAGCGCCGTCAATCTTTTAACGGCGGCTTATCAACCGACGTTGCAAAGAAATGGTCTGGGCAGCTGGCGTCTTTTAGGCTATGTCGCGGCAGTCTGTGTGGGGCTTCAGTTATTATTTAATGTCGGTATCGGGCTGTATTTAGAAAACAAAGGAAGAGCCGTGGAGCAACAGGTGGTTCAGCGTTATCGTGAATTATTCCCTCAGGACGGAAAAATTGTCGATGTAAAAATCCAAATGCGAAACCACCTCCAGCAGGCGCACGAGTTTGATGCCGACACGGACTTTCTGCAGCTGATGAGCGTAGTCGGTTATCAGATACAAGCAATGAATCAGCCTCAGAGTCTACAAATTCAACAGGTTCGTTATGATGAGAGGCAGAACTCGTTGATGTTGGACATGGATGTACGGCAAATTCAACAACTGGATCAGTTTAAGCAGGAGTTAAGCGAACAAGGGTTAGCGGTGACGATTTTATCGGCCACTGAAGAGCAGCAGTGGGTTAAGGGACGTTTACGCATTGATCGGGAGGCATGATGATCAGGGATAAAATTCCGGCTAGTTGGCTTAGCCACTGGCAAGCGCTACCTCCACGGGACCGTTTGCTATTAACGCTGTTGGCGATATTGTTGGCTGCCTTGTTAATAGTTTATGCTGCGATGATACCTGCGCAGCGCTATGCTGATCGGGCGAGTGAGTATCATCGGTCTCAAGTTGAATTGCTGACCTGGGTGGAGGCGAATGCTGCTCAGGTAACCACTTTGCCAATGGTCGGGGAGGGGTATCAGAATAAAATCAGCGAGGAATCTTTGCTCACGCTAGCATCCAATGGTGCCAAAAAATATCAAATCACCTTTAAACGCTTTGAGCCTAACGGCGATAAAGAGCTACGCATCTGGCTTGAGAAAATTCCGTTTAATCAGTTGCTTCTGTGGTTAGGCGACTTAAAGCAGAAGCAGGGTGTGAGAGTCATTCAGGCAAACCTCGATCGACGTGACGCACCCGGTACCGTCAATGCCCGGGTTGTGCTCAGCCTTTAAAGATGTCCATAACTGTTATTCGGGTGAAAATGACCTTAGCAATGCCAATAAATGAAAACTTTTTGTAACTTTTAGAAAAAAGCGCCGTCTTTCTAACTGTTGATAGCTTTTGGTAGACAGCGATTTTCGCAAAAAGGAGTCAAAATGAAATTCTACGGCTACGCAGATACAAACTCTTGGATGAAAGTCATGGGCTTCATTCTGGCACTGTTGAGCAGCACATCAGCCTATGCAGTGGATGAAATCAATACCACATACTTCGGTAATCTGGCGATTAAGGGCTACGACCCGGTAGCTTACTTTACCGAGAACCGGCCAATTGAGGGTGATAAAAAATTCGAGTACAAATGGAAAAACGCAACATGGCGCTTTAGTAGCGAACATAACCTTAGCCTATTTAAAACGCATCCAGAACAATATGAGCCGCAGTATGGCGGCTATTGCGCCTATGCAGTTGCGAAGGATTCGACGGCAGATATAGACCCAAACCAATTTACAGTACATGAAGGCAGGCTTTATCTTAATTACAATAAGAAAGTGAATATTAAATGGTTGGCAGACCGGAATGCCTTTATCCTTGAGGCTAATCGTAATTGGCCTAAGCTGTTGGAAAAATAAATACGCTTCCTCCCATAGCAATACGACAGGATGCTTCAATACTCCTCGGCTATTGGCTATCTATGGTGCTTTCGTTTTTCTGTGGTCGCTGCTATTTAAAGTCACCGGTTCAGAAGCAACGATGCTGGCCTATTTATCTTTTCGTACCAGCGCTACTGGTGTGGTTGACTAAATTTTGGTTGGCAAATAACCATCCAAGAAATTTAAAAATGCACGTACTTTTACCGGCACAAAACGGCGTGAAGGGTAGATAGCGTAGAGATTGTGCGCGACCTCATACTGACCACCGAACAGTTTGACCAGCTTGCCCTGGGTAAGGCTTTCTTCGCAAATAAAATCCGGAATCATAGTGATGCCTAAACCCTGCTCAGCGAGAGTTCTGCAGAGCTGCACCGAGTCGCAGGCAAATCTCGCTTTAACGCGTACTTTTGCCAGCGATATTTTGTCTTGAAAGAGCCAGGGACGAGGCAGTCGTTCATGGGTGAGTTCGACAATACAAGCGTGTTGATGCAGTTCTTCTGGCGTCTGAGGTTTTCCGTGTTTTGTAAGGTAGCTTGGGCTGGCGTAATAGTTGGTGGTTGCAACGGCAATTTTCCTGGCGATAAAAGAGGAATCCTGTG
>Ga0070727_10000704_pt1 | contig 39767 bp, 28 predicted proteins | sample tdAd472_FD_66722 | JGI IMG/M metagenome (GOLD analysis project Ga0070727, IMG submission 66722) | Marine sediment microbial communities from the Atlantic coast under amendment with organic carbon and nitrate - tdAd47.2 | ecosystem: Environmental > Aquatic > Marine > Coastal > Sediment | place... | reverse complement strand
TCATGGCGTGCCCTGCGTTCAAATTGGCGACCGGTTTCGCTCGTGATGGAGCTGTCGAGCCGAAGAGACAGCGATCCGGTATACAGTGCGACGATCGTGTTTGCGAACCGCTTTGAAGTTCCCCGTGAAGAGCGCTAAGGCTGTGCAGATGACCACACTTAACCGCATTTCGACTGGCTTGATCCTCACGGCGCTGACCGTCGCGGCGGTGGCCGGCGGCTGCAGATCAACCGCCACGCACGCGAGGACGTCGCCAGCGCAGGGCTTCATCGATGCTGAGGCATCGCAGGAGTTGCTGTCGGAAGCGCGTGCGCAGTTCGAAGCGGGCAATCTGACAGAGGCTGAGCGGACGCTGGAACTCGCCGCCGAGGCCAACCCGTTTGACGGCCGTTTGCACTACAACCTCGGCGTTCTCGCTCTTCGGCAGGGGCGATTTGACAGCGCCGCGCAGCGGTTTGCGCGAGCGGCTGAATTGATGCCGCAGACGGTTGGGCCGCAACTGGGCATCGCGTCGACATTGCTGCAGACCGGACGTTTCGAAGCCGCGGCGGACGCGTTCAAGCGGGCTCTGGAACTCGATCCGACGAGCCGCACGGCGTCAGAGGGCTTAGTTCTGTCGTTAGAGCATCTTGGCGAGAGTGACGCGCGGCGCTCGATTCGCTGATATCCGGCTCCGACAGGCCTGGTGCCTTACTCCGCGGGCAATTGCTGCACGACCTGAACGAAGGCGGTGCGGATGCCCTCAAGATTCACGCTGTGACTCGCACTGGCGGCAACCACATCAGGGTTGCTAAGTGCCGTTTGCCACGCTGTTTGCAGCGATGCTGGCAGGCTCGCAACCTCGACCGCATCGAGTTCAGACCATGCGCGTTCGAGCGTCGTCCAGTCCGTTGTCGACGGATCGAGCACGCGCATCGCCGGCGGCACGGCGCGTGAATGATTCAGGGTCGCGTTAGCCAGTCGCGTAAGCGTCGTCGACGCGATCACGCCGTCGAGTTCTTGCTCCATAGCGTCGATCCAAGCTTGCCGGGCGCTCTCAAGAGCATCCTCAGCTTGATCGAGCGCATCGGACGCGGCCGTCCGCGCGGTGTCAAGTTGGTCTGTTAGCCCGAAACTCTTGATTTGCACAACGACCGCTTCGTGAGACCGATGAGTAATTTCTCGGGCGGCGGATGCGGCGACAGCCGTTTGCAGTTCGTTGTTTGTGCTGCGGACGGCCTCAAGAATGGCGGCGACCTGTGACGGAGTCGCTCCGCTCGTGGCAACGGTGTCCACGGTCAGGCCGTTGCTGAACGCATCGATCACAATCGCTCGGGTCAGAACGGTCTCCTGCGGTGGGAATGCGAGCGTGCGCGTCGCGCTGAAGACCATTAGCGAGCCAATCGATGCTACCGCAGCGATGGGAATGATCAGTCGGGTGAGGGGACGGGCTTGCATGAAGACTCCTCGTGAAGAGTGCGTGGTCTCGGCCGGTCGCTGGTAGGGACACGCCCGACTCCGTGCGGGCGGCCTGAATCTACCAGACGCTGTCAGTCGTTCAAGAGGTAAGTCGGCGGTAAGCGGGACTTTTTCGATAGGCGTAGCGCGCATCCTCACTCAGAAACAAATTGCTTTCACAAAATCTGAGATTTGTTGTTGACGAGCATTTGAAGTTCGGTAGCTTCGCCGCTGCCGATGTGTGCTCTTGGAGGAGATCAAGGGGTTCCTCGCGCCTCGGCGAACAATGAGTATGTGACTCACCACCGCTGCCGGAGAGAACCCATGCATCGTTTCTCCTACCTCGTTTCAGCTTCAGTTTCGGCGCTTCTCCTGATTCTGACTGCACCAGACGCGGTTGCATCGATACCCGAGGACCGGTTCGTGCACATCCCGGGGACGATCTTTCAGAAAACCGATACGAACCAGAACAACATATTCGGAGACGACGGCGATGAGTTTCTGATCCCGCTCTCGGCGCTGCGGACGCTGATCGTCAACGAGGGCGACACGAGCGTTCCGCCGAACCACTACTTCCCCGTCACATCACCGTGCCTGAACCGCCTGTCGCACGCTATCGATCACTGGATCGAGGATGCGGCTATGGATCCGGCAATCTACATCCCGGGCGACTTGGTCCCGCCGAGTGACACGCCGTTTATGGCGTGGCTGGGAACGAACAAACTGGCGTACGAAGCGAATTTCCGAGAGCTTCTGAAGTGGTCTCTGGAGATCGCGGACGAAGAGTACGCGGACTGTTTCGCCGATCCAAGCGATCCCGGTGGGGGAGGGGATCCCGGCGGCGGTGGCGGGATCGGCGAGGGCAGCGGCGGTGGCTTCGCTGTCAACCCGAATCCAGACCCCGTTGAGGCCGTCGAGGAGTGGGACATCAACGACTTTGACGACTTCTTCGAGGAAGAAGCGTCGGATTGCAAAGAGGTGACCCCGTGGCTCCTGAACATGTCGCTCGCCCATTACCCGAACGACGGGACGACTCCGGGCTCGCTGCGTGACAACATCCCGAGCATCTTCGATGCGATCTGTCCGTGCCCGGCGGAGAACCCGGACGATCCCGCGGTCCCAAACAACTTCGACCTCTGCCCGGCGTATTTGCCGGTCGCGCAGTTGCCTCTTTGCGACTCAAGTGCGCCGGTGATGGAAGACAACGGACTGCCGGCCTGTCCCAACGACCTGTTCGGATCGGGTGACCTGGGCTGTTTCGCGACCGCGGCGAAGGACGCGTACACCACGATCATCCGTGACTACAGTTTCGCATCGTGCTCACCGGGCTGTTCGGAAGAGGGAGACACGAACCAGCGCATTCGAGACACCATCGCCCTCGAAATGGCCGAGCGCTTCCAACTCGTTCCCGATTGCCCCGACCGCGATTGTGGCGCCGCGATGGGATTCATCGAGGTCTACGACTACTTCGATGTACCGATGAGCGGTGCCGACTTCGACTTCCTTGAGCAACTCGGCGGCTGCGACGCCTGTGTCGTCCCGACGCTTCCCGCCCTTGGTTTGCTGGATCCGAACGTGCCGGCCGGCCATATGGGCTCTGACAATGGCTCGTTTCGCTGTGACCGGGACGGTGACGGACAGGTCACGCCCATGGATGCACTCCTCTTCGCCCGCTCCACGATGCGAGGCGACGAGGACGCCGCCGATCCAGGTCTGATGGGTATGGCCATCAAGTCCTCTCCTTGCGATGACGGCAGTGGTGCCTACGGCCAGATCTTCGGGGCGTTCAGCACCTACGACTGGGCCGATCAATTCCTGATCAACACGTCCCAACATGATTCGACCTGCGGCCTATCGAACTGCGGTGTTCGCGAAGAGTTCATCGAGGACTTCGTCGATCTCTTCGAGTCATACCGAGATGAACTCGATCTCCCTCCCGACTACGACCCGCTCCCACCGGGTGTCGAAGAGTGGAGCCGTCCTCGCACGGTGCCAAACGGCGAACCGTATGGCGGCATTATCTACGATGACGGCACCACGACAGGCGGCCAGCCCTGCGAACAGGAGTTGCCCGATGAGCCTCTGAAGTCAAAGGTGGAGGTCCTCGGTGAAGATGAAGCCAGCGGGGACGATGGGGATCTTGACGCGACGGTTGCCGAGACCTGCCCCCCGGCCGAAGAGCCCGCAACGACCAGCGTGGTCGCCAGCGGTGGGGCCCGAACCGCCGAGGCGGACAACTCGGACAACCCGATCCGGCTGACCACGGGCGAGAAACTCGAGTCGGCAGTGGACCTCGTCGTTCCGCTGGCGGGCAAAGACTTCCGGCTCGTACGCAACTACCGGAGCCTCGGCGCGCTGCAAGGCACTTCCCAAGCCTCGACCGCGTTCGACGGGGCGACCGGCGGCAACCTCGTTGGCAACTACTGGAGTTTGCCCCTCGCGAAGTGGATCGATGAGTCGGGCGTCACCGCATTTGAGCCGCACGTCGTCCTGCATTCGATCGACGGTCCGAAGCTGATTCGGATCCACACGCAGGGTGCCAGCACATGGGGCGAGTGGCGCGGGCAGCGTACGCAACGGTTCATCGCGGCGTTCTCACCGGCGTGGAGCCTTGATGGGCGTGAAGCGACCGCTGACCATCTTCCGGTATGGCGCCTCATCCAACCGGGTGGCTACACGCTCGAGTTCTGGCGCGGGCAGTCGATCCCAGGCGAGACGGCTCCGTCCGGTACGATTTGGAATCCGGAGTCCGCTCAAGCCGGCCGGCTCTTGCGCCGGATCGACGCCGCCGGCAATGTCTGGCAGTTCGTTTACGACGAGTACCACCACGACGGCGGCAGCGGTCTCGAGATCCTCGATTCTCGTCCGATCGGCATCCGTTTCCTCCGGGCACCGGCAGACGGATCAACCGATCTCGTGCCGATGGCAGAACTCCAACTCGATTGGGACGGGCGGGAGGACGTTGTCCTGCCGGCTGGTGGCACCGCGCCGAACGAGAACTATGGCCGCCTGCGCGAAGCCCGCGTGGTGCGCTTCGAGAACGGAGCAAGCGTCCCGACGATTGTGACCCAGCGTGTGCTCTACACCTACTTCGATGTGAACTACGCAGGATCAGGGCAGCCTCTGAGTGCAGATCTCGGCTCGGCCGGTGACCTTATTCAAGTCACCAAACTGACCAGGCTCGACGGCGACAACCCCGACGACGAGCTCTGGCGAACGCAAATCACGCAGTACCGGTACCACACAGGCACCTACATAGCGTCCGCTCCGCTCGACCTCTCACAGGCTGATCCCTGGGCTCTCCACGGCCACCAGCACGCTCTGAAGGCCGTGCTTTACCCGGACCAGGTCGAACGGTTTGCCTACACACGTTCCGGCTCGTCCAGCATTGAGTACATCGGAGACGCGGCGCGATCACTCCTTGCCATGGACGATCAAGCTGGCAACCCGTCCGGGGCGCTCGCGTGGGCCGGCAAACTGATTACCAAGTACGAGCCAGCCTTCGACGGCGCTTCGGTTGACTACGACCGGCCGTTCCGGGTTCGCGAGCAGATCCTGCTCGAAGACTGCGGCTGTGGCGGCAGTTCGTCCGGGGTCACCCGTTTGACGTACGACTACTTCGACTACCGCGACTTGTTACCCGCATCCTTCAACGGGGAAATCGCTTGGTCCGTCCACGAAACCGAGTGGCACCTCGATGACACCGTCTGGCGTGCCCAGACCAAGACACTCTTTGACTATGTGCAGCGCGATCAGAACGACGAGCGGCTGCACCTTCAGCACCGGGGGCTCGCTGCGCCGATCGATGAACCCAGCGGTGGCTTCATCACGAGCGGTGCCAATCCAACCCGATACTGGGTGACGCGTTTTGAGTATGACTGGCGGACTCCGACCCACGGAACACTCCAGCTTCCCCGCAATGTACTAAAGGCGGTGCTGTACCCATCGGCGATGCAGTCGTACTCGCCGGCCGGCGCGTCTCAGCCGACCTACACGCCTCACACGAACCAAGGTCTGGTCGCGGCGTTTAACCACAACGAGGACGGCCGTCTGACCCAGGAGCGCGTGCGCGAGGGATGGTCGCAGATCTCGGATGCCGACTACGAAGCCGGACTCGCCGCGTACACCAAGGTGCGAGCGATTACTCGCCCCGCGCTGGATCAGCAGTACCTTCAGGGCTTCGGCACGTCCGTCGTGCAGGCCCTGCCAACCGGCGAGATCCTGTACGACGCCTCCGGCGCGGTGGAGTCCGCCGTCTCATATCTGTACTCGCTCGAACCGGTGTCCGGATACAGCATCGGCAGCCGCATCGAAGCGATGGCCACGGTTCAAGACCCGGTGCCGACGAGTCAGAACGGTCCGGGCGGATCGAGCCCCGCCTACTCGACACGCTCCATTGTGATGTTCGACGAGAGCGGCGAAGTCGAATTTGTCATCGACCCATCCGACAGCCTCACGTACTACGACCGGCAGCCGTCGACCGGGCGAGTAACCGAGATTACCGCGAACGCCGATCCGTCGCAGTTCAGCCTGCCGAGCGGACTGGGAGCGCAGATTAACCCGTACTACACAGGCTTCGCCGGGCGCTTCGGCGACGGCGGCAGTCTCACTACACAGATCGCCCGAGATGCACTCGGACGGATCACCACCGTGACCGCTCCCGGAGGCGTGCATTCGTCGATCGTCCGATCGCTGGAGCCGTGGGACTTCACGGATCCGGAGTCCGCGACGCCGCACGCGTACGGGTACTACACCGAGACCGTGCTGCCGCACGCGTTCGAGGACGGCGGTGTCGTGAAATTTAACGGTTCCGCAACGCGCACGTGGTTCAACGCCGGTGGTACGGCCATCGGATCCGAGTCGTACCTCGTCGATCCCGGTAGCGCTGCGGACGCTGGCACGGGCGGCGTTTTGGAGCGTGAAGCGTTCCGATTCTCGTTCGGGTTCTCGGGGGGACCGGTTGCGTGTTCGGTCACCGGACTCTCAGACTTCGGGCGCGTCGAGCTGACCGCGGTTTGGCCCGATCTCGCCGCGTTCGATGGCCCATTGAGCGAGGCAGCGCTGCAGCCCGAATCGGTGCGCCCTCGCGTGAGCCGTTTCACCCACGACTACCGAGGCAACCTCGTCGAGTCGCAGTCACCCGAAGGTTCGATCCAGACCGTCGAGTACGACGACTTCGACCGCCCCATCGCGATCGCGCTCGGCACAGACACCGACCCTGGCATGGGGAACATGGTGACCGTCCGGCGGATGTGGTACGACAGTGACGGCACGACCACCAGCGGCGTCGGTGACGGTCACCTGACCCTCGTTCGCGAGTCGCCGTCCGATCTTGCCTCCGAACACCGCGACACCGAGATGCGCTACGATTTCCGGGGGCGGCTTGTCACTGTGATCAACCCCGCATCGCCTCACGCCCACTTCGAGTACGACAACCTCGACCGCACCGCCACGGCGATCCTGTTCGACGAGTCAGCGGGCCTCCCCTCGGGCCTGACCGCACCGATTTCGTCCGCACGCCTGAGCAAAGTCAGCTTCTCCTACGACTCGCTCGGGCGCCAGTACCGACGTTCGGTGGCGATCGATCCCACGGGCGCGTCGCCGGACACGATCGACGAGTTCGTCTGGTTCGACGCCTCGGGCCGCGTGATCGCAAGCCAATCTCCCTCAGCGCCCAAGTTGAAGCTTCGCTACGACGGCCTCGGTCGCCTGGCCGCCTCGTACGCAACCGCTGACCCGAATGAACTCAACCCGACGGTCAGCGGCAGTTATGCCGACACGTTTGATTCAACCGCACACGCGCCGAATCTCTTCGGCGACGTTGTGTTCGAGCAGTCCGAGTACCGGTTCGTAAGCACCGGAACCGTCGGTCTCGGGCAGCTGGACCTCGTCACCAACCGATCGCGCCTCCACGGCACCCCCGACACCAGCACTGGGGCGCTCGGCGAAGGCGGCATTTCATCGATCAACTCCTTCACTGGTTACTACTACGACCCCGCAAGCCGGCTCGTTCACACCGCGGAGTTCGGCACCAACGAGCATCTGAGCGGTGTTCTCACGGCCGACTCCATCGCGCCCACGATCGACCAAGCGGCTTCGCCAAACCTTTTCGCGTCCGTTCCAACGTCTTTTTCTGCCGAGCTTGAGCACGCACTCATCACAAGTACGAAGTTCGACAGCCGGGGCCGCGTCGCCGAGACCCTGTCGCCATGGCGGACCGATTCGACACCCGACACCAGAACGCGTTCCCTCGTCTTCTACAACGACCTCGGCGAGCTCGTCGGCACCATCGAGAACGCTAAGGCTAGCAGCGGGGACCCCGTGATCGCCTGGAACGCTTCCACTGGCCGCTACGCCCCGGTCGCGGGCCAGGGCGAGTACTCCAGCGAGCGATCGCGCGCGATCTCTTTCAATCGCAACCCCATCGGTCAGGTCAGCCAGCGGATGGCGTGGCGCGACGCGATGAACGCCCAGATTACTTCGTACGAATACGATCACGATATCGCCGGCGCCGGTCTCGCCACCGACCTCGCCGTGAACTGGCTTCTTCGCCGCGTCAACTACCCGGACGAGTCGAGCGGCGAACCCGACCCGTCCGACCCGACCCTCGCCGAAGAGTTCGCCTACAACCGTCTCGGCGAGCTCAGGTCAAAGCTCGATCAGAACAGCACGCAGCACGACTTCACGCGTGATCAAATTGGCCGCGTCATCCTCGATGTCGCGTCGGCCATCCTCGACCCCGACATCGACACCAGCGTCCGCGCTCTGAAGTACGCGTTCGACAGTGCGGGACGGCTCCAAAAGGTCTCCTCCCACAGCGGCCCAGTTCCCGACGCCGCGAACACCGTAAACGCGATGCAGTACACGTACGACTCGCTATGGCGGCTCGTCCAACTGCAGCAGAACCCGCTCGGCGACATCGCGCCCTCCGCGACCACGGGCATCGTGGACATCGCTTACCAGGATGTCGCGTTCGATGCCGCCAGCGCGTTCGGAACACACAACGTCTCCCGTGCCAGCGACCTGCGCTACCCGCTCGGCGCGCAGGGCGCCTCACTGTCCCGGACTGTTCTGGCCAACACCTACGGCCCCGCAGGCACCATCGACGACATCATCTCCCGCGCCACCGGCTTCCAGTGGAACCGGGGTGTCTCCGGGACCACACAATCCGTCGCCGTGCAGAGACTCGGCCTCATCGTTCCGGTCAACATCGACTACACCGTGCCCGGGCTCGGCCTCGACCGCGTCCAGGCCGACCCGCTCGTGCAGGTCTCGACCATTGACGAGTATCGCGGCCTAGACCGCTTCGGACGCGTCACGAACCAGATGTGGATCGAGCCCGGACGCAACCCCGTCACAGAACAGGCCGCGGTCTCCGTCGGCTACCAGTACAACCGCATCGGCAACATCACCGCGCGCACCGACGCTCGCATCGGCGCGAGCGCGATGTTCCGCGATGAGACCTATGAGTTCGACGAACTCGACCGCCTTACTCACCACACGCTCACCCCCGCGCCGGGCCTCGACATCTACCAGACCGACTGGCAACTCGACACCTTCGGCAACTGGGAACAATGGACCGTCAACGAAGACCCCGACCCGAGCCCATCGCACACCTTCGCCTTCAAGGATGTTCGGACGCACAACGAGGCGAACGAACTCACGCAGCAGACCATCGGGACCAAGCCCCCGGTCGGATTCACCTTCGACCACGCCGGCAACATGGTCGAGCAGCAGCTCAGCGCCGGATCCAGCCGCACCTTCGTCTACGACGCCTGGAACCGCCTCGTCCAGATCGGATACGACACCGGTGGTGGCGTTCAGGACCGCGTCCACTACCGCTACTACCCCGGCGGCGAGCGGGCCGCTTCACTCGTCGACACCGATGTCACGAGTCCGATCCTGCCCGACGAACTCAACCTGTTCTTCTACGACGCATCGTGGCGCCTGCTCGAGATCCGCTCCGACCGAACCGGATCGGCGAGTTGGTCGTTCCCCGCGTCCACCGCGCCGTTCACCCTTTCGAACACGCGTCAGTTCATCTGGGGCGAGCGGTACATAGACGAGCTCGTGGCGTTCATGTCCGACACCGCAGCGTCGCTGAACGCAGACGGCACGCTCGCGACCGATCCGACGTTCGCGCGACTGGACTACGCGCTGACCGACCGCAACTTCAGCGTGATCGGCACGGGGTTCACCTCGGACGAAGTCGGCGACCGTGTCCGCTACGACCCCTACGGCACGTTCCAGGCCTTCCCGGCCGGCGACGTCAACCGCGACGGCGCGGTCAACAGCGGTGACACGACCGCGATCATGTTCGCACCCGGCTACCAGGCCGACCTCGATGTGAACCTGGACGGCGCGGTGGACTCGAAGGACTCGGGAGTCGTCAGCAAGCTCCGCGGCCGCTCGCTGGGCGCGGGCGAATTGTCCGACCGCGGCAACATCGTCGGCTGGTGCGGCTACCTGTACGAAGAAGCTACCGGCATGTGGCTGGCGCGTCACCGCTGGCAGATCCCCGAACTCGGACGCTGGGCGAACCGCGACCCGATCGGCTACGCCGGCGGCGGGCAGAACCTGTACGAGTATGTGAACGGGAACCCGGTGGTGTTCGCCGATCCGATGGGCCTTAAGCGCGGACAGACTGCCGAGGAGTCGCGCGCGATCGCTGAGAAGGCCCAGTCCGGTGTCTGCAACGCTCTCAACCGATCCCTCGCTCGCGGCCCACGCTGCGACGAGTCAGAATCGGAGTGGGACGAACGCCGCGCTGGCATGATCCACACCAGAAAGGTGAATAACTGCGGCGGCGATCCTCCGGGTACGGACTACGGTGCGGCGTACTGGCAGGGATTCCGAGAAGGTGCTGCCCGAGGTGCTGTTGTCACCGGCGGAGCGATCGCGGCAGGAGCGCTGATCGCGGCGACCCCGTTGACCGGCGGGTCATCCGGGGTGCTCGGTACGGTGATCGTTGGTGCGATCATCGGCGGGGCTAGTGGTGCCGGAGGGGCCATTGCTGGGGAGGTCTTCGATGCCGCCTATTACGGAGAGGAGTTTGAAGTCCGTGAAGTTGTGGTCGGTGGCGTATTTGGCACTCTGACAGGCGGGGTGTTTAGCGCATTCGGTCGTGGTCTGCGTCCCCTTTGGCAAAAGTCCATCAAGACGGGCGACAACGCGGTCTACTACGGGTACGACGAGGCCGGAGATATTGTGTACGTTGGCATCACGTCCAATCTGGCTCGGCGCTCGGCTGAGCATGCCAGGGCTGGTCGACCATTCACGATTGAAAACATCAAGGGAATGGAGAATCTCTCAAGATCAGATGCAAGGGCGGTGGAGCAGTTCATAATCGAGAAACTTGGGCTCCAGAAGAACGGTGGGCAACTACTCAATAAGATCAATAGTATTGCTCGGTCGAATCCTATCTACGACGATTCGATTCGCCGAGGCAAGGAGATTTTCGAATGTGTGTGCAGGTAGCGCCTGGATCGGGCCGGATTCTGTCTGTCTCGGTTGGGACAAGGCGATTTACAGCGGTGTCATGTGCTAAGGACGCCCGCTACGGGGAGTTGTATCGCGTGTACTTGGGGGACTTAGATGCAGAACACGCATCAGTAGAACAGTTGGACTCTGAGGTTGTATTCAGTACCAAGGCATACGGCGCGACTCTAATTCGCCATGACCAAGTGTCACTGGTTGGGAAGCTCGGGCGCGACACAAAAATCAAACTCCTTCAAATGCCGATCTGTAAGTCTCCAACACCCAACTTCAATACCGGTCGTGTAGATCAATCCGACTGGCGGGTTTCGGACGGATTCGAAATGAGGCGTGTTGGCGTACTGCCTGAGTCTTTGCTCCGGCTTCCGAGGGAAGGATCCATCAACGCTGAGAGGTTGGTTGAGATGATCGAACTCGAGTACTCAGATCTCTCTGCCGAGATGTACACGTCAGGCAACCCGAAACGTTGGTTCGAATCGCAATTGGGTACGAACTGGCATGATCTACCGTTGGCTTGAAGATAGTGCCACGTCTTCGATGAAGCGAAGGCCTCCGGTGTGGCCACGCATGAGAGGTTCAGCGGAGTTTGCTGATTCAAGAGGCGACTTCCTCTCGAATTGCGAACGGATTTGTGAGTCGCGCTTGGATACTTGCACATGCCGAAAGCGATCCGCTTGATGGTCGCCGCTGGTTCGGTTGGATTCCAACAGAGTTCAGGTCGCACCGTAGGTGTCCCCCTCCGGATTGGCCGCGGGCCGCGTCTGGCCCCATGGTGAGGTCCAGCCATCGGTGGGTGAGTGGCCTAAGCCCATTGCCTTTGTGCCGCGGTTCGCTCGCCAGCCAGGAAGAGTCTTCCATTTGCTGCCTCGTTACCCTCTCGACCACGCGTCAGTTTATCTGGGGCGAGCGGTACATCGACGAGCTCGTCCCCTCACTGTCCGACACCGCGGCGTCCATCAACGCCGATGGGACGCTCGCGACCGACCCCACCTTCGCGCGTCTTGACTGCGCGCTGACCGCTCGCAACTTCAGCGTGATCGGCATCGGGTTCGACAACGACGCGGTCGGCGACCGTCTCCGCTACGACCCGGACGGCACCGTCCAGGCGTTCCCCGCAGGGGGCCATTCCGTCCCAAAACGACAACCGGCCCGGATCGAACCGGGCCGGTTGAGTAATTGGAAGTGACCCCACGGGGATTCGAACCCCGGTTACCAGGATGAGAACCTGGTGTCCTGGACCAGACTAGACGATGGGGCCGTCGGGAAAGCAATGATAGCCCGGTTCGGTGGGGCGTCAATGGCGAGGGCCGTTCGGCTCGGATCCGGCGGCATCGGCTTCGCTCGGTCGATCGGCTGCCTACTGTCTGGGCGGCGTCCACGCCGGACCGCCCCGTGGGTTTTCTTTGTCGAACGGATGTGTATGACGAGTGCTGCTAGCGGTGAATCGATGGCCGTTTCCGGGGAGGTTGCCGTGGGCTCGGAGGTCTTCGTCAAGCCGGTCGCCGGGGCTCCGGGAACCGCCGGAGAACTGCTCAGCGCGGGGTATCGGTACCGCTCGGTGAAGGCCGAACTGCGTGAGAACGCGATCCGCCGGCTTTCGGAACTCGGCGATGGAAGCCTCGGCGCCCTGTTCCCCGGTGTGGTGGGGTACGAGGACACGGTCGTGCCGCAGATGGTGCACGCGATCCTGTCGGGGCACGACACGCTGCTTCTGGGGCTGCGCGGGCAGGCGAAGACGCGGATGCTGCGCGCCATGGTGGCGCTGCTCGACGAATGGATCCCGGTGATCGCGCCGGAGTGCCTGGCCCGGTTCGGCGGTACTGACCTCCCCGATGACCCGATCTCGCCAACAACAAGCGCGGGCAGACGAGCGGTGAGTGAACTGGGCGACGATTTGCCGATCGCGTGGCTGCACCGTTCGAACCGGTACCACGAGAAGCTGGCGACGCCGGATGTGACGATTGCGGACCTGATCGGTGAGATCGACCTGATCCGGCACGCCGAGGGGCGATACCTGTCGGACGAGGCGACGATGCACTTCGGGCTGGTGCCGCGCTCGAACCGGGGACTGTTCGTGATGAACGAGCTGCCGGACCTCGCGCCGCGGATCCAGGTCGGACTGTTCAACGTGCTCGAAGAGCGGGATGTGCAGATCCGCGGCTACCCGGTCCGCCTGGAACTGGACCTCGCCCTGATGTTCAGCGCGAACCCGGAGGACTACACGAATCGCGGGCGGATCGTCACGCCGTTGAAAGACCGGATCGGATCGGTCGTGCGCACGCACTACCCGAGCGATCTGGAAGAGGCGATGCGGATCACGCGCGAGAATGCGTACGTGGAGCGGAAGCACGCCGAGCCGCGCACGGCGGTGCGCCGGTCGGGAGGTCGTCCGGATCTCGATGCGGCGGCGCTGCGATTCGAGAAGCCGGTGGAGGCGCCAGACGTGGTCGTGCCGCGTGTGATGCACGAGATCCTTGAGACGTGCATCGGCATGGCGCGGGCGAGTTCGCACATCAACCAAGCGTCGGGCGTTTCGGTACGGGCGTCGATCGCGGCGCTGGAAACGATGGTCTCGGCGGCGGAGATGCGGGCCCTGCGGAGCGGGGATAGCCGCACGCTGGTCCGCCCGAGCGATACGACGCACATCCACGCGGCGTTCCGCGGCAAGGTGGAACTGATGCTGGCCGAGGACTCCTCGGACGGCGTCGCGACCGAGGACCGGCTGATCGATGCGATCTTCGGCGAGGCGCTGAAGCAGGTGATCGGTCGGAAGATCGATGTCGAAGACTTGGAAGAGATCGCCGCGGGTTTCGCGGGTGGGCTGCGCCTGGAGTTCAGCGACACGAACAGCGCTTCGGAGACGTTGGCTTCGCTCGGCTGTGTGGACGGCCTGCGCGAGGCGTCGGACCGGCTGGCGCGGAGCGTCGGGCTCGACGCGGCCGACGATCACGCGGCGGTGTGCGCGGGCGAGCTGGTGCTGGAGTACCTGTACGTGAACAACCGGTTATCGAAGATGTCGACGCGGGGTGGCGCCGCCTATAAGCGGTAGGGCCCGGTCGGAGTCGAGCATTTCGAGTTCCTCGGGGATGTCCGTCATGATCGGCGGCGGCGGTGCCGGGCGGCTGTTCCATGCGATCCACGCGAGCGCAGCGAGGAAGACCGCGACGGCGCACACGATCGCGGTGATCGCGATCGCTCGCCGGCGCACGGCTTCGGCGTGAACCGCGTTGCGGAACGCCGGGGGCGGCTCGGAGAGGTGCTTGGAGACGGTGTGGATCTCGGCGTGTCCCCATGCCTCGAGGCGCTGTTCGAGCAGATTCGTGTGCTGATCGTTCATGGGCGTGCGCCTTGCGGCGAGGTGGACGGGTCGGGACGCAGGGTTGGGGCGAGTTCGGCCCTGAGTTTCTGGAGGGCGTCCCGGTATCGAGATGCCGCGGTGTTGCGGTTCTGTTGCGTGACTTCTGCGATCTGGTCGAAAGTGAGACCGGACGTGTGTTTGAGGAGCACGATTTCGCGGAGGTGATCGGGCAGGCGATCGACGGCGAGGCGGATGGTTTCAAGTTCGAAGGGGTCGCCGGGCGGCTGACTCGGTGGCGGCTGGGCTGAATCGGCGTGTGCCTCGGCCCGGGCCGCGGCTCGTCGGTCGGTGCGGAGTTTCATCCGGCACTCGTTGCGCACGACGGTCGCGAGCCAGGCACGCGGGTGCTCGACGGCGCGGATGTCCTTCCGGCGCGCGCTCATGATCTTGCAGAAAGCGGTCTGCACGGCGTCCTCGGCGAGGGCGTCGTCGCGCATGATGCTCCGGGCGAGGATGAGCAGGCCCGGGGCGAGCGACTGGTAAAGCGAGCGAGCCGCCCGGTTGTCGCCGGCGCGGCACGCTCTGAGAAGCTCGCGGAGCTCTGCGTTCGGGTTGTCGCTCGCGGCGCGATGCAGATGCGTGTCCTTCCGGGGTCAGTCGCGGGCCCATTCGAGACGGGCGTCGAGGGTGGCGCGGGCCTTCATGTCGCTGGCGTGGCATCGACCGAGGGCCGGGGCCATCACCTGAGCCACCGCGCCGAAGCCGCCGTCGACGATCTGGCTCTCGATCGCGTCGAGGGACTTCTCGGCGTCCGGCGTCGTCCATGCGTCGGCCATGAGGTTCAATGCCGTGGCGTACTTCTCGATCTCGCGACGCAGTTTCTGGCGGAACGCCTCGCCGGTGCCGGCTTCCGGCGCGAACATCTCGGCACGCAGGTTCTCAGCCGTTTCGACGTCGAAGAGCGTCCGAAGATCCGCGACAAAGGCGTCAGGTGTGGACCACTCGTTGCCCACACGCCGAAGCATCCAGCCGCCGAAGAAGGTGGCTTCGCCCCGAACCGCCTTGGCGCATCCGAAGGGGTCGTCGGAGTCAAAGCGCGCGATGGCCTGGGCGATGGCCTGTCGATGGGCCTCGTCGAAGGACGCTTCGTGGGTCTCCACGAAACTGTCGACGAGCGAGAAGCAGGCCATCGAGACCAGCGAGTTGATGAGCGTGAGGTCGCCGGTCATGTGCTCGGCGAGTCGATACGCGGCGGTGACGCGTTCGGTTGCACCGTCTTTGTCGCCCTCGGAAAGGAGGCGGCGGGCGTCGAGGACCAGAAGTTGAGCGGCGCGGCGCATCGGGCTGAGGTGGGGGAGCAGAGCCTCGACGCCTTTGTCGTAGTCCACACCGAAATCGCACTCCTCGAGCAGCGAGGCTTCGATGAGCAGTCTGATCACTTCGGATTGGTCCTGGAGCAGCTGGCTCGAAGAGTACGGAGCTTCGCCGTTGGGGGCATGGTTGTAGTTCGGCTGATAGAGACCCTCGTAGTCGATGGATGCGCTCGGGGAGTCCTCACCCATCAGCCAGACCGCTCGCCAGTAGCGGAGGGCGGCGTTTCGGTCGGCCTCGGCGGCGATCGAGATCGGCGAGAGGCAGGCGATCGCGATCAGCAGGGTGAGGATGGGTTTGAAGAGCAGTCGGTCGGACATCGTGTTCTCCTGTCGGTTTCCGGTGCCGTTCCGTCGAACTCCGGTGTCGGGACGGACGCCACGAAAGGGATGCCGCGCTGGCGTGCTTGTGTGGCAGGCATTCGAGGATTTCGTCGAGGCCTTTGCCGCGTCCAGTCAGGTCGGGCGGAGATCTTGGAGTTCCGGCTCGACGGAGACCCGTCCGTTCCAGCGGTTAAGTTTCGGGCTGACGACCAGGTCGATGCGCCGGCCGCGATGGAGGTGTTCCCGGTGAGCGGCCCAGGACCAGCCGACGATCCGGAGCTGGCGGGCACGGGAGTTCTCCGGGTCGCCGACGAAGAAGCTGAGGTGGCGACCGTTCGCGCCCATGGCTCGGGGCTCGTCGGCGATGGTCGCGTTCCGGATAAGCAGGCGCGGGGAAGGATTCGAGCGACCGAACGGGCCGAGGTTGAGCAGGGCTTCGACGGTGGCGGTTGAAAGTTCGTGCAGGCCCGCTTCGCAGTCGATGGTCAGGGCGGGAACCATGAGTTCGTCGGAGATCGATTCGTCGGCGTGGTCGCAGAGCGCTTCGCGGAAGCGGTTGAGGTTCATGCCGTCGAGAGAGAGGCCGGCGGCCATGTCGTGGCCCCCGAACTTGTCGAGCAGGTCGGCGCAGGCGCTGAGGCCGGCGTGGATGCTGTAGCCGTCGATGGAGCGGGCCGAGCCCTTGCAGGTTACCCGCCCGCTTTCGTCGCGGTCGAGTTGCATCAGGATGGCCGGGCGGTGGTAGCGCTGGACGATGCGCGAGCAGACGATGCCGACCACGCCCGGGTGCCAGTTCTCGTGGGCGAGGACGATCGCACGCCGGCCTGAGTCCCCGGTCATCCCGCCTTGTTCTGCGAGCTCGCAGGCCTGGTCGAAGATCTTGCGCTCGGTGGCCTGGCGCTGCTTGTTCTGCTCGTTGAGCTGCTCGGCGATTTCCAGCGCGCGGGCCTCGCTGGCAATCGTGAGCATTTCAACAGCCTCGGCGGCGTGGCCCATCCGGCCGCAGGCGTTGAGGCGGGGGCCGAGGATGAAGCCGACCTTTTCGGCGTCGATGGATTCGTCGAGCAGGTCGGATGCGGCCAGCAGGGCGCGAAGGCCGGTGAGTTTCGTCGAGCGGATGTGCTTGAGCCCGAAGGAAGCGATGACCCGGTTTTCGTCGACGAGTGGGACGATGTCGGCGATGGTGCCGAGCGCCGCAAGGGCGAGCAGGTCGAGGAGGACCGCTCGCACCTCCGGACCGACGCGATCGCCGCCGGAAGCGAGCGTCGCGACGCGCCAGGCGAGCTTGAAGGCGACGCCTGCTCCGCAGAGCTCCCCGAAGGGGTAGGGGGTTTGGCCGTCGATGCGAATTCGCGGGTGGACGACGGCGTAGGCGTCGGGGAGTCTGCTGTCGGGCTCATCCTCTTCGCCGGCGATGTTGTGGTGGTCGGTGATGATGAGGTCGAGGCCGAGTTGGCGGGCGGCTTTGGCTTGGTCAAAGGCCGTGATGCCGCAGTCCACGCTGACGACAAGACCGGCGCCTTCGTCGTGGAGCCGACGGAGCGCGGCGCTGTTGAGGCCGTAACCCTCTTCGAGGCGGTGGGGTATGTAGGGGCGGAGGTGAGCGTTCGGCTCTATCGCGCGGATGGCGTGATAGAGGATGGTGGTGGCCGTGATGCCGTCGACGTCGTAATCGCCATAGACGGCGATCTGCTCGCCGCCCCGGATGGCTTCAAGTATGCGTGACGCGGCCTTGTCGAGGCCGGGCATGAGCGACGGGTCGTGCAGCGCGGTCAGGGCCGGGGAGGCGAACGCGAGGGCGGGTTCGACCTCGGTGAAGCCGCGGGATTCGAGGAAACGGGCGACGAGCGGATCGGCCTGTATGGCGGCGGCGAGACGCGTCTGGAATGACCGGTCCGGTTCGACGGAACGGAAGCTCCAACGCTTGGTCAGTCCGTCGGTGTGGAGGGCGGGGGTGGTCATTGGCGGCTCGGTCCGAGAACGGTCGATAGGCGACGCGTGCGGTCAGGGTACTGTACTCTGGTCGGTCCGAAAGCCGCCGATTGGCGGGAGATTGTCGGGTCTGGACCCCGGCGTGTCCCTGTTCAGTGCTGGAGAGTTGCCGTGTCTGATGTCCGCTACAAGTCCGTGCTGTTCTTCGGTGCTCCCGGCACGGGTAAGGGCACGCAAGGGGCCATTCTCGGGCGGGTACCCGGGTTCTTTCACCTCTCGACCGGCGACATGTTTCGCGGGCTCGACAAGGAGTCGGATCTGGGCAAGGAGTTCCTGAAGTACTCAACGCAGGGGCTGCTGGTGCCCGACGAGTTCACGGTGCGGCTCTGGGAGCAGCACATGCAGGAACTGGTGGATTCCGGCGATTTCGACCCGAGCATCCACCTGCTGATCCTCGACGGGATCCCTCGGACCGTGCAACAGGCCGGCATGATGGATTCGCGGATCGAGGTGCTGAAGGTCGTGCATTTGTCGTGCTCGGACGATGAGCAGATGGTCGATCGCCTGATCAAGCGGGCCAAGAGTTCGGGGCGACCGGACGACGCGAAGGAGGACGTGGTGCGTCGCCGGCTCGAGGTCTATCGCGCGGAGACCAAGCCGGTGCTCGACCACTATTCCAGCGGCCTGATCGCCGAGGTGAACGCGATCGGTAGCCCGGCGCAGGTGCTCAGCAACGTTCTGAGCGTCGTCGCGCCGATTCAGGCCGAGCACTTCGCGAACGCGCTCGCCTGAAGTCGCATCGCCCGGGGTATCCTGTCGGTTCAAGAACGTGAACTTGAACCCCCAGGGAGGTGCTCCGTGAGCAGTTCAAAGCAATCGGTTGGCGTGGCGGCGGGTGTGATCCTCGGCGTCTCACTGACGCTTGTGGCCGGTCACTGGCTGACCGAGGCGGAAGCCCAGATGCCCGCCGCCGGTGTCCAGGGACGCGGTTTGACCATCCCCGCGATCGAGATCGGCGAGGGCAGCATCGCGCTGGTCCGCGGGCCCAACGAGCAGTACTTCGTGATCGATCGGCAGGGCAACGCCTACCCGGTGCGGTACCGCAACGAGGACCTGACGCCGCCCGTGGGGGCGACATTGCTCCACGCGCCCTAGCCGGTCCATCAGCGGACAATCACAGCGGGCGTTGAAAAGTCGGCTCCCGCGACAGTGCCAGCCCGATCGATCAGAACGGAGACCAGTCCGGGTCGTTCCGGCTGCGGGCTTCGTTCGCCCAGTAGCGCATGTCGGTCAGCTGGTCGACCTTCAGGTATTCGGCGTGCCCATCGAGAAACGCCGCAGCGGCGCGGTTGGACCAGCGTGGATCGACATGGCCGAATGTGACAGGCTGACGCCCGCGATCGAAGGTCGCGTCCGGGCCGGGGGCGATCACCTTGTGGAAGCCCTGAGTTGCGTCGACCAGTTGATTGTTGCGGGCCGAGGCGAAAGTGATCAGTGTTGAACCGCTTCGAGCACGCGTGATGCGGAACACGGGTTTCGTGAGGTTGTAGAACGCCTGCGGGTTGCCGACGACCTCGCTGGCATCGCCGCCGACGTAGCGAGCGTTGTAGCCGAGGCTCGGGTAGACACTGACGCCGTAGTAGTAGTCAAACTCGGGGACGCCGGCCTGGGTTTCGCTCCCGCGTCGATCGAGCAGGGCAGTCTGCTCGCCGACGAGCACGCCGCCTTCGAGTTGGTAGTCCATGTATGGCAACAACCGCCAGGGGTAGCGCTTGCGGACTTCGGAAAACGTGATCGGGCGACCGATCTCGTCGTAGAGCAGGCCGGGGTCCTGGAAACCGGGGAGCGTCTTGTAGTTGTGGTCGTTGGCGTAGAGGTTCATGCCCTGCATGAGCGAGCGTCCTGCGGCGAGTTCGGCGAGGCCGCGAGCAGATGCCCGGGCGTTGCCGAGCGCCGGCAAGAGGATGCCGATGAGCAGTGAAATCACCGCGACGACGACGAGCAGCTCAATGAGCGTGAACGCGCGATCGCCGGTAAGGCGCCGCAGCGGGCAGCGTCCGGTTTCGTGGGTGAGTGAAGCGAGGGGGCAACGCATGGGGTGAAGAGATCCCGGAGTAGGAAGGACGTTCGATCAGGGGGCGACGTCAGCGAGCTCGTCCTTGCGGAGAGTTGCAATCAGTGCGGAGCGGTCAGCAGCGGTGACGGACCCGTCCTCGTCAACATCACGCAGGCCCGTCCCCTGCTCCCAGGCGTAGAGGTCTTCGAGGTCGACGGTGAAGTCGGTGTTCACATCCGAAGGAGGACTGACCGCGATGCTGAGTTCGACCTTGGCGTCCTCGATGGGAAACACGGTTTCGAGGGTGGCGAAGCGGGGGTAGATTTCCTCGCCGCCCATCCCGTCGAATCCGGCGAGTTGGAGCGAAGAGACCATGAAACTGATCGAGCCGGCGTCGATCTGAGCCGTGAAGAAGTCGCTCTCGGCGCGCGTCAGATCGGCTGCCTCGAATGTCCAGCGGGCGAGATCCAGCACGCGGAGCGTGCCGTCGGTCGCTTCGACCAGATCCGGGGTGGTGCCGATCGCGAGCGGGAAGGTGTCGAACCCATCGCTGACGCTGTCGTCGACCCGGCGGCCAGCGTGCGAATCACTGGGGAAGTCGATCGGGACCGCGTTGTAGCCATCGGCACCGCTCACCGGGTAGTTGGCATCGCGCCAGGTCTCGAACGTAAATCCGTTCCGATACCCTACGGCGTAGAGTTCGATGGGCCGTCCGGGGTCGGTATCGGTGGAGGGGTCGACATAGGAGGCGACCGGATCGTAGGTCGGGTCGTAGAACACGCCGTCGGTCTGGTCGAAGGTCGAGGAGTTGAGCATACTCAGCTCAAGTGAGAAGCCGGTCAGGCGTATCGGGCGATCCGAGTCTGGGACGAACCCTGATGCGTCGAAAGTCAGGAACAGTGTGCCGAATCGATCCGGGAAGGGGTCGGAGAAGTCGCCGGCGAATGTCGGTGCGGCGGTGGCGAACGCGCCCTGGCCGAAGGTGTAGACCCAGACATCCTCGGCTGGCGGGGTCAGCGTCAGCACGACGCGGTCAGCGGTCGACGCCGAGGCGATCGCCGGAGCCGCGAAGGCCGCGAAGAACGCAACGGGGATGCGGACGCGGTGTGAGATTCGGAAACGCATGATGGAGATTGTATCTGTGTTGAGACTGAGTCGCAGTTGTGTGAGGCGGGAAACTGGAAAATTTACTGCTCAACAATACGCCGGCACTGAGGCGTAATCGTCTGACGATCAATGAAAAACCTCCCGCGAAGGGCGGGAGGCCGTCATAGATGAAAACTGGACTGGACTGGACTGGCGTATCAACGCCCGCGGTAGGTGATTCGGCCCTTGGTCAGATCGTAAGGCGACATCTCCACGGTGACGGTGTCACCAGGGAGGATGCGGATGTAGTGGCGGCGCATTTTGCCGGACACATAGGCCAGAATCTCGGTCTTCTGCTCATTGGGGAGCTCGACCTTGAACATCGCGTTGGGGAGGGCCTGCGTGACCTTCGCCTCAAGTGTGAACTTGTCGTCCTGCTTCGTCATGCAATCCTTTCCAGGCAGTCGGCTCGACGAACATCGAAGGCGAAGGCCTTCTCAGCCGCGCTGCTGCGTTTCCGTACGAATATCGTCTCAACCGGTCTGGGACGGCGACGATTCGTCCACATGATAGGTCAATTTTCGTGTTCTGGCCAGAAGAGGCACCAAACTCCTTCATTTCTGGAGCTTCGCGCGGGGAAACATCCGTCTTCTGCTGGCACAAATGCAGGGTAGATCCGGCTATTCTGGCTCGCCCAACCACGGAGCAAGCATGCCGCAGCACATCGCAACCGCCGGAATCAGTGTCCTGTCCCTCGCCCTGTTCGCGATCGGAGCGCGCGGAGAGGACCAGCCTTGGGACATCGAGAACCCGCCCGGTGAGACCCATGAGGTGAAGATTGATACAACGGAGGGCACGTGGGTTTCGGTCGATGTTTCGCCGGACGGCGATTTGATCGCATTCGATCTGCTCGGCGATCTGTATGTGATGCCGATCGGGGGCTCGGTCGACGGCAGCGAGGTCACCAAGCTGACAACGGGGATGGCGTGGGACATGCAGCCGCGGTTCAGCCCGGACGGGCGGTCGATTGCGTTCACGAGCGACCGGCTTGGGGCATCGGGCAAGTCGGGCGACAACATCTGGACGCTTGGGATCGGGGCGGATGACGCGTGGGGGACTGATGACGATGCGTTCACGCAGATCACCAACGAGACCTACCGCCTGCTGAATGGTCCGGCCTGGCACCCGTCGGGCGACTACATCGCGGCGCGCAAGCACTTCACCTCGCGACGTTCGCTGGGCGCGGGCGAGATGTGGATGTACCCCAGCGCCGGCTTAGATGCCGGTGCGGCGGGGGGATTGCAGATGACGGACCGGCCGACCGAGCAGAAGGATGTCAACGAACCGGTGTTTTCGCCGGACGGGCGGTACCTGTACTTCTCTGAGGATGCCAGTCCGGGCTCAACCTTTGAGTACAACAAAGACTCGAACAAGCAGATCTATGTGATCAATCGGCTGGACACCGTCACGGGGCGACAGGAGCGGTATGTCTCCGGTCCCGGCGGCGCGTGTCGCCCGACGCCGTCACCGGATGGCAACAAGCTGGCGTTTGTTCGCCGGGTTGGTCCGCAGTCGACGCTGTTCGTGATGGACACGAATTCGGGGGCGGTCGAGCCGGTGTTCAGCGATCTCGAGCGCGACATGCAAGAGGCGTGGGCGATTCACGGCGTGTACCCGACGATGGCGTGGACACCCGACAACGAGAGCATCGTGCTGTGGGCGCGCGGGACGATCAAGCGGGTCAATGTCGAGAGTGGTGAGGCGACGGAGATCCCGTTCCGCGTGCGCGACACACGGAAGATCAGCCGACCCCTCGAAACGCCTCAGGACCCGGCGCCCGGTAGTTTCGATGTGCGTGTGCTTCAGGACGTCGCGGTATCGCTGGACGGGCGTCACGCGGCGTACAGCGCGCTGGGACGTGTGTATCTGAAGCCGCTCTCGCCCGCTGGATCGGCTGATGCCGAGCCGTACCGCCTGACCGAGCAGACCGAGCACTTCGAGTTTGATCCGGCGTTCAGCCGCGACGGCTCGATGGTCGCGTGGGTGACGTGGGACGATGAGCAGCTCGGGTCGATCCGGGTCGGTCGTCTCGACTCTTCGGGACGCCTGACCCGCTCATGGCGAGTGAATACATCGCCGGGGCACTTTACGAATCCGGTGTTCTCACCGGACGGCATGCGGCTGGTCTACGAACGGGTGACGGGCGGCTGGATCCGATCACCCCTGTGGGGGCGTGAGCCGGGGATCTACTCGGTGAGCGTTCTCGGCGGCGAGCAGGGACAGGAGCAGCTTGTCACGCGCAATGGCTCGGATCCGCAGTTCGGCGACTCGAATGACCGCGTGTTCGTGACCCGGCGATCACCGGGCAAAGAGGCTGACAACACGTCGTTGGTCTCGATCGATCTCGCGCGTGATGGCGCGGGGAACCAGATCGAGAACGCGGACGAGCGCACCCATTACACCAGCACGTGGGCCAGTGATTTTGTGGTTTCGCCGGACGGCGGACGCGTCGCGTTCGTTGAACGGTTCCACGCGTTCGTCGCTCCGTTCGTGAACTCGGGTCGACCGGTCGCGGTTGGCCCGGACGCGTCGAACCTGCCGGTGCGCCGCGTCTCGAAGGCGGCGGGCGAGAACATCGCCTTCGACCGCGACGGTGCGGCGCTGTACTGGTCACTCGGTCCGGACCTTTTCGAGGCGGATGTCGATGCGGCGATGGCACGGGCATCGGACGCTGAAGCACCGGAGCCGCTGCGGACGGGCATCGGCTTCAGCGTGGAGCACGATGTGCCGTCGGGCACGGTGGCGCTGGTCGGCGGCACCGTGCTGACGATGGCGGGCGACCCGTTCGATCAAGACCTTGGCGTGATCGAGAACGGCGTGGTGGTGATCGAGGGCAACCGGATCGTCGGCGTGGGGGCCCGAGGCGATGTGCGCATCCCGGCGGACGCCCATGTCATGGACATAGCCGGTCAGGTAGTGATGCCCGGTTTCATCGAGGCCCACGCGCACGGCGCGCAGGCGACCAGCGGGCTGACCCCTGAGCAGAACTGGGTGGACCTGATCCGGCTTTCGTTCGGCGTGACGACGATCCATGACCCCTCGAACGACACCAACGCGATCCACACGGCCCGCGAGATGACCATGGCGGGCGACCTGATCGCGCCGCGTACGTTCTCAACGGGAACGATCCTTTACGGCGCAACCGGGGGTTTCAAGGCCGAGATCGATTCGCTCGATGACGCGGTGTTCCATCTGGAGCGCATGAAGGCGGTGGGGGCGTTCAGCGTGAAGAGCTACAACCAGCCGCGGCGGGATCAGCGTCAGCAGGTGGTCGCGGCGGCGCGCGAGCTGGGGATGCTAGTGGTGCCGGAGGGTGGCTCAACGTTCATGCACAACCTCACCATGATCGTGGACGGGCACACCGGGCTGGAGCACACCTTCCCGGTGGAGATGGTCTACGACGATGTGAAAGACCTCTGGGCCCCGGCGACGGATGCCTGGCCCCAGACGCACGGTGTCGGGTACACGCCGACGCTGAGCGTGGCGTACGGCGGGGTCGGTGCGGAGCACTTCTTCTACGAGCGTGACGACCTGTACAACCACCCGAAGCTCGCGGAATGGTTCCCGCCGCAACTGCTGTTCTCGCGGACGCGCCGTCGCATGAAGGTTGCCGAAGAGGATTACGCGCACTTTGATACCGCCCGCATCTGTGACATCGCTGTGGGTCTCGGCATCAATGTCCAGCCGGGCGGGCACGGGCAGCTTCAGGGCCTGAACACGCACTGGGAGATGTGGGCGATGTCCCACGGCGGCATGTCGAACCACGAGGTGCTCCGGGCGGGCACGATTCTCGCGGCGCGCCACCTGAAAATGGATGCCGATCTGGGCACGGTTGAGGTCGGCAAACTGGCCGACCTCGTGGTGTTCCATCCGGACCGGGACCCGCGTGAGAACATCCGCGACACGGAATTTGTGCAGTTCTCGATCGCGAACGGGAGGGTCTTCGACGCGACGACCATGAACGAGCTGGGCAACCACCCTCGCGAGCGCCAACGGATGTTCTGGGAGCAGCCGGGGGTGGGGTACACGAACCTACCAGCAACCGGTGCGCAGTTCGGCTGCCACGGGTGCGGGTACCCGAGTTTCTGCTCGTGGATGCACGAGGGGGCGACGCCTTAACGAGGCGAGTTGAGTTTCTGCACGAGTTCGGCGAGGGCCTTGACGTCCTTGGCGGAGGTCACGCGATCGATGTCAACCGGCTTGATGTCGGTCTGCCGTAAAGCCGTCTCGGCGCGCTTCCACAGGGAGTCTGCTTTCTTGTCGGAATCGCAGAGGTACAACTCGGTGACCAATTCGCCGAGTTTGGTCGCCATGATCGTGTCCTTGTGGTCGTAGTACCGGTCGACGATCTTCTTCTGGTGGCGGCTGAGCGGTTCGCCTCTGGGCATGTTGGCTCCGGTTCATGGGTGCAGGGTTCGGAGTCCGATCGTACCCTGTCTGCCTGAGCCGGCAACGAAGGAGGCCTCGGTGAACGCGCGGGAAGTGAACTTTGACGGTCTGGTGGGTCTGACGCACTCGTACGCAGGGCTCGCTTCTGGGAATCTGGCTTCCGCGAAGAATGCGCTGCAGACCTCGAACCCGCGATCGGCGGCGCTCGAGGGGCTCGCGAAGATGAAGAAACTGGCGGATCTGGGCATCCCGCAAGCGGTGCTCCCGCCGCACGAGCGTCCGGACCTGACGGAACTTCGACTGACCGGCCATCGTGGGAGTGACGCGGAGGTTCTGGAGGCGGCCGCGAAGGAGACGCCGTCGTTCCTACTGGCGTGCTCGAGCGCGTCGGCGATGTGGACGGCCAACGCCGCTACGGTCAGCCCGAGCACGGATACATGGGACGGGCGGGTGCACATCACCGTGGCAAACATGATGAGCCACTACCACCGAAAGATCGAGGCACCGACGACGGGGCGGATACTGCGGTCGATCTTCGCCGACGACGGGTTTTTTTGCGTACACGATCCGTTGCCGTCGATCACGATGTTCGCCGACGAGGGTGCCGCGAACCACACCCGTCTGGCGAAGCGACACGGAGACCCGGGGGTCGAGTTCTTCGTATTCGGAAACTACACCATCGATGCCGATGCCGCGGCGGGTTCGCCAGAGCAGTTGCCCAAGAGGTTCCGCGCACGACAGACGTACGAGGCGAGCCGAGCGATCGCGCGTTCGCACGGGCTTGATCCGGATCGGATCGTCTACGCGCAGCAGTCCCCGGACGCGATCGATGCGGGCGTGTTCCACAACGATGTGATCTCGGTCGGCAACGAGAATGTGCTGATGTACCACGCCGGTGCGTTTGTGGGCAGTGACGAGGTGATCGCGGAACTTGATAGGCGCACGAAAGGGGTTGGCGCCGAGTTGATCCCGATCCGAGTCGATGAGAAACAGGTCTCGCTCGAGGACGCGGTCGCTACGTACATGTTCAACTCGCAGTTGGTCACGAAGCCGGACGGCAAGATGCTGTTCGTCACGCCGATCGAGTGCCAGGAGCACGACGCGGTGCGTGAGACGCTGGAGGCGATCGTCGCCACAGACAACCCGATCGATGAGATCGCGTACATCAACGTCCGCCAGAGCATGCGAAACGGCGGCGGGCCGGCGTGCCTGCGGTTGCGGGTGGTGCTGAACGATGCGGAACTGGCTCGATTGAACGCTTCGGTGCTGCTCACGGACTCGCTGTACGAGTCGTTGGTCGCGTGGGTCGGGACGCACTACCGTGATGCGCTCGATCCGAAGGATCTGTCGGACCCGCGCCTGCTCGCCGAAGGGCGGACCGCGCTCGACGAACTGACACAACTGCTCGGGCTTGGGAGCATCTACCCGTTCCAACTCTGAGCCGGGTGGTTGTGCCGGCGGGGTTCCGAGCGGGTAGGTTTAGGTGCCAGATCAGTGAATCTCGGAAAGGCAGCGACCCATGGACAGCAATTCGATCGAGTCGGTACTTCATGAAGACCGGAAGTTTGACGCGCCCGCGGCTTCGGAGGTCGGGGCCCCTCGTTGGCTGGTTTCGTCGATGGACGAGTACCGAACGATGTATGAACGATCGGTCAACGATCCGGAGGGGTTCTACGCCGAGGTCGCCGCGGAATTGCATTGGTTCGAGAAGTGGAATTCTGTGGTCGAGTTCGAGGCGCCGGACGCGAAGTGGTTCGTCGGCGGCAAGACGAACCTCTGCTACAACTGCGTTGATCGTCACGTCGAGTCCGGGCACGGCGACCAGACCGCCATCGTCTGGGAGGGCGAGCCGGTCGGGGACGACGGGCCTGAGGTCAGACAGATCAGTTACGCCGACCTGAAGAGGCAGGCAGCGAAGTTCGCCAACGTGCTCCGGTCGCACGGCGTCAAGAAGGGTGATGTCGTCACGATCTACATGGGGATGGTGCCCGAACTCGCGGTAGCGGTCCTTGCGTGCGCCCGGATCGGCGCGGTGCACTCGGTCATCTTCGGCGGCTTCAGCGCCCAGGCGATCGTGGACCGGGTGGTGGATGCGCAGTCGAAGGTCATCGTGACATGCGATGGGTCATGGCGTCGCGGGAAAGTCGTGCCGCTGAAGGCGAATGTCGATGAGGCGATCGGCATGCTCAAGGAGCAGGGCGACTCGATCGTGGAGCACGTCTTCTGCGTCGGCCGCTGCCATAACGACATCGCGTGGGGCGAACTGGACCGCTGCTGGACCGAGGAGATGGGCAAGGCGAGCGACGACTGCCCGTGCGAGGCGCTCGATTCCGAGGACATGTCGTTCCTGCTGTACACCTCCGGATCGACCGGCAAACCGAAGGGCATCGCCCACTCGATCGGTGGGTACATGGTGCACACCTACCTCACCAGCAAGTACACGTTCAACCTAATCCCTGATGAGGGGCAGGTCTACTGGTGCACTGCGGATGTCGGTTGGATCACCGGGCACAGCTACATTTTGTACGGTGTTCTTCCGAACCGGGTGCCGACGCTGATGTACGAGGGCGCTCCGAACTTCCCGGCCGAGAACCGGTTCTGGGATATTGTCGAGCGCCACAAGGTGACGCAGTTTTACACCGCGCCGACCGCCATCCGGGCGTTCATGAAGTGGGGGGACAAGCACCCTGAAGGACACGACCTTTCGTCGCTGCAGGTGCTCGGGACCGTCGGTGAGCCGATTAACCCCGAGGCGTGGATGTGGTACCGCGAGAAGATCGGTCGGGGCCTGTGCCCGATCGTCGATACCTACTGGCAGACCGAAACCGGCGGGCACATGATCACGCCGCTGCCGGGCGTGACGCCGACCAAGCCGGGTTCGTGCACGCTGCCGTTCTTCGGGATCGATGCGGCGGTCGTCGACACCAATGGCAAGGAAGTCCCCGCGAACTCCGGCGGCCTGCTCGTCGTGCGCAAGCCCTGGCCCGCGATGCTGCGGGGCGTATATGGCGACCGGGGGCGGTTCATCGACACCTACTGGTCGACCGTGCCTGGCTTCTACACCGCCGGCGACGGTGCGCGGCGGGACGAGGACGGGTATTTCTGGATCATGGGTCGCATCGACGATGTGATCAACGTCTCCGGACACCGGCTCGGGACGATGGAGGTCGAATCGGCCTTGGTGTCCCACGAAGCTGTCGTGGAAGCGGCGGTTGTTGGCATGCCGCACGAGATCAAAGGAACCGGGATCGCGGCGTTCGTGACGCTCGAAACGTCCCACCAGCCGGCGGACGAGGACGCGGCAGAGGCGCTGAAGAAGACACTCACCGCGCATGTCAGCCACGAGATCGGGGCGATCGCCAAGCCGGATATGATCCGTTTTACCGATGCGTTGCCGAAGACGAGATCCGGAAAGATCATGCGCCGCCTCCTCCGCGACATCGCGTCCGGCGAGGAGAAGCCGGGGCAGGACACGTCGACGCTGGAAGACTTCAGCGTTTTGGCGCGACTGCGCGAATCGGAAAGCTGATCGCGCTGCATCGCGGGCGGATACACCATGAGGGCGATCGTTTCGAGCTTTGGCTCGGCCGGCGATGTGCGTCCGCTGCTGGGTGTGGCGTGGGCGCTTCAGCGTGCAGGGCACGAGGTCGTGTGCCTGCTCGATCCGGCCTGGTGCGAACGCGCGGAGCGGATGCTGGGCGTGAACACCGTGCCGTTCGGCGTGTCTTGGGATGCATCGGAGATTGCGAGGCGTCCGGAGTGGCTGGACTTGAAACGTGGCTCCGTGCGGATGCTCCGGGAACTGGTGATTCCGAGGACGGGTGACCTGGTCGAGGTCGCCCGACGCGTCTGCGCGGATCTCAAGCCGGATGTGATCATCGGGCACCACATCAGTTTCGGGCTGCCGTGGGTTGCCGACGAGGCCGGCGTCCCATGGGTGATGTGCGCGGTGGCGCCATCATCCTGGCCAAGCGTGGATGATCCGAACCTCTACCCGGGCATGCCGGATCGCGAGTCGTATCCGCGCTGGACGATCCGGCTCGGAGCAGCGGTGGCGGGCCGGGTGATCGATCGGGCGATCGATCCCGCGATCAACAGCGTGCGACGGGAACTCGGTCTGCCGAAGCAGAAGCGGACCATGTTGTGCGGCCAGTTCAGCAGCGTTCGGAACCTCGGGTTGTGGTCGGCGCACTTCCGCGCTCCGGCAGGGGACGATCCGTCGGGGGCCGTCATCACTGGGTTCCCGCGCTTGCCTGAAGACCTGTCGCTACCCGAGGACCTCCTGGTGTCGATCGCGGCGGCCAGATCCGCCGGACAGCCGGTTGGCGTCTGGACGCTCGGTACAACCGCGGTGCACCGGGGCGCCGCGCTGCGCGACGCATTTATCGACGCGAGCCGAAAGCGAGACATCTGCCCGATCGTGCTCACGGGGGATGAAACGCTGTCAGAGGCCCTGCGATCGCGTGGGGTGTCGAGTCACGCCTATCTGCCCCACGAGGCGATCCTGCCCCGTGCGGACTTTGCCGCGCACCATGCGGGGATCGGATCGAGCGCGTCAGCGCTTCGCGCCGGGATCCCGTCGATCGCTATCCCATTCACGCACGATCAACCGGATAACGCCCGTCGACTGCGACGGCTCAGGGTAGCGAAGGTTCTTAAGCCCGGAGGACGCCAAACCAATGATGCGCGAGCGAGTTTCGCTCGACTCATCGGCGAGATGTTTAATGACGATTTGGCCCGCCGCTCGGCGGAACTCGGCGGGCTCGTGCAAGACGAGGACTGGCAGCGCACCGTCGTTGACGGGATCGAAGCAATCGTCTGACGGTTACCGCGGGCTGACCTGCTGGAGCGTACGCCCGCGCCAGCTGCGCCGACCGGTCAGGTGCAGGTACAGGCTCCACCACTGAACGGCGGTCATGATCAGGACACTCAGGGCGTGGAGTGGCGCCACTTTCGCTGTGTGCTGCTCGCGCGTGGCGATGACCAGGCGCTGTCCGATGCCCAGCAGCGTCGCGCCGCCCGACGCGACGACGGCGATCCACTGAACGCTCTCGCTCGTGGTGCTGATCGTGATCGAGGCCGCGAACAGCACCGGCGGGAGGATGTGGCCGACGAAGTGGAGCATCGTGAGAATCAGCAGGAGCACCGGAGAGCCCAGTCCCTCATACGCGTTCTTGGCGAACCCACGCCAGGCGGCGCCGAGGCCCTTGTACATGCGGCAACTCGCGACGTCCGGACCATCGAACAGATCGGTTCGGTAGCCGTGCTGTCGTGCGAGTCGAGGCATCTTGACCCCGTCGTGCATCGAATCCTTGAGCGACTCATGGCCGCCGAACGCGGTGTAGCAGGACTGTTTGACGAGCATGAACTGTCCGCACGCTGCCGAAGCAGCGGGGTCGAGCGTCCGACGCATCCGCCCGAACGGTAAGTAGCTGAGCAGAATGAAGAAGATCGACGTGACTAGCAGAGCTTCCCCCATCGAGCGAGTAACCTGGCGGGGAAATGTTGAAAGCAGCCCGAGTTCGCCGTCACGGTCACACTCTGTCGCGTGGGCGAGCGTGCGACGCAGGCCGTTGGGCGCGATGCGCACATCGGCATCGATGAACAGCATCCAGCCATCGTTGCCGGATCCAGCGATCGCAGCTTGCGCGAGACGCCAGCAGGCGTGCTGTTTGCCGCACCAACCGCTGGGCATGGGCTGCGTTGGGACGATCCGGAGTCGGGGTTCCTCCTCCGTGAGTTGCTTTAGAATGCTCGGTGTCTCGTCTTCGGACTGATCGTCGTAGACATAGACACTCAGTTCCTCGACACCGCCCCCGAGCACGGAGCGGACACAGGCCTCGATGTTGGCGGCCTCGTTGCGGGCCGGAATGCAGACGCTGAGCGGCAGGCTTGCTCTCGCTCCGGCGGCGTCGACGACGGGAGGCCAAGGCAGTCGACGGAGATTCCACACCGTCATGAACGCTGCGAAGGACGCGATGGCGAAACCGGCGATTGACAGACCATCCCACCAAGTCAAGGGCAACTCCGTATCAGGGAACACGGGTCAGCGAGTCGATCGGCTTCTGGCATCGCCGAGGTCTCCCGAGCGACCACGCAAACGCAGCCACAGATCGTAGACGGGATTCGTCTGTCGATGCTGACGCGACGCGAGCACCACTTGCCAGTCGTCAGGGTTTCTCCGTAGAACTCGCTCGGTTAACGCGTCCTGATTGGCCTGCATGGCGTCGGTCATCGCGCGTTGCCAGTCCGTGGTACTCGGTCGTCCACTCGATCGCGAATCCGCTTTCACCGTGACGATTCGCATGCACAACTCCGGCCGGCGGTCGTTCCAGAAGCAGTAGTCCATCGCGAGGGCGATCACCAGCGGGCTGGAATCCAAACGAGATGCGACCGCGGCGGCCCCGGGGCGAAGGCGGATCGACCTGCGGACATCGGTGAAGCTGCCTTGCGGCGTGATCCAGAATGTCGCCTTCGGACGCTCCGCGAAACGCGTGCGCAGGAAGTCGACCTGAGCGGGCAGTGAATCGGGTTCGTCCGGTTCGATGCCAAACACTCCGACGCGGCGCAGAATTCCGAATCGTTCGAGTTCAGACCTGTCCATCGCGGCGAGCATCGGGCGGCTCGGCAGGTACACGCGACTGAGTAGCACCGCAACGAGAGGGTCCCACCACCCCGGGTGATTCCCCAAAGCGATGACGGGGCCCTCGTGCGAGTTGGTGGCGCGGAGCACATCGATCGACGCCGGCTCGATTCGAACCCCGTGAAAGGACTTGCGAAACATCCGAGCGACATACCACGAAAAGACTCCGAAGAAACGGTCGGAGTACCGATCCTCAAGCACGCGGACCTTTTCGTGAGACGAGCGGCCTGTCATCCCTCCCAGTCGGCCCGGGTAATCTCGTACCGGACGGTGCCCGGCTCCACGCCGTCGCCGACGTGCTGCATGCCGTTGCGCGTCATGACCGAGATGGAGACAGGCATGTCGGCGAACGTCTCGCCGCTGATGCGCTGGACGTCGGTGCTCTCAAAGGCCCAGTCGATGAGCCCGCCCAGCGACTCCGTGGCGAAGCCCTGGCCCCGGTAGTCCTTGAGGATCGCGTAGCCGATCTGCACATGACCGTTGGCATCCGGCGGACCGGCGAACCCGATGCTCCCGACGAGCGTTCCGGCCGGAAGACCCTCGATGGAGTAAGTGATGTACCAACTCCACCAACCGCACTCGTTCGGGCGCTCTTCAAGGAGGTCGGCGAGGCGATCACGATGCTTGCCGAACAGTTCGGGAGGCCACGATCGTGGTACGACGACGCCGAGCATCGAACCGAAATCGTCTGAATCGCTGGCGTCGGCTCGGGCGATTTTACCGCTGGCCGGGATGAGCACGAGCCGATCGGTGGCGACACGCGTATCCGGGCCGGCGACGGGAGGGGTGTTGTCGGCGGTGTGTGTCATTGGGCGGCTCCGGCGAGAGGTGAGGAAGCATGAACGGGCGGAGCGCCGAAGGCTCGTGGCTCGACGTCCCACTGCTGTTTCGCGTTGTCGGCGGTGAATTCTTCGTCGCCGGTCTCGATGCCGAAGTCGCGACAGACCGCCCGGGCTGTCGTAACCCCGCTCATCAGGACCATCGGCACGCCCGGTCCGGGGTTGGCCGAACCGCCGGCGAGGTAGAGGTTGTCGAATACCCGCGAGGTGTTTCTGGGCTTGAACCCGCCCTTCAGTTTGCCGTGTGAAGCGAGACCATAGATCGCGCCGCCTTCGGCGTTGTACATGCGATCGATCATGTTCGGCGTGAGGTGACGCTCGACGACGATGTGGTCTTCGATGTCGGGCATGCCGCCGCAGGTCTTGAGCTTTTCCATGACGATCGGACGGTACTCGTCGAGCATCTTGCCGTCGCCGAGCTCGCCCCATTCCTGGCCCTCGCGCAGGTACGGGGTGTGGATGAGCACGTAAAGCGCTTCGCAGCCCTCCGGGGCTTGGTCGGGGTCGGTTCTCGACGGTACGCAGAGGTAGAGCGTCGGATCCTTGGCAGGGACGCCCTTGCGATAGATGTCGCCGAACTCGCTCTCCGAGGAACCGCTGAACAGAAAGTCGTGGTGGGCGAGGTGGTCGTACTGCTTGTCGAGGCCGAGATAGAAAACAACGCCCGAGCAGGCCGGTTCGTACTTACCGCGGATCTTCTTCTGCTCGCTGGCGGCCACGGCATCACCGAGCAGGTCGCGGTAAGTCCGCTGCACGTCGCAGTTGGAGACCACGCCGTCGGCCTCGATGGTTCGGCCGTCCTCAAGCGTCACGCCGTTTGCCTTTCCGCCCGTCGCTGTGATCCGCGAGACGCCCTGGCCGGTTATGACCGTTGCTCTGCCGTCGGTTTCGTGTTCACGGATGATCCGTTCCAACGCGCGGGCGACACTCCGCGTACCGCCCATGGAGTACCAGCAGCCTTGGTCGGTCTGGGCCGCGGCGATGAGCGTCAGGATCGCCGGCGAGAGGAACGGGGATGAGCCGACGTACTGCAGGAAGTGCTCGCAGAGCTGGCGGATGTGGGGCTCGGGGATGTGCTTCTCAACGGTCGCGCCAACAGTCGAGTGCATCCGCATCGCCAGAACATCACCCATGAGGCCTTCCGGGCGGTTCTTCGGCGGGTTGAACATCAGGTCCTTGACGTCGCCCAGGTCCTTGTAGAAGAACACAGATTCCGAGAGCCGGAACATGCGTCGGGCGTGCTCGATAAATGCTCGATAGCCGCGTCCGCCCTGCTTGCCGGGAAACTGCTCATCGATGGCCTTTGCCATCGTGTCAACATCTTCGCGCAGATCAACGACCGTTCCGTCGTCGTAGAAGCAACGCCACTGCGGGTCGAGACGGACAAGGTCGATGTAGTCTTCGGGCTTCCGCCCGCTCCGCTGGATGATCCCGCGAACGACCGCCGGCAGTGTGAGGATCGTGGGACCCATGTCGAACTTGAAGCCCCGTTCCTCGAGAACATTCATCTTGCCGCCGAGGTGCTGATTCCTCTCAATCAGGGTGACGCGAAACCCGCGCGAGAGCAGTTCCACGGCTGTGGACAGGCCGGCCAGCCCAGCTCCGATGACGACGATCTTGTGGCTGTACTGTGAGGCGTCGGGCACGCTGTCCATTCGGATCGGCTCCTGTCGGATGAGAATCAGGCTCGGTGGCAGTCGGGGCCGCCGTTGACCTGCAATTGTACGCGTCACGGACGCCTGCCGCGCCCGTAAAGCCATTTGAGGCCCTTGCGCAGTTGTGCGAGCTGCTTTGGGGGCGGGATGCCGGCCGGCGCACGCAAGCGCTTGGGCACGCTCGCGAGGTGGATGGATCTCGTCATGGCAAGCAGCCCTGGTTCCCCTCGCGACGCGCCCCAGCCGCTGTCCTCGTGGCCCTGAATCGGCACCCCGGGGTGCGCGGTCGGCAGGACAACGTCGTTGTGGATCACCGTCGAACTGGCGACGCGCCCGGCGAGCGACTCGAACCTGCTCCGTGACGCGGTGAACACCGACGTCGCGAGGTGCTGCGTGCAGCCGTGGTGGACGCGGAGCATCTCGTCTTCTGTCTCACATCTCACGACCGCGCAAAGCGGGCCGAAATGGTCCCCGGCGACAACCGCGGCGTCCGGATCGGCACCGATCACGATCCGCGCTTCCGAGTGCGAGGGATCGTTTTCACGAAGAGACGGGATGACTTCAGCTCCGGCCCGCTGTGCTGCGACGGCGAGTTCTCTGACCCTCCCAGACGCCCGTTCGTCGATCAGCGTCCGTAGCGAGGCGGGCGCGCCCGCGCGCAACGCCTCCGACAAAGGATCGAAGATCGACGAGTGAGCGAGCACACGGCGCGGAGCCATGCACGTCTGCCCGCTGTTCATTTCGACGAGATTCCATATCCGTTCGGCGGCGAGTTCGACATCCGCGTCGTCCAGCACGAACACGCTGTCGCGCCCGGACAGTTCGAGCGTGCTCGGCGTCAGGGTGCCGGCGAGCTTCCGGGCGATCGCCCGGCCGACTTCGGTCGATCCGGTGAACACGACATGGTCAAAGCGAAAACGCTCGAGCATCTGCTCTCCCGCTTCACGCGTGGCGGGGAGTGATCGAAGTGTGCCCTCCGGGAGACCTTGGGCTGCCAGTTCAAGAAGCAGCGCCTGCGTGCGTGGCGAACGTTCACTCGGCTTCACGGTCACGCGGTTCCCGGCGATCAGCGCCTGAACCAATTGGATGCCGAGCAGCTGCACCGGGTAGTTCCATGTCGCGATGATTCCGACGTGACCCAAGGGCTGCCGGACGACCCGGTGCCGTTGCCCCAGCATCCAGATCGGTTGGCCCAGTGGTCGTCGAGGGCGAAGCAGTCGGCGTGCGTAGCGCTCGTGCCACCTGCACGATGCGAGCAGCGGCAGCAGGTCCCCGGTTACGACCTCGTGCTCGGGCTTGCCGACTTCTTCGCCGATCAGATCGCAGAAATGATCCGTCGCATCGAAGAGGCGGAGACGGAAGCCGCGCAGCCACACCAGGCGATCCGACAGAGGCGTGCGAGACCACGCAAGCTCCGGGAACGAATCAGGGACTTCCCGTGTCGCTTCACCTGAGGTCATGGTGGCAAGTATAGATCCGTGCCCGAATGAGGCCCGTCGGAGAGCGGGGTGTCCTATCCTGTGCCAATCCACCACCCGAGAGGCATGACGCAGTGACCCAGACCGCCGATACCGGAGCGACGACCACCGACGACACCATCGCCATCATCGGTGCCGGGCCGGGGGGGCTCGCGTCGGCGATGCTCTTGGCGGCCTCGGGTGCGAAAGTGCGGATCTACGAAGCGCAGCCAACGATCGGTGGCCGGACCAGTCGCATCACCAAGACCGCTCCGAATGGCGATCAGTATCACTTCGACATGGGCCCGACGTTTTTCCTCATGCCCTATGTGCTTGAGGAGATCTTCAAAGCGACCGGTGCCGACCTGCACGACTACGCGGATCTGATGCCGCTGGATCCGATGTATCGCCTGATCGTCGGCGATCGAGACTCCGAAAATCCGACCGTGATCGACGCGACGCAGGACATCGAGGAGATGACCCGGCGGATCGGAGAGGTGTCTGCGCCCGACGGTCGGGCGTTCGCTCGTTTCATCCGAGACAACAGGGCCAAGCTCGCAGCGGCGGAGCCGATCCTGCGTCGGCCCATCCGAAGCGTCTTCGATCTCGTGCGACCCGACGGCATGAAAGCCGCGATGCACATCAAGCCGCACCTGACGGTGCACGGCCTGCTTTCCAAGTACTTCGAGCATCCGGCGGTCCAACTCGCGGTCAGTTTTCAGAGCAAGTACCTCGGCATGTCGCCCTACGACTGCCCGAGTCTGTTCACGATCCTGCCGTTCATCGAGTACGAGTACGGGATCTGGCATCCGAAAGGTGGCTGTAATGCCCTGATGGACGCGATGGCGACCCGGTGTCGGGAGCTGGGCGTCGAGATCCTGACCGATTCACCTGTTGAGCGCATCGCATTTAACGGCACGACCCCGAGGGCCACCGGCGTCGTTGCGAGCGGAACGACGATCCCGCACCGGCATGTGGTGATCAACGCCGATGCCTCCTGGGCACTGCAGAACCTGATTCCGAGCGGCGTCCGAGCCGCGGCGCGATCGCCCTACAGCGATATCTCGCTGCAGGATCGGAAGTATTCGTGCTCGACCTACATGATGTATCTCGGGCTCGATGGCGAGGTCGATCTGCCGCATCACACGATCTACATCAGCCGGAAGTACCAGGAGAACCTCGGCAACATCTCTCAGGCCGGCGACCTCAGCGAAGACCCGTCAACTTACGTCCACAACCCGTCGGCGGTCGACCCGTCGCTGGCGCCCGAAGGCAAGAGTTCGCTCTATGTGCTCATGCCCACCCCGAATCTGCAGGTGACCGATCGGACCCGTCGATTGAACTGGGCGGAGCGCGAAACCGAGGCCCGTCAGCAGTGCATCGAGCAGCTCGAGAAGCGATTCGGCATCAGCGACATCGAATCACGGATCGAGGTCGAGCACACGCTTTCGCCGAAGGACTGGCGCGGCATGAATATCCAGTTTGGCGCGACGTTCAACCTTGCTCACAACCTGGGCCAGATGCTCCACAAGCGTCCGCAGCACCGGCTCGAAGGGTTCGACGGCGTCTGGATGGTCGGCGGCGGCACCCACCCCGGTTCCGGGTTGCCGGTGATCTTTCTTTCCTCGCAGATCACCGCTTCCCTCCTGTGCGACGAGCTCGGTCTCGACTACGCCGGTCGAGGCGCACGGCTCGATGTCCGCACCGGCGCGCGCCGAGCGAGAGATCTGCGCGATTCGAAGGTGATTCCGACCCAGCGAGGGAGCGCTTCGGGGAATTTGGTAGGTTCAACCGGTGTTGCCCTCGAAGCGGGAGCAAAGGGCTAACGACCGTTCGCGGCGGTGTATAGATGTGCTTTCAGCACTCTGGAGACCTCCTATGTCCGGTGAAAGCGACGCTCAGGTAATCTTTGTAATCGGAGCCGGCGGCGGCGTTGGTAAGCCGCTTTGTGACCGCCTCGCGAAGCGGGGAGCCACAGTGATCGGTGTCGGTCGCTCCGAGGACAAACTGAAGTCCGTGGGGGACCACTGCGCCTCCACGTTGACATTGGACGCCAAAGACCCCGACGCGGTGTCCGAGGCTGTTTCGGCCATCGTCAAGGAGCACGGGCGGATCGACGGTGCCGTGAATCTCGCCGGATCCATCCTGCTCAAGCCCGCGCACAGCACCTCGCCGGATGAATTTCGCGAGACCATCGAACTGAATCTTACGACCGCCTTCAACATGGTCCGCGCCGTGGCCCAACCGATGAGCAAGCACGGCGGGGGATCGGTCGTTCTGATGACATCCGCCGTAGCCGAGCACGGCTACCCGGCCCATGAAGCGATTTCCGCCGCCAAGGCGGGCGTCATCGGCCTCGCCCGGTCGGCGGCGTCCACTTACGCGAGCAAGGGCGTCCGTTTCAACTGCGTTGCCCCGGGCCTGACCGATACGCCGATGGCTAGTCAGATCTTCGGGTCTGAGCCGGCTCTGAAGGCGTCCCTGGCGATGCACGCCAACGGGAGAGCTGGCCAGCCGGAACAGGTCGCGTCGGCGATCGACTTCCTCCTCCAAGCCGATCAGGCCCACGTGACCGGTCAGGTACTGGCGGTCGATGGCGGTCTCTCTCGCGTGCACGCGAAGTGAATCCGGGCGGGTCCGCCGAGCGAAACCGCTGTCCGGATACAAGATCATCTGGACAATGGAGGCTCGGATATGCGTCGGAAAAGTCACGGAAAACTGTACTGGCTCGCGGTCGTCGGGCTTGCCATGGCCGCAGTTCCCGCGGTTATATCCGCACACCCCGAACCCGCTGAAGAGTCAGAATCGCCTGATTCGACCATTCCCGAGACAAACCTGCGTGTAGGCGGAGACACAGAGATCTTGGCCGAGAAGCGGGGCTTTTCATACTTCGCCGGAGACGCTTCGGTTACGACGCCCCTGCCGGAAGGTTACCCCGCGCCCACGCCACCGGGAGCGATCGAGATCAAACACTACCCGTCCGTTCGCCGGGCCCAGATCACGCTGGAAGGCGGCGAGGGTACGACGCGGCGCCAAAACTCCGGCTTCTGGCCGCTCTTCCGGCATATTGAGGCCAACGGGATCGCGATGACTGCTCCCGTGGAGATGGATTACACGGGAATGGGGCCGGACGGTGAGGGCGACATCGAATCTTGGACCATGGCGTTCTTGTATCGCACCCGAGATCTCCATCCCACCGGGACCGACGCGTCCGACGATCGGGTCGTGATCGTTGACTCCGAGCCGGTGACGGTCCTATCGGTCGGATACACCGGCGATTCAACGATGCTTCGCGTCCGGGCCGAGGTATTCCGCCTGAACAAGTGGATCGAAGGTCAGGACGAATGGGAGATTGTTGGCGACCCCCGGTCCTTCGGATACAACGGTCCGAGCGTGTCTCGCAACCGTCGCTGGGGTGAGGTACAGATCCCGATCCGCAAAGTGCAGAAGCCCGATACCGTGGATGACACCGTGGAGGGAGCGGAGGAAGTTGATCAGGAAGAGCGCGACAAGACGTTATGACCGATTTGGACCCTGTGCTGTTCGTTCACGCGATTTCCACGGTCGCGCTCGTCGGACTGATCTGGACGATTCAGTTGGTCCACTACCCGCTCTTTCTGAGGGTGCCGCCCGAAGCGTTCGTTGGCTACGAAGCCGAGCACATGCATCGCATCACATGGCTTGTGGGGCCACTTATGCTCCTTGAGGCGGGCTCGACCGTGATCG
>Ga0070727_10000702_pt1 | contig 39781 bp, 35 predicted proteins | sample tdAd472_FD_66722 | JGI IMG/M metagenome (GOLD analysis project Ga0070727, IMG submission 66722) | Marine sediment microbial communities from the Atlantic coast under amendment with organic carbon and nitrate - tdAd47.2 | ecosystem: Environmental > Aquatic > Marine > Coastal > Sediment | place... | reverse complement strand
AGAAGTTCGAAATCTTGCAATGTGAGGTTGAACGGCTCAATAAACTGGTCAATGCGCTTAAGGCGGAGCAGGATGGCAAGGCGGTGCTGCCATCGCAAGATGAACCGGATGATGGCGCTGAGGAGCGCGGCTGCGCCTGATGGGGGAGATCACTCCTTTCCCGCAGCACAGGCAGCCGGGCCAGACCGGCTTTGAACGGCAAGAGCTTTCCCGCATCATGGACCTGTATGGGCGCATGGTTTCGGCAGGTCACTGGCGCGATTATGCGATGGATTTCAATAGGGATGTTGCTGTTTTCTCAGCCTTTCGTCGTGCGGCGGAACGCCCCCAGTTTCGTATCGAAAAGCGTCCTGCATTGCGCAATCGTCAGGGCATGTGGGCGCTGATTGGCGAAGCCGATATCGTGCTCAAACGTGGACAGGAGTTGGCCGGGGTGCTCGCGCCTGTTGAACGCAAACTGGTACGCCTCATCGAGAAATAACCGGGTTTGACCAGCCTGTCGTGGCAGGAAGGCATTTGACCTTCTTCGTCACTATCATGGTCATTTTTTACATGAGAATGTCGCTGAAAGGCATCAGTCCTGCATGTGCGGCTAGGGCAATGTTGCAGCGGCAATATTCAGCGCAGCCGTCCCTGTCGGCTTAACTGCTGCTATAATGCAACATATCACCAGTAAGAATGAACGGTAATCCGCAGTAACATAAATATGAAATATAATTGTCATTTAATTGTAACTTAATCGTCATAGCCGCGTCACACTTTCTTTTGTCAGGAGCTGATAGTGACATCAAAGTCCATCCTTCATTTTATGCTGCTTGCTGGTTGTGCGAATATTTCTACCGCCAGCTACGCGCAAGCACTGAGCGCTGAAGAAGCGCGCGCATTACGTACTGAGCTTCAAGCTCTGCGCGCCAAAGTCGATTCATTGGAAGCGCGCATTGGCGCTGCTGAAACGAATAGCGTGGCGGCTGTTGAAACCGCTCAGAAAGCGACCGAAGTTGCCGCTGTTGCAGTACAGAAAAGTGATGGTCCAGCCATCAAGTTTAAAGGCGCTCCTGAAATCAGCGACAAGGCCAGTGGATGGTCGTTCAAACCGCGTGGTCGCCTGCTGTATGATGTCGCCAGTGTTAATGGCCCTGGCGGTATTTCCGACAAGGGGTTGGGCTTTTCCAATGAGTTACGCCGTGCACGTCTGGGCTTTCAGGGCAGCATGCCGGGAGGCTTCGGCTATAAGTTTGAGATTGATTTTGCAGGTGGTGATGCAGAATTTACAGACGCCTTCCTCGATTATGAGCATGACGGCCTGACGGTCACTATCGGTCAGCATAATAATTTCCAAAGCCTGGAAGAACTTTCCAGTTCCAATGATACAAGCTTCATGGAACGCGCCGCATTTACCGATGCATTCGGATTTGAGCGCCGTGTCGGCCTTTCCGCGCAATATAAAGCGGGTGATCTTCTGGCGCAGGGGGGTGTTTTTACCTCCAATGTCGGCGATCTTTCCAACGATGAGAATGACAGCATCGGCGGTGATATACGTCTCGTTTATGCCCCAAAAATGGGCAAGAACCAGTTGCATTTCGGCGTGTCAGGCCATTGGCGTGATCTGGGCGATAGCATTACCTCGATACGCTATCGTCAGCGGCCGCTTGTCCATACGACGGATACACGGTTCATTGATACAGGGGTGCTTGGCGCCCCGACAGATATTTCAAGCTATGGTGCTGAAGCTGCGATTATTTCCGGGCGCTTTCATGCCGCCGGTGAGACCCATTGGCAGAAAACAAGCTTTGCGGGCATGCCCAGCCCTACCTTTTTTGGCGGCTCCATTGAGGCTGGCTATTTCCTCACTGGCGACAGTCGTGGATATAAAAATGGTGTGTTCAAAGGGGTGAAGGTTAGTAATCCGGTTGGATCAGGTGGTTTTGGCGCGCTTCAGGTCAATATACGCTATGATACTCTCGACCTGAATGATGCGGGTATTATCGGTGGCACGCAGGACGGTTATATGGCTTCGCTGATATGGACGCCGATCGATTATATTCGTTTCATGCTGAACTATGGCCATATGGTCTATGACGACGCCGCGATCGTGAATGGCGGGCCAGATCGCTCGTATAGCGTAGATGTTGTCGGCGCGCGGGCGCAGGTTTCTTTCTGAAGCACGACTATTCTGCTGATTGCATAGGGTAAGAAAGGCCGCGGAGGGGAAGTTCTCCGCGGCCTTTTATGTGTCAGATGGATTTTTGCTCAATGCGCGGCTTCGGAATCCAGCGCATAGCCAGCAGAACGAACCGTGCGGATAATATCTCGCTGGCCATCAGTGTTGATAGCTTTGCGCAGGCGACGAATGTGCACATCGACAGTGCGCAGTTCGATATCTGTATCGCGGCCCCATACGCTGTCGAGCAGCCGCTCGCGTGAGAAAACCCAGCCGGGATGCTCAAGAAAATGCTTGAGCAAGCGGTATTCCGTAGGGCCAAGCGAGACATATTGGCCGCTGCGTTTCACTTTGTGGCCGACCGTATCCATCTCAATATCAGCAAAGCTGAGCGTTTCGCCTGCCAACCCAGGGCGCACACGGCGCAGTACAGCGCCCACGCGCGCAACCAGTTCGCGCGGAGAGAAAGGCTTGGTGACATAATCGTCCGCGCCGGTTTCCAGACCACGAACACGATCCTCTTCTTCCCCGCGCGCGGTGAGCATGATGATGGGTACATTGGCTGTATCCGGGCTGCGGCGCAGGCGGCGGCACACTTCAATGCCGGAGAGGCTCTCGACCATCCAGTCAAGCAGCACGATGTCTGGTGTATGTTCTTGCGCCAGGATCAAGGCTTCTTCACCATCGACGGTGTGCGCTACATCGAAATCTTCCTTGCGGAAGTGCCAGATGAGCAGCTCAGCAAGAGCAGCATCATCTTCAACCAATAGCATATGGGCACGGCTCATATTAATACTCCGGTCAAATATCGTCGTCGTTTATCCGGTCCCGCTCTGGCAGGTAATTGCCTGTCGCAGCATAATAGACCATCTCTGCGACATTGGTCGCATGATCACCAATTCTCTCAATATTTTTGGCAATGAACAACAGGTGCGCACATTCCGAGATCGTTTTGGGGTTTTCCATCATATAGGTAACAAGAGTACGGAATATACTGTTGTAAAAGCTATCGACGATCTGATCGCGCTCAATAACCGCTTCGGCCAGCATCGCATTGCGCGCAGCAAAGGCGTTGAGGGACTCGGCCACCATTTCACCTGCGATCTGGGCCATGGCGGGCAGCAGCGAGAGAGGCTCAATTGTGCGATGATCGCCAATTTTGGGTACGCGCTTGGCGATGTTTTTGGCATAATCGCCAATGCGTTCGACTACGCTGACGATCTTGAGCGCTGCAATTACCTCACGCAGATCATTCGCCATCGGCGCACGCAGCGCGATTGTTTCGATCACAAGCTTACCGACTTCGGCCTCGAGCGCGTCGATGCGCTCGTCGTTGATGACAACGGTCTTTGCTTTTTTGAAATCCTGCTGGACGAGCGCGGTCATCGCGTCCTCAAGCGCGGTTTCAACGCGCCCGCCCATTTCAGCGATCAGACCACGCAGCTTGTTGATGTCATCATCAAAGGCTTTGACAGTATGTTGTTCAGGCATCTTCAACCTCCTTCACGAGCGACTTTGTTTAGCCGTAGCGGCCCGTAATATAATCCTTTGTACGATCTTCGCGCGGATTGGTGAATATTTCGGTTGTAACACCATATTCTACAAGATCACCGAGGTGGAAAAAAGCTGTGCGCTGCGAAACACGCGCGGCCTGTTGCATATTATGGGTGACAATCACGATTGCGTAACGCCCGCGCAGTTCATGGATCAGCTCTTCGATCTTGGCGGTAGCAATCGGGTCAAGGGCGGAGCAGGGCTCGTCCATCAATATGACTTCCGGTTCGACCGCAATGGCCCGGCCAATGCACAGGCGCTGTTGCTGGCCGCCCGAAAGTGCGGTGCCGCTGTCCTTGAGACGATCCTTTACCTCATCCCACAAACCGGCGCGAAACAGCGATGATTCCACAATATTATCAAGGTCCGCCTTGCTATTAGCCAGCCCGTGAATGCGCGGGCCATAAGCGATATTGTCATAGATGGATTTGGGGAAGGGATTTGGTTTCTGGAACACCATGCCTACCCGTGCGCGCAGCTGCACCACGTCCATCGCTGGCGAATAAATATCTTCGCCATCCAGCGTGATATTGCCCTCGACCCGTGCGCTGGCGACTGTGTCGTTCATGCGGTTCATGGTACGAAGAAAGGTTGATTTACCACAGCCTGACGGCCCGATAAACGCTGTCACATTGTCGGTATCGACATCAATGGAGACATTCTTGATCGCCTGTTTTTCGCCATAGAATACATTGACGTTGCGGGCGCTCATCTTGGCAGGTGAAGAAGGTTGATTCATCTGAGAGGTTACCACCGCTTTTCAAATTTGTTGCGCAGATAAATGGCGATGCTGTTCATGCTGAGCAGGAAGACCAGAAGAACGATGATTGCCGCTGATGTTTTTTCGACAAAGCCTCTGCTGACTTCGTCGGACCAAAGAAATATCTGAACCGGCAAAACCGTTGCCGGATCGGTAATGCCGCCGGGAGGCGATGCAATGAAGGCGCGCATGCCGATCATCAGCAGGGGCGCTGTCTCGCCCAATGCGCGGGCCATGCCAATAATTGTGCCGGTCATAATACCGGGCAGGGCAAGGGGGAGCACATGATGAAACACGACTTGCACTGGCGAAGCGCCGATGCCCAGCGCTGCGTCACGAATGGACGGCGGCACGGCTTTGATGGCATTGCGCCCGGCAATGACGATCACCGGCATGGTCATCAGCGCCAGTGTGAGGCCGCCGACCAGAGCTGCCGAACGCGGCATATGCATCACATTGAGAAATATGGCGAGGCCAAGCAGGCCGAAGATGATGGATGGTACAGCCGCCAGATTGTTGATCGATACTTCGATCATGTCCGTCCAGCGGTTCTGCGGTGCATATTCTTCCAGATAAAGGGCCGCCAGCACACCGACCGGGAAGCTGAGCAGCAATGTTACACCCATGGTCAGCAATGAGCCTTTGAGTGCACCCCATATACCGACCTGCGATGGATCTGTTGCATCGCTCGATGTCAGGAAATCCATGTTTAAATGGCTTGAGACCAGACCGGCTTCGTCGAGCCGGGCATAAGCGGTCTCAGCTTCCTCTGTTCCATCGCCTTTGGCTGCAATGTCTATTTCTGTGGATGCCGGAAGGCTGAGTGTCTCGACGCGCTGTAATATGCCAGGGTCATTTTTAATAGCTTCACGCACATTGACCCATGCACTGGGCGAGAGCAGGTCCTCTCCCTTTTTGCCAAGCGCTGTACGGGCCGCCTGCATGGTAACCGCGGGCAGATTGGCATTGGAAAGCAGGCGGTCAGCATTGGCGCTGTCCAGCATGGCCGGGTCGACCATGATGGGGGCTTTGGGAAAATCGAATGTTACGGCGATTTCAGTACGTGTGAAGCCGGAAATGCCAGCGCTGAGCATTGATATAAGCAGAAAGGCCAGAAAGCCTACTGACATGACGATGGCAGAGAGGCCGATCAGCCGGAAACGGCGCTCTGAAGCATAGCGCGAGGATATGCGTTTTTGCATGGCCTGCCCCTTCCAGTCTGTCGGCAGGCGGGGTGGGGCTTCATGATTGGCCTGAGGCATGGGCTCGCTCATTCATATGCCTCCCGATAGCGTTTCACAACCTGTAGCGCGACGATGTTGAGCAACAGGGTAACGATGAACAGCACAAGGCCGAGCGCAAAGGCGGCGAGTGTCTTGGCGCTGTCAAATTCCTGATCCCCTGTGAGCAGCTGGACAATTTGTGTGGTGACTGTGGTGACGCTGGCAAAGGGGTTGAGCGTCATATTGGCGGCAAGGCCGGCGGCCATCACCACAATCATCGTTTCGCCAATCGCGCGGCTTACAGCGAGCAATACACCGCCAACGACACCGGGCAGGGCGGCCGGAATGAGCACCTGCTTGATGGTTTCGCTTGGTGTGGCACCCATAGCGAGGCTGCCATCGCGCATTGATTGTGGCACTGAGTTGATGCTGTCATCGGCCATGGAAGATACAAAGGGAATGATCATCACGCCCATGACCAGACCAGCGGCCAAAGCGCTCTCTGAAGAGGCGTTTGATATACCGACCCATGCAGCGAAATCGCGCATATTGGGGGCTATGGTCAGTGCAGCGAAATAGCCATAAACCACTGTAGGCACGCCCGCGAGCACTTCCAATATCGGCTTGAGCCATGCGCGTGCGGCAGGCTTGGCATATTGGGTGAGATATATAGCGCTCATCAGCCCGAGCGGTATGGCAACAATCATGGCGATAATCGCGCCGATAAAGATCGTGCCCCAAAACAGCGGTACAGCGCCAAACGCATCTTCATTGCCATAGCCCATGGCTGCGGATTGTGGCGACCATTTGGTTCCGAAGAGAAAATCGACCGGATTGACCATTGAGAAGAAGCGCATGGACTCCCAGAGCAGCGATGCGACAATACCTACTGTGGTGATAATGGCTATGAGGGATGCGACGAGCAGGGTCATCATCACCACGCGTTCCACCCTTGTACGGGCACGAAAATCAGGGCGGATGCGTGTGAAGGCATAAGCCCCGCCAGCAAAGGCCAGCATCAGGGCGACGATTCCGCCGCCGGAGGAATAGAAATTATTGGCTTGCCTGTAGGGTTCGACAAGTGCTTTCGCCCGTGTGTCAAAAGCGACATTGCTGTCACCAAGTGCCAGATTGCGCGCTTCGCCCAGAATAGCACTGCGCGCGAAACCTTCTGTTGGCAGGCTCGCTGCGGCTGGGTCTTGCAAAACGCGATCTGTCACCAGACCCGGCATGACATTGGCCCATATAGAAAGGAACAACAGTGCGGGACCAAGCACCCACAAAGCCGCATACCAGCCATGATAGACCGGAAGAGAATGGAGAATTGGCCGGGATACGGCTTTATGCGCACCCGTTTCGGTTCTCGTGTTTGGAACAGGGCTTGCACCTGCCTGCGCGAGGCGGGTGGCCTTTGCTCTGGCGCTCAGCCAGGCGATAATGCCTAGCCCGAGTACCATGGTGACGATCGCAATGCCGCTCACGTCTTCATTTCCCTTCCAGCCATATCATAAGCCTTATGCGTCACGTTTTGCCTGAAACGCCTTAATCCAGCTCGCTGCCATCAAGGACGGCCAGCGTTTTGATCGTGGCAGCACTTTTGGTGCGGTTGGCTTCGGTAGCAGCAACCATGCCACGCTTGGCGAGATAGCCGCCCGGTTCCCATCCTTTGCTGAATTCTTCTACATAGTCTTTCAGGCCAGGTATCACGTTGATATGAGCCTTCTTCACGTAGATGTAGAGTGGCCGTGCGCCGGGATATTCGCCGCTGGCAACATTCTCATATGTGGCTTCATAGCCATTGAGAGGAATGTCTTTCAGCGTGTCACGATTTTCTTCGAGAAAGCTGTATCCGAAGATGCCGACGCTGTTCGGGTTGGCGCCCAGCTTTTGTACGATCAGATTATCGTTCTCACCGGAATCGACATATTTGCCATCTTCACGAACCTTGGTGCAGGTCGCTTTATATTCGTCTTTGTTGCTTTTTTTCAGCTCATCCATAGCGGGGTCGCTTTCGCAGCCTTTTTCAAGGATCAGCTCAGCAAGCGAGTCACGAGTGCCTGAAGTCGAAGGTGGGCCGAAGACGGAGATAGCAATATCCGGAAGGCTCGGGTCAACATCCGACCATTTTTCTGTTGTGTTCTCGCCTTTGCCAAAAGGATTGGCCGCCAGGGCTTTGTATATGATTTCAGGCGTCAGGTTCAGAGCGGTACCTTCTTTTGATTGCGCGAAGGCAAGGCCATCGACACCGATCTGAACTTCAATGACTTCGGTTACGCCATTGCTCTGGCACAGCTCGAATTCGCTTTTCTTCATGCGGCGCGAGGCGTCTTCAATGTCAGGATGTTGTGCGCCAACACCAGCACAGAATAATTTCATGCCTGCGCCTGTTCCCGTCGATTCGATGATGGGCGATTTCATACCGGGATTGTTGTTTACGAACTGCTCGGCCACTGCGGTAGCAAAGGGGTAGACTGTTGAGGAACCGACAGCCCGAATCTGGTCACGCGCACCAGCGGCCGCGCCATTTCCGGCTTCATCCTGACACGCTGCAAGGGTTGTTGCCAGCGCGAGCGCCGAAATGGCGAAAATTGCGTTATGCTTCACAAAAAGCCTCCTGAAAATTTCGGCCTGATTATTAGGCCTGTGCCTGATTAATCGAGTCAGCCGTCTGTCTGATGACACAGCTCATAGCGTCCGGCTGGGCCGCTATTGTGACAATTCAATTGCACTTTTATGACAGCGGCCGGGGAGGTGACGAATTCTCGTTGCCTGCAAGCGTATCGGGGCCTGCTTTATTGTCCTCTATTGGCGGGGTTGCCTGTGGCAAAAGTATTGAAATAGTGGTTCCCTTGCCAACAAGGCTGCTAATATCGAGACGTCCGCGATGCCGCTCGACAATATGTTTGACAATGGCAAGGCCAAGCCCGGTTCCGCCCATGGCACGACTCCGTCCCGAATCGACACGGTAAAAACGCTCGGTCAGTCGTGGCAGATGGTCTGCGGGGATGCCTTCGCCTTCATCACTGACGTCCATGCGTATCATGGACGAAGCTGCCGGGGAGAGCCGGACCATGATAGGGGTGCCGGGTTTGCCATATTTGGCGCTGTTGCTCAGCAGATTGTGCAAGACCTGTGATATCTGTGTACGGTCACCCTGAACAGCCGGGATAGAATCGGGTATTTCGGCTATAATGTCGGCGCCGCGCTCGCCTAAATTCTGGCGGCACAACCGTATGACCTCGTCTACAAGAACAGGCATCTCGATATTTGTGCTTGGCAGACGGTGTTTGTCGGCTTCGATCCGCGAGAGTGACATCAGGTCATCGACGAGCTGCTGCATGCGCCGCGCTTCTTTTTCCAGAATAGAGAGGAAGCGCTCGCGTGTTTCCGGATCATCCCCGGCATTTGTGTCTTGCAGTGTTTCGACAAAGCCGAGAATGGCGGCGAGTGGGGTGCGCAATTCGTGGCTGGCATTGGCAACAAAATCACCGCGTACCCTTTCAGCAACATAGGTGCCGCTTTCGTCCGCCAGATGGACAAAGAGGCGCTGGCGCGCGTTGCGTTCATCGATCGGGACTATCTGCATATCCCAACGCTGGTTTCGTGTGCCCAGACCAACGATGTCAACTTTTACAGCTTTTGTCAGGCGTTCATTGCCTGCCAACCGCTCTGCCGCGGCCGGATGACGAATCGCGAGACGCACATCTTCGCCGACAATATGATTGCCAAGCAGCTTAAGTGCACCATTGTTCGCCATGGTCACACGCCCATTTTCGATGATCATGATCGGTTCGATCAACCCTTCCACGATACGCTTGAAATTGGGGAACTCAAGCAAATCGGCGGGAGCAGAAGCGACGGGTGAGCGCAAGGCCTGTGGCTGGTGCCGGTCCCACATTACAGCGACAAGCAGGGCGCCCATAGCCAGAATGACGGCAAGGGTGATTATGTCTGCGCCCACGCTAAACGCAGATGCAATACCAACCGCAATAACGGTTATGGCTGTAAACAGCTGTAAGCTTCGACTCTCGTTCATGGTTACCGGTCTGGATTATTCATGCAAATATTGCGATGATATGTAATGACGCATACTCCCTTATCCGCAAACGGGAAACGGCAATGATTGAACGAAATATGGGACAAGAGGCATTCTCGACCATGAGCAGGTGGACCGGATATGAAAGATAGCGGAAATCATGAGGCGCTCGATCAAGGGGCAGGGGCAACTGAAACCCCGGGGAAAGCTCCTGATGCTGGCTTGGCGCGGCGTAAATTATTATTGGGCGGTGGCGCAGTCGTTGCTTCTGCCGCTGTTTCCATTCGGCCTGCATTGGCGCAAACCGCTGCTTCGGTTTTAAACTGCCAGATACCCGTCCCGGACCCTTCGCGTGCGGGCCAGCATATTGCGGCGGATGGTTCATTGGTTGCGCCGGGCACAGAGGGCGCCTTTCCGGGCAGTGGCCGTGCCTTTACCGGGGAAGAGGTGCGTGCTGCGCTGCGTGGAGGGCGGACGCTTCCGGGCGCCAGCTATGAACAGAGCAGGGCTTATCTCAACTATATAAGGCGTTTGCAAAGCGGCACGAGCGGCTTCACCTGCTACGCTTCGTTGCAAATGCCGCGCTGATTACTGTCCGGGGGAGTGATACCTGAAGCAATGGTGGATGGGCAGACTCTCTATTACCGTGACAGTGCTGATGCTGTGGTGGAGCATGACCTCGACGGGCTGCGGCTGGTCTTCCACCGTCCGTCAGGCATTACACATATAATCGCAAGCCCGCTCCCCGAGATTTGGTCATTGCTCGATGAGCAGGGCTGTTCGGCGGAGGCATTATGGCGGCAGCTTTCGGATCATTATGATCTGGAAGGGGACAGCACAGGGCTGGTGCAGCATCTTGACGCGCTCGCCACATTGGGCCTTGCGAGGCTGCAACGGTGAAGCATAGTTGCATGCTCTCAATAGGCCCGGCTAGCTTTCGTATCGGCTCGCCGTGGCGTGCGCCGATAGATGCGCTACGAGAGCTTTATGCCGCTTATCCTCCTGTCAAAAGCGGTATTGCTGATTATACTGTACGCCTTGAACCGGCAGGAACAGGCCGACGCTGGTTTCGCCCTTCAATTGCGATCGCCGGTGATCATATGCTGGCCGATGCCGCGCCCATGGCATTGCGCCATGGTCTGCTCGCGGCAGAAATGGGTATGAACCTGCAAATGGCGCTGGGCTGGAGGCGGCATTTGCTCATTCATGCCAGCAGCGCTGAGAAAGATGGGCAGGCGTTGATCATGACCGGCGAATCCGGCTCGGGCAAATCGACATTGGCGGCGATGCTGGGTGAGTGTGGCTGGCGCTTTATGGGTGATGAATTTGCGCTGATCGATTTGGTGACCGGTTCCATTCATTCGTTCCCACGCCTCGTGTCACTCAAAAATGCCGCCATTGATGTCATGCGAGGGATTGTAAAGGCCCCTGCGCGTTTTGGACCTTTGATGGAGGCGACACCCAAGGGTGATATTGCGCATCTTGTGCCGCCTGCAGATGCTATATTGCATATGCGTGATCCGGCTGAACCTGCGCTATTGCTCTTTCCACGTTTTGGTTTTGCGTCCGAATTGCGTGGCGTGAGCAAGGGAGAGGCCTTTGTCAGGCTAACGCAGGCTTCGACCAATTATGTTGCGTTGGGCGAGGCTGGCTTTCATGCGCTGCATCACTTTGTCGATACGGTTCCGGCTATGGCGCTGGATTATGCCAATGGCGAAGAGGCGCTTGCAGCGATTGACCAGCTCTGGGAGGTGCGGTCATGAGTGCTCATCTGCTGGTTATGTTATTGCGCACGCCGGAACGGGCGGAAGCGCTGAATGCGGCGCAATGGAATGGCGTGATCGCCACCGCACGCGCCGAGCGTTTGCTGGCGACATTGGCATATCGGCTGAAAGGGCAGGTGGCCCCAGATGCGCTTGGCCCTATATTGGAGAGCGCACGCTTCGATGCTGAGTATGAGAAGAGGCTGGCGCTCTGGGAGGCTGACCGTGCCATGGCTGCGCTTGCACCACTGGATGTGCCTGTTCTTTTGCTCAAGGGCGCGGCTTATGTCGCGGCCAGCCTGAAGGCGGGCGAGGGGCGCATGATTGGCGACCTTGACATATTAGTATCATATGAACGGATCGGCGAAGTTGAGGCGGCATTACTGGCGGCGGGCTGGGAATGGGTTAAGCCGGATCCCTATGACGACGCTTATTATCGCCAATGGATGCACGAATTACCGCCGCTCATTCATCGCGAGCGGGACCGGATGATCGATGTCCATCATACGATATTGCCATTGACGGCGCGACCCATGCCAGATGCGCAGGCGTTGCTGGCGGATGCGGTGCGCTTGCCAAATGGGCTTTGCCTCCTCTCACCCGAAGATCGGGTTTGTCATGCGGTTGCGCATATGCTGGCCGATGGCGATCTGGATGGTGGGCTAAGAAATCTATGGGATATTAGTTGTTTAATATCAGAAATTGATAATATCTCTGCACTTGAATCGCGCGCCCGTCATCATGGCTTGCATATGCATTTGGCCAGAGCATGCCGTCTTGTTGATCATCTTTATGGCAAAGGCAAAATGCGTCTGACATGGGCTGACCGGCTTTTTGTCCGTCGCTTGCTCGCGCGTAATAATTGGGGGAGCGATAGCCGCAAATTTCTGGGGCTGGGCTTCTATGTCCGTTCGCACCTGTTGCGTATGCCGCCGCTTATGCTGGCGCGGCATCTCTGGACCAAATGGCGCAATGGCCATCGACCCATTTAACCGGGCCAATTTTCCAGCATAGGCACAAGATCATCGAAATGATGCAAGATGGCATCTGCGCCCAGCTCATGGCTCGCGTCAACAAAGCCAAAGCTCACGGCAATATTTGCAAGGCTGGCGTTGCGGGCGCCTTCAATATCGTTGGAGGTGTCGCCCAAAAATACACAGCTCCCGCCACCGGAGCGCGCGACCATGGCATGGAGCGGTTCTGGTCTGGGCTTTGCCTTGCCAACCGTGTCGCTGCAGATGATTGTTTCAAAGAGGTGTGTCAGGCCCAGCTTCTCGATTAGCGGGAAAGTGAAACGCTCGTATTTGTTGGTACAAATCGCCAGTCGCGCACCGCGGGAGCGCAAAGCGTCCATGCTTTCTAATGCGCCGGGGTAAAGCCGGGTATGGTCACAAAAATGCTCTTGATAATAGTCCATCAGCACCGGACTGAGCGCCTCAAGTCGCTCGGGAGTGTAATCGTCTGACGCTTTCATCGCGCGTTCGAGCATGACCCGTGTGCCCTTGCCGACATAGCGCTTGATTTCATCGACGTCATGTGGGGGCAGGCCGATAGTGGAAAGCGCATGATTGACGGCTGCTGCAAGATCCAGACTGCTGTCTACCAATGTTCCATCGAGATCAAAACCGACAATATCAAATGTAATTTTTTCCATAAGGCAGGCTCATGCACTTTGGGATATGGAATATGCAACCCAAACATGGCAGAGGGAGCTGATACACTGCCAGTCATGAGGAAGTATAACAGGTGAGCAGCGCAGAAACAGCACGACCTCTGGCCGTCATTATATTGGCTGCGGGGCAGGGAACACGGATGAAATCCGCGTTGCATAAGGTTTTGCACCCGATAGCCGGGCGGCCGATGTTGCTGCATTTGTTGGCGAGCGTTGAAGCGCTCAAGCCGGAACGCAGGGTTGTGGTTGTCGGGGCAGGGCGCGAGCAGATCGAGGCGGCTGTGGCAGGCCATGGTGTTGATATTGCTGTGCAGCAGGAGCAACTGGGCACCGGCCATGCCGTTGCGCAGGCGCATGATGTGTTGCAGGGCTTTGCGGGGGATGTGCTGATTCTCTATGGTGACGTGCCCTTGGTCAGCGCAGAAACAATGGCTGATATGATCGCGCGCCTCAGCCGGGGCGATGAGCCGCGTGCAGTGGTGCTCGGCTTTCGGCCTGAAGACCCTGCGGCCTATGGTCGCATCATTGCCGACCAACAAGGCGTTATCCAAAAAATGGTCGAATATAAGGATGCGTCACCACAAGAACGTGCCGTAGACCTGTGTAACAGCGGACTAATGGCGGTGCGTGCAACGGACCTGTTCGTGCTGCTCGACAGCATTCATAACGATAATGCTGCCGGGGAATATTATCTGCCGGACATTGTCATGCTGCCCGGTGCGCCCAGCGCGGTGATCGAGACCGATGCGCAACAGGTAGCGGGCGTGAACAGCCGGATCGAGCTGTCCGCTGTGGAGGCCGCATGGCAGGCGCAGCGGCGCATGGAGGCGATGGCCGGGGGGGTGACACTGGCTGCGCCAGAAACCGTGTACTTCAGCTACGATACGCAGCTTGAGCGCGATGTCGTTGTAGAACCGCATGTGGTGTTCGGGCCGGGCGTGACGGTTGAGGAAGGCGTGACGATCCACAGTTTTTCGCATCTCGAAGGCGCGATAGTTCGCAATGGTGCGGAAATTGGGCCATATGCGCGTCTCCGGCCAGGCGCGGATATTGGCAAGAAGGCCAAGGTCGGCAATTTTGTCGAGATCAAGAAGGCGCGCCTTGCCGAGGGTGCGAAGGCTAATCATCTCTCCTATATTGGCGATGCGACCATCGGCGCGGGGGCCAATATCGGTGCGGGGACGATCACCTGCAATTATGATGGCTTTTTCAAATATCAGACGGAAATTGGTGCGGGCGCATTTATCGGTTCCAACAGCGCGCTGGTTGCGCCGGTCAAAGTTGGTGATGGCGCCATTGTGGGTGCAGGGAGCGTGTTGACGCAGGATGTCGCCGCTGACGCTCTGGCGCTGGTGCGCGCGCCACAGCAAGAAAAAGCGGCCTGGGCCAGGCGCTTCCGCGATATCATGATGGCCCGAAAAACAGGCCAGAAAACAGACAAGTAAAGAAAGCAGCAAAATAATATGTGCGGTATTATTGGGATAGTGGGCAAGGACGATGTCTCTGAGCGTTTGCTCGATGGCCTGCGCCGTCTGGAGTATCGCGGATATGACAGCGCGGGTATAGCGACTGCGCATGAGGGCATGATCGAGCGTCGCCGCGCCGAGGGGAAGCTCAATAATCTGGCGCGCGCGTTGATGGGCGAGCCGCTGCCCGGTGTTACAGGGATTGCGCATACGCGCTGGGCGACCCATGGTGCCCCGACGACCAGTAATGCGCACCCGCATGCCACCGGCGAAGTTGCGCTGGTGCACAATGGTATTATCGAAAATTTCAAGATATTGCGCGAAGAGTTGATCGCCAAGGGACGTCATTTCGATAGCGAGACAGACAGTGAAGTCGTTGCGCATCTGGTGAGCGATCTGGTGGAGCAGGGCATGTCACCAGAGGATGCCGTAGCGCAGATATTGCCACGTCTTCATGGAGCCTTTGCACTGGCGATATTGTTTCGGCAGCATCCGGATATGCTGATCGGTGCACGGCTTGGGTCTCCGCTGGTTGTCGGCTATGGCGAGGAGGAGACCTATCTCGGGTCAGATGCATTGGCACTTGCGCCGCTTACCCAGAAAATAGCTTATCTCGAAGAGGGGGACTGGGTCGTCATTACGCGCGAAGGCGCGCAAATATATGACAGCAATAACCAGCCAGTCGAGCGGCCTGTAACTCTCTCAGCTGTGTCCGGCGCGATGATCGACAAGGGCAACCACCGCCACTTCATGCAAAAGGAAATTTATGAGCAGCCGGTGGTGGTGGCCCAGACATTGCGGTCCTACTTGCGCCGTCTGGAGAATCAGGTCGCGCTGCCAGACATGAATTTCGACCTCGGAAGCGTGAAACGCATCACCATCGTGGCATGCGGCACCAGCTTTTATGCGGGATTGGTCGCCAAATATTGGATCGAAAAATTCGCACGGGTTCCGGTTGATATCGATGTTGCCAGCGAGTTTCGCTATCGCGACCCGGTGCTGGAAGAGGGCGGACTTGCCCTGTTCATCAGCCAGTCGGGCGAAACAGCCGATACACTTGCGGCTTTGCGCCATGCCCGCGCGCAAAAACAGAGTATTGCGGTTGTTGTCAATGTACCGACCAGTTCGATGGCGCGCGAGGCGGACCTGCTGCTGCCTACCCATGCTGGCCCGGAAATTGGCGTTGCATCGACCAAGGCGTTTACCTGCCAGCTGGCAGTTCTGGCGGCCCTGGCGGCTAATCTGGCGCGCGCCAATGGGCATTTGACGGCCGAAGAAGAGGCGGAAATCGTTGGCCATCTTGCTGAGGCCCCTGCGGCGATGAACGAAGCGCTCTCCCATGATGCCGAGATTGAAGGGATGGCGCATCTGATCACGCCTGCGCATGACGTGCTGTATCTTGGGCGTGGTCCGGATTATCCAATGGCGATGGAAGGGGCGCTCAAGCTCAAGGAAATCAGCTATATTCATGCTGAAGGCTATGCTGCGGGCGAAATGAAACATGGGCCGATCGCGTTGATTGATGAGGCTGTACCGGTCATTGTTATTGCGCCTTCAGGCCCGCTCTTTGAGAAGAGCGTATCGAACATGCAGGAAGTGCAGGCACGCGGTGGCAGGGTCGTGCTGATTTCAGATGCGCAGGGTATAGCGCAGGCGGGCGAGGGATGTATGGCGACTATCGAGATGCCCAAAGTGCACCCGCTCATCGCACCGCTGGTTTATGCCGTACCGGTACAATTGCTGGCCTATCATGTTGCCGTTGCCAAAGGAACGGATGTTGATCAGCCACGGAATCTCGCAAAATCAGTGACGGTGGAATGATTGAGAAGGTTGCTCTTGTAAATGCATAAAAACATAGAAGAAAAAATTGCTTCTCATAACTGGTTTCATGCCATTGATTTTGGAAATAATATCTCATCACAGGGACGATTCCCAACATCCCGACCGCAAAATTATACGCTCTATGGCGCTTTGTCTTATCTTGAACATCTGGACATCTCGCAATCGAGGTGCATGGACATCGGGACGATGGATGGCCTGGTCGCATTTTCTATTGAAAAGCAAAAATGCGCGCAGATAATCGCTACGGACATAGCGGTTCGGGAATCTTTTCTGTTAGCGAAAGATATTTTAGGGTCGGATATTGAATATACCGTTCCCATGAATGTGAATGAGCTTCATCATTCTAATAAGCCGGAATTTGACCTGATAGTATATTGCGGCATTCTCTATCATCTGTTTGACCCGCTTTCTTCTTTGGTAGCGCTTCGGAAAAGCATCAGGAACGGCGGCTATCTCATATTGGAAACCCAATATATTTATGATGAGCGCAAAGCCATCCTATCCTATAGCCCGATCGATAAGGAGCGGGGCAGCATTCACGCGAACACTTTTTTCAGGCCGAGCTATAAGGCTCTGGTCGGTATGCTCGAAACCGCCTCTTTTCAGGTGATATCAACGATTTCTACGGACAGCAGAATTACCATTTTGGCGCAGGCCAAAAAGCCCAGGGAGATAAATGCGAGCAGCAATATGCTGAAGAATGTGCTGAGACAGTACAGGAAATATAATAATTACAAAGAGTCCATAGATTATAATGAGCTTGATCGCTGTAATATAGATGCCAATATACAATATTCCGGCCCTGATGGGGACTTCTATATATTCAATGGAATGTTCCATATATCGAACACATTGCAACCCATATGGCGCGCTACGCTCTTGGAAAAAGCCAGAATATTTCTGAGCAACATGACATTTTACATAAAAACGTCTTTTTCTCGTAAGTCTCTGGTCAGGATTTGGAAGAATGTCTGAAACTGCCTGCCGGTGGTTCGGGCCAGAGCTTTGGTGTAATATGTGGCGGATGCGAAGACGCGGGGCGTTGGATCATGATATGCCGCGCAAAGTCCATTATGACACAGCCGTTATTATGTAGCTACAGCTTAGCTATAACAGGGCTTATCGCGCTTCCTCAAAAAAAAACCACTTGCAAACTCCCGAAACTGCGGCACTATGTTGCAACGCACAATTTTGCGCAGGGAAGGAGCGAAGGTCAGCTTGCCTTTCAATGAAATGCTGGAAACAGACGGTTCAATCCGTAGCTGTTATGCACAGATTCAGCGCTGGGTGGATGACACCAGTATTCCGGGCCTTGGGCGCCGTATGGAAGAAGTTGAGGCTATTTTCCGCCGTATCGGGATTACATTTGCAGTCTATGGCGAAGGAGGCGACCCGGAACGGCTTATCCCGTTTGACCTGTTACCGCGCATATTCACAGCAGATGAATGGAATGTATTGGATGCCGGCATACGCCAACGCGCCCGGGCGCTAAATGCATTTTTGCATGATGTTTATAATGATGGTGACATCGTTCGTGCAGGGATCGTACCTGCTGATATCATATATCAAAATAGTGCATATGCTCCGGAAATGATAGGCTTTACGCCGCCAGGAAGCGTCTATAGCCATATTGTGGGCATAGATATTGTGCGCACCGGGCCAGACAGTTTTGAGGTGCTGGAAGACAATTGTCGCACTCCGTCTGGCGTTTCCTATATGCTTGAAAACCGGGACATCATGGCCCGTATGTTCCCGGACTTGTTCGAGAAAGGGCTGGTCGCGCCTGTTGATGATTACCCCGGGCAGCTTTTGGCGACTCTCAAGGAAGTGGCCCCGGCAGCATGTAAGGGCGATCCTGTTGTTGTGGTTCTTACGCCAGGCTCTCTCAACAGCGCCTATTATGAGCATAGCTTTCTTGCTGACCTGATGGGCGTAGAACTGGTCGAACCGGCGGACCTGTTCGTTGATGACGGACGGGTGTGGATGAAAACTACGCACGGGCCCAAAATTGTCGATGTTATCTATCGTCGCATTGATGATGACTATATCGATCCGCTGACATTCCGTCCGGATAGCTTGCTGGGAATTCCTGGCCTTTTTCACGCCTATCGCAGTGGGGGTGTAACGCTGTGTTCCGCGCCGGGCGCCGGTATCGCCGATGACAAGGCGGTCTATATATATGTTCCCGAGATGATAGAGTTTTACCTTGGTGAAAAACCGATCCTCTCGAATATCAAGACATGGCAATGTTCCAAGCCGGACGAATGCGCTTATGTGCTGGAGCATCTGGCAGAGCTGGTAGTCAAAGAGGTCCATGGTTCCGGTGGCTATGGCATGCTGATCGGGCCAAAATCGACGCGGGAGGCAATCGAAGCTTATGCTGCCCGTATCCGTGCCGAGCCTGAGCAGTTTATCGCACAACCGACATTGGATCTTTCGACGGTGCCGACCCTGGGACCGAGCAGCATTGTCGGGCGCCACGCTGATTTCCGGCCCTTTTGCCTTTTTGGCAAACAACTCAGGCTGGTGTCCGGAGGGTTGACCCGTGTCGCTCTGACGGAGGGATCGCTGGTCGTGAACTCCAGTCAGGGTGGTGGTGTGAAAGACAGTTGGGTTTTGCAGGAGTGATACTATGCTGAGCCGGACTGCTGCCAATTTGTTCTGGATGGCCCGCTATATCGAACGGGCTGAAGCAACGGCGCGGCTTATCACCATGGGGCAGCGCATGGCCATTTTACCGGGTGCGCACAATCGCGACGAATGGCGTTCGGTACTCAGGGTTACCGGCTGTGAGGCACTATTTCCCAAAGATGCAATCATTCGGGAATCCGATGTTGTGGATTGTCTGTTGCTCGACCCTGATAATCCATCATCTGTGCGCGCCTGCCTGTCGCGTGCGCGTGAAAATGGCAAGTCGGTTCGTACAGCCCTGACGCAGGACATGTGGGAGTCGCTGAATGAGGGGTGGCGCAAGCTGGATGGCTATGATGTAGCCAGTGCGCGAACACAACTTGCGAGCTTGCTGGATTGGGTGAGAAACCGGGCCATGACGTTCCGTGGCGCAGCGGACTCTGGCCATTTGCGCAATGAAGGCTATGATTTCTTGCGTGTCGGCGGTGCTCTGGAATGCGCTGAAATGACGCTCAGGCTGCTGGACGTAAAATATTATGTGCTTTTACCAGAGACCGAACTGGTGGGCGGTACGCGCGACCATTATCAATGGGCCTCTGTTTTGCACGCATTGTCCGGAAACCGGGCCTATCACCATGTCTATGGAGGCGGCTATGCGCCGTGGCAAATTACCGATTTTCTCGTTTTGTCCAAAGTGTTTCCTCGATCGGTGGCTTATTGCTGGCGCCATATAGCCTATCGGCTTATTCGTCTCTCCGTAGCGCATGATGATGCCGAAGGTGGCGCTGAGTGTAATGACATGATTACGCAAATGGTACAGCGGCTCGATGGGCTTGATAGCGGCGAAATCTTTGGCATTGGCTTGCATGAGATGGTGACAGAATGCCTGAAGCGCAATGCTTGTCTGGGTAATGAAATAGCCAGCAGCTATCATTTCAATTGATCGGATATTGGGAATGAAACTGATCGTTCGCCATCAGACAATATATCGCTATGAAAGCGGTAGCAGCCGTGTCGGTATGCTGTTGCGGCTCAAGCCTTCTGACAATGACAGCCAGAAGGTGAGTGAGTGGCAGGTAACCGTCAATGACAAGCCTGTCACCGCGTTTATGCGCAACGGCCATGGTGATATGGAAGCCCTGTGGATTTGTCATGAACTTCTGGATGGCGCAACCATCGTTGCTAATGGCGTGGTTGAAACGACTGATCGTTCCGGCATAATATCAGGCCTGCAGTTCCAGCCTGACCCGCGCGTCTACTTGCGCGAGACAGCGCTGACGGAAGCTTCGGTTGTGATGTGTGAACTGGCCGAAGCCACTACAGCCGAGACTATGCTGGACCGGCTGCATCTTTTGTCCAGGCATATTCGTGATGCCGTGACTTATCGAACAGGCGCAACCCATGCAGGAACAACTGCTGCCCATGCGTTTGATATTGGCGCAGGCGTGTGTCAGGATCATGCCCAGATATTCCTTGCCATGGCGCGACATATTGCAGTGCCTGCCCGTTATGTGAGCGGCTATCTGATGGCGGCCCCGGAGCAAGGCGCCTTGCATGAGACGCATGCCTGGGCTGAGGCATGGATTGATGACCTTGGCTGGGTTGGTTTTGATATATCCAACGGCGTGTGCGTGACGGATCAATATATACGCCTTGCCTCCGGGCTTGATGCGCATGATGCCGCGCCGGTCAGGGGAACCGCGCTGGGCAGTGGCGCGATCACAGTTGATGCCGATGTACGCATTGATTCGATTAATCCGGACTATCAACAATCGACTGTTGTTGAGCTGACCCAAGAGCAATAATCTTGTGGAATCAGCCAAACTATAGGATAGCGTCGCTAGAATAATAACATGAGAACAAGGCGATGACGTATTGCGTGGCGATAAGGGTCGATAATGGTCTGGTGATGCTGTCCGATACGCGGACCAACGCCGGGCTCGATAATATCGGCCGGTTTCGTAAAACCTTTACCTATGAAATGCCCGGTGAGCGGGCCGTTGCATTGCTGTGTTCTGGCAATCTTTCGATTACGCAGGAGGTTCGCACTTCACTTTCGCGCGCAATAAAGGAAGCTGAGACTGACCCTGATGTCGAGACATTGCTGAACTGTGTGTCCATGCATCGCGCGGCGCAGCTTGTCGGTGATGCCATGGCATCTGTGCAGGAGCGGTATCGCCCGACGCTGGAAATGCAGGGCTCAGCGGCAGATGCCACGTTGATGCTTGCGGGGCAGCGCAAGGGCGGCAAACCGCGCCTCTATATGATTTATTCTGCCGGTAACTTTATTGAAGCGACAGCGGACAATCCCTTTTTCCAGATTGGCGAACATAAATATGGCAAGCCGATATTGGACCGTGTCATAACGCCCACAACCCGATTGGAAGCAGCCGCCAAGGCGGCGTGTATATCCATGGACTCGACAATACGATCCAATCTTTCGGTCGGCATGCCGCTCGATCTGACGGTTATTGAACGCGATACATATGCCTTCCGCGCGCGCCGCCGGATTGAGGCGGACGATGAAGATTTCCTCAGCATATCGGAAAGCTGGGCCTCAGCGTTGCGTCGCGGCTTTGAAGACTTGCCGACTATTATCGATTAAGGACTGTGGGGATTGACGCGTCAATGCCAGGCGCCGGGCACTGCAGACCTTGCAGATTGTTATGCTTTGGGGGCGAGAAGCAAGTCTTGCGGGCAATGCCCCTTGCGTCCACGCGCCAGCTGCTTATGTGCATAGAGCACGTACATCTGGTTATTTCCGAAGGCAGTTTCATGACCGACCCCAAACACACACGCATGCTCATTCTCGGTTCCGGTCCGGCTGGTCTTTCCGCAGCCATTTATGGGGCGCGGGCAGGGCTGAAGCCGGTGGTTGTGCAGGGCATGCAGCCGGGGGGGCAACTCACTATCACCACGGATGTTGAGAATTACCCCGGGTTTCGCGATGTGATCCAGGGGCCGTGGCTGATGGAGGAGATGCAGGCGCAGGCCGAGCATGTTGGCGCGGAGATGATATGGGACCAGATTGTTGATATCGACCTGTCGCAACGCCCTTTTCGCCTGACGGGCGATGGTGGCACGCATTATACCGCAGATACGCTGGTGATATGCACCGGTGCTCAGGCCAAGTGGCTGGGTACGCAAGGAGAGCAAGAGCTTTCCGGCAAGGGTGTCTCTGCCTGTGCGACATGTGACGGTTTTTTCTATCGTGGCAAAAAGGTGGTGGTAATTGGCGGCGGCAATACGGCCGTTGAAGAAGCGCTGTATCTCACCAATCACAGCGATGATGTCACGCTTATCCATCGCCGTGATTCCCTGCGTTCCGAGAAGATTTTGCAGGACCGCTTGCTTGCGCATCCCAAGATCAAGATTCTGTGGAACAAGCAGGTCGAGCGTTTCGTCGGCGGCGGTGACCCGGAAGGGCTGGTCGGTGTCGATCTGATCGATACGGTAACCGGTGAGACATCGCATGAGCCGACGGATGGCGCATTTGTGGCTATTGGCCATAAGCCCTCTACCGAGCTGTTTGAAGGCAAGCTCCCACTGGATGGCGGCTATCTGGTCGTTGAAAAGGGCACGTCCAAAACCGAAATTCCAGGCGTTTTTGCTGCAGGTGATGTCACCGACAAAGTCTATCGTCAGGCTGTGACCGCTGCGGGCATGGGCTGTATGGCGGCGCTGGATGTCGAAAAATTCATTGCCGACAGCGACTATGAGGCGTCAAAGACCTAGGCCGGATCGGCATTCAGCCCTGCCGGTCTGCAAACGCCGCTTTTCCGTGCTTCCGGTGCTCACGTACCTTTAGTACGCTGCGCTCCGGCTCACGCAAAACCAGCATTTTCGCCACGGCATCTTCTGAATGTCGATCCGGCCTAGTGACCCGGATCTGAAGTCCGCACCACAGCTGGTCGTTTCAATGTGGCGAATTTCAAATCCACCACATTAGGCGCTGATGCCTGAGGTTCTGATGCCTGCGGGGCTTTTGCCTCAGGCTTTTGCCGCGAGCTTCTCTTCGATAAAGGCGAGTAGCGTTCCATAGGTTTCGAACGTCTCGCCGTCGATATCATCATCGTCGATCAGGATTGAGAAGCAATCTTCCACCTCAGTGAGCAGAGCCGCAACAGCCATGGAGTCCAGTTCGGGTAATGCGCCGAAAAGCTCGGTGTCTGGCGTGAATGTGGAAAGCTGTTCGGGGCTGAGGCCCAGAACGTTCTGTAATGTCTCGCGCAACTGAGCGTCAACCGACGGGGATTGCGCATCTTCCACCGAATATACTGCCGTCATATTATAAGCTGTAGCCTCAAGATGGACGGCGGACAAGCCGAGAAATGCGAGTCTTGAGTGCGGGCAGCCACAGGCTGGCTCGGCGAGGGTCAAAACAGTCGAGCCGGAGCATGGGGCGCTCATGCTCCATCCAGTCACGTTTGTAGCTGTTGCCGCCGGTGCCATAGTCAATATGAGCAATTTTCTCGGCGTCGATCATATGCGCAAACATGTGGTGGCTGAGTAATGTGCCGGGTGAGCTTGCATCTTCGCTGCTGTCATGCGCTATTTTGTGGATACAGGCAGTGTCGCCTTCTTTGGTCCAGAGCTGGGTCGCCACGGGACGGCCATCGTCCTTCCTATAGGCAAAGCCGAGCCGCAGCGCGCCACGCACAGCGGCTTCCTGAGCCATGGCGCGGATCATCTCTGGCCATGGCTCCGCATTTTTCCAGCTGGAGGCATAAATGGCGCAATAGTTCGTCCATGATGCATCCGAGATATGATCTTTGATCTCAAAGTGGTAGCGTTCTGCTTTGCTCTTGCGCTTGACGCTGGATCGCAACTGGCCAGGCCGTTGCTCCCAATAGGTTGCAAAATCCCGCCCTCGAAGGTTGAGCACATGATTGCTGTTCTGGTCGGTGAGGACCGCAATCCAGCCTGCTTTGGCAAAAGCGCGGCGCAATTCGTCGGCCATGCCGCTGCCATCTTCAATCAGGGGATAGAGGCTGACGCGATGACGGCTTTTTTTGAGATCGGCCGCAATACGGATCAGCATCGCCTGACGCTCGCGCATGGTGGGCGTGCCTTCAAACATCGGCCCGTAGGCAAAGCTGTAATAATTGGAGAGGCTGCTGATACGATCGTCTTGATCGACCAGTGGCAGAATAACGCGGGAATTGCCGGTTTGCGCGCGCGCCATATGGACCGCTGCACCGGCAAAACAATGGCGGGCCAGCATGCCATACCATGCGGGGCGTAAAAAGCCATATTCCTGTGCGCCGTTGCCTTCCATTGGCAGGTGAATATCTCTATCGCTGGACATGGTCACTAGCATGAAGGAAAAATGTGCAGATGGGGTTAAGCGATACGCCAGTTCGGCCCATTGACCATCTTTTGCTCATGGGCGCGCCAGAGGATCAGGCATTGGCGGGCAAGGCCGGCGTATCGAGCTATGCCGGGCTGGAGCGGCATATCGGACAAATGGCTGCATATCTGGCGGGCTATGGCTTTGCACCGGGCGCGCGAGTGGCGAGCTGGGTCACCAAGGGGCTGGCTGCCTGTTTGATGCCTCTGGCCACCGCGCGTGCGGGACTGGTGCATGTGCCGGTCAATCCTTTGCTCAAACATGCGCAGGCCGCACATATATTGGCAGACAGCGGCGCCTCATTGCTGATCGCCGCCCGGAGCCGCCTCCTGTCCATGCAGGAAGGCGATGTTCCGGCGGACTGTCAGGCGGTGCAGGAGGGGGACACGATAGCAGCGCTGGCGGACCTTGCGCCCTTGCCACAGTGTAATGCTGATAGTGATAGTCTTGCCGCCATTCTCTATACCAGTGGCTCAACCGGGCGGCCCAAGGGCGTCATGCTCAGTCATGCAAACCTCTGGCTCGGCGCGGTCTCCGTGGCGGATTATCTCAGGATCATGCCGCATGACCGGGTTCTGGGCGTTTTGCCATTCAGTTTTGATTATGGGCAGAACCAGTTGCTTTCGACCTGGGCGGCAGGCGGCACCGTCATTCCGCTTGATTATCTCACGGCGCGTGATGTCATAAAGGCGGTGGATCGTGAAAACATCACAACATTGGCGGGTGTGCCGCCCTTATGGGTGCAACTGGTCGAAGCAAGCTGGCCCGAAGAAGTGGCAGCGAAGGTGCGGCGCATTACCAACAGCGGAGGCGCGCTTTCAACCGCCTTGGTTGGCAAGCTGCGCGCGCTTTTCCCCAATGCGGACATCGTTCCGATGTATGGCCTCACAGAAGCGTTTCGCTCGACCTATCTGCCGCCCGAACGGGTCGCCAGCCATCCTGAAAGCATGGGTCGCGCCATTCCGCATGCTGAAATACTGATTTGCCGCGCCGATGGCAGCATTGCCGATGATGAAGAACCGGGAGAGCTGGTGCATTGTGGGCCATTGGTGGCGCAAGGCTATTGGAATGACCCGGTACGCACCGCAGAGCGTTTTCGTCCGGCGCCACCTGCCTCGGTATATGGGGGAACGGCGGTATGGTCAGGCGATACAGTGCGGCGGGACGCGGAAGGGTTGCTCTATTTTATAAGCCGCGAAGATGCGATGATCAAAAGCGCAGGCAATCGTATCAGCCCCACCGAGCTGGAAGAAACCGCGCAATCTGTTGATGGTGTGGCGCAGGCGGTGGCGCTTGGTGTGCCCGATGAACGACTGGGACAGGCAGTGTTGTTGCTTGTGCGATTGTCTGATGGATATGAAGAAGAAACTGTGCTCGACGGTTTGCGTTCGTATCTGAAAGCGGAGTTGCCCAATTTTATGATGCCACAGGACATGTATGTGCTCGCAAGTTTTCCGCGTAACCCGAATGGCAAAATCGATCGCGGTGCGTTGATGCGGGCGCATATGCAGAGACAAGGGGCGACGTCATGAAAGCAATGGGACCTATACCGCATTGGTATGAAGCTGAGGACGGCATGCTTCTCATTGGCGGATGTGGGGCCTTGTCCCTGGTCGATGAGGCCGGGGATACGCCGCTCTTTGTTTATGACGCGAGCATTGTACGCCGGACCATAGAGACTTTGCGTGCGATGATGCCGGACGGCTTGCATCTTCATTATGCGATCAAGGCTAATCCGTTTCCTGCGCTGCTGGCAATGATGTGCGGGTTGGTCGATGGTTTCGATATTGCCTCAGGCGGTGAGCTGGAGCGTGCGCTGGCGGCGGGCATGGCACCACAGAACATCAGCTTTGCAGGACCAGGCAAGCGGAACGACGAACTGCGTGCCGCAATTATGGCAGGCGTTACGATCAATCTTGAGTCCGAAGGAGAGGCCGCGCGCGCGCTCAACATAGCCGAAGCGCTGGGCAAGAAGCCGCGTCTCGCCGTGCGCGTAAACCCGGATTTTGACCTTAAAGGCTCGGGTATGAAAATGGGCGGCGGGGCCAAGCCTTTCGGCGTGGATGCGCAGCGCGCGGCAGCATTGGCGAAGCATGTGATAGCGGCCGGTGCAGATTGGCAGGGCTGGCATATATTCGCCGGGTCGCAAGCGCTTGATGCCGATGCGATCATAGAGGCCCAGCGCGAGACTTTGACACTGGCCGCGCGCTTGTCCGATGCGGTCGGGGTATCACCACCGCTGGTCAATATCGGTGGTGGCCTTGGCGTACCCTATTTTCCGGGGGATGAACCGCTGGATCTGCGCCCGATCGGCCTTGCGCTTGAAGAAACGATCACCATGGCGCCTGATATATTGGAAGAAAGCGCTTTTGCGATGGAGCTGGGACGCTATCTGGTGGCAGAGGCAGGGGTTTATCTTACCCGGGTGATTGATGTGAAAGAGAGTCATGGCGTATGTTTTGCGGTGACAGATGGCGGTTTGCACCATCAGCTTGCGGCGAGCGGTAATTTTGGCACGGTTGTACGGCGCAATTATCCGGTTGCTATAGCACAGAAATTTGACGCGGAGCCTGCTGATACGCCGATTAATATTGTAGGATGTCTGTGTACACCGCTTGATCGGCTTGCGGACAAGGCTATGCTGCCTGAGGTCGCACCCGGTGATCTTGTAGCTGTTTTTATGGCCGGGGCATATGGAGCGAGTGCATCGCCAGCCGCTTTTCTTGGTCATGGTCCTGCCATTGAGATGATGGTCGGGGACTGAGGGATTCGGCCATTTGGGCCAGATTTTACAAGATTACTAACGGTATGTTCACCCTTTATGAGCGATAGGGGGTGATATTCGCGGTTCTCCCTGTGCGCTTTCTCTATGGAGGCGGGCTGGTGTGGGGCCGTCCATTAGTGAGGTGACTGGCATGGTTTTTGGGCGACTAACCAAGTTTTTCATAGGGTTGTTACTCCCTTCATTGCTGCTTGGAGCGTGCACAGGCCGCACTGGCGGTTCCGAGCTGCCGCCTGCCTCCTTTGTGACGACTCAAGAAGGCCCGAGCGAGGAATATATTATCGGTCCGCTCGATGAACTGACGATTTTCGTATGGCGCAACCCGGAACTGGGGGCGAAGGTGCAGGTCCGCCCCGATGGCCGCATCACCACGCCGCTGATCACAGATATGCCTGCCGTTGGCAAAACACCTAAAATGCTGGCAGAGGACATTAAGCTGGCGCTCACCCAATATATTCAGAACCCGCTGGTTTCGGTGATTATCAACAAATTCTCCGGTACATTCTCGCAGCAAATCCGCATTGTCGGGGCAACCGAGAAGCCTGCTTCGCTGCCTTATCGCGCCAATATGACACTGCTTGATGCGATGATTGCGGTTGGCGGTCTGGGCGAATATGCCGCCGGCAATCGTGCGCGTCTTGTGCGTTTCGACAAGGAAACAGGCAAGCAAAAGGAATATGCGCTGCGGATTAACGATCTTATCAAGCGGGGTGATACGAAAGCAAATGTATTGCTGGCACCGGGCGATGTCATAATCATTCCTGAAAGCATGTTTTAAGGACATGGGTTTGTGGGTTTAAGGACAGGAAGAGAATAGAGAATGCCAAGCCTGTATGATGAACTGCTGGTAGCATTGCACGGCGTCTGGAACCGCCGCTGGCTGGCGCTGGGCGTTGCCTGGGCAGTGAGCGCGCTGGGCTGGCTGGCTGTCTCGCTCATTCCGAACAGCTATGAGTCCAAGGCACGCGTTTATGTCGCGACCCAGTCAATCATTCAGGACAAGGCCGGTATTTCACCGATCGAGCAGCAAAAAAACCTTGATGGCTTGCGCCAGACATTGGCGAGCGTTTCGAACCTTGAGAAGGTCGTGCGCGGTACAGACCTTGCCGGAACAGTGGCCAGCGATGCCGATGTTTCTGCGCGGATAGGCATGTTGCGTACCAATATCTCGATTGTCGCGGATCAGAATAACCTCTTTGAGATTACCACCAAAATGGCGGACAGCTCGGTTTCTGACCGGGCCAATGCAAGGCTGGCGACACAGGTCACGCAAAAGCTGATCGATATCTTTCAGCAGGAAAATATCACCGGTAACCGAGATGAAACCCAGCAGGGCATTGCATTTCTCGATGAACAAATCGCCGAGCGCGGCAAGGCTCTGGCCGAAGTTGAAGGGCGGCGTGTCGAGTTTGAGCAGAAATATGTTGGCATGTTGCCCGGCGTTGGCTCGATTGCCGAGCGCATGACAGCAGCGCGCAATGAACTCAGCCAGGTTGAATCACAGCTGATGGGAGCGCAAAGTGCGTTGGCCGCGATGAATGGCCAAATTGCCGGAACACCGCGTTATATCTCGGGCCCGGGCAGCCGCACATCGCTGGGCGCTGCACAGGCCGAACTGGCCGCTGCAAAATCGCGTGGCTGGACCGATGATCACCCCGATGTCATTGCCATTATGCGCCAGATCGCAGCGCTCAAGGCACAAGGTGGCGCTGCTGCCAGCGGTACACCAAACCCGGCCTATCTCTCGCTCCAGTCCATGCAGGCTGAGCGTTCGGCGACAGTGCAGGCATTGTCAGCGCGCAAAAGCCAGATACAGGCCGATCTCAACGCGATGATGTCAAAACAGGTGGCAGAGCCCGAGCTTGCTGCGGAGCTGGAGCGGCTTGACCGTGATTATGATGTGATCAAGAAGCAATATGACAAATTATTGGTAGATCGTGGTGAAGTGCGCTTGCGCGGTGATGTGCAGAGCGAAACCAAGGGCGCGACCTTCCGGGTTATTGACCCGCCGAGCGTACCAACCAGCCCGGCATCGCCTAATCGTCCCTTATTGCTTGTCGGCGTACTGATTGTCAGCATTGGTGCAGGCGTTGGCGCAGCTTTCGCGATGGATCAGGTGCGCCGCACCTTCCCGACAGCACAGCGCCTTGCCAAGGCGGCAGGCCTGCCGGTGATCGGATCGGTCACAGAAACGCTCAACCCGACGCAATATGCGGAGCGGAAGCATAAACTCAAATTATTCGCTGGCGGATGTGCGGCATTGGGCGGAGCATGTTTGCTGCTCATTGTTGTCGAATTTGTCCAGCGCGGCATGGCATAGGAGTGGGGACTATGAACAAACCTGCATTTCCTCCTCGTTCCGGAGGGGGTAAGCCCAAAGGCTTGCTGGAGAGAGCTTCGGAAGTTTTCGATTTTGAGAATGCGCTGAAAGGCGACGGCTTGCCGCCATTGAATATTCCGGCGGACATGATCCCATCTGCACCTGTGCCTGAAGCGCAACCGGTGAGGCAGTCTGGCGCGCAATCCAGTGATACGCCAGCTGGCGTGAATGCTGCGCCGCGCGCGCATGATTGGACCGGGCCGGTGCAATGCCTTGACCATGACGCCATGGCAGAAGCAGGCTATCTTGTGCCCGGAGCACCGGTAAGCGGGCTGGGCGAAGAATTTCGCATTATCAAGCGCGAGTTGCTTGCGCGCATTCGCGGGACACATCAGCAACAGCCCGTTCCCAACGGCAATGTTATCCTGATGACGTCTACCCATCCCGGCGATGGCAAAACCTATTGTGCGATCAATCTTGCGGTATCGCTGGCCGCCGAGAGTGATCTTGAGGTGCTGCTGGTCGATGCCGATTTTGCCCAGCCGGGTATTCCCGCTGCCTTGGGACTGAACCCAGGTCAGGGTGTCATGGATGTGCTGGCTGATCCGTCATTGGCGGTCGAAGATATGGTCATTCGTACTGATGTACCCTCATTTGCGGTGCTTCCTGCGGGTGACAGAAGCCATCATGACGCCGAATATCTGGCGTCTGCGCGCATGGACGCCCTGATCGCTGCGCTGGTGTCAGGTCGGCCAGACAGGGTTGTGATTTTCGATTCTCCGCCTCTGCTCGCGGCGGCTGCAGCGGCGGTATTGGCTTCGCATGTCGGCCAGACGGTGCTGGTTGTACGTGCAGACCGTACGACTGAAACCTCGTTGCGCGATGCTGCAGGCCTGCTCAATGGTTGCGCGCATATTCAGCTGTTGCTCAATGGCGTCAAATTCTCGGCCTCAGGGCGTCGCTTTGGCACCTATTATGGCAAGGATGAGGGTGAATAATGATACGTCTTTCATTCCCTTTCAGAGCAACCGCACTGCTGGCGATGGGTGTCATGGCTGGCATGGCGTCATCTGCGGCGCAGGCCCGTACTGATGTCACACCCTATATCGAGCTGGATCAGACTTTCATCGCCAACCTCAAGGGCGGCGGCGATGATGTGTTGACCTATACGACTGCGGCCATTGGCGTTGACGGGTCCGTCCTGACGCCGCGCGCGGAGGCTGTCCTGAGCCTGCGCTATGAACATCAGTTTGGCTGGAATAAGCGTACGCCCGACAGCGATATTATTTCCGGAATCGCTCGCGCACGCTACAGCGCCATTCAGGACTCGCTCAGTATTGAAGGCGGAGCACTTGCCACCCGGGCGCGTACCGATGGCTATTCGACCGGCACAAACGGGCTGGTTACTGCGGGCGACTCCACCACGCAGGTCTATTCACTCTATGCCGGGCCGACCTTCACCACGGATGTCGGTGCTGCCACGGTCAATGCGGCCTATCGTATTGGCTATACGCGGGTGGAAGATGATGTGAACGTCACTATTGGCGGCGTTCCTGCACTCGGTGTATTTGACGAGAGTGTCTATCATAACGCCACGGCATCGGTTGGTATGCAACCCGGACCCTTGCCCTTTGGCTGGTCGCTGGGCGCGGCCTACGACCGGGAAGACGCTACCGAGCTGGATCAGCGCTATGAAGCCAAACAGGTGCGCGGGGATGTCACTGTGCCGGTCACCTCGACACTCGCTCTGGTGGGTGGCGTTGGCTATGAGGATATTGAAATCAGCCAGCGCGCTGCCCTGCTCGATGGCACCGGCAATCCGGTGATCAGCAACAGGGGCGGGCTTGTTTCCGATACGTCTGTGCCGCGCCTGATCTCTTATGATGCCGATGGTTTGATCTGGGATGCGGGCGTATTATGGCGCCCGAGCCGCCGCACCTCGCTCGAAGCGCGGGTTGGCAGGCGCTATCAAAGCACGCATTATGTTGGTAATTTCACATGGCGGGCATCGGCCAACAGTCTGGTCGAAATTTCATATTTTGACCGGATTGACAGTTTCGGGCGCGTGATGAACGGCGCGCTTATCGGCTTGCCAACCTCGGGTTTCAATGTGCTGCGTAATCCCTTTACGGGCGATATTAACGGATGTGTGGGTAGTGATGACGGTGGCAGTTGCTTCAATGATGCGCTGGCTGCCATCAGCGGCACAAATTATCGTAATCGTGGCATTACCGGGCAATATGCATGGACGGGGCGTCGCTGGAACTGGGGCGCAGGCCTTGGCTATTCGCGCCGCAAGTTTATCGCGCCTGACAGCTCCATTTTTGCATCGCTGGACGGCACGACGGACGAATATTATTTTGGTGAAGTCTATGGCGGCTACAAGCTTGACCCCAATTCCACATTGGGTGCGAGCATTTATGGCAATCATTTTGATGCGGGTACCGGCGGTATCGATATCACCAACTATGGCTCTTATGTCAGCTATAATCGTTTGTTTGGCCGCCGCCTGAGTGCGCGTGCGTCATTGGGGCTTGATGCGCTCGATACCAGTGATCTGGATACGATCATCAGCCTGCTCGGGCAGGTTGGCGTGCGCTATCAATTTTAGAGGAAAGGGCAGGGCGGAGATTGTTCGCCTGCATGGAGATCGATACTGATGTACGACCAATATTATGCGTTTAAGGGCCGTCCCTTTCAGCTCACGCCTGACCCGCATTTCTATTTTGAAAGCGCAACGCACCGCAAGGCACTGTCGTATCTCGGCTATGGGCTGGCGCAGGGTGAGGGCTTCATTGTTATCACTGGCGATATTGGCGCGGGCAAGACGACTTTGGTCGGCCATGTCATGTCAACTATCGATGCGCAGCGCCTCACCGCTGTCAAGCTGGTGTCCACGCAGGTTGAAGGCGATGATATGTTGCGCCTTGTCGCGCAGAATTTTGGAATTGCTGAAGAGGTCCCGTCCAAGGCGCAGTTGCTCCAGCGCATAGAAGCCTTTTTGCATGCTCAGGCGCGCAAGGGCTTGCGCACATTATTGATTGTTGATGAGGCGCAGGGTCTTGGTATTTCGGCTCTTGAAGAGCTGCGTATGCTCAGTAATTTCCAGCTGGGCGGTCAGGCGTTGCTGCAGATTTTCCTGCTTGGCCAGCCTGAGTTTCGTGACCTGCTCAATTCGCCCGAGCTGGAGCAGCTGCGCCAGCGTGTGATTGCAACCCATCATCTTGAGCCAATGCTGGCGAATGAGGTTGAGCCTTATGTGATACATCGCCTGTCGCTGGTAGGATGGCAGGATACACCACATTTCACGCAAGGCGCATTTGCGGCGCTTTATGGCGCGACCGATGGCGTTCCGCGTCGCATTAATGCGTTGATGAGCCGTGTATTGTTGTTGGGCGCCGTTGACCGTCTGAACGAGATAGACGGCACTGTGATTCAGGCTGTGGCTGCCGATATGGGGCTGGATGCTGCTGATCTTGAACCTGAAGCCATGATGGCATCAGCATCAGGCGCGGATAGCATGGTGGATGATGCGTTTGATGCGTATCCTGAGGAGCCTGTGGCTTTTACGCAGGCTGATATGGCGGCTGCTGAACCAGACAGTCTGGATGCTCTGAATGACCAGGACAGGCAGGATGCCGTGCTGGAGGATATGGCGCAGGCAGCCAGTGATAGCGCAGGCAACCCACTGGAACTGCATCAGATTCGTGACGAGTTGGAGGATTTGCGCCGTGCTATCGGAGCGTCTGCGGGCATGGGGGGTGATCAGCATGCACTTATGGAGCGGCTCAGCCATCTGGAAGAGCGCGTGACGAGCGCTGAAGCGCGGACCGACGATCATGAAGCCGCTTTGCGCCGGGTCTTGACGCTGTTAGTGGAATGGGTTGAGAATGAAGAAGGTGGCACACAGGCGGCTTGATGTGCTGCGTGTAAGCCCATTTCGTCGCTCGAAAGGAGGCGTTGATGTTACCATTTATCAATGCCTTATCAGTTGATGTTGAGGACTGGTTTCAGGTTGGAGCGTTTGAAAATACGCTAAGCAGGCATGATTGGGAGCAGCTTGCTCCTCGTGTTGAGCAAAATACAGATGCCGTACTCGCGCTTTTTGCCGAAACAGACGTCAAGGCGACATTTTTCACATTGGGCTGGGTGGCAGAGCGGTATCCCGCGTTGATCCGCCGGATTGTTGAAGCCGGGCATGAGCTGGCCAGCCATGGCTATGATCATCAGCGGGTGTTCACCTTTACACCAGATGAATTTCGCGCGGACCTCAAAAAATCACGAGACCTACTGGAGCAGGCGGGCGGCGTAGCTGTACGCGGCTATCGTGCGCCCAGCTTCTCCATCGACAAACGCACGCCATGGGCGCACCCGATATTGGCCGACGAAGGCTATGCCTATTCGAGCAGCGTCGCACCGGTTGTGCATGATCATTATGGATGGCCTGAAGCGCCGCGCTTTGCCTTTCTGCCATTGGCAGACCACCCGCTTATTGAATTGCCAGTTACGACAGCGCGCTTTGCCGGACGGACACTGGCCGCAGGGGGAGGCGGTTTTTTCCGGTTGTTGCCTTATGCTTTCTCGCGCTGGGCCGTGAGGCAGGTCAATAATGAAGCCAAACGCCCCGCGATCCTCTATTTCCATCCGTGGGAAATCGACCCGGGTCAACCGCGCGTGGCCAATGCTCCGCTCAAATCGCGCATTCGCCATTATACTAATCTTGGCATCATGGCGCCAAAGCTGCGCCGATTAATTGGTGATTTTGAATGGGGCAGGGTCGATACATTACTCGAAACCCAGAAGGAGGGGGCGCCGTGCTGGCCCGCAACATGAGTGTAGAGTTCGCTGATCTTGATGATGCGCGCCACATCGCTGAGCTGGACGAATGGGTGTGCGCTCAAGCGGGCTCTACCCCTTTTCATCGTCCGGCATGGATATGTGCCGTTGCGCGCGGCACGAAGCAACAGGCGATGATGCTGGTGTGCCGCCATGGCGGCGAAATTACTGGCGTCCTGCCGCTCAACCTCATTCATTCGCCATTGTTTGGGCGCGCGCTTGTGTCCAGCGGCTTTGCGGTTGATGGTGGCATATTGGCGAGTGATCAGGAGAGTGCGCAGGCATTGGCCGATGCCTGCTGGCATGAAGCGCAGGTGCGGAGTTGCCCGACGGCGGAACTGCGCGGCGGCATGGTGCCGAACGCGGGCTGGCAGCTCAAAAGCGATGCCTATCTCAATTTTGCCAAACCGCTCGAAGCGGATGACGAAGCACAGCTCAAGGCAGTTCCGAAGCGTCACCGCGCCGAAATACGCAAAGGGTTGGCCAATGATCTGCAAATTGAAGCGGGCAATAGCGCGCGTCTGCTCGAAATTCATTACCGCCTTTATGCGGAAAATGTGCATCGCCTGGGGACTCCGGTGTTCCCGAAAGCCCTGTTTGCCGGAGTGTTGGCTGCTTTTGGCAGTAATGCGAATATAACGCTTGTCGCAAAAGATGGAGCGCCGGTGACGAGTATATTAAGCCTGTATCATCGAGACAGTTGCATGCCCTACTGGCATGGCGCAAGCCTTGCTGCGCGCGCTTTGCGGTCGAATGAAGTCGGTTATTTTTCATTGATGGGCGACGCGCGCAAACGCGGCTATACGATTTTCGACTTTGGTCGCTCCAAAGTCGGCACGGGCCCAGCGCTTTGGAAAAAGACATGGGGCTGGGAAGGCGAGCCGCTCACTTACGCCACACGTGCTGCACCGGGCATGGAAGCGCGCGATATCAACCCGCTTTCGCCGCAATATCAGCGCAAGGTAGCGCTTTGGAAGAAGCTGCCCTTGCCGGTGGCGAACCGGCTTGGCCCATTGATCGCTCGTGGTTTGGGCTGAGAGGCAGCAGGCAGGACAATCATGGCGTCACAGGGCGAAATCCTTTTTCTGGTGCACCGCATTCCGTTCCCGCCGGACCGGGGCGACAAGATACGTTCGTATAATATGCTCAAAGCCATGGCTGACATTGCGCCGGTGCATGTCGGCTGTTTTGCTGATGATGCGCGTGACATGGGTTTTGCTGATGAGATGGCCGAGGTGACGGCGAGCCAATATGTGACCATGCGTGCTCGCTCAAAGCCGGTAGCGGGTATTAACGGCCTGCTGCGTGGTCTGCCGATATTGGTTGCCATGTATGAAAAGCCAGAGCTGCATGACTGGGTACAAGGGGTGTTGGCGACCCGGCCGATCAGGGCAATCGTCGCTTATTCGGTGCAAATGGCCCATTATGTTCCGCATATTTTGCCAATGGGGTCACGCTTCATGATGGATTTTGTCGATTTCGACAGCGCCAAATATGCGGCGTATGGCGCACAGCAGAGCGGGGCAATGGGTTTGGTCCACCGTCGCGAAGGACAAGTGTTGCTTGATTTTGAGCGGGAGGTTGCGTGCCGGGCGGATATTTCGACCTTTGTGAGCGAGGCGGAGGCACAGCTTTTTGCGCGCACTGCGGATGTTCAGGATCAGCATATCTGTGCACTAGAAAATGGTGTAAACCTTCAATATTTCAATGTACAATCTAATTTTTCTGAGATTGATTATAAAGAAAAGCCCCTGCTCGTTTTTACCGGGCAGATGGATTATCGTCCCAATATCGAGGCAGTGGAGAGCTTCGTTTATGAGGCGCTGCCGATCATTCGCGCCAAATATGAAAATGCCAGTTTCGCTATTGTCGGACGCAACCCTGCGCCGCAGGTCACGACATTAGCCAAGCGACCGGGCGTGATCGTTACAGGCGATGTACCTGACGTGCGTGGCTGGCTAGCAGCCGCGGATGTTGTCGTTGCGCCGCTCAGGATAGCACGGGGCATCCAGAACAAGGTACTTGAGGCGATGGCGATGGCGCGCCCGGTTGTCGCCAGCCCGCAGGCGGCCGAAGGCATTGACGCGACCAATGGCGAGCATTTCATCGTTGCCAATGACCCGCAGGCCGAAGCCGAGGCGGTGCGTGTCTTGCTGGAGAACCCGGCTCAGGCGGCCGCGCTGGGGCAGGCCGCGCGGGCGCGAATGGAAGCGCGCTATGACTGGGCCGCTACATTAGCTCCCTTGCGCAAGATGCTCTTTGGTTAGCATCATGACGCCAGCCCCAACTCCAGTCCCAACGCCAACCTCAACAATGCGCCTTTCCCTCTCTTCATTGCGTGATGCCGCGCAAACACCGGGTTGGCCGCGCCATATGCTGGCGATGGGCGGTTTGGCGGTGGCGATCCTGCTGCTGTTCTGGCGCGATGCTTTTGATATGGTCGATATCTGGTGGAATGCCTCGACCTATGGCCATTGCCTGTTCATTCCCCTGCTGATCGTGTGGCTGGTATATCAACGCGCAGATGGCCTTAAGCATCTTGACCCGGTTGCATGGGCGCCGGGGCTGGTCTGGCTTGCGGGCGGTGCTTTGTGCTGGCTGTTGGGCGATGCCGCCGGGCTGGCAGTTTTGCGCCATGCCGGCCTTGTCGTGATGCTTCAGGGCGCGGTGATGTCCGTGCTTGGCCCTGCGGTGAGCCGTGCTTTGCTCTTCCCGCTCTTCTATGCCTTTTTCATGGTGCCGCTGGGCAGCGAGCTGGAACCGGCGTTGCAGCTCCTTACTGCGAGGCTCTCGATGGTCATGCTGGGCTGGGCAGGGGTTCCGGCACATATTGAAGGGATATTCATCACCACACCCACGGGCTATTTCGAAGTGGCCGAGGCCTGTTCGGGCGCGAAATTCCTCGTCGCCATGGCGGCATATGGCGTGCTGGTGTGCAATGTCTGCTTTCGCTCATGGACACGACGGGCCATATTCCTCGTCAGCGCATTGGCGGTTTGCATCCTCGCCAATGGCGTGCGCGCTTTTGCGACTATCTATGTCGCGCATAAAACCAGCATTGATGCCGCTGTCGGTTTTGATCATGTGATGTATGGCTGGGTATTCTTTGCGCTGGTGATGGCAGGCGTCATGGCTGCAGCATGGCCGTTTTTTGATCGGCAGCCGGGTGATCAGAGCTTTGACCCGCGCTTGATACAAGGCGCTGCAAGCCAACAGCGCTCAATGCCGGTGATTATCGGCATTGCATTGGCGCTGGTGCTGGCAGCGCCGGCGTGGAGCACTGTGTCGGCCCTGCGCGGCGGAACAGCGCAATTGGCTACACCGTTATGGCCGGAACCTGCTGGCTGGACCCGCAGCACAGCGCCCATGGATTACCTGTGGAAGCCACGTTTTGATGGTGCCGATCATTTCGTGCAGACACGCTATCAGGACGATGACGGGCATGTAGTCGATGTCGCCATTGCCACCTATGCGCGCCAGTCCGAAGGGCGTGAACTGGTCGGCTATGGGCAAGGCGCGGCGGATCCGGATAGCGAGTGGGTGTGGTCCGCGTCTGCACCTGTGCCTGAGAATGCACCCAAAAATGCACGCAGCGAGACGATTACCGCGCCGGGGCCGGTTGTGCGGCATGTCGTGAGCCTCTATCGGGTGGGGGCATCGCCGCTCATGGGCAGCGCCAGCGCCGTCAAGCTTGCCACCATGAAGGCACGGCTGCTGGGGCAGGATCAGCGCGCTGTCGCCATTCTCATTTCCGCCGAGCATAAAGAGGCAGCGCCAGCCGGTACCGCCATCGCTTCATTCCTTCAGGATATGGGTTCCGTCGATAAAGTAGCTGACGCAGCACTGGGCTCCCGCTAGAGCATTGGCATGTGCGGAATCGCGGGAATCTTCCATTTAGAGACAGCCAAACCGATTGACCCGGCGCGGGTCGAGCGGATGACCAATGCGATCATTCATCGTGGGCCGGATGGTGCGGGCGTATGGACCGCGCCGGGCGTAGGGTTGGGGCATCGCCGCCTCTCGATCATCGACCTGCATGGCGGCGCGCAGCCGATGGCCAATCAGGACGAAAGTCTGATCATCTCCTACAATGGAGAAATATATAATTTCAAAGAGATACAATCGGAACTTGAGGCTAAAGGTCATCATTTCCGCACGCATAGCGACACGGAAGTCATCCTCCATGCCTATCGCCAATGGGGCGAGGACTGCATTCATCGCTTCAACGGCATGTTCGCTTTTGCGCTCTACGAGAAAGCCACGCAATCGCTGTGGCTGGCGCGCGACCGTCTTGGCGTCAAACCGCTCTATTATGCGCAGGTTTCTGATGGCAGCCTGATCTTCGGGTCTGAACTGAAGGCCTTGCTCGCGCACCCGCTGCTGCGCCGTGAGCCGTCGCTCACCGCCATCGAGGATTATCTGGCACTCGGCTATGTGCCCGATGATGCGTGTATTGTCGCTGGTGTGAAAAAGCTGGCTGCAGGGCATCATCTCAAGCTGGTGCGGGGCAGGGGCTTGCTCAAGCCGCAGGCCTATTGGGATGTGAGCTTTGCCGATCGCAGCAAGGCCAAAACGCCTGCGCTGATGGAGGAGCTGACCAGCCTGATGCGTGATGCCGTGCAGATGCGCATGGTGTCCGACGTGCCGCTTGGTGCGTTTCTCTCTGGCGGCGTGGATAGCAGCAGCGTGGTTGCGCTGATGGCGGAAAAGTCGGCTCAGGCGGTCAAAACATGTACCATCGGCTTTGATGTCGAGGGGCTGGACGAGCGTCGCTATGCCGATCATGTCGCGCGCCGCTTCGGGGCTGATCACCGCACGCGCATTGTCTCGCCTGATGATTTCGGGCTGCTCGATACATTGGTCGAGCATTTTGACGAACCCTTTGCCGATGCTTCCGCCTTGCCGACCTATCGTGTCTGCGAGCTGGCGCGGGAAGAGGTCACGGTTGCGCTGTCGGGTGATGGCGCGGATGAGGCTTTTGCAGGCTATCGGCGGCATCTGTTTCAGCATCGCGGCGAACGCGCGCGTGGGATGCTGCCCAGTGCGATCCGTCGCCCGCTCTTGGGGGCGCTGGGCCGGGTCTATCCCAAGATGGACTGGGCGCCGCGCTTTCTGCGTGCCAAATCGACGTTTCAGGAATTGGGCATGAGCGGCGCAGAGGCTTATGCGCGCTCTGTGGGCTTTACCCCGCCCGAATTGCGCGCGCGGCTTTATACTGACAGCTTTGCGCAAAAAATTGATGGCCACCGTGCGGAGGAGCGCATCATCAGCGCAATGGAAAATGCGCCTGCGCGTGACGCGATAGACCGCGCCCAATATGCAGATCTCAAAATCTGGCTGCCCGGTGATATTCTCACCAAGACCGACCGGATGAGCATGGCCGTC
>Ga0070727_10000699_pt1 | contig 39974 bp, 32 predicted proteins | sample tdAd472_FD_66722 | JGI IMG/M metagenome (GOLD analysis project Ga0070727, IMG submission 66722) | Marine sediment microbial communities from the Atlantic coast under amendment with organic carbon and nitrate - tdAd47.2 | ecosystem: Environmental > Aquatic > Marine > Coastal > Sediment | place... | reverse complement strand
TTGCACAGCTCGGGCGGTACCGTGCGCGAAAAGACCGTCCTGGTTGTAACACGTTTGCATCTTCCGGCCGGTGTAGCAGGGGTGCATGCGATGTGCTCTTCCGTACGTTTTCGATGGGGAGATCCGGGCCGTGTAGCCATCAACGCGACTTATTGAAATTACAAAAACTATAAATTTGCATTATCAACAGGAGCACGTCTATCCTACGGGTTCGAGAGGTGTGTTTCTACCGTGAGTCAACCGCGTACGTTGTTTGAAAAAATCTGGGACGAACATGTCGTCGCCCATGAGCCCGGGGCGCCCGCCGTCCTCTACATTGATCTGCACCTGGTGCACGAGGTCACGTCGCCGCAGGCCTTCCAAGGGCTGCGCGATCGGGGTATCCGCGTCCGTCGTCCGGACCATACGTTGGCGACCATGGACCACTCGGTGCCCACGACGGCCAACCGGCTGCAAGTGATCTCGGATGAGATTGCCAAGAAGCAGGTCGAGCAGTTGCGGATCAATTGCCGCGAGTTCGGCGTGCCTTTGGCCGACCTGGGGCAGGAGACGCAAGGCATCGTGCACGTGATCGGCCCGGAGTTGGGTGTGACGCAGCCCGGCTTCACCGTCGTGTGCGGCGACTCGCACACCTCGACCCACGGGGCCTTCGGGGCGCTGGCCTTCGGCATCGGCACGACCGAAGTCGAGCACGTGCTGGCGACCCAGACGTTGCTCCAGAACAAGCCGCGAACGGCGGTGGTCAACTTCGAGGGCAGCCCGGTGAAGGGCGTCACGGCGAAGGACTTGATCTTGGGGCTGATCTCGCAGATCGGCGTCGGCGGCGGCACCGGGTTGGTACTTGAGTACACCGGCGAGGCGATCCGAGCGCTCTCGATGGAAGGCCGGATGACGGTCTGCAACATGTCGATTGAAGGCGGCGCGCGCGCGGGCATGATTGCGCCGGATGACAAGACGTTCGAGTTCTTGGCGGGTCGGCCGAAGGCGCCGCAGGGCGCGGATTGGGATGCGGCGGTCGAGCGCTGGCGGCAGTTGCCGTCGGACGAAGGCGCGACGTACGACGAAACGTTTTCAGTGGACGTAGCCTCGCTTGAGCCGATGCTGACCTACGGTACGAACCCCGGCCAAGGCGTCGGCGTGTCACAACCGGTTCCCGACCCAGCCTCACTGGGCGACGCGAACGAGCAGGCCTCGCTACGCAAGGCGCTCGATTACATGGAGCTGGAAGCCGGCAAGCCGTTGCTCGGCAAACCGATCGACGTCGTATTTATCGGAAGCTGCACCAACTCGCGGATCTCGGATCTGCGGGCGGCGGCGGAGATTCTCAAGGGCCGCAAGGTCGCCGACAACGTACGGGCGATGGTCGTGCCGGGATCGGAGAAGATCAAGAAGCAGGCGACGGAAGAAGGGTTGCCGGAGATCTTCAAGGCCGCCGGCGCGGAGTGGCGCGAGGCCGGTTGCTCGATGTGCATCGCGATGAACGGCGACCAGTTGACGCCGGGCCAGTATTGCGTTTCGACCTCGAACCGCAACTTTGAAGGACGCCAGGGCAAGGGCGGGCGGACGTTCCTGGCCAGCCCGTTGACGGCCGCCGCATCGGCGGTGGAAGGCAAAGTCGCTGACGCGCGGAGGTATGTGAGCTAATGGCTACCGTCAAGAAATTCACCGGCAAGGTCGTACCCCTGAACGTGCGCGACGTAGATACGGACCAGATCATCCCGGCGCGGTTCTTGAAGACGATCGATAAGCTCGGTCTCGGCAAGAACCTGTTCAACGACTGGCGTTACCTGGAGTCGGGTGAGGACAACCCGGACTTCATCCTCAATCAACCGCGGGCCGAGGGTGCGACGGTTCTGGTGGCGGGCGACAACTTTGGTTGCGGCAGCTCGCGCGAGCATGCGCCTTGGGCGTTGATGGGCTGGGGGCTGAAAGCGGTCGTTTCGACTTCCTTCGCCGACATCTTCAAGGGCAACTGCCTGAAGAACGGATTGTTGCCGATTGTGGTCGACGAGGCGACGCTCGAAGAGCTCTTCGCCGCCGCCGAGGCCGATCACAATCTCAATGTCGAAATCGACCTCGAGACGCAGTCGATCATCCTGCCGTCTGGGAAATCGGTCGAGTTCCCGGTGGACGAGTTCTCGAAGAAGTGCCTGCTGGCCGGCGTCGATCAGTTGGGCTACTTGCAGCAGCAGCTTCCGGCAGTCGAAGCGTACGAGCAGCGCCGCGGAGACTTGGTGAATACGCTCTAGGAAACGTTCGTCGGGTCTAGAGTCGCCAGCCCGACGGTATCGGCCGCCTCATTCAGCTCGCGGTCGGCGCAAACGAAAGTCAACGCGGAGCATCCGTGCGGGAGGCCGTTCAGATAGAGCGCGCTGGACAGATGGATTGCGTCGGCCCCTCGCAGTCCCAACCTCAGGGCCAAGCGGGAAGCCCGCTCGGCAATCTGCTCGCTCGTTTCGATTTGAAGGAAACGCGGCCAGATTTGCTCGGCGTCAGCGAGTGAGGCGGAGAGTCGACCCAGATCATGCTTGGCATGATTTCGTCTTGACAGCGCGGCGACGACCTCGACGCGGCCAAGGACTGAACAAGCAAGCGCCGGCTGCCGGGAAAAGAGCCGGCGCATCGAGTTCGCGCCGGGTTCGGCCAGGTATCTCTTCAGCCAGGCGCTCGCATCTAAATAGTAGAGGTTCATCTGCGGTCACGAATCAGCTCTTCCGACAAGGAGCCGCCCTGAAGCTCGACCGGTTGGAAATCGGGAATCCTCGCATTGAGCTGGGAAGGCAGGACGATGTTGGGTACGTCCCGGAGTGCGTCCAGGAGTTTTTGGGCGTCGTCGGGCGCGTCCGAGGCCTCTATCCGATCCATGACTTGCTGGGCGGATTCGGCGTCGAGCTGGGCCGCCCATTGCTGAAGACGTTGCGAAGCTTCAGAGGCGGGCGGCGGCGTCTCCGGCGCGGGCCGCGTTTGAACTTGCTCGAAGAAGCGGAGGTAGCCGCGTTTCGGCTTCTCCGCGTAGCCTTCCTCAATCAGTAAACCGCCAAGGTAGACGGCCGGGTTCATCTTCGTCGGAAGGTTCTTTTGGATGTAATCGCCAAGACTGCCTTCGCCCGGGTCGTCAAATTTACTGCCGATCCGGACGGTGCGCCCCCGAAAGTGTCCGACCAGGCCGGAAAGGAACTCTCGCGGGAAGCGGATCGAGGTCCGGTGCGTTCCCATCCAGATCCGAAGTTCCGACTCAATTCCGCCCTCAACTTCAAAGACGCCCCGCCCTCCAGCGGTTATACAGGTTCGCTTTTCTCTCATACTGGATACCTCCTATAATATACACTGATTGGGCAAAGTCGATCTACATGTATATATTCACTTTACCCCAATCAAGTCGGACGCTGGTCATACCACCATCGAGCGCTCCTTCCCAGTACCTAAGTTTTTCACCTCAATTGAACCCTCAGGGCTATTGAGCTTCTAAGGTAAACACCTCACTATTGGGGCATGTCGGACGAAACGCCGGTCGCGCAGATCCACCAAATCGGAAAACAGATGGTCCACCTCGTGCGGGAGAGACTCGACGAGACCGAGGAATACCTCGGCTTGATCGAGGGAGGCGGCATCTGTCTAGCGAACTCATTCAAGACGCCCGGAGAGGCTGATCGTTGGCTTGAAAGCATGTTCTCGAAGCTCTACAGCAGTCACCGCTGCTCGCTTGGATGCATGCGCATGCCGGGGTCGGAATTCCTCTGCGACGACGTCGAGCTCGAACGTCTCATGGACGTCGAGGACACGCGATCGGCCTGAGGCCTGGAAACCTCAATCTCCTTTTCTGCGGCCCGGGGCCTTCGGCTCCGGGCCGTTTTGCGTGCGGCCGCATGCAGGGGTGCTAGTATCTGGCGATGCCGGACGCCGACGCGCAACAGATTCGTCAGAAAGCCGGCCGGTTCATGACGCCCTGGGACTCGGACGAGTTGCCGGCGGCTCCCAAACTCACGCTCCGTAGTTGGACTCTGCTGATCGGCCCCGGTCTGTTGCTGGCGGGCTCGAATATCGGCGGCGGCGAATGGCTCTTCGGGCCCATCGTGACGGCTCGCTACGGCGGGCAGTTGATGTGGCTCGCCACGCTCTCCATCGCGTTCCAGGTCTTCTACAACCTGTCGGTAATGCGCTACACGCTCTACACGGGCGAGCCCATCTTCGTTGGGTTCTTTCGGACGGCGCCGGGTCCGAAGTTTTGGGTCTACTTCTATCTGTTGGTCGACCTGGGCGGCATTTGGCCGTATCTCGCGTCGAATGCGGCGGTCCCTCTGACGGCGGCCTTCCTTGGCCGTCTACCCGGGCCTGAAGAAGAGGGCTTGCTGCGAATGGTGAGCTACGGGATCTTCTGCGCCGCCTTCGTACCGCTGATCTTCGGCGGCAAGATCTACAACGCGGTGGAGCGGGTCATGGTCACCAAGATCGTGCTCGTGCTGGGGTATCTGTCGATCGTCGGCATCTTCATGGTCAGCCGGGAGACGTGGGTCGAAATCTTCACGGGCTTCGTGCGCTTCGGGTCGATTCCGGAGGGCGAAGTCGATTGGGCCACGATGGCGGCCTTTGCCGCTATTGCCGGGGCAGGTGGACTGTCGAACCTCAACTTCTCGAACTATTCGCGCGACAAGGGTTGGGGCATGGGCGCCAAGACGGGAGCGATCCCTTCGATGGTGGGCGGGCGGACGATCAAGCTGTCGCACGTGGGCAAAGCGTTCGCGATAACGCCCGTGAACCTGGAGAAATGGCGCGGTTGGACGAAGCACATCCTGCGCGATCAACTGGGCGTCTGGGCGATTGGTTGCGTGCTGGGGATGGCGCTGCCGTCGCTGTTGTCGCTGGAGTTCATCCCCGGAGCCGCTGTGGAGGGGCAGGCGGCCGCGGCGATGACCGCGCGCGGCATGGCGGATCGCTCCGGCGAGATTTTCTGGTTCCTGACGCTCTTGTGCGGCTTTCTCGTGCTGGCGCCCGGACAGATCTCCGATATTGACGGCATCATCCGCCGCTGGACGGACGTGATTTGGACCGGTAGTCGCCACGTGCAGCACTTGGACGGCGGTCAGGTCCGTTATGTCTACTACGGGATCATGGCCGCCTATGCCGTATGGGGCCTGATTGCCTTGCGGCTGACGCCGGACCCGCTCGTACTCGCCGTCGTGACCGGCACGCTGCGCAACATCGGCCTGGGCGCCACCGCCCTGCATTCCCTCTATGTGAACCGCGAGCTGTTGCCTCGCGAACTGCGTCCGCCCTGGTTCATGCAAGTAGGGTTGGTCGGCTGCTTTCTGTTCTTCCTAGGGATCTCTGCGATCGCCTTCAATCAGAAGCTGACCCAGCTCATGGGCTGGTAATCGAAGTTTCCAGGTAGACCGGCGGGCGTTTCTCGCGTTGCATTCGCTCGTCGAATCGGCGAGCCGTCTCCGATAGGCGCGCCACGACGGCGGCGTTGTCGGCGGCGACATTGTTCGACTCCCCGATGTCGGCGACCAAGTCATAGAGCTGCGGTTCGGAGCGCAGGGCGTGATGCCGTTCGAACAGGTCCGGATTCTGCATGTACCAAAGGGAGCGCGAGTAGGGCGGGAGCTGGGTTTGCCTGAGGAACAGCTTCCAGCGACCGACGCGGACCGCCTGGAGTTGCACGCCGAAGTAATAGAAGAAGGGGCGTTCTTCGAGCTGGTCGGTCTTGCCGAGCAACAAGTCTGCGATCGAGCTACCGTCGATCACCCGGTCCGTCGGAGGCGTAGTTCCTGCCAGGGTCGCGAATGTAGGCAACAGGTCCAGAATCGACGACTGGGCGCTCGTCACGACGCCGGGCTCAATCTTGCCGGGCCAGCGGAAGATGCCTGGCTCCCGCATACCGCCCTCGTAGGTTCGTCCCTTGCCGCCGCGCAGAGGTGCGGCGCTGCCGCCTCCCCCTCTCTCAGCCCAACGCCCCCCCGAGGCCGGCGGTCCGTTGTCGGAGGTGAAGACGACTAAGGTGCTGTCGTCGAGATCCAACCGCTTGAGCGCCGACAGCAATTCGCCAACACTCCAGTCGATCTCCTCGACGGTGTCGGCGTAGAGCCCGTGGGGCGAGCGACCTTCAAAGTCCTTGGACGCATACTGCGGCTTGTGGGGGAACGTGTGCGGAAAGTAGAGAAAGAACGGTTGCTCGCGGTTCTCCTCGATGAACGCTACGGCGCGCTCGGTGTAGCGCTTGGTCAGCGTGTGCTGGTTGACCGGGGCTTCGACCACGCGGTCGTCCTCCAACAGAGGCAGCTCCCAGAATGCGTGTTGGGCGCGAAGTACGCTGTCGGAGCGCCACTTGTGCATGTCGTTGGAGTAGGGAAGTCCAAAGAAGAAGTCGAAGCCCTGCCGGTGGGCGCGGAGAGCCTTGGGCCAGCCGAGATGCCACTTGCCGATCGCGGCCGTAGCGTAGCCTTCCTCTCGAAGGAGCTCCGCGAGGGTGATCTCCTCGGGCGGAAGCCCGGTGGTCTCGGTGGGGAACAGAACATAGGGAACGCCGGCTCGGACCGGATAGCGTCCAGTGAGGATGGACGCGCGAGACGGGCTGCAGAACGGCGCCGCGGCGTAGAAGTCCGTAAATCGCATCCCCTCGGCGGCCATCCGATCGAGATGGGGGGTGCGGTTCTGAGTCGAACCGTAGACGCCCAGGTCGCCGTAACCGAGGTCGTCGGCAAAAATCACAATGAAATTGGGCTTGTCCGCCGCCGTCGCGGAGAGGGCGGCTAGGCAGAGAAGCCACGCGAGTTTCATGCGCGCTAGTCTACGTTGTTCCCCGGCGCGGCTACAATGACGTCCTATGCAAACCCCGTGGGGCGACATCGAACTGTGGGACGCGCATGCCCACTTGTTCTCCAGCAAGTTCTTTAAAACTCTCCATTCGCAACGACCGGCCTCGGCACAATCCGTTGAGGAGATGGTGGCGGAGTTGGGCTGGGAGACGCCTGGATCGAACGTCGATCTCGCTGAGAGATGGGCGGAAGAGCTCGACCGCGCAGGAGTCGGGCGCTCCGTGTTGATGGCCTCTGTTCCCGGCGACGAAGACTCGATCGGCGAGGTCGTGGCGGCCCGCCCGGATCGATTCCTGGGCTACTTCATGTTCCATCCCACGGCTCCGGACGCCGAGACGCGCGCACGCCGCGCCTTCGACGAACTCTCGCTCAAGGGTCTGTGCCTGTTTCCGGCGATGGGCCGCTTCTCTGTCCGTGACGACGCCCTGAGGCCGCTCTACCGGGTCGTAGCCGAACGGCCTGGCCGGGTGGTCTTCGTCCACATGGGCGTGTTGACCGTGGGCGTGCGTAAGAAGCTCGGTTTGCCCTCGGTCTTCGACATGACCTACTCCAATCCGCTGGAGCTGCACCGAGTCGCCCTAGAGAATCCCGACGTCCAGTTCGTCCTCCCCCACTTTGGCGCGGGCTTTTTCAGGGAAGCGCTGATGCTCTGCGACTTGTGTCAGAACGTGTCGCTCGATACCTCCAGCAGCAATTCTTGGACGAAGTATCTGAACCCGTGCCCGGATCTGCGTGACGTGTTCAGGCAGGCGCTGGACGTGTGCGGCCCGGAGCGGCTCCTATTTGGTTCCGACTCGTCCTTCTTCCCCCGAGGCTGGAATCGCCCCGTCTTTGAGGCGCAGGCCCAAGCGCTCAAGGCCGTCGGCGCCTCCAAAGAAGACGCCGAAGCGATCTTTGGCGGCAACTTGCGGCGGCTGTTGAGATGAGAGGGTGGTGAAGACGGAGAGGGGCTCAAGGTGAGGTTAGGGGTTTTGTGAGTTAGGGGTTTTGGGGTTTAGGTGAGCCGCCTCTCCGTTGGTCTTCACTCTAGTAAGCGAGAAACTGCGGGATTTCCCGTCATGTGTTTGTCGCTTCCTGCCAATTAAGACGTCGCACCGCTCCGCGAAGTTTCACGGAAGAGCCGAATCTACGAGCCCAGGCGCGCTAGATAGGCAACAAGGTCCGCGACCACCTCCGGCTCCAACTTGCCTGAGTAAGAGGGCATCCCGGATGTCTTGACGACCTGATACCGGCGCAGGTCCGACTTCAGCAACGAGCGGAGTTTGCCGCTTTCATCGATTACTTGGACCGACTGCGAATCCTCGTTGAGCCGCATTCCGCTGAACGACGCGCCGTCCTTCGACACGGCCTGCATCGACCAGTGCTGCGGCAGGACCTCGTCGCCAGGATTGAGGATGGAGGATTCAAGCTGAGCCAACGACCGCGCGGTCCCGATCGTCGAGAGGTCAGGACCGCGACGCGATCCGCGGGAACCCACGCGATGACAGTTCGAGCAGCCGGCAGCTCCGAAGAACTCCGCCTCGCCTTGGTCCGGGTCGCCGGTCGCCTGTTGTGCGGCCATACCTTCCGACAGCGAGCGCACGTAGGCGACGAGGCGCCACATCGCGCGCCCGTCGAGTTCCACTCCCGGCATTTCCGTGCCCGGCAGCCCGTCGGCGATGGTTTGAAACAGCTCCGAGTCCGAGGCCCCGTGACGGAAACGGCCGCGGGTCAGGTCCGTCCCCTTACCGCCCGCCCCCTCCGGGCCGTGGCACACTGCGCAGCGTTGGCGATAGGTCCCGGCGCCGGCTAGCACGTCCTCTGGAGAGCTGTAGGGGTTCGACAGTCCTTCCACGCCGTGCTGCGCGAGCAGCATCGTCGCCGCGGCAAGCGTCAGGCCAAGTCGTAGGGCGAACGGCATGCCGCGTATCCTACCGCCTCCGGTTGCGCTACGCTAGCCGCTCTATGCGCTTTGAATCGAAGAGCGTCGTCGTGACGGGGGCCGGCTCCGGTCTTGGCCGAGCAGCGGCGTTGGCATTTGCGCGCGAGGGCGCTCGGCTAACAGTCATAGACGTCTCGGGCGAAGCCGCGCGTGAGACCGCGGAGGAGATCACAGGCCTCGGAGCCGAACAAGCGCTGCCCCTGGCCGCCGACGTGGCGGATTCGGCAGCCGTCCAACAGAGCGTGAAGGCTTCCGTAGCGGCCTTTGGTCGCGTCGACGTGCTGTTGAACAACGCCGGAATCGCGGTCCGTCATCCGGTGGCGGAACAGGACGAGGAGAGCTGGGACGAGGTGCTGCGGGTCAACTTGCGCGGCGTCTTCGTCTGCTCCAAGTACTTCCTGCCGCATTTGCGCAGGCCCGGAGGGGTGATCGTCAACACCTCGTCCATCGTGGGATTGGTGGGCGTGCGCAACCGTGCGGCCTATTCAACCTCCAAAGGCGCCGTGGTGACGCTGACCAAGAATATGGCCCTCGATTACGCGCCGGAGGGCATCCGCGTGAACGCGGTTTGCCCAGGATTCGTACGAACTGCGATGACCTCCAAGCTGTTTGCCGACGCGGATCGCGAGCAGCGCATCGCGGCGATGCATCCCCTTGGAAGACTGGCTACGCCCGAGGACATCGCGAGCGCGATCTTGTTTCTAGCTTCAGAGGACGCCGGCTTTATCACCGGTCAGGCGTTGGCGGTGGACGGCGGATTTACCGCCGGACGTCCGGAAGACGTGTAGCATTCTCCTATGCCACGTCTCGCCCTTTCGCTGTGCGTCGCTCTCGCGGCCTGCTCTTCGGCGCCGGAGCCGAAGTCATCGGCGGAGGCCCCCACGCGACCGAGCTGGAGACATCTTTCGAGTGCTCAAGGAAATTTTCCGTCGCCTGGGCCGTCCGATCAGCAGACCGGTTCGCACGTGGCTGATTTGAATGGCGACGGCGTGAACGATTTCGTGATCGTCGCGCGCGTGGAAGGGCCTTCGGTGACCGGCTTCCTCAAAGAGGCTGACGGCTGGCGGAAGATCATCATCGACCCGGAGTTTCTTCGAGTAGAAGCCGGGGGCGCCTCGCACGACATCGACGGCGACGGCGATCTCGATCTGGTCTTCGGCGCCGATGCGGGCGGAAATCAAATTTGGTGGTGGGAGAACCCCTCGCCGGACTTCTCGGCGCCTTGGGCGCGACGACTGGTGAAGGACTCCGGCGGGAACAAGCATCACGATCAGCTCTTTGGGGACTTCGATGGGGACGGACGGGCTGAGCTGGTCTCGTGGAACCAGCGAGCGAACGCCCTATTGCTCTTTGAGGTTCCCGACAACCCACGCTCGTCCGACGTCTGGGAATCAGGCGCGATCTACGAATGGAGCGAGGGAGACGAGCACGAAGGCTTGGCGGCCGCCGACGTCGATCAGGACGGCACGCTCGATCTGGTGGGCGGAGGACGTTGGTGGGGGTACCGCGACGGCGAGTTTGAGGAGCACGTCATCGACGACGCATTTCGATTCACGCGCGCCGCGGTCGGCGACCTGGTTGAGGGCGGGTGGTTGGAAGTCGTCTTCGCACCGGGAGACATGGACGGCCGTCCGAAGTGGTTTGAGTGGGACGGGACGGCTTGGATCGGCCACGACCTGGTGGAGACGGACGTGATTCACGGGCATTCGCTGGCGGTCGCGGACATCAACGGCGACGGTGCGACTGACGTCTTTTCGGCTGAGATGGGGCAGTGGGGCGGGAAGCCCACGGTCAATCCATCGCCCAAGGTCCGCGTCTTTTGGGGTGATGGACAGGGCGGGTTCGAGCAAGAAGTCTTACTTGAGGGGTTTGGTCACCACGAGTCCCGCGTGGCGGATCTGGACGGCGACGGAGACCTCGATATTCTGGGCAAGCCCTACAACTGGGAGGCGCCGCGGGTGGACGTTTGGCTACAGGAGTAGCGGGCCGCTGCCAGCTCTTGTTTCGGAAACGCTTTCAACGTCCTTGGTGCGCTCGATGTCGGCGAGCTTGGTTGGATCAACCCGACTTCGCACTCCGCACTGCGACGCCGGTATCCGCTGGAATCAGCGCCAGGATGGCCAGCGCCAGCAAGACGATCGCGGGCGTCTGCAAGGGATACTGCACGAGCGAATGCAACCAGGTGCAGGCCAACGGCAATATAGCGCCCATCCAGACACGACCGGAGCGTGGTCTTCCCAGGACCAGCCCGAAGATCGCCAGCTGCGCGAAGATAGCGCCGATACCAAGCTCCGCCGTCACCTCCAGCGGGTCGCTGCCGGCGTGGTTCCAGCGCAATCCGTCCTCGTAGGGAGCGAAAGCTAGGAACGCCTGCTCAAACGCGCCCGCCCCATGGCCGAGCCAGGGGCGGTCCATGAACATCAACCACACCGAGTCGGCTACGATTCGCCGAGACATCCCCGAAGCCATCCGGTCTTCCGCCAGCCGTTCGACAAAAGGACCGCGACCGGCGACGAGGCCGACAAGAATAATGCCCGCCAGCAACAACCCGGCTGATGAAAGCAAAAGCCGAGCCTTCCGACGCCGGCTGCCCGAGCGGCTGGCGGCCTGCAGCTGACCTCCCGTGACGGCAAGGAACTCAACGACCAGGATGAGAATGCCTATTTGAGACTCGGTCACGAACATTGCCACTGCCATCAATGCGCACATCGAGAGGTGCAGGACGCGACGCGACGGTTCCCGCAAGGCCCACGTGAGCGAGAGCGGGAACAGCAACTCGATAAAGATCGCCATGTGATGGCGGTCCGCGAAAGGGCCGAGAAGCTCTGCGCCTGGAGCGGCACGGAACCAGTACGCCAGCTCGGGCATCGTGAGACGTTGCGAGACCGCGATCAGGCAAACAGCGGCTCCAAACCAGATCACTCCTCGATGGAAGCGTCGTCGGATGTCCGTATCCTCAAGCACGTTCACCGCCAGGACGAAGAAGGCCAAATAGGCCAGCCATTCCACAAAACGCCCCGAGGTGGCATAGGGATGGGCCGTTTGCCCGAGCACGATTTGCAGACCGGCGATTGCCGCCGGCGCACCGACCGGTATGTAAAGCCCGCTCCAAACGAATCGGTACCCGCCGATCATCCGCCGAATCGCCCAGGCCGCCGCAACAGTCAAGACGGCTCCGCCCACGAGCGCCCGAACCCAACCGTCCACGGCGCCGAAAGCGAAGGTCGCGAACACGAGGGTTGCGAACAAGATCCGGCCGGTCCATAGCCGAAAGGCGAAGAAAAATTTCGGCGTCGGCATGGGCTACTTCGCAGCCTCGTCGTCGGCAAGCTCGGCCAGCGCCTCTAAACGGACGTTGCGCATTAGAAACCGTCCGCGCTCGCGGGCGGTCCCTGGTACGCGCTCGTACTTGAGTTCCAACTGGAGCAGGCGCGAGTCCGCCGGGGCGTCAAAGGAGAACGACGTCTCATACCAGAAGTCCTCGGCGTTCTCGAGGGGCGGCGGTGTTGCAACCGGCTGCTCGGTGCGGCCGTCGCGAATGACCCAGCCGATGCCGGTTTCCGCCGGAAGCTGCTGCGTCAGATACTCGTAGATCAACGCATAGCGGCGACCAGGCCCGATGGGAAGCATCTGGATGATCACCGGCGTGTACTCCGCCTGGCCGCCTGAGAGTACGACTTCGAGAAAGTACTCGCCGTTGTCGCCCGGCACCTGCCTGCGCCCGACGCCTTCCGCGCGAGGGATCTTCCAGTCAAAACCTAGTCCCGATACACGCTCGACGAAGTCGCCGTTCGTCAAGTACGGGCCCTCTTCAATCGACAACGGCTCAAGCGGTACAAAGTCCCGCTCACTCAGGCGGTTCCACGCTTCAACGGCGTCCTCGACGTAGTCGGCCAGCAGTAGCCGATCGAGATAGAGCGCCACATTCGGGACGTCGGCAGCCGTGAGGTCAGGCTCCACGCGCGGCCACATATTCCGCATCGGCTCGACTCTCTCGGAGTCGAGCAGGTAGGCAAAATACGCTCGGTTGGCGTCAGGAGTATCCGGAATGGCGAGTTCAAGGATTCTCTCCCCGTCCGGGGCCCCAAACGCCCGCCAACAAAGATCCATCGCTAGCGGAAGACGCGCCGGGTCAAACTCAATGGCTTGACGAATCCACGGCCAAAACTCCTCCGTTTGGCCGGTACGCAGGTAGAAGTTCGCCAGTGTCCAACGCGAAACAAAGCTGCGGTCGAGGCCGGCCGCTTCGCGTAACTGAACGCTTGCCTCCTCGATTTTCCCCGCTTGTTCCAAAGCGAGCGCGAACTCTCTCCGCGGGGCGGGATCAAACGGCAGGGCCGCGGCCGCTCGGCGAAGCGACTCAACGGCTTCAGCGTCCTCGCCCTCGTGGCTCTGAAGCGAGGCCAGCTTCAGCCAAGCAGCGGAATTTCCCGATGTCCAGCCGGTCGCCCGCTCGACCGATTCGCGATCACCCCGCGCCGCCCAACTCTCCGCCGTTGCTCTACGTACGAGTTGTCCAAGCCCGAACAGGCAGGCAAGCAACACCAACGCGGCGAAGGCGCTCGTCTTTGCGTTGACGGCGTAGGGAGAGGGCCGGGGAGCAGGCTTTGGTCGCGGCGGGGTGCGGGGCTCAAAAGCTGCCGGAAACTCTTGTCCGGCGGCAGGCGGCTTACCAGGTAGTGCGGAAACTTCAGACGTGGAGGACATGGCGGGGCCATTCCCCTTTTCGGGGGCGTTCCGAGGGTTTGATCCGGCTGTTTATGACCGCAACTGCCCCATTGTATCGGCTCCAGCGGCCAAACTCATGCCGTTCCGAGCGGTATTCACTCTCCTCGCAGGCAACTCATCACCTCGCGATAGAAGTCCGGATGTGATTCCCAAGTCTGCGCCGTAACCAGATTGCCGTCGCGGACCGCTTGCTTCGAGTCATAGCTCGCACCCGCGGACTCCGCCTCGGACCGGACGTGCTCGTAGCAGGTCACTCTCCGGCCTCGGATCACGTCCGCCGCGACCAGGACTTGGATCCCGTGGCAAATCGCCAGGATCCACTTGCCGGCGGCGTTCATCTGTCGGACGATCTCAACCAGCTTCGCGTCATGGCGCAGGAACTCAGGCGCCCGCCCGCCTAAGATCAGGATCGCGTCGTAATCGCCGGGATCGACGTCGGCGATCGCGATATCCGACTCCAACCCGTAGCCCGGCCGTTCGACGTAAGTGTCCCAACCCGGCTCAAAGTCGTGCATTACGAGGTGCAGCCGACGCTTGCTCGGCGCCGCAATCGTCGCCTCAAACTGCTCCTCCTGCATGCGATGCCAGGCGTAGAGCGCCTCGTAGCTTTCGCCGGCGTCGCCGGTAACGATCAGGATCTTCTTCGACATGTCGACTCCTCAGCTAGCGGCCTTCTAAGTCGCGTTCAATGGCCTGGACCGCCTCGCGAATACGCGGGTCCGTACTGGATTGTAGACGGCCGAGATGGCCTCGCGCCTTGCCCAAGTCTCCCTGATTCAGGAGCATCACGGCGAGATTGAGTCGGGCTGGTTCATAAGCGGAATCGATCGCCAGCGCTCGCTCGAACGCCTGAAGCGCCTCGGTCGAGCGGCCGCCGGACGCCAGGGCGATACCCAGGTTGTACCGGATCTCCGCCGACTCCGGATCAAGCGCCGCCGCCCGACGTAGTCTCCGCTCGGCCTCGGTCGATTGCCCCCTCTGCGCCGCCAGAATGCCGAGATTCAAATGAGCGACCGCATCGTCGGGCGACAATTCCAGCAGTCTTCTGAGCGGCTCTTCAGCCTCATCGAATTGGCCGCTGTCGATCAAGAGGTTGCCCAGCGCGCGGTGAGCCGCCGTGAACTCCGGCTGGACCAAAACCGCTTTGCGCAACGCAGCGATGGCGGGTCCGTTAAGACCTGCCGAGGCTGCTGCCAGTGCGAGGTTCTGCAGAGCTTGCGGAGAGTCCGGGTCGATCGTGAGCGCACGATCGAGCACGCCGGAAGCCTCTTGAATTTTGCCCAAACCAATCAGCGTGTCTCCGAGGTTGATGCGCGTATCGAGGTCGTCCGGGAAGGCGACCAACGTCTCTCGCAGGATCTCCTCCGCCTCCGTAGGGCGTCCGGCACGATTGAGCGCCACGGCGTAGTTGCGTCGTGCGATCAGATGCTTGGGTTCTCGCTCGATCGCCTTGGCGTACCACTCAAGAGACTCCTCAACGCGCTCCGCGTGCCAGAGACCCTCAGCGAGATGGAAGTAGAAATCGGCCTCGGCGGGTTGCTCGGCCTCCAGAGCCTTTCGGAGCCGGGGGATGCCTTCGGAGAGGTTGCTCTGTTCGTAAACCTGAGCCGCCGCCTCATAGAGCTCTGAGGCTTGGTCGGGGTAGTAAGGCGCGACGTAGCCGCGATAGAGTCCCGGCCCCTCCTCCACGGTCTCCGTAAGCGGCGCCGCTAGATCTCCGCTGGGGTGGTCGCTCGCAATGCGGTGGTCGGTCATCGCCACTCGAACCACGTCTTCGGTCCGGCGCTTGGGCATGTGGCACGAGAGGCATTCACTCCTCGCCGGTTCCCGTCCCATCGCCACGTGCCGCGCCTTTTCGTCGGGATGGCATTCACGGCACTTGGCGGAGAACGTCTCAACGGCGTCCTCGCCTCGACGCGCTTGATGGGGATCGTGGCAGGTCGTGCAGGTCATCTCGCTCGCCTGGAAGCAAGCCGACTTCCGCAGACGATAGGCGGCGCCCGCGATCTCAAACTTGTCCTGACGGACGCCCTCGGGGTGATCGAAATGCTGAATGAAGTCGCCCAACGGTTCTGAAGGGCGGTACGACATGCGGCCGCGATCAAAACGAACAATCGAGAAGGGCAGCTTGCGGCTGGTTGTTTCCAGGTGACACTGCATGCAGACTTCGAGCTGACGCTCCCGCGCGAGCGAGGCCGGGTTTAGGACGGCGTCTCGAATCTGCTCCGGCGAGGCTCCCGCGCCCGCTCGCTCGACGTGATCCAGCGCAGGGCCGTGGCAGCGCTGGCAGTCGATGCCTCGCGGCAGGCGGCCGGGGAACAGCGGGTCCATTCCGGCCGCATCCGCCCCAGGCTCGAGTTCCGGGTAGCCGTTGTGGCAAAACATGCACTCGAATCCGATCTTGCGGCGAAAGCCTCCGTGGATCGGTTGGTCGAAGCCGGGACTCATCGCCAGCTCGCCGCCGTTCTGCGCGTACCAACCCAGAGGCAGCTCGATGAGCTTGCCGTTCGAGTAGCGGTGTAGATAGGTCAACGCATGGTTGCCCGAACCCATGATGAAGTGAATCTCCTTTTCAAACACTTCGTCGGGCGCGCCGAGCCGACGGCGTTGGAGATAGTATTTCCCGGCCCTTTCTTCAATGCGGTAGCTACGACCGGAGAGTTCATGACGGTACTCGCGATCATCGCCCAAGTGCGCCATCGTTTCGGCCGTCGCCGGGTAGAAGGCCCGCGCCATGCCGGTTTGAGCATACGTGGCAGCGATCTCGGCGTGGCACCCGGCGCAACTCTCCGGCGGAGCGTAGGCGTCGGAGACCGTTGCCGGAGACTCCGGCTCGGGCGTGGAGCAGGCCATGAGAGCGATCGCGAGCGCAATCGCCGTCGAGCGATCGAGGCGCATTACATGATTCCGAACTTGGCGAATGCGTCCGCGGCGCCCATCCCGCCCTCAATCGCTTCACGGACCTTTTTCTCGCCGCGCGCCTTCTCGACGGCCAGCCGGAACACCTCTTCCTCACCCGCCTGCGGGACGACGCACACCCCGTCGATGTCTCCGAATATAACGTCGCCCGGCGCCACGGCGACTCCCTCCATCTCAATGGGACAACGGAAGTCGATCACTTGCCCTCGCGGGCCTTGGTCCTGGGCGTAAGGCCCGTAGCTGAAAGTGGGGAAGCCCAACTCCAGGATGCCGTTCGTATCGCGCGCGTAACCGTTCATCACCGCACCGGCCGAGCCCAGCTTCATGGCCCGGGTCGACATCAGTTCGCCCCAGAGCGCGTAGCGCGGCGAGCCGCCCGTGCAAACGTAGATCTCGTCCTGCTTGAGGTCGTCGAGCGCTTCCAGCATGAGCCCGAAAGGCTTCTTCGGCTCGTCGAAGCAGTCAGCCTCCAGCACGGTCATAGCCCGCCCGACCGTCACCATGTTCGGCGCGAGCGGGCGGATCTGCGGCGGCAAGAATTGGCGACGCAAACCGATCTTGTCCATCACATCGCCGACGACCGCCGTAAACAACTCGCTTCGGCAGAGCGCGAAGAGTTCTTGATCGTTTGTCCAAAGTCGAGACATTGCTCGACTATCTTACGTCGCTCGTCCCACTCGAGTCGTCTACTGGACCGAAATCGTCACCACGTTCGCGAGTACTCCGTCGACGGTGAGACGAATCTCGACCTCACCGGCGCCAATGAGCGAGCGAGGGATGATGACGTTGATCTGGTCGAGGCCGACAAACTCGCCTTGCTCGGCGACGCCGATCACCTGCGCGCTTTGCCCGCCAATGGTCGCCTCAATGTTCGACCAGCCGCGGATCCCGGTCCCGAAGAGCAGCAGCACGACCTGCTCGCCTTCTGGGCCGAGGTCGATGGGGATCGGCGTACGCGGATTGACGTTGGCGTTGAAGACGTCGATGGAAGACTGCGCTCCACCGGCCGCCACCCGGATGCCGACCGCTGCGGCCACCCCTTGGCCGTTGGCGTTGGCGGCGAACAGGCCCGGTGCGGTCGCCTTGACGGTGATCGGCGAAGAGGATTGCGCGCCGCCGTTGCGGATGGTCAGCGTCGCGGCTCCGGCCGCCGTCGCGGGGTCGACGTAGCAGTTGATCTGGCCGTTGGTGACAAAAAACAACACGCAAGCACGAGTCGATCCCACCGAGTCGGTGATCGTCACGCGCACGCCTGCCAGTTTTTCCGGCAGCGGCGTCGACGTGGCGATCTCAGTTGCTGAAGCGAGGTTCTGGCCGAAGATCGAAACGATCTCGGCTGCTGCGACTTCATTGATCGCGAAGCTGGCCGCGTTGACGACGCCCGCCGAGCTGAACTGCGGGTTCTCGCCGCCGCCCGAAAAGTCGACGACGCGGATGCGGCGGTTGTCCGTGTCGTTGATGTAGAGTTTGCCCTCGTTGTAGACAAGCGATTCGGGCTCGTCGAGTTCGGCCAGGCGAGCGGGGCCGCCGTCTCCGGAGAAGCCCGCGCCGCCGATTCCGACGACGGTCGTGATGACTCCGGAAGCGTCGACGGCGCGGATGACGTGGTTGTCAGTATCGGCGATAAAGAGTAGATCATCGCTGATGGCGAGGCCGGAGGGCGAACTGAGCGCGGCGGAGGTGGCCGGACCTCCGTCTCCGTCGTAACCCTCGTCCCCGGTTCCCGCCACCGGATCCAGTCGGCGTCCTTGCTGCACGATTACGACGTCGTCGCTCAAATCGCGCGAGAGGTAGAGCTCTCCTCTAGGACCGAGTTGAAGGTCGCTCTCGCCTCCAAACACGCCCTCCGCGAAGAGCGCATAGGATCGGTCTTCCGCGACTCGGTACACCGAGGAGCCCGCATGCACCAGCAGTCCGGTTTCGCTTACCGCGACGAGGTCCGCGTCCATGTCGACCGCCGATGCGTCGGGACCCGCGTCGTTGTCCGGCCGTCCGAACTCGCCGTTGCCCGCGATGGTCGAGATGCGGCCTGCCGTATCGATCTTGCGCACGCGGCGATTGCCGTCGTCGACGAAGTAGACGGAGCCGTCCGCCCCAACCGCGATGTCGCTCGGGCGGCTGAGTTCCGCTTGAAGAGCTTGGCCCCCGTCGCCGGAGAAGCCGTCCACGCCAGTACCTGCGAAAGGTTCGATGACGCCGTCGGGGCGGATGCGACGGATGACGTCGTCGATCCAAAGCGTGAGGTAGAAACTGCCGTCTGGCCCCATGGCCATGTCCCACACGGAGCCGAGGGCGGCGTCGAGCGCGGGACCTCCGTCGCCGTCCACGCCGAACCCGCCGTTGCCCGCGAACGTGGAAATGGTTGCAACGCCGCCGGCGATCGGCATGCCGACCCGTAGAACCACTTCGATGGTCGTCTCAGGGTTGAACGTTGCGTCGGAGCGGACTTTGACCTCTGCCCGGTACTCGCCGACTTCGAGTCCGGCGGGATTGAGTTCGGCGGTCAGAGGCGATGTGCGCGTGACGCCGCTGGTGCGGTTGAGGGTCAGCCAGGAGGCGCCGGGGTCCTCGACGGTATAGGGCAGCTCCCAGCGACCATCCTCCAGCGCTCGAACTCCCAGCGAGACCGAACGAGCCGGGGCGTTCTGAGCGATCTCGAGGGTTACAGGCTCTCCAGGGCCGACCAGCGTCGGGACGACGGTCGCCTGGAACTGTTCCCAATCAAAACCGTTGTTCGCGCTGCGGTAGAGACCTCCGCTTGTGTCGATGTAGACGATCTGATCGTTGCGCGGGTCCGGCAAGGCCGCCTGCACGGATGGCAGACCGTCGTCGATCCTCACCCGCGCCCAGGTCACCCCGTTGTTGATCGACAGGTCGATCGTCCCCCCGGTCGATGCGGAGTGCAGCATATAGGGCCAGTCGGCGCCGTAGAAGAGCCGCCGGGCGACGCTGTTGGCGACCTGCTCGAAGTTGGAGCCTTGGTCGGTACTCAGGTAGACCCGGTGCGACCGCCCACCGCCGCCGCCCCCAAGTACCACGTTCATGGGGCTCTTCGGCGCCGATACGATGAAGGCGACGCCGCCGAATTGGTCGACCGGGAACGGGGCCGTACCGACCGCTAGCCAAGTTTGGCCGCCGTCGAGGCTGCGTCGAACGGATCGTCCGGCGGTCGCGAACATCAAGCTCGGCGTGTTGAGGTTGACATTGAAATCGCTCGTGTTTGTCGGCAGCGTCGCCTCCAACCGCCAACTTGCCGCGCGATCGTCGGAACGGTAGAGAAGGCGGTCGTTTCCGTCGACGACGAAGAGGAAGAGCGAAGCGGGCGGGCCGGGGGCGAGGAAGAGTTCTCGGAATTCGATGCCCTCCGGCAGCCCGGTCATGGCCCGCGTCCAGGTCGCGCCGGTGTCGGAGGACGCCCAGATCTCGTCGACGTCGTCAATGTTTCCTGCGCGAACGACGACGAGGTTGCCGTCGACGAAGACCTGGGCGACGGGCGGCTGGGGCGATCCGATCGGTCGAATGGCGACCGGTTCAAGCTCGCTTAGGCTGCCTTCGCCGCGATAGAGGCCGGACGCGCGGCCCAGAAAGAATGTCGGGTTGGCGGTTTCGGTTGCGGCTAGAGCCCTGCCGCTGATGGTGAACGGTTCCGTCTGGCCGTTCACGAACGACGGCGCTGCAACGAGCAACAACAGTAGAGGGAAGGACAGCGGACGGACACGCAACGACATGATGGTTCCTAGCCTAAGCAACCCCCGCCGGCCGATCAATGAACCGGACCCGGAGACTCTACGCGTACGCCAGTTCAAGCGCCTCTTCCACGGTGGCGTCTTCATGAACCATGGCGCAGACCGCTTTGAGGGCGTCGCCCGGGTCCGGCTGGCTCCAAATGCAGCGGCCGAAAACGACTCCCGAGGCGCCCGCGCCCAGGACCTCCTCGACCATACGCAGCGTGTCCTCCAACGGTTCGCCGCGCATCGGGCCGCCGGCGACCATGACCGGCACCCCCGCCGCCGCGACGCTTCGCCTGAAAGCGTCCGGATCTCCGCAGTAGCGAGTCTTGACCACGTCCGCGCCCAGTTCCGCACCGATCCGCGCAGCCAGCGCTACGTCGCTGGAGATGCTCGTTGGAAGCGTCGCATCGCCCGTGCCGAAATAGTCGTAGTGATTCTCCAGCATGCCGTAGGTGAACATTCCGCCGATCACCGGCAACCCCCAGCGGCGACCTGCGGCGGCGACCCGGCCGAGCTTCTCCAGCTCGTGCACTTCATACGGAGCGCCCACGGTGGCGTTGACCGCAACCGCGTCCACCCCCATAGCCAGAGCTTGCTCAACCTCAGTGAATAGGCGCATGGGGCCGCCCGGTCCGGCCGCGGTATTCCCGCCGTCTAGCCGTAGAATCACGGACAAGCGCTCGAGGTCTTGCGCGACTTGCTCTAGAATTCCCGGCGTCAGCAACACACCGTCCGCAGCGTGCTGCTCACACATCTTCACGATGTCGACCGGGCTAGCAAGACCCGGCATCGGGCCCGCCCCGAGTCCATGATCGATCGCGACGATCACGGTGCGACTGCGCGCAGACAGCCGTCTGAGCCGAAGTGCCTTTCCAGCGGTCATCGAGAAATACTCTACACCCTATCGACAGGAAACGGGATGTGTTCCGTAAAAATAGGCATGTATCCGTTCGGATATTAGTTATCGAAGGGCCCTACTTTCCCAGGCCGGTCTCAAACGGCAGCGCCAACGGCTCATCCACCAAGAAGTCGAGCGGTCGCATCGCGTCCAGAGCCCGAATGACGGCGCCCTGCGTAGTCGGTTCAAGCGTGATAACGAAGGGAAGATCGTCGTGCCGGTCGCTCGGCTCCTGCAATACCGCGTCGATCGAGACCTCCGCAGAGGCCAGAATTGAGGACAGTTCGGCGATAATTCCGGGTCGATCTCGCACGCGAAAACGAAGGTAGTAGGGACGAATTTCTTCCGAGAGCGGCGCCAGGCGGCGTGCCTCCAACTCGGCGTATGCAAATGGAGACACGCGAAGCGGCGAGTCTCCGGCGAGCTCTCTCGCGACGCTCATCAAGTCGCTGACCACGGCGACGCCCGTCGGCGTCGGCCCCGCGCCCCGCCCGTAGTAGAAAGTGTCGGCGCCGTGGCGGCCGCGCGCCCACACGGCGTTATAGGATCCGCTCACCCCGGCCAGAATCGTCGACTGAGGAATCAGCGCGGGACGTACCGAGAGCCGAAGCTGGCCGTCCGCGTCCTCATGCGCCGACGCGATCAGGCGCACCGTGTGTTGCAGTCGGGCGGCGTAGAGAAAGTCGACGTCCCGGATTCGACGAATTCCTTGCGTGGGAATGTCTTCGGGTTGAATCTGGACGCCGAAGGCCAACGCGGCCAGCAAGGCCAGCTTGGACCGCGCGTCTAGACCGTCGACGTCGGCGGTGGGGTCGGCCTCGGCGTATCCCAATTCTTGCGCCTCGGCCAGCACGGCCTCGAGAGACTCGCCCCGGCGCTCCATCTCCGTGAGGATAAAGTTGCACGTACCGTTCAAGATCCCCAGCAGGCTCTCAATCCGGTCGCCCGCAACCCCCTCGCGCAGCACTGTGAGGATCGGGATGCCGCCGGCGACGGCCGCTTCCATCGCCAATCGCACGCCCGCCTCGCGGGCTTGCTGCCAAATGCGGGCGCCGCTCAGCGCCATCAATTCCTTGTTCGCGGTGACGACTGATTTTCCTGCCGCGACCGCCGCTTCGATGACTTCCGAGGCTACCGTCGTGCCGCCCACAAGCTCGGCGATCACGTGCACGTCAGGATCGGCCACGACTTCGCGCCAATCGGCGGTCCGGCGAGCGTCCGGAAAGGACTCAGCCTCGGGCGGCGGAGACTGGCCGACCGACCGCGAGCAGACGGCCCGCACGCGAAGCCGCGCACCGATCTTTCGGTCGATCTCACCGCCGTTGTCGGCGAGGATTTCGAGCGTTCCGCGCCCGACGTTTCCGAGTCCGATGATGCCTACGTTGATATCCGACACAAGAAGTCCAGTGTATCGGTTCGCGACGGGCGCGAGAGCGAGGATCGCGGTACGATGTCCCACACATGACTCGTCGCCAAGTCCTCCTTTCCGCCGCGGTCGCTCCGGCTGTCCGCGCGCAGTTTCCCTCGATTCCAGACGCCATCGTCGCGCAGAACGATCGCTCCGTTGAAAGCTACCTAGAGAGGCAAAATACCGATCCGCACAGCCGCTGGCGAGGAGCAGTCCCCGGTCTGGACGGCCTGCACCAAGCGGGCACCGCGTCGGGTGTCCTGATTCGCGGAGTCGCGTCTTACCTTCACCCCGACTCCCGCTATCACGAGGACCCGCTGCTGATGCGTCGTTTGCTGTTGGCAGCCGACCACTTGGCGCGCGTGCAGACCCCCGACGGCAACTTCGACTTGCTGACCACGAACTTCAACTCGCCCCCTGACACGGCCTTTATCACTCTGAACACGGCGGTGGCCGGACGACTCGCCCGCGAAGGCGAGATGAAGGCGTTGTTCGGCGTGATGGAGCCGATGCTGCGCAAGTCCGGCGAGGGGCTTGTGGACGGCGGCATCCACACCCCCAACCATCGTTGGGTCGCTTGCGCTGCGCTGGCCCACATGAACGACGTGTTTCCAAACGCACGCTACGTGCGGCGCGCGGAGCAGTGGTTGGCCGAGACGATCGACATCGACTCCGACGGACAGTACAGCGAGCAATCGACGACCGTCTACAACGCGATCGTCGACAACTGCCTGGCTCTGACCGCGATGCTCCTCGACAAGCCGAGTCTGCTCGATCACGTACGCGCCAACCTGGAGGCGATGCTCTATTTGCGGCACCACGGCGGCGAAGTCGTGACCGAGATTTCTCACCGGCAGGATCGCAATACAGCGGGCGACATGCGCCGCTACTGGACGGCCCTGCGATACCTCGCGCGCAAGGACCAGGACGGCCGCTACCAGACGATTGTCGACGAGATCGAGCCGACGTCCGCTTCCCTGGCGCACCTGATGGCCTTCCCGGACCTCTCCGCCCCGGCCCCGGCGCCGCAGCCGGTCCCGGACGACTACGAAAAGGAATTCCCGCGGTCTAACCTCGTGCACATTCGCCGGGGCAAGACGAGCGCCGTGGTGACGACCCAGGGATCGAGCCGTGTCCTCTCGCTGCGCCGGGGCGCGGCCGTGATCAACGGCGTACGGTTTGCCTCAGCCTTCTTCGGCAAGGCCCAGTTCATCCCCACCGAAGGCCGCAAGGAAGGCGACCTCTTTGTGCTCAAGCAGGGCCTCGAAGCCGCCTACTACCAACCCTTCACGCCCTCTAAGGTCCAGCCCTGGGGCGTCGACAAGTGGTACGAGATGCGCCCCGGCGGCCGTGAGGCTACCGAGATCAATCGCATCCAGTACCGCGCGGAGATCCGCGAGTTGGACAACGGCTTCGACATGCGCGTCGTGTGCGAGGGCGTCGACTGGATTCCGTTGGCTGTGGAGATCAACCTACGCCCAGGCGGAGACGTTCGAGGCGTGGAGTCGACCCGCTTTGAAGATCGCTACGTGCTGCGCGAGGGGCGGGCGACCTATCGCATGGGCGACGACGAGATCCGTTTCGGGCCGGGCAAAGCCGAGAACACCTACGTCGACGTACGCGGCGCCGAGGCGAAGCTCCCCGGCCCAAGCGTCTACCTGACCGGCTATACGCCGTTCGACCACACGATTGAGTTCCGCTGGAGCTAGGCGATCCGTAGCTAGGAGTCCGAGACGCAACGGTTGCGCAGTTCGCCGATGCCTTCAATGCGGACCACGGCCTCGTCGCCCGGCTTCATGAAGAGAGGCGGCTTCTTAGCAAACCCGACGCCCGGAGGCGTACCGGTGGAGATCACGTCGCCCGGCTCGAGCGTCATCACTGCGCTGAGGTACTCGACCAAGTAAGGAATATCGAAGACGAACTGGCTGGTGTTCGAATCCTGGAGAGTCTCGCCGTTGAGGTCAAGACTGATGCGCACGTTGTGCGGGTCGGGTATCTCGTCTTTGGAGACCAACACGGGCCCCATCGGGCCGAAGGTGTCGAACGTCTTCCCGATAGTCCACTGCGAGGTGGCGAGCTGGTAGTCGCGGGCTGAGACGTCGTGCACGCAGGTGTAGCCGAAAACGACGTCCTGCCAATCTTCCTTCTTGACGTTCTTGCAGGTCTTGCCGATCACGAAGGCGAACTCCGCCTCGTAGTCGACCTGGTCCGACACCGAGGGAAGCACAATCTCGTCATTGGGACCGCAGACGGCGTTCGGGTACTTGGTGAAGACGGTCGGGAGTTCCGGAATGTCCATACCGGATTCGATGGCGTGGTCGCGGTAGTTCAAACCGATGCAGATGAACTTGTCCGGTTTCGGAATCGGCGCGTGGAGAGTGACGCTGTCGAGAGCGGGGGATTCAGGGCCCGCTTGGAGGCCTTGGGCCGCCGCGACGGCACGATCGCCGTCGGCGAGAAAGGAGACGACATCCAGGTAGCCGACGGCTTCTAAGCTGACGACGCGACCATCGAGCACAATGCCCGCGCGAGGACCGTTTCCGGTGGAGTAAGTAACTAGACGCATGTGAGACCTTCGATCTGCGAAGATTTCCATCGTAACGTGATCGCCATGAGCTATGCCCGCCTCTACCTCCCCGCACTGCTGCTGTTCTGGGCGGGGTTGTTGTTCGGCGTGTCGTTCTTGGCCACGCCGGTGAAGTTTCAGGCGCCGAGTTTGGCGCTCTCGGTTGGGATTGACGTGGGGCGCTACACGTTCTTGTGGCTGAATCGCCTGGAGTGGGCCGGGGTGGTGCTGTTGGCTTTCTTGCTTTGGCGAGGGACTCGGAGTTTGTCGGTTCGGGTGGCCGGCGCGGCGATCGCGCTGATTGTCGCCGCTGAAACCTGGTGGCTGTTGCCGCTGCTCGACGAGCGCGCCCAGATCGTGATCGAGGGAGGCGAAGCTCCGCCGTCGCGACTGCACCAGGTCTATATCGCGCTCGATTTGGCGGAGCTGATCCTGCTTCTGGGGCTGGGATTCGCTACGCTCTATCTCGCGGCGAGGCCGAAGGTTCAGGTGACGCAATCATGACTCGAAGGGACGTTCTGGGGATTCCCGCCGCGGCGGCGCTGGGCGGGGCGAGTCTGCGCGGTCAGCAGGCGGAGTTCATGCCGCTCAATCGATTCCCGCGGATGATGCAGGAGTGGACGGTCGAACAGGTGCGCCGGTCGCAGCGGCGTCGCTTGGAGCGTTTCGACGCCGTCCGTACAAGCGACGATGCCCGCGCTTGGGTCGATTCGGTCCGCGAGAGAATCTCGCGATCTTTCGGCCCCATGCCCGAGAAGACCCCGCTCAACGCACGAGTGACCGGCGGTTTCGAGCGCGACGCCTATCGCGTGGAAAACATTCTCTTCGAGTCTCGGCCGGGTTTCTTGGTGACTGCAAACCTCTACCTGCCTAAAGGCCGACTGGGGCGCGCACCGGGCGTCGTGGGAACTTGCGGACATTCGGCGAACGGCAAGGCCTATGAGGGCTATCAGTCGTTCGCCCAAGGATTAGCGCGGCAGGGCTACGCGGTGCTGCTTTACGATCCGATTGGCCAAGGCGAGCGCTTGCAGTACGTCGACGACGATCTCAAGGCTCTCATTGGACCCGGCACGCGCGAGCATCTGCTGGCGGGCAATCAGCAGTTCTTAGTCGGCGAGTTCATCGGCTCCTGGCGCGCATGGGACGGTATCCGCGCACTCGACTATTTGCTCACGCGCGACGAGGTCGATCCCAATCACCTCGGCGTGACGGGCAATTCCGGCGGCGGCACGATGACCACCTGGCTGGCCGGACTGGACGAGCGTTGGACGATGGCGGCGCCGAGCTGCTTCGTCACCACGTTCAGACGCAACTCGGAGAACGAGCTGCCGCAGGATACCGAGCAGTGCCCGCCGCACGCGATCGCGCTGGGGCTCGATCACGAAGACTTTCTAGCGGCCCTAGCCCCCAAGCCGGTCATCATCCTCGCCAAGGAAAAGGACTACTTCGACGCGCGCGGCGCCGAGGAGGCCTACGGCCGCTTGAAGCGGCTGTGGGGCCTGCTGGGGGCCGAGCAGAACATCGGCCTGTTCATCGGCCCGACCTACCACGGATACAGTCAGGAGAACCGCGAGGCGATGTACCGCTGGTTCAACAGAGCGACCGCCGTGTCTGATCGCACTACGGAGCCGGCGCTCGTGATTGAGGACGACGCGACGCTGTTCGCTACACCCGACGGGCAAGTGGCTGGATTGCAGTCGCAGACGGTTTTCGGCTTTACGCGCGACAAGGCGTCGCGGTTGGCGAACCGGCGCGAGAACTCGGCTCGTCCTCCGCTGGAGGCTCTCGTACGTCGAGCGCTTCGGGTTCGGCCTCCCGAGGAGGCCCCCTATGCCCGGACACTGCGCAATCGATCCGAGCGCGGATATCCTCGCGAACACGCGACGACTTACGCTCTGGAAACCGAGCGCGGAATTCAGGCCTTGGTCACCCGGCTGCAGGATGAGGTATTGATGTCGCGGCCCCCTCACGGGACTGGCCCGGCGACGCTCTATGTCTCCCACCACTCAGCGGATGCCGAGCTGCGCGAGAGCGACTTCGTGCGCGGACTGGCCACGGATTCGGAGACGTTCTTCGCGGTCGACGTGCGCGGAATCGGGGAGTCGCGGCCGGACACGACGCGCGAGGACAGCTTCCTAACGCACTACGGCAGCGACTACTTCTACGCCGTGCAGGGACTAATGCTCGATCGGCCGTACGTCGGCGGGCGAGTCCTCGATGTGCTCTCAACCATCCGTTGGCTACAGCGCTACGGGCACGAGGAGATTCATTTGGCGGCATCGGGTTGGGGCACAATTCCGGCGCAATTCGCCGCGCTGCTGTCGCCTGCGGTTCGGCAGCTGACTCTGAACGAGGCTCTTGAATCGTATGAGTCCGTCTGCGAGACAGAGCGCTATGAGTGGCCGCTCTCGGTGTTCGTTCCAGGGGTATTGAGTCGCTTTGATCTGCCCGACGTGCGTCGCGCCGTCGAAGCTCGCGGAGTGAAGGTGGTGTTATGAGGGTCTTGTTACTAATCTCCTTGCTGTGCGCGCCCCTCGGCGCGGAACATCTCGGTAAATCCCTGGCTGAGTGGCGCGGTGAGCTGAACAGCACGGACCGCCTCGAGCGCCTGATCGCAGCGCGATCGATCGGCGAGATGGCGATTGCCGAGGAAAGCGGGGCCGTGGAGGCGCTCTTCGAGGCGATCGAGCATGACGATTCGGGAGTCCGCTACTGGGCCGTCGTTGCAGCGGGCAAGATGGGCAAGGACGCCCGCGAGGCTGAGCGCCGTCTAATCGCAGCGCTGGACGATCCGACGCCCGAGGTTCGTGTTTGGGCCGCTTTCGCCCTGGCTCCAATGGGCCGCGAGACGGCGGCGCTGCCGGTGTTGATCCGCGCACTTGGAAGCGAAGAGAAGGCGGCGCGGCTACAGGCCGCTCATGCCCTCGACGAGCTGGGCGAGTCCGCCCGACCTGCGATCTCAGCGCTGCAAGCAGCGACCAGCGATGAGTTTGATTACGTGGGCCGCGTGGCCCGGCACGCGCTATGGGAGCTTGGAGCGCGGCCGTGCCCCTACAAGGAGTGCAGATGATGAGGGTTCTACTCGCGGCGTGCGTGTTCCTCACGTGGGCCTCGGCGCTCTCGGCCGCCGATCGGCCCAACATTCTCTGGATCTCGATTGAAGACGTCGGACAGGAAGTCGCCCCCTACGATCTCCTCGCCGACACGCCCAATATCGCGCGCCTGGCTGCGGAGGGCGTCACGTTTCTCAACGCTTTCACGCACGCGCCCGTCTGCGCCCCGACGCGTTCCGGAATCATCACCGGCATGTACCCGACCTCGATCGGGACGATGCACATGCGCTCGGACATCGCTCCGCCCAAATACGTGAAGGCGTTTCCGGAGTACCTGCGTCGAGCGGGCTACTACGCCACGAACAATCGCAAGACGGACTACAATTTCCCGTCGCCGACCACGGCCTGGGACGAGAGCGGGCCGCGAGCCCATTGGAAGAACCGGCCCGATCGAGAGCAACCGTTCTTCGCGGTCTTCAATCTGGGGAGTTCGCACGAGGGCTCCGTGCTGCGTCAGTACAATGCCCGCGTCGCCGATCCGGCCAACGCTATCCACGACAAGGAGAAGCTCGTCCTTCCGCCCTATTGGCCGGATACGCCCAAGGTGCGCGAGGCATGGGCCGCCTATTACGACGTCATCACGCAGACCGATGAGACGATCGGTCGCCTCTTGCAAGAGATCGACGACGCTGGATTGCGCGACGATACGCTGGTCGTATTCTGGGGCGATCACGGCGCCGGGTTGGCGCGCCACAAGCGCTGGCCCTACGACTCGGGTGTTCGCGTCCCGTTGATCGCGCGTTGGCCGGGGCGGGTCGAGCCAGGCTCTCGGCGTCGCGACCTGGCCCAGTTCCTGGATTTAGCGCCGACGATGCTGGCTGCGGCAGGCGTTGACCGCCCCGACTATTTCCATGGCCGAGTCCTGCTGGGCGAGGAGATCGACCCCGAGCCCAAGTACCTGTTTCACGCCCGCGACAGGATGGACGAGCGCTACGACATGATTCGCTCCGCGCGCGACTCCCGCTACCAGTACATCCGCAACTTCGAGTCGCACAAGCCATGGGTGGCCTGGCAACGAACTCCGAGCCGCGGCCCGGTCTATCAAGAGCTTTACCGGATTCGCGACGAGGGGCTCACGGACCAGTTCACGGCGCCCTTCTTGGCCCAGACGAAGCCGGTTGAAGAACTCTACGACACGCTGGTCGATCCGTGGGAGATGCACAACCTGGCCGACGATCCGGCCTACAGCGCGAAGCTCAAGGAGTTGCGCGCGGAACTCGCGAGTTGGATGAAGCGGATGGGCGACAAGGGGCTCGTCCCGGAGCCGGAGTTGCTTCGAACCGTCTATCCCGACAACCAACGCGAGCAGGCGACTCCTCCCTCGGTTTCGCACCGAGGCGGGAAAGTCGCGCTCACGTCCGACGTCTCCGTCGCCTACACGTTCCAGGCCGGAGACGACGCTCGTTGGCTGGTCTATACCGAGCCCGTCTCGATCCCTCAAGGCAAGACCTTGCGTGCCAAAGCCGTCCGACTCGGCTACACCGACAGCGAGGAAGTCACGGCGCGTTAGCTACTCGACGACGATCTCTGAGAAGTCGGCGATCGTGGAGAATTCGCGGAGGAGCTGGGCGAGGAAGGTGAGCCGATTCTCGCGCACGGCCTCGTCCTTGGCCATCACGAGTACGTCGTCAAAGAACTGGTCGACCTGCGGGCGCAGCGAAGCAATCCCTTGGAGGGACGCCGCGTAGTCCGTCTGGCTCTGCACGTCCCGCCGCAATTGCTGGTAGGCGTCAAACAAGGCCCGCTCGGCGCCGCCTTCAAGTTTCGACTCATCGAGCTCCTTTTGGGCGTAAACGTCCACGCCGCCGGCTTTTTCGAGGATGTTTCGGATGCGCTTGAAACCGGCCGCCAGCGAGACGAAGTTCTCCGTCGGCCGTACCTCCGCGATGGCTTTCGCGCGGCGATCGGCGTCCAGCGGTTCCGCATCGGAGGCTGCGAGCACGGCGTTGATCTCGTCGTACTTGTGGCCCTGCTCGCCCAGGTAGTAGCGCAGGCGCTCCACCAGGAAGTCCCGCAGAGCTGAGGCGTGCTCGCCGGCGTCGGCCATCTCCACCAATTGGTCGATTGAAACCGCTAGCTCGCCTTTCACCAGAATCTGGATAATGCCGTAGGCCGCGCGGCGCAGCGCGAACGGATCGCGAGAGCCGGTCGGGATCTTGCCGAGACGGAACATGCCGCCGAGGGTGTGCAGCTTGTCGGAGAGCGCTACCAAGCGCCCGGCGACCGTCGGCGGAATCTCGGCCCCTTGCCCGGCCGGCTTGTAATGGTGGTAGATGGCGTCGGCGACTTCCTGGGACTCGCCTTGAGCCTTGGCGTAGAGCCCGCCCATGACGCCCTGAAGTTCCGGGAACTCGCCGACCATCTCGGTGGTCAGGTCCGTCTTAGAAAGCTCGGCGGCCCGATCCGCTGCCTGGACCACCGCGGAGTCGACCCCAGCGGCCGCTCCCAGCTTCGCGGCCAGTCCCCGCATGGCGGTGATCTTGTCGTGGTACGAGCCCAGCTCGGCTTGGAACGTGACCGCCTTGAGGTCTTCGACGCGTGCGGCCAGCGGCTTCTTTTCATCAGCCGCCCAGAAGAATTGCGCATCGTTGAATCGCGCCCGCAGGACGCGCTCGGCGCCGCGGCGGATCTCGCCTTCGGGATCGCCGTCCAAGTTGGCGACAGCGATGAAGCCGTTGCTCAGCTTGCCCGTCGAGGCGTCCTCGATCGCGAAGTATTTTTGGTGGACGAGCATCACCGTCTCGATGATCTCGTCGGGGAGGTCGAGGTAGGTTTCCTCGAACTCGCCGCGGATCACGGTCGGGTACTCAGTCAGGTAGACCAGTGTCCGGAACAGCTTGTCGTTCGCCCGCAGCTTGGCCCCGGGGATCGCTTCAAGCGCCTCGGCGGCGCCGGAGGAGATGCGCTCACGGCGCTCGTCGGCTGATAGAAAGACGCCGTTCTCTGAAAGAGCTTTCTCGTATTCGGCGACGGAGGAGACCTCCAGTTCCGACTGGCCCAGGCGGCGGTGGCCAAACGTCCTGTTGCCGGAGGCGACTCCGGCAATCTCAAACGGAACGACTGAGCCGTTGAGCAAAGCCACGATCCGCCGGACGGGCCGGATGAACCGCGGGCCGGCCTTTCCGGTCCAGTACATGTTCTTGGGAAAGTAGACGCCGAGGATCGCTTCCGGGAGCGACTCCGCCAGGATTTCGGTCGTCGGACGCCCGGCGATCTTGCGCTCAATAAACAGCTTTCCGTCGGGACCGACCTCCAACGCGGAAGCCTCGACGCCGGCCCGCTTGGCGAAACCGAGACCTGCTTTGGTCGGGTTGCCGTCCGCGTCAAAGGCGACGTTCTTGGGCGGCCCGGAGAGCTTTTCCTGCTTGTCCGCCTGCCCTTCGGCCAGTCCTTCGGCGATCAACGTCAGCCGACGCGGCGTGGCGGCGGTCCGGGTCGTGACGCCCTCCCGCAGGTCCGCCTTGTCGAGCGCGGCAAGGAATCTCTTCTCCAGGTCCTTGAGCGCGCCCTCAATCATCCAATCCGGGATCTCTTCGACGCCGACTTCTAGAAGAAACTCGCTCATGCCGCCACCTCCTTCGCCGCGCCGTGTTGCTGTTGCATCCAGGCTTGGGCGACGCCGACGGCTAGATTCCGTACGCGTTGAATGACGCCCACCCGTTCAGTGACCGAGATGGCCCCGCGGGCGTCGAGGATATTGAACAGATGTGAGCACTTCAATGTTTGGTCGTGGGCGGCCAGCAGCGGGAATCGCGCGATTTCTACCGGGTCTTCCAATTGGTTGAACAGGTCCACCAACCTCTGGCCCTCCTGCTCATGAAGTGCAAACTCTTTCCAGACCATGTCGACGTCGGCGACTTCAAAGTTGTAGACCGAGTACTGGCGCTCGTCGGCAAACCGAACGTCGCGGTAGGTGCGGTCGTCGTTCCACTGGATGTCGTAGACCGAGTCGACGTTCTGGATGAAAGCCGTCAGTCGCTCCAGTCCATAGGTAAGCTCGGCGGGGACGAGTTCGAGGTCAACGCCGCCGCACTGCTGAAAGTAAGTGAATTGGGTGATCTCCAGACCGTCGAGCATCACCTGCCATCCGACGCCCCAGGCGCCGAGCGTCGGCGATTCCCAGTTGTCTTCTTCGAGCTTCCAATCGTGCTTGGAGAGATCGATGCCGATCGCCTCGAGACTCTGCATGTAGAGCTCGATCACGTCCTCCGGCGCCGGCTTCAAGATGACTTGAAGCTGCATGTGTTTGTAGAGGCGGTTGGGGTTGTCGCCGTAGCGCCCGTCGGCGGGGCGGCGACTGGGCTGTACGTAGACGGCCTTGTAGGGGTCTGGGCCGAGCACGCGCAGGAAGGTTTCCGGGCACATGGTCCCGGCGCCGACCTCGACGTCGAGCGGCTCGGTGACGACGCAGCCGCGCTCTGCCCAATAGCCCTTGAGCTTGAGGATGATGTCCTGATAAGTGAGCATGTCGAACGGTGATTTCTGAAGCGACTTCCAGGCTAGCAAGCAATAGCCTCTTCCAGGCGCTTTAGAGTCTTGAGACGCTTCTCCAAATGGGATTCCAGGCGCTGGTTGAGGAATCGGCGTAGGTCTTGGGCGGTATCGGCGGACCAGCCGTCGGCGGGCAATTCGGGCAGGGAGGTTCGAAGCATTTCCGCCGCCAGCATCCGAGACTCGCCGCTCAGCGGCCAAGAATCCTGGGTTCGCGCATCCGGCGAGAGGAGGCCGTCGTAGGAGCGATCGAACCAAGCGGGGCCGTCGAGCGGCAACTCGATCCCCGTCTCCAAGCAGACGTTGAGCGGAGGAAGCCAGCCGCTTAGGCGCAGCGACCAAAGCCCGAAATAGATCAGGATTCGATTCTGCCAGCCGGGCTGGGGGCGGTCCTTCGAACGGCTCCAGAACTCATCGACGACCAGCGACAGCAGCCGAAAGTAGGGGTCCTGGGGTTCGTGATCGGGAAGCAATCCGTCAGCGACCTCGGCTACGTAGTCGAGGGAGAGACTCGTTTCGTAGTCGGCGCGCATAAGCAGCGGCGGACGCAGCAGCTCCCCGGCATCGACCCGGACGAGTTCAGTGGTCTGCTTCTGGAAGTAGGCGATCTGGACATGAGCCAGACGCTCAAGCGCCGAGCCGAACCTACTCTTGGGACGCCGGACGCCGCGTGCGATGCCACGCAGCTTGCCCCGGTCCCGTGCGAAAAAACTGACAATCAGATCCGCCTCGCGGTAGGGATAGCTGCGCAATATCAGCGCTTCACTCTCGCGGGCGGGCATGGTGCAGTTCGCTGGCCCTCAGGATATCATCCGAGGAATTTCCGTCTAATTGCCGCAAAGTAAGGGATAATCCTGATGGTACATGCTGGAAATGGAGTGATATTCAAGAGGTGTCTCGTCTACGTTAGCCGCTGTCACCGGCTACCTCGGCAGGGCGGCGGCTCGGTCCCGAAGCATCCGCTGTTGCACACGCAGTACAAGGCTAATTCCGCGAGGAAGCCGTGAACGCTGAGAGCGCGAAGAGGATAGAGAGCGAACCCTCGCGGTCGTTTACCGACGAGGTCACATGGAGACGATGGCGCTGGTCGTCCGCCGCGCTCACCGTCCTCGCCGTTCAGCTGGCGGGAACGTCGCGCGCACCTGAGCCCACACAGATCCAGGCCATTGCGGTGGCCTCGGTGCTCGGCGCTTTGCTCTTGTCCGCCCTCCGACGCACGGAGCAGCCCCCGCGATACGTCCAGGATGCTGCCGCGGCATTCCACATCGCCGTCCTGCTGAGCGCGCTGCAGTCGGGAAGCATCTCCGCCGCGGCCGCCGTGTTGCTCTCGGCTGGATGGACGGTGCTCTCCGTCAGCCGCCTGATCGCGGTTCTTGCAGTGGGCGCGGCCGCTTGCTGGATGGGTTTGGCCGGCGAGTCCCCAACGTCTGCGTGGACGTTGGTCGGCGTGTCGATCGCGGCCCTGACCATTCGATTGGAGGGCGTCCGCTCTGCCCAATCGTTGGCGGCTGCGGATGAGCGCGCAGGGCGCGAGCGCGAACACGGAGTCCGCGAAACGGCGAGAGTTCAGCGGAGGTTGGAGCATCTCGAACTCGTCTATCGCTCCGCCCCGGTCGGTCTGGCGCTGATCAACGACCGGTTCTGCATCGAGAGAGTCAACGAACGGATTGCCGCACAATGCTCCAAACTCGAGCCCGCTGAACTGATCGGGCTGCGAGTCCTCGAAGCGTTGCCCGAAATCGGTGATCGAGTAGAGGCGATCTGCGCGACGGTCCTCAAGAGGATGAGTCCGCGTCTGAACATGGAATTTCGTTCCCGGTCTGGAGAAGACGGAACGATCTTCCGTTACTGGCTCGTCAACGGCTATCCGATCGAGCTGGAGCACGGGGACGGCGTCAGCTTGGTCATTGAGGAAATCACCGAGCGGAAGCAAGCCCAGCAAACCGTGGAACAAGCCAAGGAGCGTTACGAGCTCGCCGCCCGAGGCGCCAACGACGGCTTGTGGGATTGGGACTTCGTCGAAAAGCGACTCTATCTGTCGCCGCGCTGGAAGCAGATGCTCGGCTACGCCGAGAGCGAGATCAGCGACGATCCCGACGAGTGGGCGCGCAGAGTCTCTCCCGATGATCTGTCGGGCCTGCGCGTGCGTCTCAGGGAGCATTTGGAAGGCTACACTCCGCACTTCGAATGCGAATACCGCATCTTGCACCGGGACGGAAAGCACCGGTGGATGTTGGCGCGCGGCGTGGCCATTCGGGACGGCAAGGGCGAAGTCTATCGGATGGCCGGTTCGCAGACCGACATCTCTGAGCGCAAGCGCTACGAGGCTCGGTTGGTGGAATCAGCCGCTCACGACACGCTCACCGGTCTCCCCAATCGCCTTCTGCTCTCCGAGCGACTAGGACAGGCGGCGGCGCGAGCCAATCGTGATCCCAGGCATCGTTTCGCGCTGCTGTTCCTCGATTTGGACCGCTTCAAATTGATCAACGACAGCTTGGGCCACCTCGCAGGCGACGAGCTTCTGGTCGCAGTCGCCGGTCGCCTCAAGAAAGCGATGCGAGCGGGCGATACCGTGGCCAGGCTCGGCGGCGACGAGTTCACGGTGCTGGTGGAGGAGGTGGAGACGGAGAACGACGCCATTGAAGCGGCCGAGCGCGTTCTGAATGCGCTGAACCAATCGATCCACGTGATGGGCCAGGAGATCCGCTGCTCGGCGAGCGTTGGAATCGCGGTCTGTCCGCCTCGCGGGGCCATCCCTGAGGACTTGCTGCGAAATGCGGATCTCGCGCTCTACCGCGCCAAAGCCCTTGGTCGCGCGCGCTATGCCGTCTACCAAGAGGAGATGCACCAGACCGCCGTGGAGACCTTGTCGATGGAGACGGCTCTACGTCAAGCTCTTGATCGCGACGAGTTTGAACTTTGGTACCAGCCGATCGTCTCCGCGGCGGACGGCTCGCTGCTGGGCTGCGAGGGCTTGGCCCGTTGGCGCGCCGACGATGGACGGTTGATCAGTCCCGCGGAGTTCATTCCTACCGCCGAGGAGTGCGGCGCAATTGTTGAAATTGGCCGCCGAATGCTTGAAAAAGCCGCCAGACAACATCGCGCGTGGCAAGAAGACGGACTCGAACCTCCGCCGATCTCAGTCAACGTTTCAGTCCGCCAACTGCGCGAGACCGACATTGCGGAGGTAGTGGAGTCGGTGCTTGAGACCTACGGCTTGGAAACGAGCGCACTGCAGCTTGAGTTGACGGAGAGCGCCTTGCTCGAAGACTCGCGATCGGGTGAGGAGACGCTGCGGCGGTTGGGGGCCAAGGGTCTGCACGTCAGCTTGGACGACTTCGGCACAGGGTACTCCTCCCTCAGCTACTTGCATCGCTTCCCTCTGCATACGCTGAAAATCTCTGAAGAGTTCGTCCATGGCGTGGAACAGGACCCGGCGGTAGCCGCCATTACCGGCATCATCATCGAGCTGGCTCACAGCTTAGGACTTCGCGTCGTCGCTGAAGGCGTAGAGCAAGAGGGACAAAAGGCCTTCTTAGAGGCCCACGGTTGCGATGCCTATCAGGGCTACCTGTTCGCTCGCCCCATGCCGGCGCGGGAGATGACGGAACACTTGACCCAGCTCCGCGGAAGAGTCGTCGCGCACGCCGCCGCCGGGATCGGGTAGTCCGGCGCGTCCCTGATAATGGGACTTGGCCTTGCAAGTGACCGAGATCTTTCGTTCGATTCAGGGAGAATCCTCCCACGCCGGACTTGCCTGTACGTTTGTTCGCTTGACGGGATGCAATCTCCGCTGCTCGTGGTGCGATACCGAGTACGCCTTTCACGGCGGCGAGCGGATGTCGATCGATGAGATCGTTGCTCGGGTTCGTGAACTAGGCGGACAGTTGGTCGAACTCACCGGCGGAGAGCCGCTGCTGCAGAAGGAATCCATACCGTTGCTCCGGCGCCTGCTCGATGAGGGATACCGAGTCATGCTGGAGACGAGCGGTGAGCGGTCGCTCGACGGCGTGCCGGATGCCGTCATCAAGATCGTGGACGTCAAGTGCCCCGACTCGGGCGAAGCGGATACGTTTCGACTGGAGAACCTCGACGCTATGGCCGCGCACGATCAGTTGAAGTTCGTCGTGGGGACTCGAAGAGACTACGAATTCGCACGAGATTTTACCCGCGAGCATCGACTGACGGAGCGCTTCGCGGCAGTGATCTTCTCACCGGTCCACGGAGAAGCGGATCTAGCCGAGACAGCGGCTTGGATGCTGCAAGACGGTTTGGACGACGTTCGATTCGGCAGCCAACTCCACAAGCAAATCTGGGGCGCGGAGGCGACGGGGGTCTGATCGCGGCTGGCAGCCTACTCCGGCTTCCGCAGACAGTAGAGAACGCCGTCTCGCGACCCGATGATCAGTCGGTCCCCGCTGATCGCAGCTTGGGCCACGACGGAGCCGCCCAGGGTGAACTTCCACAGTTCCTGGCCCGTCTTGTGATCCAGAGCGTAGAGATTGCCGTCGTTCGATCCGACCCAGATCACGTCGCCCGCCAGCACAGGCGAAGAATCAACTCGAGAGCGAGTCTGAAATTCCCAGACGAGTTCACCGGTGTCTTCATTGATCGCGTGGATGCGCTTGTCGCGCCCGCCGATGACGACCAACCCGTCGGACACGACCGGCGAGGCGTAGAACTGGAAGCTCGTTTTGGGGTGGGCGTAGCGCCAAAGCACCTCGCCTTTCTTCCAGTCGACCGCCAGGACTTCGTTGCCCATCGTGCCGACGTAGATCCGGTCGCCGACCAACGCTGCGGTGGAGGCGATGTAGTCGGCCAAATCCACCTGCGAAGTTTCACGCCCGGTTTCCACGTCGATAATCCGCAGCTTGCCGTCGCAGCCAGTGACAAAGGTCTTGCCGTCCTGGATCGCCGGGCTGCAGTGGACGCGGTCCTCGGTCTCGTACTGCCACTCGACTTCGCCCGTATCTGCGTCGAAGCTGTACAGGTTCGCGTCGTAGGAGCCGACCAAGACCGAACCGTCCGCACAGTTGGGAGAGGAAAGGATTTCGGCAAAGGTCTTGTGCGTCCAACGCGCCTCTCCGGTCTCGATATCCACCGCGTGGAAGCCGCCGTCCTCATCCCCGAAAAACACGGCGCCGCCCATTACACAACCGGAAGCGGGAACACCGAGCACGGCTTGGTAGACCCACTTCGCTTCACCGGATTCCAGATCGACGGCGTGGAAGCGCCCGTCCATTTCGCCGAAGTAGGCCGTACCGTCGACGATGATCGCCGTCGAGTCGATGCCGGCGGGCGCCTCGTAGGTCCACTCAACCTCTAACGGAGGGTCGAGCGGCGTCGGAGAAACGGAGTTCCTTTCCGCGTTGCCTAGATAGAACGGCCAGTCCGCGGAGAGTGCGCTCGCTCCGGCGAGGGCGAGGACGCAACCGAGTCTCAATAGACGCATCGATAGATCTCCTCCAGCGACGCTTCGTCGACCTCCCTCGGATTGAAGCGCGCGGTCCATTGCTTGGACGCTTCACGGGCCAATTCGGTTATGGCGTCTTCCTCGACCCCGTGGTTGCGAAGGCGGGTCGGCAGTCCGGCTCGCTGCAAGAAATCTTCCAGGGTGGAGGCCAGCGCGTCCGCTCCGCCTAGCTCGTCGTAGAGGTCGCTGACGGCCTGCGCGTTGTAACGGATCACGGCCGGCAGCATCGCTCCAACCGCTTCGCCGTGGACCGTGCCGTAGCGCGCGGTGAGCGGGTTGGCGCAGGCATGCGCCGCCCCGAGCATCGACTCCTCGATGGCCGCCCCGGCGTAGTGCGCTCCCAGCATCATCTCGCCGCGCGCCTCCAGGTCGTCCGGCGTCGCGATCACCCGTGGGAAGGCGTCCTTCAAGCGTCGCCAAGCCTCACGCGAATGCGATTGAGAGATGTCGTTCCGCTTCGTCGAGACGAAGCTCTCCAGCGCATGCGTAGCGGCATCGATTCCCGTCGCCGCCGTCACGGCGCCCGGCTGCGTCAAGGTAAGTTCCGGGTCGAGCAAGGCGACGCGCGCCATCGCCTTGGGGTCCCCGCAGGCCATCTTCGCGTGGGTCTGCGGATTGGAAATCAGGGCGAACGACTGCGCCTCCGATCCCGTCCCGGCCGTCGTAGGAATCGCGATCAGCGGCAACATCGGCTTGTCCGCTTTGCCCACTCCCCAGTAGTCCTCCATCCGGCCGCCGTTGGTCAGCAAGAAGTTGACGCCCTTGGCGCAGTCCATGGCGCTGCCGCCGCCCAGGCCGACGATCAAGTCGACCCGTTTCTCCCGTGCAAGGGCGACGCCCGATTCCACGTGCTCCGTCGTCGGGTTCTCCGCCACGCCGTCAAACAGATGAACCTCCACGCCGGCGCGCATCAGCGCAGCGAACGCCCGGTTCGGGTATCCCGCTGCGACCAACCCCGGATCGGAGACGAGCAACGCCCGCTCGCCGAGCAGTGCTGCCTGCTCGCCCAACTGGCTGAAGACGCCGCGTCCAAACAGACCTCGGGTCCGCGTGTTGATTTCAAGCGGCTGCACGGGGCTAGTAGACGCCGACAGTGACTTTGCCGCTCTTGGCGGTTTGGAACGGACGAACGTTGCGGACGCCGTCCCACGGATACGCCTCGCAAGGCGGCTCCCGTTCGCACATGTCGCGCTCGGGGAAGCGCGGCATAAAGAACTCGCGGGTGAGCGTGGTGAGGCGAACGCGGCCAGTCTCGCCGTAACCGACCGGCTCGTTCATCGAGTCGGGGTTGACCACTTCGGTGACGGCGCGCGGTTGCGGCGGGAAGTAGATGATGTCGTATTCATCAGAGGGATTGAACGGCTTGTGGCAAGCCAATCCCATCAGCGTATTGCCGTAAGTAGCCGCGAAGTAAGCGCCTTCGAGCAGCTCTTCCACGGCGAAGCGGTGGAACTGCGGCGTCATCTCCGTGCCGCCGCAGAAGACGCCCGTAATGCCGTACTTCTTGAGCGAGATCCGGTCGCAGAGCGCCTCCAGCAGCTTGGGCGTGGTGAAGATGCACTTCACGCCGTCGTGCGCGCCGAGGATCGTGATTGCCTGATCGATGCAGTGCTTCTTGTAGCGCTCGACCTCGTCCATCTCGCCGCGTTTGAGCAGCTTGACGACCCAGCGGGGGTCGAGATCGATGCAGAAGCTGATGCCGCCGCGGACTTGGGCGAGATGCTCGATCGCCAATCGCAAACGCCGCGGCCCCGAGGGTCCGAGCATGAGCCAGTCGGCGCCCTTGGGAAAGAACTCGTCGGGCAGCGTCTTCGAGAATTCCGAGTAATCGATCCGAAAATCTTCGATGTTGATGCGGGATTTGGGAACGCCGGTCGTGCCGCCGGTTTCAAACACCGAAACGGGCTTGTC
>Ga0070727_10000696_pt1 | contig 40093 bp, 30 predicted proteins | sample tdAd472_FD_66722 | JGI IMG/M metagenome (GOLD analysis project Ga0070727, IMG submission 66722) | Marine sediment microbial communities from the Atlantic coast under amendment with organic carbon and nitrate - tdAd47.2 | ecosystem: Environmental > Aquatic > Marine > Coastal > Sediment | place... | reverse complement strand
AAGCCGGTAGTGCGAGGCTTTGACCGTCATGCAACGCGACCAGCGCACGCGTCAACTGCGACAGCGACGAGGAGTCACCCTTCTGGAACTCCTCGTCGTTGTGACGCTGACAGGCATCCTGTCGACAGCCGTTGTCGGGCGTTACGGGCGTTCCATCTTCGGTGACATTGGTGCTCGCACGGAAGCTCACCAGTTGTGGCTCGACATGCAGCGTGCCCGGCGCGAGGCGATCCGCAGCGGAACACCGCACACGATTCTGATGAGCGGTTCGGCGAGCGGGCCGTGGTCCGGTTATCAGATTGTGGCGGGATCGGCAGCGGACGCCCGTTCGGGACGCGGCTCAGCAGTCAGCGAACCGCGGACGTTTCCGGAAGAACTGTCCGCGACCGGCGATTCGCCCACCGTCGAATTCAACTTCGAAGGCCAGGCGGACCGCCCGGTCACACTGCAACTGACCGGCCCGCATCGCAGCTGGCGTGTGCAGGTGCTGCCGCTGATTGGATCGGTCACGGTGACGGAATCCACTTCTCTCTGATGCGACGTTCTCTTTCAGCAAGGCAAGGCAATGAGGCCGGTCCGCGCCAATCAGCAGCGAGCCATCACGGCGGTCGAGCGTTCATCTCGAAACCGCGCCGGCGTCAGTCTGCTCGAACTGATTGCTGCTTCGACGATTCTCGCCCTGACGCTGGTGCCGTCTCTGCGATTGATGCGTGACAGCCTGAAGGTGTCACGTCAGATCGAAGTCCGCGAGTGCCTTGCCACAACAGCAATGGGAGCGCTCGAACATCAGGCGCAGCAGGTTGCCGCCGAATGGAAGATGGCTTCCGGGACAGATCGTTCTTACGGTCAGCTTGCCGGTTATCCACAGGTCGTGGTCGACTTCGAAACTTCCGACAGCCCGTCGCAGGGCGGTCTCCGCGATTCGCTGGCGGTCGTTTCGGTCTCGGCGTTCGAAGACCAGAACGGCAACGGTCGGCGCGACAAGGCCGAGGCGGAAGTGGCGTTCTCAACAAAGGTCGCCCGGCTGCAGAGCTATTCCCTGGAAGGAAGTGGCCTGTGAAGAACCGTCTGTGCAAGCTGTCAAATGCGTGTTCTCAGCGCCGCGGCTACTCGCTGCTGGAACTGATCGTTGCGATGTCGCTGCTGACTGTGGTGATGACCGCGACCTCGTCCGTGCTGAGAACCAGCCGGCAGGTCTGGGAAGCGCACGAGGCTGACCTCACTCGCCTGCAGACGGCACACGCACTCGTCCGTCACATCGTGCGGGAAGCCCGCGAGGCTCGGGAAGTCGTCGCTGTCGATGCGGATCGACCAATCGGCGCCCGACTGACAGTTCGCCTGCCGGACGGAGACGAACTGACATGGCGTCACGACGGTTCGGCCAGTCGCGTTCTGTTCGCAAGGTCGAGCGTATCGCCGTCGCCCGAGGTCGTCGCCGAGCAGATCGACTCGCTGGAATTTCGCCCGGCGCTGATCGACGGCTCTGCCTATCAGCCTTCCAGGGTTGACCGGATTCAGGAACTGACGGTCCTGGCGGGCACGACGCTGCCGCGCGAAACACCTGTGACAAGAAGTGCCGTCGCCTCGGTCTGGCTGCGCGCCTTCGGGCGAAACCGTAAGGAGTGAGCAATGCAGCGGATGAATCCGAACGTCCAGCATCGCCGGGGCACGGCACTGCTCGCTGCTCTGTTCGTCATGTCGGTTTCGGCGGTGACCGTGCTGGCGATTCTCGATGGACAAACGAGCCAGTACATCGCTCTGAGAAACACGGTGGCATATGACGAGGCACGCTACCTCGCAGAAGCCGGCACGGCACACGCACTCGCGCTTCTCGAAAAGGATTTCACATTTCGCGGCACCGTGCCGCGCACTGAATTTCCCAGGTCCAGCGGCCGGTACTACTCGGCCCTTGTGGAAGACGGCTCGGGCGGCAAGGTCATCGTGACGGGAACCGGTGAGTCGGTCGATTTCGTGAGAACGGTTTCCGTCACTGTGAAGCAGGGCGGTTGAAAGGGCGACGCCATCAGTGCGAAGTCTGCGATCGCAAATCTCATCATCACTGGCCAATGAGACGAGTATGAAAGGTTCCCGAAAGAAGACCCGCGAGCGATTCGTCACGGTCGGCGTCAACGAGCACGAGCTGACGCTGCTGGTGCTGGAACGCTCGGCCGACGGCAGTGACGCGCGCGTCCGGCATCGGCATATCGAATGGCGTCAGGACTCGGAAACGCTGACCAGTGAAGCAGGGTTTCAGAATCTCTGCAGAGCACTTTCGACCCTGGCGACCGAAGAAAAGCTGCAGGGCATTCCAATCGTTGTGTCACTCAGCAACGACTTCTGTGTGACGCGGGTTGTTTCCGGGGAGAACGACGAGGTCCGCGACGAACTCAAGGAACTGATCGAGCGCAGCAGTGGTTACATCTCGCTGGGCGTCGGAGAGAAACTGGCGGCCATCAGCGAGACGGCAATCGACGCGCGGCAGAAACGCGTCTGGGTGTCGGTGGCCAATCAGACCGTGCTTGAAACGCTGGACCGTGTCTTTGACGCGGCGAAGTTGAAGATCGTCCGGATCGAACACTCGCTGGCGGCACTGTGCCGGATGATCAATCACACCGGCGATGATGAAGAAGCTCCTGTGATTCTGATCGACCTGGTCGACTCGGGCGTCGATGTCGGAATCTCGTACCGCGGCCAGCTGCTGCTCGACTATCGGCCTTCCGGAGCACACGCCCGCGAGAACATCGGCGTCATCGTCAGCCGGCACACGAAGCGGCTGCAGCGATACGTCGATCGATTGATGCGCAGCAACGTCAACGTTTCCAAGGTGTATGTCTGCGGCGAAGCGGAGGACGTCATTCCGCTCTGCGAACAGTTCGCCGAGATCTGCGGAACAGACGCCATTGAACTGCGACTGCTCGAACCGTCGCTCATTTCCTGTGACTGGCAGATTTCCGAGGACGCCGCACACGACTCGGCAATCACCGCCGGCCTCGGCACGCTGCTCGAACAGACGGGCGAGGCGCGTGACAACGACTACCCGAACCTGCTCGAGCCGCTTCGCGACCTGAAGCAGAAACCGACTCTGAAAGCGCTGCTGCGGTTCGGCTGGCCGATGCTGGTGCCGATGGCCGCCGCCCTGCTGCTCAGCCTGACGACAGGCGGCGAAACCTACCTCTCGGACGAGCTGGAAAACGACCTCGCGCGTCTGGAAGAGGATGTGGCCGAAGTCGAGCATCTCGAAATGGAAGCTCGCTCGGCACGCACCACGCTGACGCATCTGGAGACAATCGCGTCGCACGCGGGCATCGCCCCCTGGCAGCGGCTTCTCGGCCAGGTCGGCCAGAGCATGCCGCGTGGTGTCTGGATGGAATCGTTTGCTGTTGACGCGAAGGGCGAGATCACGGTCTCGGGTACAAGCCTGACCGAAGATGGCGTTTACGATTTTGTTCGCCATCTGCGCGATGTTCCGCAGGTCTGGAACGTCGCTCTGGAATCCACTCGGCCAGCGTCCGTCAGCAGCGGCTCTGCGACGACGTTCTCGGTCCGGGCGGCAACTGGCGAGGAAGCGCTCGTCGAGGCGGACGGACTGCCGCACTCCTGGCGTATGGCGGATGAGAAGTCGAAACGGGCACGACACCGAATTTCCTGGCGCGAACTGGACGTCTCGACGCCTCGCGAATCGCATTGAGGCGAAAGCCGGACACATGCTGTGAAATCCCTCCGGGGAGGAGTCTGCTGCAATGGATCAACTGAATCTCGACAGGCTGATCACTCATCCGAAACGCCGCTGGATCGTCATGACCGGTACTTTGCTGTCGGGACTGCTCTTTCTACTCCCAGCCGTCGATTCGTTTAGTCAGGAACGATCGCACTATGCGGAGCTTTCGGAACAGCTGGATGCGGCCAGGGAACTGATTGCCCAGAAGGATCACTGGCAGCAGCGGCTGAAAGAACAACAGTTGCGGCTGAAGCACCTGGAAGCCTGCAGCGTGACCGAGGACGAACTCAACGATTACCGCAACTGGGTGACCGAATGCGTGCGGCACAATGGCTGCCGGATGCGACAGATCCACGTCGGCGAGCCCGTCTACCGTCCCTGGATGAACGAGAACGACAATCCCATGGTGGAACGTCCGCCCGCTGACGCGGAGGGCGAAACGCCGTGGCTACTGGAGAACCGGGAACTGACGATTTCCGTCGAAGGCGAACTGATTCATGTCAACGAGCTGCTCGACGAGCTGCACACCACCGACGTGCTCGCTCACTCCTCGGGCGTCTCAGTCCGACAGATTGACGGCACGGCGTCGACGGTGGCTCTCGATCTGAATCTCGTCCTGATGAATCTGATCCGCAAGTCTGACATCGAACAGTAACCGGACATCGAACAGTCACCGGAGAAACTTCCCGCACGGAGGTGGGATGATGGGGCCTGAATCGTCCACAACCTGCAGCAGCTGCCGACCGACCGGCGCGGTCCGCCGCGTCCTGACGCTGATGGGCGTCGGCTTCTGCGCGGTGCTTCTGCGAAGCAGTGTCGCCGATGCCCAGAACGGCGAACCACGCCAGCGTCCCCAGTCTCAGCAGCGGTCATCAGCGCAGCAGCGGGTTCCAGCGCAGCAGCGGGCACAGGCAGAGCCAGTTCCTCAGTTACGCGGAGCCGGCATTTCACCGACGCGGACGCTCTCGCCAACGCTGCCGAATGCGGAGCTGTCCGGCATCCTGGAACGCCGGGGCAATCTCACGTTGCGCGACGTCACGATTGTTGAAGCGCTGTTCGTTCTCCGCGAGCAGTGGAAGGTCGACATGGTCATCGCCGACGATGTCGCGGGCCAGGTCAACGCAACGTTTACCGACGCTTCGCTGCGTGAGATTCTGGACTCGCTGCTGCTCAGCCGCGGATTCGGTTACCAGATTGTCGGACGCAGCATCGTCATCCTGCCGCTCACTGAACTGGGCGCGCTGAAGCCGCTGTTCAATCCGGAAATCATCCAGCTGCAGCACGCGGATCCCGACGAGCTGATTGAAGTCGTCGACCTGCTGCTCTCCCGGCAGGGGAAAGCACTGCCACTGCCGTCGTCGCACAGCATCATGGTGCTTGACTATCCCGACCGGATGCACCTGATCCGGTCTCGGCTGGAAGAACTGGATCTCGCCGCCGGTCAGATGGGACGGTCAGCAACCGACGCGAATCCGGGCACAGAGGCATTCACAACTGAAGCCGCCAGCGACGGCACGATCGAACTCGACGTCCGCGTTTTCCGACCGCAGTTCGTCAAGGTCCAGACACTGCTGCCGGCGATCGAGAGCCTGATCTCGCGGAACGGACGCGTTGCCGTGCTGGAAAAGGAAGACCAGGTCATCGTTGCCGAGCAGGTGGCAGTCCTTGATGTCATCGAAGAGGCCGTCACGGCGCTCGATCAGCCGCGTCCGCAGGTCCGTATCTGGGCGATGATCTACGACTGCTCGCTCGACGACATCGAACGGCTGGGAGTCAACTGGCGATCCGCCGGGTTTGGCAACGGGCGACGCACCGACGGCTCGCCACGAAATCAGCTGCTGCTCGACACGATCACCGCCGCGGCTCCGGCAGTCGGCGTCCCCAACGGAGCGCTGTCGCTGATGTCGCTCGGCACAAACGTAGACATCAGTGCGGTCATCAACGCACTGCAGCAATCCAACGCATCCCGTCTGCTCGCTGATCCGAACGTCGTCGTGACGAACCACGAGCCGGCCAAGATTTCGATCGTCACGGAAGTCCCCTATCAGCAGTTGACGCAGGGACTCGAGGGCGGATCGATCGGCACGACAGCGTTTCGGGAAGCCGGAGTGTCGCTCGAAGTGACCCCGCATATCGCCCGCGACGGAACAATCTCGATGCTCGTCAATCCGCAGTTCAGCGTGCTGACCGGCTTCACGGAAAACGACGAGCAACCCATCATCGATCGTCGTGAGGCTCGAACAACAGTTCGCGTGATCAACGGTGAGACATTCGTGCTTGGCGGCCTGCGACAGCGGACGCGGATCAACAACCGCAGCGGCATCCCGTATCTGCAGGACGTCAAGTTTGTGGGCAAGCTGTTTCGCTACAAGCAGGAATCGTTTCGGGACAGCGAGCTGCTCGTGTTCATCACACCGGAGATCGTGTCCGTCGTTGCCGATCCGAAACCGAGAGAACTCGCCGCCGAGCGATACAGCCGCGAAAACCTGGACCGCAACCGCCGCGCTCCCGACGTCTGCTGGACTCATGCCGAGTGGGACGGCCAGTCGTTCGGCGGCCCGTGGCATACGCTCGATTCGCGAGCGGACTTCGGATTTACGCCGCCGACTGACGACGCGCCCGCCAGCGGCGCAACCAATCTCACTTTGCCACCGCTGTCAGATTCCAACGCTGTGGGTGATCCCGACGCTGCCGCAGGTCCCGGTACGGGCGAAACCGGGGCGTCGCCGCTCGCACTGCCTCGACCGTCGATCCTTCCCGCAATCCCTTACGAAGACGACATGCCAGCGGCTGCCGATCGCAACGCGGGAACCGGTTCCGTGACGCGGCCGATGACCGAGCGGCTGCAGGGATCGATTCGAACTCCCGATCAGGGAAGCGGCCCGGCAATCCCCAATGGAACCAGCGGGCCGCTCGGCCAGGGACGCCTGCCGGCCAACGGCCAGCCCGGCGGTCCGTCCGGAGTGAACCTCGACGCGCTGCTGAATCTGCTGCCCATGAGCGGGCAGGAAAACGATGCTCCGCGTTCGACGCCCACACGCCCGGAAAGCTCGCGCATCGAGCTGCTGAGAATGGACGCTCAGCGCCGAGAACGGTCCCGACCCGCCCCGCACCGAACGGACGAGATTCCTCCGTTTGTCGACGGCCCCGTCACCACCGACGGCCCAGGTTCTTCGGTTCGCGACTGATGACAACCCACGGCCCGCAGGACTCGCGCCGTTCGGCCCAAACGGGAACTGATCTTCAAGGCGTTGCTAACCCGAATCATTCATGAAGTCTGTAGGGTGCGGCAGCAAGCCATTTCAGGCCGGTGCGTTACGTCGGCAAACAAGACAATTCGTCAGAGGCACTCTGAATCGAGAGCAATCTGGCCTGCGCAACGCACCACACCAGAAACGCCGACTCCACGCACCCTACGTGAATATTCCAGGCTAAACGTCGCCGCCTTCCGGTGCGCCCTGGACTTTGCGTTTGACTCGCAGCGGCAGACCGTGGAGCTGGATGAAGCCGGCGGCGTCTTCCTGCCGGTAGCTTTCGTCCTGACCGTCCATCGTTGCCACATCGGCGTCGTACAGGCTGTACGGCGAGCGGCGGCCTTCGATGATGACGTTGCCCTTGTAGAGCGCGACGCGAGTTTCGCCGGTGACGAACTTCTGCGTGTGCGTTGTGAAGGCGCGGTGAGCTTCGGCAACCGGGTCAAACCAGTAGCCGTTGTAGACCAGCGCGGCGAAGTCAGACATGCGGCGTTCCTTCTCGGCAATGACGCTGCCGGTCAGGCACAGGCCTTCCAGATCGCGATGCGCTTCCAGCAGGGCCGTGTGGCCGGGCGAGTGATATTCGCCGCGCGACTTCATGCCGACATAGCGCGTTTCGACCATGCCCAGCGAACCGACCCCGTTTCGCGCGGCCGCTTCGTCGACGTACTTGAAGACCGGCAGCAGCCCTTCGGCGAGTGTCTGATCCGCGTCGCAGACTTCAATGTCGACGCCTTCAAACGTGCCGGGCTTCGACGTGACCGAGCTGACTTTGACCGGCACGCCAGCTTCCCAGTGAATGATGAACCGCTCGACTTCATCCGGAGCCTGCGTCGGATGCACCATGCGTTCGTAGATTTCGTCCGGCGCGGTGACCCACGGATCTTCGAGCACGCCGGCTTCGTATGAGATATGCAGCAGGTTGTCGTCGGACGACCACGGCTTCTTGCGGCTGGCCTTTGCTTCCAGGCCGTGCTTCTCGACGTAGTCAAGCATCGTCTTGCGACCAGCAGCGAACTGATTGATGAAGTCGGTGTTCTTCCACGGGGCCAGAATCTGCAGGTCGGCATCCAGAGCCTGGTAGCCGAGTTCAAACCGCACCTGGTCGTTGCCTTTGCCCGTCGCTCCGTGGCAGACAGTCCGGGCTCCCGTTTCGTGAGCGATCCGCACCTGATGCTTCGCGATGAGTGGCCGGGCGATCGACGTGCCCAGCAGGTAGCGGCCTTCGTACACGCAGTTCGCGTGCAGGCAGGGAATGAAGTAGTCGCGGAGAAACTCCTCGCGAGCATCGACGGCTTCGTAAGTCGATGCCCCGTTTCGCTTGGCCCGCTCGCCGATTTCGTCGAGGTCCTCGACCTGCTGTCCGATATCGAGCAGGTAGCAGATCACTTCGTACCCCTGCTCGGCCAGCCAGTGCAGGATGACGGTCGTGTCCAGCCCGCCGGAATAAGCGAGCACGATTTTGCCTTTGTCGGACATGATGAGACCTCAACTCGGAGTTAGTTTGACGTCGATCTGGACAGCGACACATCGAGCGACGATCGCTGTCTGGTGTTGAAAGTCGTTGATCGCTCCGCGATCGAAACGAAGTTTTCTGGTTGAAAATGACTCGCATTCAGCGGCTGAGCGACGACCGGACGCAGCTCCGGAATCGCTACGATCGTGGAGCGATCAGCGACTTTCGCGGCACAACGTGCCGCAGTTTACGACGAACAACGCCCGGCTGGAATCAAGCAGATTTCGATGCGTTCAGCGAAGCATCAAAGCGTCAAGCCCGCGCATCAAACCGGACGGGCGAGTGGCGGGTGGCTGGGGTCGAGGAGTGAGGAACGAACGACGAGCCCCCAGACGGGTACTGGCGGCTCGCGGCACTCGACGCCAGCGACTCGATGGACGCCTTACTTCCCGGCAATCGCCGCGTCCCGCAGATGCCGGTCGAAAAAGTCGTACGCGACCTTCCGAGCACCTTCCGGAAAATCGTGAGCACTGTCCGGGTAGCTGGCCTGCAGGTTCTGCTCGGCGCCGTGCAGACGGTAAATCAGCTTGGCGGCAGCGATCGTGTCGCGGACGCCGGAGACCTCGAAATTGCTGTCTCGAACCGGAGCACTCGCCAGGAACGGTCGCGGTGCGAAGCTCGCGACAATCTCGGGGAAGTCGAACGGGACTCGGTCGGGATCGTTGCCGAAGTCGCGAGCGATCAGCGGCATGTAGCGGGAGCTGGTCCAGCCTTTCAGTCGGCCTTCGTAATACTTGTGAAACCGCGTGAAGCCGCAGTTCGAAACCAGCACTTTGATCCGCGGATCGAACGCCGCCGTGAACATCGTGTTGTGGCCGCCCAGCGAGTGGCCGATGCAGCCGATCCGCTCGCCATCGACAAACGGCAGCGACTGCAGCAGATCAATGGCCCGCGTGTTGTCGTACACGGCCTTCATCGTTCCGCTGATGTAACCGTCCGCTGCGGGGAACTCGTACGGGTACTCGCCAAATGATGGGTAGTCCGGGGCGAGCGTCACGTAACCTCGCCGCGCGAGATGCAGCGCATAATGCAGATTCGGGTTCCCGCCGAGGCCCGCCGGTTCGTCCTTGCCAATCCGCGTCGTCTGGTGCAGACAGAGAATTGCCGGCAGCCGTTTCCTGGATGGCGGACTGGCAGCGGCGACCTCCTGCGGCAGAAACAGCCACGCCCGCACACGCCGCTCGGTCGAGTCTGTCTGGTATTCGACCTTCCGCCGAATCAGGCCGTCATCGTCAAGAGCCGACTCTTCGACCGTCAGCACATCAAGCGGCACTGGCACGTTGGGTCGAGGCAGAAGCCCCATCACGCGCCGCATGCCGGCAACGATCGAGTCGCGGCGACGCTGCCAGTCATCGAGTGTCCGGATCGTCTGCCGGTCGCCGTTCTGATCCGCGAACCACGAAACGTCCGCGTGCGGAGGCAGCGGAGGCTCGGCAGCGACCGCCGGGATAGCCAGCGATGCGACGAGGAAAAATGCCAGGCGAATGGACGACGGAACCATGGACGGCTCCCGACTTCGGGACAGTTCGGACCAACTCACCAGTTTCACTCTCCCCCTGGGAGAGTCGCGGTCTCAGCCGCGGAGAGGGCCAGCATCGCGAGTTTGTTTGAACGATCAGCCAGCGGCGAGCTTCCCCTGGCCTGAGAGCCCGCCCCTCGCCGAGGCAGCGTGAAGGTGCCGCGCTCCCGTGAGGGTCGATGCTCAGAGCCGCTCACCCGAAAGCCTACTCCGCCCCGACCCGCTCCTGATACAGACGCTGAATGTCCTCGACCGTGACCGTGATCTGGCGGGTGAAGCCCGTGTGGGCACGTTCATACTGAATTTTGCTGGCGAGGTCCGGGGATTCGTGGATGGCCCGCGAGAGCCACGCGCGGTCGTCGTCGCTCAAGCCTTTGACGTCCGAATCCCAGAGGGTTCGCGTTTCGACGACCAGGCCTTCCAGTCGTTCGTCGTATTTGTTGAGTCCTGCCATTGCCTCGTTTCTCCACGGTGATCTGCCAGCGGTCGCCGCTTCGCGGTGGTCGGCGACCGAATTTCGATGCTGAGACGAATTCCGTCTCCGAGAAGCCGCACACTATAGCGAGCTGCCGATTGATTTCTCCCGTTCGGCGTCCCTCATTTGATGCCGCTCCCGACGGCGGGAATCGCTGTTCGATCTGCGCAGACGCACGAGCGTCAGGCTGGCTCGGCGATGAATCCGGGGTTGCCGCCAGTCGCGGATCCGCAGCAACATCCGCTCGACAGAAGTCTTCTGGCAAACACCGATCTTCCCACAGCATGGCTGCACCCTGTTTCATCCGCCTTCTGGAGGGACGACTGCGAGGCACCCGCCGCAGGGGAGGGCAGCCGCTCGTTGCTTGCCGGTAAGAACGGTCCAGCGCAAACCCTCCCCGCGGCTGAGACCGCGACCCTCCCTGAGGGAGAGTGAAATCGCTCGAGGCCCAGGCCCTGCAAGGATGCCCGCCATGACTTCCGCTTCCCGACATTCTCCCGGCAACTCCGCCCGACGACCGCTCAGTGTGCGTCGTCGAGTCCTCTATTCCGCGATTGTCTGCAGCTTCGTTTTCGGAACGGTCGAGGTCATCGCCCGGCTGGCCGCTCCGGAGGCCGCCAACGGTCGCTTCCGACAGATTCGTGAACTCGTGCTGTTTCTCGGGACGCAGGAGTCGGATCTGATGCTCGACTTCGACCCGGACCGCTTCTGGAAGCTGCGACCGAACATCGACATCAACGATCCCGGAAATTCGTACTGGCAGGGCACCGTCTCGAACTCGCTCGGCTTTCGCAGTCCGGAGTTCACACTCGAAAAACCAGCCGGCACGACGCGGATCGTCTGCTTCGGCGACAGCAGCACGTTCGGCATCGGAGCCCGAATGGAAGACACCTGGCCGCTTCAGCTCGAACAGCAGCTCAACAGCTCGTTCGAGTTCGAGACGACACGTGATCCCCGCCGTGAAAGTTCCTCCCCGCGATTTCAGGTCATCAACGCCGGCGTGCCGGGCTACACGTCGCACCAGGGGCTGCAGCACATGCGGCAGGAACTCGACCGCCTGCAGCCCGACATCGTGTTCGCGTCGTACGCCAACAACGACTTCTGGACCTGGGACAACCAGACCGACGCACTGCACGCCGCTGATCTGCAGCGCTGGTCAGTGCGTCGCGCACTGCTGCAAAGTCGAGCCGTTCAGCTTCTCGACAGGACCATCCACCCGCCCGCAAGTCAACCGGCCTCGCAGAAGTGGGCTGCCAGCGCGACGAACAGCTACTTCATTCCGAACGACGATTGGACTCAACGCGTGCCGCTCGACGCCTTCCGCGCCAACGTCGAACAGATGGCCGAACTCTGCGGCGAACGAGAGATCCCGCTGATCCTCGTCCTGTGGCCCGACCAGCCGCTTGCCGCCGGTCGCTGGAGCATCCGTCTCGACTACCACGAAGTTCTGCGCGACGTCGCCGCTCAGCGAAACCTCGCCGTCGCCGACGTGACGACCACCTTCCAGCAGAATCGCCCGTGGTCGATCCGTTCGTACGTGCCCAACGACATCGTCCACGTCAACCGCTACGGCAACCGGTTGGCCGCTCAAGCCGCGCTCACGGCGCTGCGACCGATTCTGAAGCCGGGAACACACCAGCTCGCGGCGACTCAGTACTGAATCCGGTCGGGGCTCTTCCGCCAGGCATCGAAGGCGACCAGCGCTTCGTCGCGCAGAGCCTGCTGCATCGGGGTCGAACGTTCGGAGGCCGGCGTGCTCAGCTCGCGATAGAAGTTCCGGTCATCGAATCCGGCGACCGTCGCGTCGTCGCACGAAGCGGCGAAGTAGATCCGTTCGATCCGTGCCCAGTACGCAGCCGCCAGACACAGCGGACACGGCTCGCAACTGCTGTAAAGTTCGCAGCCAGCCAGCGAAAACGACTTTAACGTCGAGCACGCGTCACGAATCGCAACGACCTCCGCGTGCGCGGTCGGATCGTTCGTTGACGTCACCTGGTTCCAGCCGCGCCCGATGATCTCGCCATCGCGCACAACGACCGCTCCGAATGGGCCGCCGGCGCCGCTATTCATCTTCTCGATCGACAGCCGGATCGCCTCTCGCAGGAACTCGGGCCTCATCATCGCAGGTCCCTTCGTGCCCAGTCTCTCCAACAACGCAGGCCGCACGTCCGCGAAAGCTCAGGGCATAACGAACTCGTGCTCGTCAGGGCGGACGGTCAGGACCGGGCACGGAGCCTTGCGAACAACTCGCTCAGCGACACTGCCCAGCAGCGTATGACTGACCATCCCGCGACCATGCGTCCCCATCACGATCAGGTCCGTCTGATGTTCGCGTGCGTACTCAATAATCCGCTGAAACGGCGGCCCATTACGCGTCGCCAGAATGACTCGCGACCTGTCCCACCCGTCGGGCAGCACCTTCGCCAGATGCTCGACCGCTGCCTCTTCCAGCTTTTGAGTCCGTTCCGGAAGACGTTCCAGGTATCCAGGAAACGCGAGCCCCATTCCGAAATCCGGCACCTCGGTTGCCAGATCATGAATCACAGACAGCACATGCAGCTCGGCCCCAAACTGGCTGGCCAGCTCACAGGCATACGGAACAGCACACGCCGCCGCGTCGCTGAAATCCGTAGGCAGCAGAATTCGATGCAGACTGATCATGAGCGTGCTCCTTCGCTGAAGACCTGTAACCAACGTCCCGATAAGCGACCCTGGCAACGAGCAGTGCAACCGCCGTGCCCGCAGTCACAGTTCGCAGCCGCGAGAGAAAACTTATCAGACCGCGTCCCCATTTCACGACAGCCGCCACGGACCAGCGCGAGGAATCTCGGCACCGACCTTGAAACAGGCTCATCAGGATCTGACGAATGACCACTCACCGGCAACTGCGCTACATTGGGGATTCGTGCAGCGCGAATCGCCCCGCGATACGATTCCCGGCATGAGCACGCCTGATCACAACACGAAGCTCGAATCGTCCCGCTTCTTTCAGCGTCTGAAAGCCGCCGACGCTTCGGATAAGTCCAGTCTGGAAACAACCGTCCGGATGGTTCTCGACAACGTCGCCTCGGTGACGACGACGGTGCGGAACCACTTTCACGCCTACACGCTCCACGACATGACGCATCTGTGGAACGTCGTCGACATCATGGAGGAGCTGATCCCCGAGCACGTCTGGGATGCGCCGCGGAGCAGACCGGGCAGGCCTACGTGCTCGCGCGGCAGGCCGCGTACGAACGACTGAAGTCTCGACTGACTCGCGACGATTACGATCCTCACGAAGGAGCCTCGTCGATCAACAATATCACGGAGGACAACGCCGAGGATCTCCTGCCGGAGAGCTACCTGCAGTCTGGAGTCGCAATTGACCACAAGTCGCTTCGCCGTGGTTTACTGGCACTTGTCGGAAGACCTGGTTCTGTGGGCTGAAGACTTCAAGGACCGAGACTGCATCCGCCAGCCCGGTCGCACCCTCGAACAACACGTCGGCATCGACCCGTCCGCGTAACCCGCCAGGCAGAATCGGGATGGCAGTTGTTCCCTGAATGGGTAAGCTCTCCGTTGACCCCGAACTGATACGAATCGGGACGCTCATAACTGCGAGGTCTGAACATGTCCGTCGACGACGTTTACCAACAGGCGGTCAAGCCGCTGCGTACCGCAGAGCGGATGCAGCTTGTCCGGATGATCCTCAATGATATTCCTGACGAGGCCGTCGCTGACTATCGCGACTCGTGGAGCGACGAAGACCTCGCGGAATTCTCACAGGCTGGCTGGAGTCAGGTAGATGAAGAGGGCTCGGATGTCGCCAGGTGATGTGGTCACCGTCACATTCACCGGCGCGACAGGTCGCAAGCGCAGACCCGCCGTGGTTGTTTCCAGCGACGAATACCACGCAGTACGTCCTGATCTGATTCTGGGAGTCCTCACGAGCAATGTGGGCGCTGCCACCTCATCGACTGACCATATTCTTCACGACTGGTCGTCTGCCGGCCTACGCCAGTCTTCCGCGTTCCGCTGTTATCTCGGCATGGCAACTCCTGCGCAGGTTCAGCTCATCGGCCACCTCTCGGACCGAGACTGGGACGCCGTGCGGGCCTGCGTCAGGAAGTCCTTCGCATAGCGACCTGCCAGAGCAAAATCGTGTCTCCTTCCGTGACAGGTTTGTCGGGCGGGCCTGTCTGTTCTTCCCGCTGGTCACACTCCGCAGTTACACTGGCTCGCCAACAGCCCGGTGCCGCTTTGATGGGCTTTGTTTCGGCACACGCTTACATGGCGAACGAAAAACTCAGACGCAGCATTATCTTTGAGGCTGCTCGGCTGATGTACGAGCGGCGGGAAACTGAGTACTACCGGGCGAAGATGAAGGCCGCCCGGCGCATCTGCCAGGGGTGGGTCAAGCCGACCGACCTGCCGAGCAATGCCGAAATCCGCGACGAGATTCAGCGGATGGCGTGGCTGTTCGAAGGCGATGGCCGCTTCGACAAGCTCCGCGAAATGCGGATCGAAGCATTGCGAATCATGCGGTTGCTGGACCACTGCCGGCCAAAGATCATCGGCAGCGTGCTGACCGGCCATGTGCGGCAGGGGTCGGACATCGACATCCACTGCTTCGTCGCGAACACCGACGCCGTCACCGCAACGCTCGATCTGGAAGGCTTCGAGTACGACGTCGAGTTCAAGCAGGTTCGCAAGCACGGCGAGGAACGCGTCTTCACGCACATCCATATCCGCGAGCGGTTCCCGATCGAGCTGACTCTGTACACACCGGACAAGTCGAGCTTCGTCTTTAAAAGCTCGATCACCGGCAAGGCGATGGAGCGGGCAACGACCGCCGAGTTCGAGCACTTCCTGAGAAATGAGTACCCGGACATCGACCTCGACGCCGAACTGGAAGCCGCCGAACAATCGATCGACCGCTTTCAGGTTTACCGGTCCCTGCTGCTGCCGCTGGACGGCTGGGAGCAGTCGAAGAAGTGGCACCCGGAAGGCGACGTGCTGTACCACAGCCTGCAGGTCTTCGATCTCGCGCGCGACGAGCAGCCCTACGACGAGGAGTTCCTGCTGGCCGCGCTGCTGCACGACGTCGGCAAGGGGATCGATCCGGGCGACCATGTGAACGCGGGGCTCGAAGCGCTGGAAGATACCATCACGGAACGAACGGCCTGGCTGATCGAGCATCACATGGAGGCTCACAGGATTGCTGACCGGACGATCGGCCAGCGGGCGCACCTGCGGCTGCAGCAGTCTCCCGATTACGAAGACCTGGTTCTGCTCGGCGAGTGCGATCGCGGAGGCCGGCAGCCCGGCGTCGACGTCCCGAGTCTCGAAGACGCGCTCGATTATCTTCGCGATCTTGCCAGGCAGTATGGCTGAGTCTGGCCAGCGAATCGCCGACGCCGGGCGATTCCGCGCGAATACTTTTTGACGCTTTAACAGAACACGGATAGAGTTCTCCGCGCGCCAGGCGGCGAACCATACTCAGGCGCAAAAGCAGTTGTGTTCTCGTCAATTGGAATCGACGAGACAGCTGGCAAACGACAGGAAGCCAGCAGCGAGATCGAAAAACAGCTCGCCCGCTCCACGGAGGAGATCATGGAATCACAATTGTCGGACCCGGCGGACCGGTCGGTGCAGAATCTGGCAGAATCGTTGCGGGAAAGTATCCGCACGAGGACGAACGGCAGCATTCGAGGACTTGAAGTGACGGTCAACGGCGGAGCGGTTGTCGTCTCTGGCCGCACGTCGCGCTATTACTACAAGCAGCTGGCGACCAGCGCGGTTCTGGCGGCCTCCACTCAGCACGATCTGACGAACAGCATCGAAGTCGAACGCGCGACACCGCGACCGTAAACCGCCCCGTCGAGAGCGTGACTCGTACCGTCGAGAGCAGGCGACTACTGCGACGGAGAGGCTGCATAGCGACGATTGAACTCGGCGGGGTCAAACACGTCGACTTCCTCAGCGGCATCTTCGACCTCGATCAGCAGCTTCTGAAAACGGGTCAGCTTCTGGTCCGGCGCGGCACTTTCGGCGGACAGCCCAGGCTCGCGAAGTTCCTGAGGATCGGTCGTCGCCGGGAAACCTCGGTCGTCGTCGGTCGCTGCCGAGTTCGCCGAAATGTCAGAGCCCGATTCTCCCGCCGAAATCAATCGAGGTTCGCCAGCCGTCTCAGCAAACTGCGACTTCAATGGCGACCGGCGGGCGCCTCGCAGTTCAGCCGCCGCAGCCAGCACCCAGTCCCGCAGAACCTCTGCCTGCTCCGCCCCGGAACTGCCTGAGAAGACCAGGCGTCGGCCATGACTTCGGTCGATTGGCATCAGCAGCCGACTGCCGAGCGGCATGTGCGGATCCACGAACTTGAGTACGGCGGCGAGGTTGCGTTCCACTCTCAACCGCGACCGGCCAGCGGCACGTTCCAGCCGAAAATCATTCTTCGCCACCGTCCCGTGACAGCGGGCGTTGCCGCATTTGTTGGCCAGCAACGGCTGGATCCGCGTCACAAAGTCTTCGGCCGTCGTTGTCGAGAGGCCAGCCAGGCTGCGAGCTTCGGGAATGTCATCTCCCGATCGCTGTGCCCCGATCCGCAGCACGCCGACCGACGACGCCGGCCCGGTCGGAGCTTCTTCAATCGGCTGCATCTGTCTCCGCACATCCTGCTCGATCCGGTCCAGCATGATTCGCGCTGTTTCATTGGACGGATCAAGCTTCAGCGAGTCGCGCAGTTCCCGCATGGCCTCCGGAAAGAGCTTCTGGCTGAGGCACCAGTCGGCCAGTCTCAAATGAGTTCCTGGCGTCGGGTCGCGCATCTCTAGTCGCAGTCTGAGATAAACGTCTTCCAGTCCGGGAGCCTCAAAGCGAACCTGATCCGCAGGAATGACGATGTGCCCATTGGGTTGAGAGACCAGCCAGCCCGTCGAGATTTCGCGAATCCGCCCTTCAAGCACTCGCCCGGTTCTCAACAACAGCACTCGTTTGTCGGCCGAGCCCGGTCGAGTCTGCGCGGCGGTGTCCCGAGCAATCTGGCCGGTCACCGCCAGTGCGATCATCGCGAGAATCAGCAGCTGCAGATGGAAACGCATCATCGTGTCGCCTCGCTTTCGACGGTCGGCAGCTGCTTCAATTTTTCCGCGGGCCGTCTGCTTTGCAGCTCGGGCTCAGTTTGCAGCTTTGGCTCAGTTTGCAGCTTTGGCTCAGTTTGCAGCTTTGGCTCAGTTTGCAGTTCGAGCCCAGTGGAAACCGACCGTGCCTGGCCGTTTGCAGCGGTTCGGGAAACACCGACTCCCGGCCGCTCGGTCGACGCCAGACTGGCGTCGTGACTCTTCAGAATGGAACCAGCCAGATCGCCATCCATTGCGGACGCCTGGAATTCGAACGCGGCTCCGACCAGACCGTTGAGCATCACGCTGGACGCGTCCAGCTCCTGACGGTTGCGGCCATCACGCGACATACCCTCGACGAGCCGGAGGTCCGGGCGGGCGATCGAATCGCTGCCGTCAATCACCAGAGTCTCCGCCCACTTGGGCGTCAGCATGTCCGCTCGAAATCGAACCAGAGTTCCCGCCGCCAACGATCCTCGCCCCGAGAGGTCAAAGACGCAGGCAACCGGCTGCAGTCGCACCTGAGACCGCCAGGCATTGCCATCGTTCAGTCGAGCTTCCAGCAGGCCGCCGGAGTTTCGCAGCGTGCAATGCTGCAGCCGAAAATCATGCCGGCCAGGCTGTCGCGATTGAGCGATTACGAACAATGAACCCGCCCCGGACTGCAGCACATTCTCGCAGCGGACGCGATGCCGCAGCCCGGCCAGTCCGATTGATGAACGGTCGCCGATCAGCCGGCAATTCGTGAGCGAAATCTGGCCCGGCAGACTGTCTCTCGGATTGAGCGGCGTCCAGATGAACGCGAACGGCGACAGATCAGCCTGCGGTTGAGAATCCGCCCGCTCTCCATCAGCGCCTGCCGGAGCATCTCGCTTTTCCGATGCCCTGTTCGCTGGCGGACGTCCGGTCTCGAAAGCGCAATCGCTGACGGACAGAAGCTGCGATTCGATCTGCAGCGACGGAACGACGGGGCGCTCCGGAGCAGCGTCCTCGTTCGGACTGTCGACCGCCGACACGGCAGCAACTGGCAACGTTGCGATTTCCGGCTCCTCGAAGCGGATCTCGACATTCTCAATGACGACATCGCTGGCCCGGAAACGAATCGCACGATCGACGACCAGCAACGCGCTTCCAGACACCGGCCCGCGAACAGTCAAACGCTGGCCGCTCCACAGAAGCGACTCGGCCCGCCACGGACCGGCATCAGTCAGAGCGACCAGGCCATCGGCGTCTGGCCGCGGAAGTTGTTTCGCAGACTTCGCGGCTCGCACTTCAGACGCCCGCTGCAACCTCGGTTCCGAACCCGCACCGTCAATCTCAGCAGCCGCAGATGGAGGTCGTCCGTCACCGCTCGTTGAAGCCGCGATGGCAGCCGTCACCCACTCGCGAGACTGACCGTGCAGTGTCAGCAACGCGGCACACGCGAGCAGCACGACAAGGCTCGCAACGGCGATGTGCCCAGCGAATCGCGCGTTCGCTCGGCTGGGCTTCGTGCGACCAATGGGCCGACTGCTGAAGGCAGCGGAGAACTTCGACAGCGACCGCCGGCCCGATCGCGCCGGCAATGTGCGAGGCGCCGATCCGTGTTCCCGGCCCGCCAGCTGTCCCGAGGTCGCCTGTCCCGACGTCCCCGCGTTGCTGGTCGATCGGGCATTCGGCTGCGGCGTCGAACTGGCGGTGAGGTTTGCCGATGGCCTGAGCGATTCCTGATTCCCGTTGCGCTTCGAGGATCCCGATGCACCTCGGCCCAGAACCTCGGCGGCAGAACGAGGACGCCGCTCAGCATCCGGATCGGTCAGCCAGAGAATCACTTCAGCCAGGCTCGACGGAGTGTCCGGAGCGATTTCGCGAACGTCAGGAATACGTGTTGTCTGGTGCTCCGCCAGCCGGGCCAGAGGATCGCCACCCACAAAGACCGGGCGAGCCGTCAGCAGTTCCCACAGCAGGCATCCCAGCGCATAAAGATCCGACCGATGCGAGTACGGCTGCGACGTCCCGATGAGTTCCGGAGCGATCCCGGAATACCGCCGCGGGTCAATCGTTGCGCTGAACGAGAACTCCGGCTGGACGCAGGGCCGCACTCCCGCATCAACGAGGATCGCTTTGCCCTTGCCATCGATCAGAACATTCTCTGACAGGATTTCTCCATGCACGATCCCCGCAGCGTCGAGCGCCGCCAGCGACTCCAGCAGCTGCCGCGCGATCTCCTGGACGACCGCCGCAGGAAAACGCCCGCGGCGCAGCAGCATCTGTGACAGACTCAGTCCCTCGACCAGCCGACTCGCGACGGCCAGTTCGCACACCAGTTCGTTCGTCGTTGAAACCCTGCGCCGACGACGACTCGGCGAGACACCCTTATCCGATCTGGCCAGCGTCCGGGGCGACTCCGAAGTTCGCAAGATTTCGTGACAGGCGTGCGGAACAACGACCATCGAATGGCCGACGGATCGCGCCCGCTCTGCAAGTTCTCGAAACCGCGACAGAGTTCCGGGCTTCAGTTCGGTCGCGACCGGGATCCGCTTGATGACTGCCGGAAGCTGCGTTTCCGGAATCCGTACGAGATACGTCGCTGCCGCCGGGCCAGAACCGATCTGGTCGAGCACAATGCCCGGACCGATCGTCAGCAGGTCCGACATGCCGGCCTCGATCGTTTGAGCCTGAAACGACGTCAGCTTGCGCGTCTTGACCAGAGCATCGAGCCAGACGGAATCGAACGCCGGCAGGTCCGCAGTCAGACGCTTCACTCGACGCACGCACCGTTTCAGGTCGCGCGGAGTGCAGAGTTTCTTGCCCAGCAGAATCTGCTGAAGCTGTTTTGACGGAGGCTGAACCACGAGCGGGATTCCCTTCCCGGTGGCGATGGCAGGTCACGCCGCAGCCGATTTCGTGACGAGTGTCGTTGATCGCTCCGCGATCGAAACGCGCTCCTCACAAGTCGAGAATTCCCGATCCGGACACACACCGTGCCCAGACCAGCATTTCACCAGCTACGCCGTGCAGTTCGAGATCGAAGACTCCGACCTCGGAGAGGAAGGCGGAATGATCACGCATCCTCGAAAACGCGGCAAGACGAGCCTGTCTACCGGCGATCGCCGCGCCGGGACGACGGAAAATTGCCCCCGACCTCCGGCACGAAACTCACGCTTCCGGATTCGTTGCCCCGTCACCAGCAGTCGTTGCTGCGTTCGTATCGGACGAGCCAGTGCCGGCTTTCTGTCGTCCGCCGAACGAGAACTTCTTTTCCTCGCCCCGCAGCAGCCGGCCAATATTGCTTCCGTGCCGCAGAATGATCAGCGCCGGCACGGCAAGGCTGAACATCGACAGGGGCAGCTTGGCCCGGTCAAACGGATTCGGCCACAGGATCACCATCTGGCCGACGGCGAACACGAGCGCCGCGACGATTGAACTGAGCGCGACAATCCTCGACGCGGCCATGCACAGGGCGAATCCGACGAACGCTGCGAGCGACGCTTTCGGAGAAAGCACAAAGACGACTCCCAGAGCCGTCGCCACTCCCTTGCCGCCACGAAACTGCAGCCAGACCGGGAACATGTGGCCAATCACGGTCGCCACGCCGGCGATCACGCGCAGAAGATCGAACCATGTCTCTCCCGATTCCGCAAACAGGCGGGGGATCAAAAGAACCGGCAGCGCCCCCTTCAACGCGTCCAGCAGCAGAACGGCGATACCCCACTTCGCACCCAGCGTTCGGCTGACGTTCGTCGCGCCGATGTTTCCGCTGCCGTGCCGCCTAATATCGATTCCGGCCACGCCCCGAGCAACCAGCAGCCCGAAGGGAATCGAGCCGGCCAGATAGGCGAGAACTGCTGCAACAAATTCCGCGACCGGCGTCTGCATCGCTGAGTACTCGACGTGCGGGAGGGGCAGTCCGAGAAAGATTCCGAAAAAAAAGCAGCCTGCCAGAGTGTGACAGGCTGCCAATTCGCATCTCAACAGATGAGAACGAAGTCAGGCAGAGGCCTCGCCTGCGGACGATTCACCACCGTCCGCTGTCGCCGCTGCATCGGTCGCTTCTCCTCCGGCCGCATCACCGTCACTGCTATGCACATGCTGCTCGATCGGATTGCCGTGCACGTCGAGCACCTTGTAACCACCGATCGACTTGTAATAGATGACCAGGATCAGGAACCCGACGCTCATCCCCGCCGGAATCTGCGATGTCCAGGTGAGCGCCTGACGGCCCCCCGCGAGATAGGCGTTTTGAACCGCGGGCACATCCGAGTCAGCGTTCTCGATCAGTTCAGGTTTGGCCTCCTCGGAAATCAAACCGGCGTTCGCAATTCGCTCAGTCGACTTCGGCTTGCCATCCACAAGGTGAATCGTGTTGGCGGCGTTCAGCTTGGCAGCATCCAGCGCTTTGTACTCGTAGCCGAAGGCCGACGTTGTTTCACCGGACGCATAGCGTGCGAACGTCTCCGGAGCGTTCTCCTCAAGGTGCTGCGACATGGCGTAGCCCTGCTGAGTTCCGATCCGTGCTCCACCAACCTGGCCGACACAGATCATGCCGGCAGCGCCCAGAGCGCCCATCGCGACGGAACCACACTGCGGCCAGCGTTCGCCGGCAACAGCCAGCATCGTCGGCCAGAGGAACGCTTTACCGAAGCTGTAAAACGTCGCTGCCACGAAGATCATGAAGACACCTTCGATCGGCGACCCCAGCCACAGGAGCCCCAAGCAGGCAATGACCGAACTGCCCAGCAGCAGGCCAATCGGGTTGATCCGGTGCACGATCGGGCCAGCGAAGAACCGCAGAACGAACATCAGCGCTGAAGTGTAAACGAGCACGATGATCGCGTTCGGAACCAGATTCTCCATCAGCTTGGCCATCCACGAGTCGACCCCCAGCTCCATGTAGCCGATCAGTGCATGCATCACGATCAGAATCAGGAACGGAATCGAGGCGAAGCACGAGAACACTCGACCGAAGTCCCCGCCGCCGGTTGCGGCTGCCGTTTCCGGGAACTTCTCTGGCAGAGCCAGCACACCGTACAGCAGGACAATCACAGCAAAGCTCGCGAGGCAGACCGCCCATGGGAGCGCGGTAATCCACGCCTCATCGCCAATGAAGCACGCGGCGAACAGCCCGCCGACAATCATGCCGCCTGGCCATCCGGCGTGCAGAATGTTCAGATAATGCGTCTGATTTTCGGGGTACAGCTGGGCGATCATCGGATTGATCACCGCCTCGTACAGTCCCTGGCAGATCGAGAAGATGAACGTGCTCCAGTAGAGCAGCTGCACAACGTTCGTCGTTGCACTTTCCGGATCCGATTCGCGCCAGCCTTCAAACATCGGGTTGGCCAGAAACAGCAGCGCCGCACTGACCAGGTGCAGCAGGAAGGCCGCTCCCAGAACCAGCTTGTAGCCGAGCTTCTCGACGATCACACCGCCGAAGAAGATCATCAGGCCGAACCCCAGGAACCCGGCTCCCATAATGGCGCCGTAGTCGCCGCCGCCGATGCCGAATTCGCGTTCCCAGACACCACCAACGGCGGCACGAGTGGCAAAACCGACGCCGGAAGCGACGAGAGTCAGGAAGCTGGCCCACATGAGCTTCCCGCGAGCGTACTGCGGTTCCATGAAGTTCTCCGTCAGAGGTATTCTCAAAAGCCTGAATGGTCACTGCGTCTTGAATGTGTCACTGCGTCGCAGAACATCACGGTCACGCAGAAAATCGAGCCGGGCATCCTATCCACGGATTCCCACCATTTCCAACAAGTCGCCCGTCTCCCCGGATTGGCGAGCTTTCCCCGTGAGCACCCGCCAGGCTGACCGGCTCACGCTCGGAATTCTGCCCCGCTTCACGCGACTGGCATCTGAACATCGAAATACATCTCCAGCCTGAGCCGGAAAGAGACATCTCGACAATGAATTGCAAACTGCTTCCTGTGATTGTGGCCTTCTGCCTTGCCGGGTTCGTCGATCGACTCAGCCGCACGGCCTGTGCCGCCGACGATCGCCCGAACATCCTGTGGCTATCGTGCGAGGACATCAGCGCTCACCTGGGCTGCTATGGTTTTCCCAACGCGACCACGCCGCACGTTGATCGGCTGGCAACGCAGGGGACTCGGTATTCGCACGCATTCGTGACGGCCGGCGTCTGCGCTCCGTGCCGGTCGGCGATCATCACGGGGATGTATCAGACATCGCTGGGCACTCAGCACATGCGCTGCAGTGCGACGCTGCCGCCGCACGTCAAACCGTTTCCGACCTACCTCCGCGAGGCCGGCTACTACTGCACCAACAATTCAAAGCAGGACTACCAGTTCAAGACGCCCAGGGGAGTCTGGGACGAATCGAGCGGCAAGGCTCACTGGAAAAATTGTCCTGAAGACAAACCGTTCTTCGCCGTCTTCAACTACACCGGCTGCCATGAATCCGGGATCGCCAGCGAAGGAAAGTACAAGTCGGTCACAAAGGGGCTGATGAAACACGATCGGGCAGTCACTGCTCAGAGTCTGCCGCCGTACTATCCGGACACGCCGATCACGCGCGACGACTGGGGCCGCTATTACGACGTGATCACGGCGATGGACCGCTGGGTCGGCGAGCATCTGGCGGCGCTCGACGACGCAGGGCTCGCTGAGAACACAATCGTCGTTTACTGGTCCGATCACGGCGTCGGCCTGCCGCGAGCGAAACGCTGGCTGTACGACTCGGGCATGCACGTCCCGCTGGTCGTGCGCATTCCAGAGAAGTTCCGCCGGGACGGACAGGGCACGCCGGGCAGCGTCAGTGACGAACTGGTCAGCCTGATCGACCTCGGGCCGACGGCGATGAACCTCGCCGGAATTGACATTCCTGAGTACATGCAGGGCCGGGCGTTCCTCGGCGAAGATCTGACTCCGCCGCGCGAGTACGTCTACGGGGCGCGCGATCGGATGGACGAGCGGTACGACATCATCCGCGCCGTGCGCGACCGCCGCTTCAAGTACATCCGCAATTACGAACCGTTCAAGACCTACTACCAGTACATGAACACGCCCGAGAAGGGCCGGACGATGCGCGAGATTCGTCGCGTCCAGGAGGACGGTTCGGCGAGTGCTGGCGTCGCGCAGTTTCTCGTCCCGTCAAAGCTGATCGAAGAGCTGTACAACGTCGAAGCCGACCCGCACGAGATGCACAACCTCGCCGCCGACCCAGCTCATCGAGCAACACTCGCACGCCTGCGGCAGGCCCACCTCGACTGGGTGCTGGAGACGCGCGACCTCGGCCTGATCCCCGAGGCCGAGATCAACGCCCGGCAAGGCGAACTCGGCAGTGCCTGGGCGATTCTGAGCGGTCCGGAATCCGGCACACTGATCAACCGCGTCCGCGATGCCGCCTCGCTGTCACTGCAGAATGAGGAAGCCATCCCGCAGATGATCGACACCCTGAAAGACAGCGACGCCGCCGTGCGTTACTGGGCGGCGATCGGACTCGGCAACCTCGGCAAACAGGCCGTCACGTCGGCGCCGTTCCTGAAGCGCGTCCTCAACGACGAATCAGAGAACGTCCGCGTCGCCGCCGCTCGCGCCCTGTGCCGCATGGAACTGCCGGACGAAGCGCTGCCGGTCCTCGTCGAGGTTCTCGACAACGGCTCGCAATGGGCTCGCGTGCACGCCGCCAACGTGCTCGACGAACTGGACTACCAGGCCCGCCCGGTTCTGGCTGCCATGCAACGCAACAAGGCCTACCGCAAAGGCTTTGTCGCCGACGGCAAGTACACCGTCCGAGTTCTGAACCGAGCCCTCAACGAACTGGAAGGCACGAAGAACACCGTGCCGTAGGATGCATGAGTCGTTTAAGTCGACGATCGCGGTCCACACTCAAGCTCCCTCTCCCCCGAGATGTGGCGACGAATACAGAGGCACCATGGCTTCGGGGGAGAGGGTTGGGGTGAGGGGGAGGCCGGTCAACGATCATTCTGGCCCCCTCTCCCTAACCCTCTCCCCCGCTGGCATGTCAGTGCTGAATTCATTGCCGAACGCGGGGGAGAGGGGACTATTAGCAGACACCGACGCATTGGCACCTGCGAACCACATATCACGACAGCGTCCGCCCACGAAACTCAGGCTCAAGCCCCAATTGCCGCGCAATCGAAACTGCCACTGCTTCCACGTCGTCAAGCACGTCCTCATTCGTAAACCGCAGCACGCGCCAACCTTCGTTTTCCAGGAACGCCTGCCGCGAACGATCGGACGCTTCAACACACTCGTGGTATCCACCGTCGACCTCAATGACACACTTCAATTCCGGGCAGGCGAAATCCGCGAAGAACGGCCCGATCGGATGTTGCCGTCGAAACTTCAGGCCGCAGAACCGTTTCGCACGGAGAACCTGCCAGAGAAGCGATTCTGCCTTTGTCTTTCTCTGGCGGAGGCCGCGGGCTCGGTCAGTGCGATCGGACATCTGACTGCCTCTCTACCTCGCCCTCTTCCCAGAGGGGACAGGGGACTGGCGTCTTTTCGGGCTCGTCGCGGTTTCAGCGTGACTGCGCCGGCCACTCCAGATGTCGATGCAAAAAGGCGAATGTGCCCTGGCCGTTGATTGTGTGAGGGCCGTTGAAGAATTCGATTTCGGCTCGGTCGCCGATGCCCAGTTTGTTGTAGTGGCGGCGGATCTTCGCGAATTCCCAGGCGACCCATTCGTCCGGAGCGACGCCGTCGTCGTGGCCTCGTTCGACCATGAAGGGACGCGGCGTCATCAGGTTGGACAGCTCGGCGTAATTCGCGACGTGGCCCATGTTCCATTCGAAGATTTCATACTCGCCGGTAAACACATAGCTGTAGCGGTCTTCGTTGCTGGTGTTCTTTTTGACCCACTCGTTGAAGTCCGCCGAGCAGATCGACAGGCAGTAGCCGACTCGATCGTCTGACGGGACGAGCATCGGCGGGACGCGGACGGCGGTCTTGCCACCGTACGACAGGCCATAAAACGCGATGCGCTCGGAGTCGACGCTGGGCAGCGACGCCAGCCAGTCGAGCGTCCGCTGGTGCTGCGGGATGATGTAGCTGAAGAGTGACCGTTTCAGGACGTTCGATTTGCGTTGCAGCGTGCGGAAGCGGTCGTGGCCGCGATACGGATTCTGCGGTGCGTAGACGATGAAGCCTCGCCGGCACAGCGCCGTGCTGAAGCCTTTGTAGGCTCGCCATGCACGCTCGCTCTGATCTTCGGTGATCGTGTCCATCGGCACGCCTTCCAGACCGTGCTGGCAGACAACAACGGGCCGCTTCTCGCCCGGCTTCAGATCTTTGGGCAGCAGCAGAATGCCGGCGGCGATCACGTCGCGGTAGACATCGAGTACGATTTCGTAGCCGGTCATCTCGTCGGTATCGATGACCTTTCTCGAACGAGGATTCAGCGGCAGCGTCGGCTCGGGCAGGCGTCCAATCATCTCATCATAGACCCAGTCGCGGAGCGGCTTCGCTGTCTCGACCCACTTGTCGACCGACGAGCGATCGGCGGCGGCCCACTTCTGATCGCGAACCTTCGGGCTGAGCCGCAGCAGATTCTGAACGTGCCGCTGCAGTTCCTCGACCTGCCGCTTCTGACGAGCAGCCGCGTCGTTTGCGGGAACATGGACAGCTCCGTCCGAGCCAGGCACGACGGGTTCGAGTTTCTGCCTGTCGGCGTGAAGTTTCGCTTCGATACCCAGACCGTTGAGAAAGGTCGAGAAAGCTTCGTTCGTTCCTGCCGGGCCGTTGCCTTCACCACTGGCGACGAGTGTCAGGTGCTCTTCCGCGTTGAGCTTTCGATACGTCTTTGCGGCCCGGTCAAACTCCGCGCGAACGGAACCGAGCGTTGCGATCTCGATCCGTCCGGGAGCGGCACCGCCTCGACGACCGGAGCGAACAGCTGGCGGGCCGTCGCTTTCTGGAACCGCACAGGCTTCGATAGTCAACGATCGGGGAGCGATCAGGCCGGCGAGTTCCGCGTCGCCGAATTCCGTCAACAGCCCCCAGACGTTGCGGTAGATCGGTTCCTGCCAGACTCCTTCGCGCGTCGAGAAGTAGCCGGCGACCATTGACGCATCAATTCGCGGATCGAGCGCTGCCGAGTACAGAGCCAGCAGGCCGCCTTCGCCGACACCGGCAACGCCGATCGGCAGTTCAATCTTCAGGCGTTCCGCAAACTGTTCGAGCAGGTCGACAGCCGCGAGCGTTTTCTGAACTTCGTAGCCAATGACGTGCCGGCCCATCTCAAACGCCTGGCGGTAGACGAACTCGCGGTGCGTCTGGTTGGTGTAGGCGACGTATGGACTCCCCGAGTGTTCGTCGCTGCGGCTGATCAAAGTTGGCACGACGACGAGGCAACCCTCCGCGGCGAGTCGCCAGGGCAGTCGAGTTGACGCGGAGAGATTGCCGCTCAACCCGACGAAGTCTTCCGGCGTCCAGTCGGCATCGGGCAACGCAACGATGCCCGCGTTGATGCCTTCGGGACGCAGCAGCAGGCCTTCTGCGGTGACACCATCGAGCACCTGCCAGCGCACGGCGTGAACCGTCACGTCATTCGAGCGGCCGACGACTGACGAGCGTTCGATCGAATCGAGCGTTTCAAAACTGAACGCGTGCGGCGACGTCGTGGTGACTCGCGGATCGACCGCGCCGATGAACTCGCGGAACCGTTCGCGGTTGCCGGCGATGCTCTTCTGGTAAGCCTCGACGCTGCTGAAGTCGCGGTTCCAGTGCTGCTCGCGGTTGTCGCGGGCGGCTTTGATTTCCCGCAGGCAAAATCGGTCAATGCCGTCGACCATGACTTCGTCGAGCGGTCGCGATTCGGTCAGAACTTTCGTGCCGGGGAGTGGGTCATTGGCGAGCGTCGCGGCACTGGCGATGAGAGTCAGCAGTGCGGCAAGGACAGAAAGACTCAACGGGCGGGCCATCAGAATGCTCCTGCGGTACGGTTCTCCGAGTGTCGAACGGACAAGGTCGCGCGACTATAGCTGTGCCGGACGGAACGCAGTAGCAAACGCTGATTCGAGTGGGAAAGTGCCGAACGGCGAACTGCAAGGCGAACGGGTGGCTGGCGGTCGAGTGCAGCGAGCCCCCAGCGAATCGTCAGTGTTGGATTTCGAGTCATTTCGACGGAAGGTTCGTCGGCGTTCGATTTCAGCGATTGGATCTGATGCAAACCCTCCCCGCGGCTGAGACCGCGACCCTCCCGGTGGGAAGTGAGTTTCGAGGCGACGATCGACTGGGGGCTCGTCGCTCGTGCCTCGCTCCTCGACTCCAGCCACCCACCCGCAGAAAGACATCAATGTTTCAGGTCATTGAACTTTGCGGCGTTCTCGCCAGCGGAACTTACGGCGTGCTGCTCGCCCGGCGGCACGGGATGGACTTCGTCGGGCTCTTTTTTGTGGCGTTCACGATTGCGTTCGCGGGCGGCACGCTGCGTGATCTGTTTCTCGACCGGCATCCGCTCTTCTGGATTCGTTATGACGAGTACGCCGTCATCGTGTTCCTGCTCGCTGTCGTGACGTCAGTCCTGCCGCGGATTCCGGACGCGGTTGAGCGCTGGCTGTTCGTGCCCGACGCGCTCGGCATGGGACTCTTCAGCGTGCTGGGAGCGGGCTTTGCGATTGAGGCCGGGACGTCAATGTTCATCGCATCGGTGCTGGGAGTCGTTGCCGGAACTTTCGGCGGCGTTGTGGGCGACATCGTCTGCAATCAGATTCCGAGCCTGTTTCGGCCATCGACACCGCTCTACGCAACGTGCTCGTTCATCGGGTGCTGGGGCTTTCTGTTGCTGCAGTCCGCCGGGTTTGAGGAACTGGTTGCGGTTATCGCGGGGTTGAGTGTCTGCGTCATCCTGCGGTTTGTCGCGCTGCGCTGGAACCTGTGCCTGCCGGAATCGCGGTCTGTGCAGCGAGAAAACAACCGACCGTTCCCGTAGCGAAACTCGCGCAGAGTTTCGGGCGGTCGTGTAGCGAAACTCGCCCAGAGTTTCGGCTCGAAGCGCTTGCCGAAAGTCTGCGCGACTTTCGCTGCGAACGACGGGGCAGCGATTCAGCGTCTTGGCCGGACCATTCCCGGCATGGCGAGCGGGCGCAGTGGTGGCGGAGTTCGCGGCAGTTCCTGCAGAGTTTCGACGACGCGGCGCAGTGAGGCGTCGAGGGCTGCGTTCGGAACCACTCGCGTTTGCGGATTATCCGTGGTGCCGCGAACTTCGACGACGGTTCCCACGAGCGCGCCGAAGCTGCTGAGAAATCCGGCGAACTCGCTGACGATCGGCACCCAGGTTCCTCGTTTGTTCGACGCCATCGCTCGCGGCAGCACCGAGAAGAACGTCAGGCCGAGGCGGCCGTTGAAGTCGGCGGCTCCTTCACCCTGCAACTGCAGTCGGCTGCCGACCAGGTCAATGCGGTTGAAAATGAATTGCTGACGCGCGATCTGAAAATCGGCTCGCGCGTATTCGAACGCGGCGGCATCCTGAGGGGCGGCGGTCAGCGTGCTCAGCACCTGCAGAACCACCGGCAGGTCATACAGCGCGGCCGGGCTGATCTGCAGTTGCCCGCGTCCGGTCATGGTGTCGACGTCGGCTCCCTTCCCATCGACACGCAGCCACCCGTTCATCACGCCTTCCAGCCGGTCGCGGCTTTTCAGATAGAGCTGCGAGAACGATTTCAGCTGACCGTGCGAGAGGTCAGCACGCACCGAATACGCGTTGCCGTCTTCGAGACTGGCGACGGCGTTGAGCAGCAGCAGCCCACCGATGAACCTGGCAGTGACCTGTTCACTGCGATCGAGCACGCGGTCCCCCGCGGACGAGAACAGTGCTTCCGAGGTTCCGGCGACGAACTCGACCTTGTTGGCCACGTCGTTGCGCTTCGCCTCAAACGGGCCGCGCACATCAAACAGGCGATACGTGTCGAATATCGTCGCGCTGGCAAAGTCGAACGAGCCGCGAACGCTGGGCTCGTATCCGTTCCAGGTGCCTCGGGAAATGATGCGACCGCGGACATCTTTCAGTTCAAGGCCCAGCAGCAGGGTACTGCCGCTGACGGTCGTTTCAATTTCCCATGCGGCCGTGACGGGGTAGTCCCGGTTGATGGTCGAACCCCGCAGTTCGAGCATCCCGAACAGGTCGATCGGATGCTGCGCGTCGAAACTGCTCATCACGCCGCGAGCCCCCGCGCCCAGCGCGGTCTGCAGCGTCTCGTCCGGGTAAAGACTTTCTGCGGACCAGCGTCCGAATCGCGCCAGCCATTCGCCATTCGGATCAAAGCGGACATAGTTGAATGGCCGGGCGACTCCGTTCTCGTCGACGTCGGGATTCGAGTGAGTCCGGATGACGGTCTCCTGATGACGGCCTTCAAACGAGTCGATCAGCAGCCAGCCATCCTTGTATCTCAGATCGCTGCTGATTCGAGTGATCTCGTAAGGAAAGCTGCGGAGCTTCATGCGCGCGTCGGCGAGCTTGATCTCCGGCAGAACGACACTGACGGGCTGGCCGGGCACGTAGTTGATCGAGGAAACCAGCCGTTTGATTCGTCCGGCGGGAGCGACGTCGGCCCACGCTCTGGCCAGAATCGGCACCGGGGCGGCCGCCTTCCTCAGCGAGTCATCCAGTTCGGCGTTCTCGACAACAATCTGCAGGTCGAGTTGCCCGCCGTCGGACGGGCGGCGAAATGCCCCGAGGGCGGACAGGCGAGCATTGCCGTGCGTGCCGCGCAGGTCGTTGAACGTCCAGTCCTGGCCGTCGAAATCGATCCGCCCAGAGAGATTTTCGACCTGATACGGAAACTTCTGATACGTCATGCTGGCGTCGTGCAGGAACCCCGTGATCTGCGGCTGCACTTTGTTCTCGACGCCGCCGCGTTTTTCGAAACGCGCATGAACATCGAGGCTCCCGACGATGCCCATCGAGTCGAGCACGCGTTGAATCTTCGGGTTACAGGCCGTGCGGAATTCGGAATCGATGGGCAGGTCATCAACGTCGACCTCGAACACAGAGAGTGATTCCGGGCCCGGATTCTTCACGTAACCCTTCAGGGTAATGGGACGCGTGCCGGCAACTCCCTGCATGGCGATGATCAGATCGCGGCCCTGCTGGCGAATCGATCCCTGAGCATCGCGAATGGGATACGGAAAGATGTCGTGGGCGATCGCGCATTTGCGCGCGGTGACGAGCAGGTCGTGCGGTTTCCACTTCTCGCCTGGCTGTGCGGACAGTGTCACCGCGAGGTCGAGGAAGCCTTGCGGATGATGCATGTCGTAAATGCGGCCGAACCCTGTCGACAGGCGGCGCCGAAGGCGGTCGTCGCACTCCACGTCGGTCAGTTTGAGATTGAGCTGCCCGGACGGCCCGGAGTCGGCGGGCTGTAGAACCCCGTCAATCTCGATTCGCGTGCGGCCATTGATCGCTGACAACGACTGGATCGAAACCTGCTGCTTCGTCAGTTCGATCTGCCCGGACAGATTCTCCAGCGGGAACGGCAACGCGGTGTTCGTGATCTCGCCGTCCGTGATGCCCACCAGCAGCCGGACGTCCGGTTCCTCTCCGACGTCGGGCACGTTGACCCGGAACGCGACATCGAGATCGGCAATCAATCCGAGGATCGAATCCTCCGCACCGATCCACGTGGCCGGAATGCGATGCCGCCGCGCTTCGGGCAGGCCCGATTTGATCGCCAGCTGCACGTCTCCGGTTTCGGCTGAGGACGAGGCAACACGGATCTCACTTTGTGGAACCTGCTCCGTCCGACCGATCCCGGCGATGTCGACCGGCGACGGATTACGCGGATCGGGTTCAGCGAGCATCCGGTCGCGCAGCTTCTGTTCAATCTCCGCGACCTGCTCGGTGAGTTCCGGTTTGAACTCAGAGGCCAGTTTCAGCAGTTGCTGGTCGACGTGCAGGTCGGCGAGCTTTCCGGTGAGCGATCCTGTGCGGCGGTCGACATCGACGCGGCCTTCGATGGTCAGCCGGCCAACGCGGTCGAGCACAGTCGAGCCTTCGATCAGCAGATTGCGGCGACCATTCGGCGTCAGTTGGATCTCCGCATTGTCCGCGACCAGCGTTGTCGGTTCGCGGCCGTCCGGCTGTTCGTAATGCACGACCAGACGTGCCTGCTCGAACCGGCATGACGGCAGACTCGCCCGGCCTCCATCCGGCAGCGTCTCAAGCGGCAGCTTTTCGAAGTTCCACGAGCCGTCGACGTGCCGCGTGACTTCCAGATAAGGCCGCGTGATCGTCACGTTCTCCACGAGCACCTGCTGTCGCTGGATGAACGCTTCGCGGTCGATGTCGACGATCGTCACGGGCAGGTCGAGAAACGGCTGCTCCTCGTCCGGCAGCGTGAGCTTGAACTCTTCGACATGAACGCGGCCGATCCAGTCGAGACGGCAGCGGCCGATCTGAAACTTTGCATCAGGAGCCGTCCGACGAAGCTCCGCCACCAGGCCGTTGTGCAACAGTTCGTCAGCCTGCGACAGATAATGGTACCCGACGCCGGCGAGTGTGCCTCCCAGCAGGACGAGAACCAGCATCAGCCACTTGCAGACTTTCCAGGTCGTCTTCAGCACGCCGCACCTCCCGTCATCAGCGACGAAGAGGTGTCGGCAGTGGCCATCGAATCAGACGCAGTGGCCGTCGAATCAGACGCAGTGGCACCCGCGTCTGACAGGCCGGGAATCGAAATGTGAAACCGGTCCGCCAGAGCGAGCAGGCCAACGGCCGTCAGAATCATCAGCGGGTACTCGGCCGGCAGCCGGTAACGCAGCGAGCCGACAAACACCGAATGAATTGCTGCGAAGTACAGAATCGGAACCGCCGTCAGCAGCAGGCAGCGGAAGTCGCGACGGAGCTTCCAGATTCCAGCGATCGCTCCGCCGAACACCGCCAGATAGAGATCCGCCATACCAAAGCACATCCACCACGAACGGAACTGCTCGGCGTTCGGCCACGGCTTCCAGTAGCGCAGCAGTTTGGCGAATCCCAGAGTGACCGCGCGTCCGGGATGCTCGCCCGCAAATGACCACGCACGACGACGGTATTCGCGGTCCATTTCGTATTCGCTCATCGAGCCGAGCAGGTGATCGCGTTCAAAAAACTGCATGTCGCTGTTGCCGGTCGCGTCAGGATTCAGCCCGTCATACAGGCTCGGTCCGACCCACAGTGTTGTCACGATCGGATGTCCGGTTATAGCCCGGTTTCGCAGCGTCCACGGCAGCAAGGCGACCGCCACTCCGGCGAAAATCGCAACCGACTCCAGTACCGCAATCTGCAGGCGACCCTTCCGGCCAGGCAAAGCCTGACTGCTGTCCGGGGTTGGCACTTGAGACATTGAAACTCTGCCGGACGCGCCGGTTGTTCCGGCCTTCGATCGTCGTGCTCCAATGATCGCCGCCAGACAGTGCAGCACGCAGAACCCCGGCGCCACGAGCAACCAGCTCGGTCGAACATAAACGGCGATCGCCAGACTGATCCCCGCCAGATTCGCAACCGCCCATCGGGGACGTGCGATCGACTCGGGCATCGCATCATCACCATCGGACGGAGTTCCCAGTCCGTCGTTCGGGCTGGAACTGTCAGGGGAAGCAGCCTTCGTTTCGATAACATCCCCGGATTCTCTGTTCGATCCCGCGGACCGCAATCGCGGCCAGCTTCGCGTGAGCACCGCCAGCGGCAGCAGACTCGCCAGCAGCGTCGCGGCGAACAGCGTCTCGGTCAGCGCGAGCGCTCCGAACCCGACAAACGTCGGCATGACCGCCGTGAGCGCTGCGGCAACCAGCCCGGTTCGCTCATCAATCAGTTCGCGACCGAGCAGAAACACGAACCAGCAGGCAATGGCCCCAACGGCAGCCTGCAGTAGTCGGACGCCAATCAATCGTTCGCCAAACAGCTTGATCGACAGCGCGAGAAAGGCCGGGTAGCCGGGCATTCGCATCACGCGGCGCGGCGGGTGATGCGCGGCGTACGGTTCGCCGTTCGCGATCTTCTGGCCGAGTTCCCAGTAGCCGCCCGCGTCGCCGGGGATCAGAAAGTCCCGCCCCGCCCGGTCGAGATAACTCTGGACCGCGAGCGCAGCTCCGAAACGGAGCCCCAGCGCCAGCATCAGGACCCAGACGACTTCCTGTCTCACGGTAAAGCTTCGGCGCTCCCTTTCTGCCGACCCGCCAAAGAGTTGCGACGATTCTCGCCGCGCGGGCGGGAGCGTATGGCCGATCAGAAAACGGGGTCAATATCGCCCCGCCTCGCCGCTCGGTTCACCAGCCCACTCCGTTCACAAGCCCTCCGTTCGCCGAAACATACGCGGTGCAGACCGTCAGAATCGAAAACCTGGTCCCCGCTCGTTCCGAATCGAAAGTGCGTCTTCGGGAAGTCGTTTCTGACTGGCTTCAGCGGGTCGTCGAGGCCAGTCGCTGAGGCTGCGGATTCTCGACGCGGCCCGGCAAGCGCTGGCCGGAACCTCGTCGCCCGGTGTCTCCGAGGTCGGCTCGTACGGATTCGGCAAGCTTCGACAGCCGGGCCACAATGTCGGGATGCTCAACCGCGACGTTGTGCTGCGATGCGATGTCCGTCTCGACATTGAACAGCAACGGCTGAGAGGACTCGCCTTTCTGGAAGTGAGGATGTCTCTGAAACTCGGCGAGCGGGACGAAAAGCTTCCAGGGACCGCTGCGAACTGCCTGCAACTGGTCAGTCTGGTAATAGAAGAAGGCTTTGTGCGGCGTCTTCGCGCCGGGTTCGCCGAGCAGCAGCGGGCGGATATCGAGCCCGTCGATCTTCTGCTTCGGAAGCTGTGCTCCGGCGAGACGGGCAACGGTCGGCAGCAGATCGATCGTCGAAGACAGTTCGTCACACACCGTGCCCGCCGGAATCCGACCGGGCCACCAGCAGATCGTCGGCACACGGAACGCTCCTTCAGACGTTGTGTAGCCGCGACCGTGCAGCGGCAGATTGCTGCCTCGCGAAAGCGACTTCACATCGCGGGCGAGCGGAGCGCCGTTATCCGACGTCCAGACGACCAGCGTCCGGCGATCGATCTTCAGATCCACCAGGCAATCGAGAACCTGCCCGGTCGACCAGTCGAGTTCCTCAATGGAATCGCCCCACGGACCGTTGCGGCTCCTGCCGCGAAACTCGGGACTGGAAAACGGCGTCGCTGTACTGCCCGGCATCGCCTGAGGCATGTAGAGAAAGAACGGCTCGTCACGATGCCGCGTGATAAAGTCGACGGCCCGCTCAGTGTACCGCTGCGTGAGCAGGTCCCGGTCGACGGGAGCTTCGATAACGGTCTCGCCGTCCATCAGCGGCAGAGGCGGCCAGCGGTTGCCGTCGAGACGGTCGCCGAGTCGCTGGCCGGTCGGCTGTGTCATATCGTCGCTGTAGGGAATGCCGAAGAACTCGTCGAAGCCCTGCCGCGTCGGGAGAAACTCCGGCTGATCACCGAGGTGCCACTTGCCGATCATTCCCGTCGCGTAGCCCTGCTGCTTGAGCACTTCTGCAATCGTCGTTTCGTCGGGATTGAGCCCGTAAGGCGACACGGGCCGGAGCACCTGGCCGTCGCGCGGGTTAGTGTGCATCCCGACGCGCTGCGAATAACAACCGGTCATCAGGCTCGCCCGTGATGGCGTGCAGACTCCCGCCGTCACACAGAAATGCGTGAACTTCCGCCCTTCGCGGGCCATGCGATTGAGGTGCGGCGTGCGGTGCAGTGTCGAGCCGAACGGTTCGATGTCGCCGTACCCGAGGTTGTCGCAGAAGATGATGATGACGTTCGGCGGTCGATCGTCCGCGGCGGCGTCAGAACTGAGGTGGGCGCGGGAGCAGAGAACGGCCAGAGTGGCGAGCAGAACGGCAATCCGGTTGCGACGCATGGGCGAGGCCTCTGTCGTACTGAAGATTGTGGATGCGATCGAGTAACGCATCGTAGCCGCCTCGTCGCGGAATGCCTGCCAGGTCGGATGCCATCCGGCTCAGCGGAGTTATGATGCCGTGTCGTCAGGCAGTGACTTTCGAAAGCTGCTGCGTCGCCGCGTTCGCCAGAGCCCGGTGAGTTTCCGTCGCAGGCCACCGCGTGGCGACGGTCGCGGACTACCCTCTGGCGACGGCAGTGACGATTGACGGTCGACCGCCTTCGTCCGCAATGACCGACTGCTGTGGCGAACATGCCATTTCACTTCAAGGAGGACCCGGTGACGGATCAACCTGCGATCGCTGAGACAGAGACTGCCGCCGCATCACCATTTCGCTGGCAGTGGGGCGTTGGCATTTTCACGTTCGGCTGCCTGCTTGAAGCTGCGGTCTGGTTTTATTTCTCGCCAGACCGCACGTACCAGGTTTTCTACTCACTGCCCGTCGTGTCCGGCACGGTCTTCTTTACCCTGCTGTGGTGGCTGTTCGCGAGCGGACTTTCCTGGCCGACGCGCGGCATCGGCGTGCTTGTTCTGGCGGCAATGCTGGGCGGCTTTCGCTCGCAGTACCGCTTCAAGGAGTTTCGCGGAGACATGATTCCCGTCTTCGTGAGCACTTCGGAACTCACCGACGAAGAACAGCTCGCGGCGTATCTCAAAACCGTTGAAGCTGCGTCGCCGCCGGAAACGTCTGCGGTTGAAGGTGGCGAGAGCGAAAACGCTGGGGACGAATCGGTCGTCGAGACCGAGCCGCCGCGACTCGAAATCTCCGACGGTGACTGGCCGCAGTTTCGCGGCCCGCGGCGAGACGGCATCGTCAACGCGGACCTGTCGAACGTGAACTGGCAGCAGGCGCCCGTCGAAATCTGGCGACATCCGGTCGGCAAGGGCTGGTCATCGTTTGCGATTGTCGGCGGCCTCGCGTTCACGCAGGAGCAGCGCGGCGACAACGAATGCGTCGTGTGTTACGACGCACTCACCGGTCGGCAGATCTGGGAGCATGCCGACGCGCTCCGCTTTGACGAGGCAATGGGCGGCCCCGGTCCGCGAGCGACGCCGACAATTGCCGATTCGCGACTGTACTCGCTGGGAGCCACCGGACAGCTGAACTGCCTGGACGCTCTGAGCGGTCGCAAACTGTGGGCGCGGAACATTCTCGACGACGCCGGGGCGGGAAACATTCGCTGGGCGATGGCCGGTTCGCCGCTGATCGCTGAGGGAAAAGTGATCGTGATTCCTGGTGGCGAAAACGATCATGGCGTCGCCGCCTACGATGCCGCATCCGGGGAGCCGGTCTGGTCAGCCGGCACCGCGCCCGCGTCCTACGCAGCACCGACGCTCGCCAGCCTGCACGGCACGCAGACACTGCTGGCGTTTCATGGACTCGGTCTTTCCGGGCACGACCTGACTAACGGCGCGCTGCTGTGGACGGTCCCCTGGGAAAACGATCCGAAGGTCAACGCGGCCGAGCCGGTCGTTGTCGACGATCACTCCGTCCTGATCGCGACCGGCTATGGCCAGGGAGCGACGCTGGTCCGGCTGCAGCAGAACGGCGATGACTGGTCCGCCGAAACCGACTGGACGGAGAAACGCTTCAAGCTGAAGTTCAACGCTCCGGTCCGGCAGGGCCAGTATGTTTATGGACTCAGCGAAGGCATCCTGATGTGCCTGAACCTGGACAGCGGCGGGATCGAGTGGAAGAAGGGGCGGTATGGCTACGGACAACTGCTGCTGGCCGACGACGTGCTGATTGTGCTCGCTGAAAACGGCGACATCGCATACGTGGCCGCGACCCCGGATGACTACGAAGAACTTGGCCGCTTCCCGGCGCTCGACGGCAAGACCTGGAATCATCCGGTGGTCTGGAACGGGCATCTGTTCGCCAGAAACGGTGAAGAGGCTGCCTGCTTTGCGCTGACCCGCTGAGCAAAGCGACCCGCTAACCCGGACTATTCCCGTAGGATGCGTGGAGTCGGCGTTTTTGCCCTGGTGCGTTGCGCAAGCCAGATTGCTCTCGATACAGAGTGTCGCAGACGAATTGTCGTGTTTGCCGACGTAACGCACCGACCTGAAAAGGCTTGCTGCACGCACCCTGCAAACTTCATGAATAATCCGGGCTAAAAAAGGAGCCTGCTGAGAAATGCGACCTGCAGCCAACAGGTGGCGACTTCGCGAGCCCGGCGCCGGACAGCCCCTCTCACACCGACAGCGGCTCCTCAGATCGTTCCCGCCAGCTTCCGGCCCGTCCAGAAACAGCCGAGCAGAAAGATCAACAAGCCCGCCGTCACGGGGTGACACCACAGTCGCAGGCGGCGGACAACGGGATCGGGCTCCGGAAGGTCGGCAACGTCGCGGACCAGTTGCGGAAACTCAGACGTGGCCACCGAACGCCCGCGTGAGATCGACGCGATTTCGTCAAGCACGTCGAAGCGGGCCGGCTGGCCAATCTGCTCGCGACTGGTCCCCTGCACCGCCAGCGTTGTCTGCAGCGTCGAACCATTCTCGCGGCACGTCATCGTCAGTTCGTAGTCGCCGCTTTCTGCGGGATGAAAGGTCCCGGTGAACAGCCCCCAGTCCTCGCCGCGCGGTGCCAGCCGAACAGTTTCCGTCTTGCCTGCCGGTGAGAGAACCTGCACGACGACATTGCCGTTCTGTAGTGGCTCACCGGTCGCCGACATCACGTTTGCGTTGAGCGTCACGACGTCGCCAGCTGCCGGACGATCGGGCGAGTAGAACAGCCGCATCGCTTCCCCCTCGGCCATGTTCCGCTGGTAAGCCATCCAGCGAGCCACCTGTCCCCAGAAGCGGTAGTGGTACAGATCCTCGACCCCCTCGCGCCAGCGCCAGGCACCGTCGGTTCCCATGAACAGAATCTTGCCTGTGCCGAACGACCGCGTCACCAGCAGCGGGATGCGGCCATAACGGTTCGTCTCGGTGTGATGGATCGCGAGCACCTCGCTGCCGGCGCGGGCTCGCAATACCGGGGCGAACCACTGAAATCCCGGCAGCGCTTCCCAGAGCTTCGCATTGTCAGCTTCCGGTTCGGTCAGTCGTGTCAGCAGGCTGCGACGCCCGGCCTCAGTCAGCTCGAACTGCTGCGGGATCCGCGAGCCCCAGCCGCGCGGCTGCCCTTCATCGAGCACCACCGGATACAGCTCGGACAATTCTGTCTGCAGCAGCGAGAACTGATTGCCCCGCAGGCCTGGCATCAGGATCAATCCACTGGCCTGATTCTGCACGAGGCCCTTCAGCAGTTTGCATTGTTCCGAGGTGAGCTGCCCCTCACCGGTTCCCACGTCGCCCAGCATGACGACGTCGTACCTGCTGAGTTCGTCCAGCCCGGCCGGAAACTCCTTGAGATATCCGCGGCCACCGCCGACACCTGGCAGATTCGGGTGAAACAGCAGGCAGGAAACCTCGACCCCCGGATCCCGCTCCAGCGCGTTACGGAAATAGCGGTACTCCCAGCGAGGAAACGACTCGATCAGCAGGACCTGCAGCGCTTCTTTGCGGATCGCGATCGGCACCGTTTGTTCGTTGTTATCTGGAATGCGCTCGGCGTCGCTCGGCGGAACTCTCAGCGTCAACTCGAAGTCGCCTGTCGCTTCAGGCTGCCAGGACAGGGCGTCGCTGAGCTGCCCCATCGCCGGGATA